>Ga0209042_1002320_pt1 | contig 12713 bp, 10 predicted proteins | sample SaaInlV_200m_DNA_6_FD_184649 | JGI IMG/M metagenome (GOLD analysis project Ga0209042, IMG submission 184649) | Marine microbial communities from expanding oxygen minimum zones in the Saanich Inlet - SI037_S2LV_200m_DNA (SPAdes) (version 2) | ecosystem: Environmental > Aquatic > Marine >...
AGGGCCGCCGCCAGTCCCGGCAGCACACTTGGCCTGACACCTGTTCCTCGTTTCCAAGGCCAGTTTTTCATAGGAGTCCGTTCCTTCTGCGAATGGCAAAGAACATGGTGCTCCGGGCGCTGCTGTACAAGGCGAAGTCCCCAGTGACTCGGTATCTTCAAGACCGAGAGAAGACGCGGCTGGGGACCATCCGCGCCACTGAAGAGATCCCCGAAGTCGAGGACATGGTGATCCGCGATGGTCCCTCCAATTGCCGTGCTTGCCGAACTATAGTAGCCGCGACAGCACAGACGCGAGAGAGTACACATGAACCCGGCCGCCGCCGGAAGTCCGGCAGTCATGTCAGAGGGTGTAACGGGACAGAACGGACTGATAGCGATGCCAAACCGTGCTCCACGCCCCCGGCTGTTGCGCCGCTCCCTTTCCAGGCTTCTGGGGGCATGCCTCCTCCTCCCCTCTATGGTTAGTCTGGGTACACGACCCGAAATCAACCGGCTGGCCATCGTTGAGACTGGTTTTGAGGAGGGCCTGAAGGGGTGGTGGAAAGACGGGGCAGCGGAGTTCGCAATCGACACGACGGAGAAACACTCGGGCAAAAGCTCATTCCGTCTCACGGTGCCTCAGGGAACCAAACTGAGCTACCAGAAGCTCAGCCTGGACCATACCACCGATATAGGCCCCGGTGACATATTCAACCTGGACACATGGGTGCGCTCGAACGGCCTCACTGCCGATCCCGGAGCCTATTGCGTTGTCGAGTTCCTCGCCAAGGACGGCCGCCGCACCGGGATCGTCCACAGTTTGACCGGACGTGCGAATGGAAGTACCCGCTGGGACCAACTCAGAATCCGGGGCGCAACAGCGCCCAAAGGAACAGGGGCTGTGCGAGTGTCCCTGATCCTGCACGCTCACGGCACAGCCTGGTTCGACGATGTAAAGGTCGAACGCACCAGCAAGGGGCAGCGTCTGCCCGAACTGGGTGATGTAGTCCGGAAGGCAACCGTGCATGTCGACGATGTCGTTCATCCGTGTTTCGGCGGGGTCGGCTACCATGTCTTCTACCACCTGCACGAGACAACGTCCCGCCACCTGAACACCACGCTTCTCAAGCACTGGCGCGAACTCAACCCAGCGTTCGTCAGAGCAACCCACAATTGGGAATGGGACGACCAGAAACGTGAATACGTAGCCGAGCAGATGGCGTTCTGGAAGACAACCGGGACTGAGATCTACCTGACCACGTGGAACCCCGAAGACGCAACAACACCAGCCGAGCGACTGACCTACGCAAAGCGAGTGGTCGACATGCTTGAGTACTTCGTCCGTGAGAAACACCTTACCAACATCAAGACGTACTGCATGACCAATGAGATGTCGCTCAAGGGCTGGGGCAAACTCCGCAGCGATCTACCCAAGTTCCGAGACTACCACCGCAAAATCCACGCTGAACTACGGGCTCGGAATCTCCCCATTCAGCTTCTTGCGACCGATGCCGCACCCGTCCAATCCTGGCACACGATCGAGTGGGCCACGCAAAACATGAATGAGGTGACCGGCGTCTACGGCGGCCATCATTACTTCAACAAACATGGCCCTGACGACGAGCAGTTCTACCGCTGGTTTCTTGATCGGCTGTCCTGGGGCACGCAGTTGGCCCGAGACAAGGGAAAGGACTTCATTCTCGGGGAGTTCGGCAGCAAGCAGGATGGACGCACGGTCAATGGGGTCAAGCTGGACAAGTGCGTGTACTGGGACACGCCCCGGGAACCACAGGTGGCGATTCAGTTGGTCGACGCCGTTGTCGCAGCGCTCAATGCAGGAGTCTACGCGCTGGCATACTGGACCTTCACGGATTTCCCCGACGACTACCGAAAGACGTACATCAACAAGTGGGGCACGTTCAAATGGAGCGGCACAGATTTCGCCACGCGAGACGTCTACTACGGGTTTGGCCTGCTAAGCAAGTTCCTCCGCGGTCCGGCCATCGTGTACCGGGTCTCCGGAAACGACCCACGCGTCCGAGTAGCAGCTCTGCGTCACCATGGTGCCAACACGTGGTCGTTTGCCGCAGTGAACCGGAATGCCCGCCCGGTTGACTTGAGTCTGGAACTTGGCGGGATCGCGCCAACAAGCGTAGCGTTGCGGAAGTACGTCTACGACCCGACAAGCGTACCACAGCACCCATTCGGGGACTTGCAGCCACCAGCCGGGACCGTCGCGATGGTGAACAGCCAACTCGAGGACACGCTCGGCCCAAGCACGATCACGGTCTACACGAGCGCCTGTGACGGAACGCCACCTGCTCCCGTCGAAGGCTTGTGCGTCAGCCGTCCCCCAGACGGCGACGTCGTGCTCAGCTGGAGGCCCAGCCCCGCCCCCGATCTATGCTACTACCGCATCTACCGCACACCCGTTGCGAACACCGCGCCATCTCTGAATGCGCGCATTGGATCAACCGTCGCCACTCAGTTCCGCGACATCAATGCTCCCGTCGACCAGCCGACCCACTACACAATCGTTGCCGTGGACCAGTCGGGGAATCCCCGGGAAGCACGATAATGGACGCTTTGGCCTCCGAGCCACACCAATGGCCGAACAGGAGAAACGACACGATGCGCGTTCCCAAGCAGAAAACGGTCGGGACAATCGGGCTGCGGACATCGTGATCACGATCGAGGCCCCGGAGATCCTCTCGGGAGCACCAGCCTGCAGCGGACCTCGCAAAGCTCAGTCGCTGAGGCACGGCGTTCGCTGTAGGAAAGACGAATAATGAAAAACCGTCCGAACATCCTACTCATCCTCACTGACCAACAAAGTGCAACAATGATGAGTTGTGCTGGCAACGAGTATCTTCAGACACCTGCAATGGACAGCCTGGCGGCTTCCGGGGTGCGGTTCGAGCGCGCGTATTGCACCAACCCGGTCTGTGTTCCTTCCCGATTCAGCTTGATGACTGGACTGATGCCAAGCGCGATTGCCCTCCGGTGCAATGATACCTCACACATTGAGGAAATCCCCGCCTCGGTGAGGACGCAGGGGATAGGCTGGTTATTCCGAGATGCAGGCTATGATGTTGCCTACGGCGGCAAGGGCCACCTTCCCCAAATGGGCCCCGAGGACATTGGTTTTGACCACATCACCAAAGATGAACGAGACGATCTTCCTTTCGTCTGTTCCAGATACATCAAGCAGTCCAGACAAAGACCTTTCTTTCTCGTTGCCTCCTTCATCAATCCCCACGACATTTGCTACATGGAAGTCCGGGATTTCGCGGAGACTGATGTTGAAAAGCGCTGCGTGGAACGTGGGGAAGTCGGACTTGCCACTCTTGACGAGGCTCTTCGCCTCCCTGAGAGCACCAGTAGAGATGATTTCTTCAAACACTACTGCCCGCCATTGCCGTCGAACTTCGAGCCCCAACAGGCCGAACCGGAGGCCCTCCACACGATGATGCCGCAATGGCCGTGCAGGATGAAGGGGCGTGAACGCTGGACTGAGGAGAGATGGCGGCTCTACCGTTGGGCCTACTGCAAATTGACCGAAATGGTCGACACGCAAATTGCCAGGATTTGCGATGCCGTGCACGGAAGTGGCAAAGAAGAAGATACGGTTGTCGTGTTTTCAAGTGATCACGGGGACATGGACTCGTCACACCGCTTGGTATCCAAGACGGTATTCTACGAGGAAGCCACCCGAGTTCCGTTTATAGTGTGTCAGCCTGGTGTGACCCCGGGAGGGACGGTCAACACGTCACACCTCGTTTCTAACGGACTGGACCTTATCCCAACGCTCTGCGACTATGCGGGAATCGAGTCTCCTGCAGGTCTTGAGGGAATGAGTCTTCGTCCCCTGGCCGAAGGACATCATCTTGAATCTCGGCGTTCGTTCATTCCAGTCGAAAACGAATGCGGGAGGATGATTGTTACATCCCGATACAAATACATGCTTCACGATTCGGGTGAGAACAGAGAGCAACTCATTGACTTGCAGGAAGATCCTGGCGAAATGCGAAACGCAGTCAATGACTCCCTCCATGTGGAAGCCTTACGAGAACACCGGCGGATTTTCCACAATTACTTTGGCAGTGAACATGCGGACGAGCCCGGCCAGTAGTGAGCGCGGCCTTTCGGCCACATTACTGGCGGGTTACCCGGGACGGGAACTCATGCCATGTATGACCTGAAGCGACACCCGTACTTTGAAAGCTGGGAAGATCCGGCCTCCGGCGTGGAGAGTTTCATTCTCAACGAACGGATTGCGCCGGTCCAGCAATCATTCTATTTCACGAATCCCAGCGTCTCTGCTGACGAGAAGTGGCTTTGGTTCTACGCGGCATTTCCTCCCAACCTTCAGAGTGCACTAGGGGTAGTCTCGCTGGATCCTGACAATCCGGAGATCCAACTCCTTCCACAAGCTGGCTTCACGGCTGTTTCACCCATGGTCGCTCCGGAAGGCGATGCGGCATTTTTCTGTATGGGAAACAGTGTCTACAAGGTGTGGATCGATGGTTCGACACAGGTTGTGTGCACCGTCCCGGAGGACTACATCTGCAAGCGTCATTTTGGCCGTATTTCGACACACCTGAGCATGTCTGCGGATGGGAAATATCTGCTTCTTGACGGCGACCTCGGCAACTTCTGGTGGGTGGGTGTCGGAGATGTAGCCACCGGCGAAGTCAAAATCCTCAAGGAGTTTGGGCAGCACCATAATCATGCCCAGTTTTCTCCGACCGACCCAAAGCTGTTCGTGATTCCCGAGGACTGGTGGAAGGATAAAAACAGTGGCCGCCATTTCTCGCTCGACCACCGGCTTTGGCTGATGGACACTGACCAGACCAGGTTTGAGATTGTCCGTTCCAGGGACTGGGATGCCGGTCACTCAGCGAACGCGTCTCACGAATGGTGGTCAAAGGACGGCAAGCTCTGCTGGAACGACTATGAGCGCGGGACCTATGAATGCGATCCCTATACCCTCGAGGCGACGCATGTTTGGCAAAGACCTCTGTGTCACGCTCACTGCGGTTCCGACCGCCGCCTATGGTGTGCAGACCAAAGCCCCTACGAGTGGGACAAGAAGCCGTTGGAGGTCCTCTTCTTTGACCGAGATCGGGATGTGAATCTTCAGATCGTGTCGGCCATGCCCAAGCCCCCTCTTCCTCGGGACATGTACCACTTGGATCCACACCCGCAGTTTTCACCAAAGGACAGTTGGATTGTCTACACCACGACTGTGCACGGCAAGGTGGACGTGGCCTTGACCCCTACCGCCCCCTTGTGTGCCGCGACAGGGAAGAATGGATAGAGGAGATCATATGAAAGCAAAGCAGACCTTTGTTTGGCCTGAGGGGCAACAGTGCGCTGTGTCGTTGACATATGACGATGCGCTTCCTGTGCATCACGAGCTGGTGGCCCCCCTGCTGACGGTGAAGAAGCTTACAGCAACGTTCAATATATCTGCGCACAGTGGCTTCACAGAGAACACGGGTGCATGGAAACACGTGGCGTCTCTAGGCCATGAGCTTGGGAATCATACGCTCTTCCACCCCTGTCGCCGAGAACCCGGGAAGCGCAAGGGCGGGTGGATTCCACACTATGACCTCTGCGACTATTCTGCCCAACGCTGGATAGATGAAATGCGCGTTGCAAACTGTCTTCTAAACCAGATCGACGGTCAATCAGAGCGCACCTTCGGCAACACCTGCTGCCAAACTACCATCGGACGAGGGCATCACGAAAAGGACCTTTCAGAACTGATCGATCGCATGTTCGTTGCTGGCCGTGGTCCGTTGAATGAGGAGATTGTGCGTCCCGCATCGCTGTCCTACCCAGCTCTGGGCCATTTCAATGGCGACCGAAAGGCTGCTGTAGAGCTTCAACAGGAGATCGAGCGCGCAGTAGATATGAATGGGTGGATAGTATTCATGTTCCACGGCGTTGGTGAAGGTACACATAAGGGTTTTATCGATGCCGATGAGCACGCGAAACTGATTGACTATCTTGAAGCCAACTCCGATCGGATTTGGACTGCTTCGATGGTCAACGTTGCCAGGCATCTGAAGCGTTCAGGATATGGAGCGGCGCCGAACATGACGGATGCAGACGACGCTTGACAGCGCGTTTGAATCGCGACGTTGCACTCCGCGGAAAGGAGACTCACCATCAGACACATGCTGTTGCCTCTGCTGATAGTAGGCGTTACCAACGTCCTGCATGCTGCCGACTCATCAGTCCCAAGAACAACGGACAAGAAGGTCTCTGCAATGGAACTGCTGTTCGAGTCTCGAACCGAGATCACCAAACGAACAGGGAATGTAGAGTTCTTCCAGCGAAAACCGACGATCTACCCTGAGCCGGTCCTGGAGCCGGATTCGTTCGTCGACGGGGCTGGGGCAATGTGCTACGGCACGGTCCTGCGTGACAAGGGGATCTTCCGTATGTGGTACTCGGCATGGCCTCGCGATTGGGCGGATGGTGCCAATTCCGGCTTGGTCGGGTACGCTGAGTCAGACGACGGGTTGGTTTGGCGGAAGCCCACACTGGGCTTGGTGGACTACAAGGGAAAAGGGAAGGACAATAACCTGATCGACATATTCGGCCATTCATTCACGGTCTTCATTGATCCAGATGCGCCGGCCGACTCCCGCTATCGTGCCACGATGTCCATCAGACGTAAGGCCGGCTATGGCTACTATACGGCTCACTCGGCCGATGGCCTGAATTGGGAGTATGACCAACTCGCACCGCAGTGGTGGTCCGTGGATGTCATTACCAGCATCTACCATCCGGACCAAAGGAGAGCCATTGTCGCCCTGAAGTTCGCACCAAAGATCAATGGGCGCCGACGCCGTGCAGTCTGGAACGCAGAACTCCGAGACGGCCGTTGGTCGAAGGCACACGCTGCACTGTCGCCAGATGATATTGCCAATGCCGATGCCATCTCCCGCGGCTATCGAATCGGCGATTACTACGGCATGGGTATGATGCCTGCCGGATCGGGCACGGTGGGCTTCCTCTGGCAGCTCCGCAGCTCAAACGGGACGCATGGAGTAAACGACGTAACGTTGGTCTATCAGGCTGGACGTGGGCAGAATTGGGAGCATGTCCCCGGCCGCCCCGATTTTATCAGCCATGCGGACCCTGACTTTGGCAAAGGCACAATCTACACATCCTCCTGCCCGGTCACGGTCGGAGACGAGCAATGGCTTTACTTCACTGCGTACAATCGCACGCATGGTTGGTTCTTGCACAAGGACAAGAGAATCGCCGCCAAACGAATGCAGACGGTGATCGACGAAGGCCTTAGCCGTATCGGCGTTGCTCGCTGGCCGAAGTGGCGGCTGTTCGGTTTTCGGAGTGATCCCGGGGGATCCCTCACCCTTAGTCTGGCCGGCATCAAGGAGCCGTGTCGTCTCTTGCTCAACTACGAATGCGAACAGGGCGGCTCGGTTCGAGTATCGCTTGAAGATGTGCCGGAGAGAGCAGAAGAGAACTCCATTCCCCTCACGGGCAGCAGTCTTGACGCCGCTGCGACCTGGAGTGACGGCGATGTACTGGCACCACGACCCGAGGGGCAGTCAATCAAGGCAACGCTGCACATGGATCGGGCGAGCATCTATGCGTACCAGATTCTCCCTACCGAGTAGAAAACGGCCAGGGGTAACGCACATAACAGGCCTACCATGCTCCTGCGCTGACGCTGTGCGCCGCCAGGCGCGGCGTTCTGCCAAACAATGGTGACCGGATGATCGGGGGTCCGGAACGAGGCCAACCGGAAACCATCGGATGCCGGACGCATGTTTGGAGGATCACCCCGACAGAAGTACTGATTGCAGGTTTCAGTCTTCAGTGTTCAGGTGTCAGGAGGATGGTTCCGAGCTCACTGTGACCTTCCTGAAACCTGAAACCCGACACCTGGACTCTCCGCCGCAGACTTTTGTCGGGGTGATCTTGGAGGGCCGATGTCCCCAGCGGCCGCCTGAGACGGGAAACGGTTGTCCAGGACGCCGCCACGGCGGTTTCCGGACTCACTCGTTTCCGAGAGAACCAACCCCTTGCTGGCGTGCCTCGCCACCCTCAGTCTGTAGGAAACTCCTTGAGGAAGGCTTGCCAGCGTTCGAGGAAGGTGGGGTGCTGATTGAGACGGCGCAGAATGCGGTTGAGTTGCGTCCGCGACGCTTTGATTTGTTGCCGTTCGGGGTCGTCCGCCTCCCCGTCGAGTTGGCGCAGTGCCTCCTTGATAGAGACCTGGCCTGCGTGCATCTGCTCGAAGAGCTCCGGGGCCTCCCGCTGGATCCGTATCGCATCGCCCACATACCCGTTGCTCACCTGCATCATGGCTGCGACGATGACCCTCGCACTTACGGGCGCGTCTGCTGGCCCAGGGTTGTTTGCCATTAGTGGCAAACAACCTCCGTCACGCTTGCGTTCCCAGGCCGCGCGTACCTTCTCGAGGCGGCCCTGCTTCACCATTTCGGAGACATCCGGCAGGAGACGGACGGCGGTCGTGGCTTGTTGAGTCTTGCTGATCTCGTGGTGGTATTGGTTTGCCGAGAGGGCGTAGACCAAGGCGTCGTCATCTGACCCGACAAAGTCCAGAACGGCCACGAAGATGCCCAGTTCACGGCAGGCCCGCAGCCGGTGTCGACCATCCAGGATCTGGCCATCAAAGCGGGTCAACGGAGTCTGCAGTCCGTTGTCCGCGATCGACTCCTTCAGGGCCTCGTACTCGGAGTCTGACTTGACCGGCATGAACTGGGACAGCGGATGCGGCTCAAGCGTGCCCGGGTCGGTGAGTCCTTCCGGTGCCGGCACCAACATCACGCCCTGGGGCATATCCAACCACGGCTCCGTGGGATCGGGATCGGGCTCGCCCGTCATCCCGGGGTCGTCCAGCATCGGCGGCTCATCGACCGGCATCCCGGACTCATCCAGCGGCGGTTCCGCCATCATACCCGGGTCATCCATCATCCCAGGCTCGTCGATTGGCATACCCGGTTCCGTGGGCTTGTTCAGGTTAGCCACGCCTGCGTCGTCCATTGACATGGTCTCTTCATCGTTCATAGCGCCATCCCTCTCTTCCTGCATCGTCTCTTCCTTCGTTTCCCTGGGGCTCCGGCAACCCGGCGCGTAATGCCGTTCCCTCACGTCCTCACAGATCTTGCTCCGGCCGCCACCAGTTGGGCGTGTCGCTGTACCAGTCGGGAGCCTCGTCCAATGGCGTGAGTTTGAGTTCGTCCGGGTGCGGTTTCATCTTAGACCAGCATGTGATAGTCGTTGATCTCGAACACGCTTTGCTGGCGAGATGTGGCGCGCAGCGCGATCAACGCCTCCTGCACGGCTCGCGTACCGCCGAAGAGCCGTACGACCTCATCCGGGAATGGGTGCAAGTCGCATGTCTCCTCCCGCAGCATGTCAATCGTCAGGTCAAAGGCATCGTTGAGCAGCTCCGTGAACACGGGGTCTGGTCGACACGCGAAATGCAGCATCGGTGTTGCTCCTTCGTCCTGAGCAAGTGAACTGGACGCCGTGACGCACAAACCTATCGTGGCAGTATACGCGAGGCGTGGGCACGCAGCAAGCCCTGATGCAGCGCTCGCGGACACTCTCATCCTCTGGGCAGATGCCCCATTGCCGGCATCCGGCGAAGTGATCAACGCCGATGACCAGGCGGCGATGCACGGGCACGCTTGCCGTGGGTGTGGGCACCGCGCTTCCGCCAGGCCTGCCGATGTGATCCCCGCTTCGGCGACCGCTGCGCGCGTCGCTCCGGCATCGCGTCAGGGGAGGCTCGGGCTGGCGGCGCGGGTTCATCGTCGCCATTCTCCTCGTTGGGGCCGGCGTCCACAGGGCCCCCAGCGTCCGGCGCGGTCTGGTCCGTGGTTGGTGGCGGAGCCTCTTGCGGATTCCGCGCTTCTGCGGCGTCTGCGCCCGGATGGTCAGCATCGTCGATGTCCTTTGGCCCGGCCCCCCACTGGGGATTGTCATTCGGTGGGAGAGTCGGAAAGGGAGATACCTGGGGTGACGGCGGTTCCTCCGCGGACCCGGGACGCGCCTCCGGCTGCCGCGGAGGAACCGCAGAACCTGCAGGAGCTGGCCCTGCAGAGGTCACGGGAGAAGCGACTCTAGTTGCAGGCCCAGCAGGCCCAGCAGCGGCTTCCCGGTTCGTTAGGCCAGGCAACGTGCCGCGGAGCAGCAGGTCCAACGGGCTGGTCGCCGGGGTGCACATCTCGCGGATGACGTGGAGATAGATCATGGTCGTCTCGATGCGCTCGTGACCCAGGTACTCCTGAACACGATGGATCTCGACGCCGCTCATGAGAAGGTGTGTGGCAAACGAATGGCGCAGTACGTGTGGCGTGACATGCTTCCGGATCCCAGCTCTCTTCGCGGCTTCCGCAACGGCGCGTTCGACCGTGCATCGATGGATATGCTGGCGCCCAACCTTGCCGGATCGAGGATCCACCGAACGCCTTGGGCTTGGGAACACATACTGCCAAATGAAGCTGCGCGCGGCAGACCGGTACTTGCGGGAAAGGGCATCAGGCAGCCAGACCTCGCCGTGCCCCTGCTCAAGGTCCTTGTCATGGACCTCTTTGGCAGCCGCGATTTTCGCACGCAGGCCATCGGTCAAGTGTTCGGGCAGCATCACCGTCCTGTCCTTGTCTCCCTTCCCGGAAATAATCCGGACCGTTCTCATGTCAAAGTCGTTGTCGTGTACGCGCAGGCGGCAGTATTCCTGCAGGCGCATTCCAGTGCCGTAGATGAGCTCGATCGTGAAACGGTCGTCCGGAGTTGTCGCCGAACGGATCAGCTCAAGTGTCTCGTTGGGGGACAGAACCACAGGCAACCGCTTCCCGCGCTTGGCACGCGGAGTCTCCTCAAGCTCCTCCACAGACACGTGGAGAACGTACCGGAACAGGAACAGGAGCCCGTTGAAGGCCTGATTCTGAGTGCTCTTGGCCACGTTCCCTTCGAGAGCAAGGTGGGTCAGGAACGCCTTGAACTCGTTGGCGTTCGGCATGCTGCCACTCAAGCCGACTTCTTCCCTGTAGGAGTAGAATCGCCGAGCCCATCTCAGGTAGGATCCCTCAGTTTTCAGGGCTTTGCGGTGAAGCCGAAGCTCTTCCTTCATGCGCTGCAGTGTTGGGCCGGCTTCGGTGCCGACTGGTGGCGCCTGGGGGGGCATTCCCGACACGGCTGCATTGCCATGACTCGACTTCGGGTGAACCTGCCGGAACTGATGAAAGTAGATGCGCACGGCATCGCGTGCCTGCGCTACTTGCCAATCCGGCCGCTCCTCCTGATCTCGCAGCAGCGCAGAGAAGCGCAGGAGGCATCCATCGAAGTCGGGATTCCCCAGCTCCCGTGCGAAATACAGGAATAGGTGGACCCAATGCCCGTAGAAGTGTGCTTGCTCGCGCTTCACCAAGCGGCGGGCCAGCAGGAACTCTTCGAACTGTGAAACCGTTTGTTCGTACATCGAGCGCCTCTACTCATCGATGCTTTTGATAGCTTATGGCTAATAGTATCCAGAAGCGGCACAGAAGTCAAGTGCGACGCTAATAAATAAGTGTATAAACGAGAAGGGACAGGGAGGTAGCGCGCTGGTCTTCAGGCGTCTATCGGCAGGCAAACTCGCTGCCTGGTACAGCGCCTTTCTCCCGGCCCCAATCGGATATTGCCCCGTCCAGGTCTGAGCTCAAACTCCCAAACTCAATAGGCGCAATTTTCTGTGCGACATCGAATCCGATATCTTCCGGCAAAGCGAGCATAGCCAAGCACAAAGCAGCAGGATTTGACACCTATTGTCCAACGTGGTAATATCAATCAGGTTGAGGCGGAATTCCGAGCATCCTGCGCCAAACGCTGCGCAGAAACAGTAAACGTTGCCGGGCAGGAAACCGGACACCGGACAATCGGGCAATAAGGCGATGGCGGTCGTCGCGGTTGATCGGTCCCCGGTGAAGCCAATCGCAGGTTGCCCAGCCGATCGCCCTCGGATAGAATGGAGCGAACCGGAGCCGGACAGGAGTCGTTTCCGCACTCAGTGGTCACGGTGCATCCGATGCCGGTCGCCGGGAGAGACATTCCGGCAACAAGTTGCTTCTGCGGACGTCGCAAGGCCTCCGCCGCAGAGCATGGCGTTATCGAGGGAACAATGAAATCTCTGCTCATAGGATATCTGGTGATCGGGTTCGGGATATCGATCTACCTGCTTGCCAGCCGGAAGCCGGCCAAGCCGGGCGATACCAGATGGGACATGCCGATAGTCATGCTACCTGAGATTTGGGTCTTTGCGGTCGCGTTGTGGCCGCTCTATCTTGTGCTCCGGGTTCTACGAGAACGACGAAGACAGCCGGAGGGACGGATGGACCGACCGACAACGGAACCGGGCACAGCAGTGGGCGGCGACCTAGCCGGTACTGACCGGCAATGAAAGCGATAACGAATGGGTCGTGTGGACGCCGCAGGGCCGGCGCCGCACACCCTTGTGTTGTCCAGACAAAACAGACCGGAAGCGGACCCCGGAATTGCCAGCCTCGGCTGGTCCGCTGAGGCGGGAACCACGGGAGGCACGGAGACACGGAGGAAGAAGATCACGGAGATGTGTCGTATACGCGCCGCCGTCGAACCGGCAGCACGCATTCGCCCCATCGTTCTTGGTTTGGAGAGCACGAGAGAGGAATCCTGTCGCTCCGTGTCCTCCAAGAAGAA
>Ga0209042_1002321_pt1 | contig 12694 bp, 4 predicted proteins | sample SaaInlV_200m_DNA_6_FD_184649 | JGI IMG/M metagenome (GOLD analysis project Ga0209042, IMG submission 184649) | Marine microbial communities from expanding oxygen minimum zones in the Saanich Inlet - SI037_S2LV_200m_DNA (SPAdes) (version 2) | ecosystem: Environmental > Aquatic > Marine >...
CTCATCCCTGAGCGCTCGGTCCCTAACCGCGCGTTCCAGGGACCCCGGTTTGGGAAAACCGGCCTCCAGGTACCCGTCCGGCATCCGACCGTTTCCGGGCGGGTCTGTGCCACCTTGTTGGCGAATGCCACGCCTCTTCAATCGCCTTGCCGTTGGTCATGCTATTTGCTGTTATCCTTCTTCTGGGAGTTGCTGTTCGTCGGAAGCTGCATAACAGCATGGAATGCCGGTTTGGTCTGGCCTTCACGATCAAACAACAGTGGGTAATTGGTCCTGCCCTTGATTGGCCAGCCATTGAGCCAGGAGTGCTTATCAGTCGGTCCCCAGAACGTCACCCGTTTGATCTTGTCGCTGTGCTTGATGAGCAAACCAAAAATACTCGCATACCGAGCGGCCAGTTTCTTCTGAATCGCATCGGGAAGACCGTTGCGGTAGGGGTTGAGCCTGGGGTCCTGTTGGAGATTTAGCTTGGTGTCTGCATTGCCACTCCACATCTTCGGGTGGCGTGGGAGAACATCGATATCGAGTTCAGTGATGTGGACATCAACACCGGCCTCTGAAAAAGCGACTATACTCGCCTCGATATCCCGGATGGATGGCCCGTTGACCGACCAGTGTCCTTGCATCCCAACACCGTCGATCCGCAGACCTTTCCTCTTCAGCTCTACGGTCAGCTTCACCACACCATCACGCTTCCGCTTTCCCGTCATCGAGTAGTCGTTGTAGATCAGCTCAACAGCCTTCGGCAGCTCCTCGTCGGCAATGCGGAAGGCCTGTTCAATGAAATCATCACCGATGATTCGGGTCCACTGGCTGTCCCGCAGCTCCCCATTGCCCATGATGGATTCATTGACGACATCCCACGCATTGATTCTGCTTCCATAGCGCTCGGCTACAAAGTGGACCCGCTCCCGCATCCGTTGCAGTAGGGCTTCGCGGCTGAGAGGGTTGCCGTCATCATCCTGGAACACCCACTCGGGAGTTTGGCTGTGCCAGAAGAGGACATGACCAACGACATACATCGTGTTCTTCTTGCCGAAATCGACGAAGGCGTCTGCGGGGCCGTGGTTGTAGACGTCGGGCTTTGGCTGGAACGGCTGCCACTTCAATTCGTTTGTTGGGCTGATTGTGTTAAAATGACGATCGATCAGCTTCAATGTCGGTTGCCCCTGTTCCCAATGGAGGTGCCTTCCAAAGGCGGTTCCGATGAAGAAGTGGTCTTTGAACTTCTCCCTCAGTGTTGTCGCCTCTTGTCCCGACATGGAAAGTGCTGTGACTGACGCTGCAACCATGATAAGTGTGCTCCGTGATATCTTCACTTCTTGTTCCTCTTCTTCTTTCCAGCGCCACCCTTCTTAACGAGACCTTTCTCAGTCCAACGTCATCCATCAGGCGCGCTTTCTGCAAATTGTTCTGGTCCGACCCGGAGGCAAAGAGCTGACATGGGATCGGGTCACTTCCCCTGATACCAGAATGAACGCCAGTACGTCTCATCCACTTGGTACGTGTCGATAGGATCTGTGCCCTGGTGGTCTTCGGGGAGAATGCCGTAGCGTTTCATCTCACGCACATAGTGTCGGTTGGGGCGGAATTCCGGCATATCGAACCGTTTGATTTGGTCGAGTACACGCCTGTTCCTGTCAATCTGAACAAGCAGCGATCGGTACTCTGGCGCGTCGCGTGATGTGAGAACAGGCGTACCGCTCTTCTCTTCGCAGATGCCGTACCCGCCGGCGGTTATCGATAGCGGCGCAAGCAACAGTCGTGAGTATTCCGGGCGAGAGAGGTTCAGCAGCGTCTGTCGGTTGAACTTCACGACGTTGGGATTGCCGTACGGTTTTCCGCCGCCCTTCAGCCCGGGGTATTGCTGATCGAGTTCGTCGCTCTTGTGGCATGCATTGCATTTCGCCGGGATCTTGGTGCTCCTCCTCACCATGCCTGTTCCCAATGCGGCGTATGTCCCGGCATAGACCGCGCTGCTTTCGATCCACAGGCGGACAATGTCTTTCTCCCGCGCAGTGACCTGCACGCCTTGATGGTTGCCTGAGATCTTGGCGAGCAGAGGCGCGGCGGCTGTGCCGATGGCCCGCGGCGCTTTGTTGGCGTTGCCGTCCCGACCGTCAGTAAACTGGCGGAGCATCGTCAGGTTGGCGTATGCATGCGAGAAGATCTGCCCGCGGTCGCCGGCCAGCGAGATGCCGCCAGACAGCGGGCCGCACGGCTTCTCTTTCCCGTTGTCGGTATACGTCCCATGTTGCTTTACATCGTGGCACTTCAGGCAGTACTTGTCGAGAATCGGTTGGATGTCGCGGGGAAAGTCGTAGACGTCGGGCAGGTTGCCCGGGATCGGCTTGATCTCACTCGCGGGGCGGCGCATCGCGCGAGCCATGCCCTCGCGCACAATTGGCGGCCCGCCAGCGCGTTCCTCGTGGCACCCCACACAACTGAGCCGTTCGCCCGGTTGAACCGTCGTGAAGCTCTGCATCCGCTTTACGGAGATGTCGTTCTCGTCTAGAGCGACGAAAAAGACGCTGCGCAAAGCCGGAAGCTCGAAATGCGCACTACCGTCGGCCTCGACCGGGACCGTGCCCAGTACACGGTTAAGCGTGAATGTGCCCCCCATAGATATGGGTTCCATCTGGCCGCTAAAGTTCACGGGTTTGGGCAGTGCCTCCATGATCAGTAGCTTCCGGATGTCTCCCTTCTTCACGCCTTTCATATTTCTGCCGATATACACGTTCTCAAGCATCATCGTTCCCGTCTTTTCCTCCAGGGAGATCTTGGACGGAATGACGGGTTCTCGTTCCCGGCCTTGAATGGGGCGCGGCTCATGTAGCCAGAGCTTCTCGCGTTTGTACCTTGCGGGCATCTTCCAGAGAGTCGTGTACTCTCCATTTCCTGCCAGTAGCCCCATCTCTTCGTTCCGTGTGACCAGGAAGAGGTCTTCGGAGAGGGGAAAGGGGTCTCGGTACATCCTGTCGCTCACGCGCTTCGCCATCGATTTGTCGTCGGGGCCCTTGGCTGGATCTACAATCGTGACGTGTCCCTCGTGCTCCTTCTTCCCATGGCCCGGGCAGAAGGCAGCGACTGTCTTGCGCGTGCCGGGGATGGGCTTGGCGTCGATCATCACCGTACCGGGATGCATGTTGCCGTAGTAGACCTGCTGGTTGGTGCCGTCGGGGTTCATGGTCCACAGGTGGTGAAACCGGACGCGACTGCGGTCGATGTACTCCCACCGTTGGTAGATGATCCTGCCGTCAGGCAGTACCCATGGGGTGTTGTCCTGTTCAATGTTGCAGGAAAGGGGCCGGATGTTGCGGCCATCGGCGTCGCAGCGGTGGATGATGGCCACGTGCGTAAACCAGCAGTTCACATAGCGATTGCAGCGTGACGAGCAGAACGCGATTCCGCCGTCCGGCAGGTACGTTGGTTCGATGTCGTTGAAGTCGCCGGAGGTCAGCTGGCGCAGGTCCTTGCCGTCCACGCCGATCTCGTGGAGGCGGTAAAACGGCTGCCCGCCCTTGCGGTAAGAGAAGAGGATCTTGGTCCCGGAGTAATGGAGCTGCGGATCGCGCACGCCGCCTTTCTTGTCTTCGACCAGATGCGTCAGCTCGCCTGTTTGCAGGTCGAGGACGGAGAGCGTGCCATGATCGTGATAGTACCTCCTATCCGGGTTTCTACTGTCCCAGCCGAAATTTGCATACCAGTGGCCGTCGCCATCGACCTTTCTCATCGCGAAGACAACGCGGTTTGCCTCGACGCCTGCCGTGCGGAGCATTTTGACCGCCGCGGGGTTGAGAGCGTCTGTCTCCGTACCTGGCGCCGTATCTGTGGCCGCCACTGAAAGCGAGACGGAGCCCCGCATCGACGTGGCGTCCGGCTCCGTTTCATACACCTCCAGTTCGCCGACGCTGATAAACGGTTTGGAGCCGCCGGCCAGGCCGATAAGGCGAATGCCGTCTCCCGGTGCATCCAGAGCAATGGTGTACGTCTCGAACGGCTTACCAAAATCTGACTTTGTACTCCCCCCGGGATAGGCCGGGGCAATCTGGGCCGGGACTCTCTTCCAGACGCCACCTTTTCTGACTTCCACCCCCAGAGAGCCATCCGCGAACCAGCCGCCATTGCCAAAGTGCTTACCTTCCTGAAACACAACTGTCCTGAAACCGTGTGTGGCCGCGAAGGTATAGCCAATGTGCTCCGTTTGAGGGCCGCTGCCTCCGTCGAACGTGTCAAACTGCAACTTGCTGTCTCTCTCCCCAGTCTTTCCATGCACGCCGTCTCGGATCGTTTCAGGATCCCTCGATCCCCCCCCGCCGGGCCTCATCACAGAAGCGATGATCTGTCCTTGTCTAGCCAGATTGGCTTCTGTCGGCTTGCGTTCGGGGGTGACCGGCGATTGAGGCTTCACCGGTCTGTCCTCCTGGCCTGCCTTCGGCGGCGTGTCCTGGTCTGCGGGCAGCCTCTTTACGCGGATGTCTTTGAGCCAGACAGTTACCCCTTTGTCGTGGTGCTCAAAGGCAATGAACCCCTTTTCGCGGAAGCCTTCCGGATCGTTGTCCTCGAACTCCATGACGAGTGTGCCATTGATGTAGTGGGAGAGTTTCCTGCCGTCTGCGACGATCTTGAAGGTATTCCACCCCTTGGTGTCGACCAGCTGGTTGTGCCCCCTTTTCACAATGCCGTAGCGTGGAGGGGCGGCCTTGCTGGTTGTATGGATGTCGTAGAGCGCTCCCATCGGACCAATGTCGCATTGATAGCCGCTGGTCTCGTAGGGGCGGTTCCTCGCCGTGTGGTAGTGGCTGCGGTAGTTGACGCCGCTGTTCCCTTTCACCGGAAAGAACTTGACCTCGAGAATGAAGTTGCTGAACGTGTGGGTGGTGCTGCTCAGGTACTGCTTGTACCTCGACGGGCCTTTCCCCTCGATGTGACCGTCCACCACCCGCCAGACGTCCGGGTTCCCGTCCCAACCGTCAAGGTTCTTGCCGTTGAAGAGGCTGATCCACTCAGACTCAGGTCCGCTGTCGGAATCGAGGAGAACGGGCGCCGGGCCCGAGACCTTTGATGGGGGTTCGCCGGCAGCCAGGTCCGGAGCCGCTATTGCCTGTTTTCCGTAACACGCCAGAGAACCGTCTTCGAGAGCCAGAAAGACTCTCTTCCTCGCGGCGATCATGCCGTCGAAAACGGGCGGCGAATCGAGTTTGTATTCGGCCAACTGCCTTCCATCGCTGGCGGAAACCACGTGGAGCGATGCGCCGAGCTTCCCGAGATAGGCTGCTTCGATTTTGCTGGGACTGTCGACGTCAAGGCCACCGGTTTTCGCGCCTTCAGGCTCGGGTGGCCCCGCCACGAAGAGCGTGTCAGCAGCCAAAACCAGGGCCTTAGCAAAGACGGGAACTTCCACACTCCAGCGGTAGTTGAACAATTCGGGCGTCGGTGTATTCCGGAGCCCCAGCTTCCCACCTGACCTGGCGTACCGCAGATGCTGGTCCTTTTTGTGGCTCGGCAGTGGTTTCATCTTCTTTTCGGCGGAAAACAGGTGGTATTTTTCGCCGCCACGGAACTGCCCTGCGCCTCCATGCGGGTACTTGGTGCGGCCATACCCAAAGACGGTATCATCGCCCAGCGCAAGGATGCGGCCCGACGGAACCATGTTGCCGACACGCGACCAGATGGCCCAGCCCGATTCGTTCTTCGCGGGCATGCAGACCGGGTCGGAGCCGAACAGCCAGTACGACCGGTGCCACCAGGCGCCGTCCAGGAATCCCATGGGGGCAAACAGGTGCGGCGGGCCGATTGCCAGATCGTCGCCGGTCTCAAAGTCGAGCTTAAGGTGACGCATATAGACCGAGCCGTTCGAGGCCGCGAGGATATCGTTGAGCACCCCGCGCAGATCCACCCCGCCGGGCGGCTGCTTGCCGGTCTTCGGATCAAGGCTGTTCACCAGTGTTTCAGAGAGCTTCTTACCGGTGGCGGGATTGAGCCGGGTGATGTGAATACCGCCGTCGACGTAGGAGGAACGTCCTGCGGCCACGACCGCGACATCGTTCTCGACCAGTACGCTGCCGTGGATCGGCCACGCCGATTCGAGCTGGCCACGAACAACGATGGCCCGTTCTTCAGGCGCGCCGCGATAGCGCCAAACCAGGGCTCCATCTTCCTCGCGCAGGCAGTAGACCCAGCCATCGGCGGAACCAAACAGCACGGTGTTGTTGTGGACGGTTGGCGGTGAGTCAATCCGTCCATTCGCGGTGTACGACCAGATAGAGTTGCCGCTCGTTGCGTTGAGCGCATGAACAGTGTGGGCATCGGTTTCCGAGATGTAGATCCTGCCTCTGGCGACAACCGGGGCTGTCAGTTTTCCACCCAACGTCGTCTTCCATACCTGCCGCAACTCGTGCGGCACGCGGGTCGAGGCCTTGCCGCTGCGTTCATTATCGTGCCTGAACACCGGCCAGTCCTCGGCGTGCGGCAGCCCAGCCTCCCCGATGGCGCCAAAGGCCGGCCCTCTCTCAAAGCGGTCCTTCTTCGCCGCCGGGTTCCCCGACAAGGCTTGCTTCGCCGAAAACACGCACAGGCCGCGCATCATGGTCTTGATGTTGCAGGCGCAGGAATGCGGAGGCGCGTACAGCAGGCCGTTGCACGGCAGTACACCGTACTGGCAGGTGCCGCGCAGCCAGAAGTTGTTCCGTATTTCGCCGCTCACCACGTCGATGAACTCAACGCCGGAGCGACTGGAGAGGATGAAGTTGCTGGTGGCTTTCGGCTTGTAGCACCGGTAGTGGGCCAGCGTTGCGAAATCCCACGCCTTCTGGGTGTCGAACTCCCGCTCCAGTTCACCGGTTGCCATGTTGAGCCCCTGCCCAAAATCGGCGGCACCCCGTTTGCCCGTATATCCGCGCCACAGCAGACCATCTATCAGGAACGTGTCCGGCGAAGAGCAAAACCCCGCCTTGCTTGAGCATCCCCACAGCGTCTTCCCGTCCTTGACCGAGATCGCGGAAAGCGACTTCAGGTCGGAGACATAAACGATGCCGTTCTTGGCGGTCAGTGTCGGCGTCACCCAGTTCCAATCCTTGCTCTTGGGTTTCGGCAGCGCCAGTGGATGTGCGGTCCGCCATTTTTCCCTGCCGGTTGCCAAGTCGAGACACACGAGCAGTGCCTTGGTTTGATAGAGCAATGAGCCTCCCGATGCTACCACGGGAAGCAGTGCGTCTTTGCCGACCGCTTTCCGCCAGAGCACGGCGCCCGTTTCAGGATTGGCTGCCGTGATCGACCTCTTGGCCGAGGCAATTCCCCTGAGCTCGCGCTGGATGTCGACCTGGCTGGTTCCCGTCAGCATGACCAGACGGTCGCCGACATGCATAATCTGGCGGGCGTTCTCCGTCCCTTTGTAGGTAAGCAACGTTTCGCCGGTGACGGCATCCAGTGCGTGAATCGGTTTGGGTTGATCCAGCGACACGTATACCCGGTCGCCGACGGCAACGAGGCGGAACGGCAAATCCGGTGGCCCGGCGCGGAATGAATGCAGATGGTTGCTCCAATTGCCGATCGTGCGCGTCCACAGGACCATGCCGTTGAAGGCATCGCGGGCGATCAGTTTCCATCTTGCCGGAAGGCGGATATCGGCTGTTTGCCCCAGATCAGCGATGTAGAAGAGCCTCCCCTTCGCAGAGACCATGGCACTTACGCTGGCCAGTTGCTCGTGGCTACGGGCATACTTGGGCGCGCCGATCCACTGCAGGTGATTGGGCAACCCGACCACCGAATCCTCGGCCACGGCGTTGTTATCCGGGGCATGCAGGAAGTGTGTCCAGTCATCAATCTCCGGCGGCACTCGTTTGACCAGCTTTGTCCAGCCTTGGATTCCCCCTGGAGATTGAGTGACGAATGACGGGTGGCCAGTGGCAACGGAGCCGTTAACCATGGCGACTCCGCGAGGCGCCAGCGCCCTGGCAATTTCCTCACTAGCCTCTTGCCATTTGCCACCTGACACGACAATCAGATTCACCAGGTTGTCCGCATGGGGCAGATGGCCTTCGTCCCAATACCGAACCGAAACCTTGCCGTACAGCCCTTTCCTCCGCAGGTATTCCCGGGCCTCCAACACACTTCCAGCGTCGGGACATAGCCCTTGGACCAGATAGCTCTCATTGGCGTGCAGGCTGTCGAGAATCTGCCCGCCGCCATCTCCCAGGTGGACAACCAAGCCGCCCGCAACCCCGCTTTCCTTCAAGACTTCCCGAACGGATGGTCCGCTTGTCTTCTGGTCTCCATTTGCGGTTGCACATAGCGCGGCGACCACCAGCGGAGTTATGAACAGTGAGGAAAGCCGGAACTCAATGAACTTCATTCTTGCGGTCATGATCTCTTCACCTGTTGCTTGTGAGCGCAAAGTAGGTGCGCACTCCGGTGTCACAGTTGCTTCCCGCGAAGCAGTAGGGCTCCAACGGTGAGCCAGCCTTCACCTCTCTCCCCTGTACTTCTCGTGTGTGAATTCTCTTTCGAGTTTCAGCATCCCGGTTGCGGTGTCGCGTTCACCCGTGTCAAACGGGTCTCCTGTGTCCTTGATCCACTTCTGGAGGCGTAGCTCGAGCTGCTGCCGGATTTCCGCATGTTCAGCAGACCCGGCCAGGTTGGTCATTTCAAACGGATCATTGTCACGGTCAAACAACCAAACACGCCCATCGACCCATCTTGCATAGACATATCTGTCTGTCCGCACGCCCCTCCAGAAGCCAACCCAGTCGCCGCGGTGCGGCCAACCCGGACCAAGGATCTGCAGATAGACGGACTCAGGCTCCGGGCCCTCGCCTCCAAGCACTGCGTGTGAGAGATCCTGCCCCTGGATCTCATCCGGCAGCTCGACGCCGGCGAGACCGAGCAGCGTGGGCATGACGTCGACGCTGTTGAACATGATCCGGACCCGTTGTCCCCCCGCCATCTTGTCGGGATATCGCATGATGAAAGGGATGTGGATCGATTCGTTGTACGGCGTGCCCTTTGAGGCGCGCTTGGAGTGATGCAGCCAGTTATCGGGGGGCTTGCCGTAGCCGTGACCGCCAAGATGGTCGCCGTGGTCGGATGAGTAGCAGAGGATGGTGTTCTTCTCCAGGCCGTTTTCCTTCAGAAACGCCATGATCTGGCCGACTTCGTGGTCGAGTCCGCTCACGCAGCCGTAGTAGTCGGCGAACTCCTGCCTGGCGAAGTGCGCCATTTGACGCGGGACGCTGGGTGGCAGTTCGATGTCCTCGGGTCGGTAGGTGTTGAACTGCTCAGGATAGGCGCTGTAGGTCTGATTCTTGTCGAACGTCCAGTGTGGCGGTCCCCAGGACATCACCACGCAGAACGGATCGTCGCTCGACTCCTTCTGATGATCCTCGATGAATCGCAGCGCTAGATCGGTCTCCCCGGTCGGTCCCCACTTGTCGAATGGGAACGGGCCATCTTCGTTCTCGTGGTAGGTGAGGTCGTTGTGGTTGTGGTTGCAGTTGTATGCGGCCATGTAGTCGAACCCATACCGTTTGTCTTCGGTGTAGGGCCCATATCCCAGGTGCCATTTCCCGACGTAGGCGGTCCTGTATCCCGCAGCGCCGAGGGTCAACGGCAGCGTTGCCTGGTCCTGATGGAGCGCGCATTCGTTGTCCATGCACCCGTTGGCGTGGGAATACTTGCCGGTCATCACCTGACCGCGATATGGCGAGCAGATCGGGCACGACGAAAATGCGTTATCGAAGGTCGCTCCTTCTGCGGCCAGAGCATCGAGATTCGGTGTTTTGACGATCGGATTGCCGTTGCAGGCGACCGAGTCGTAACGCTGTTGATCACTGAAGACGAAGATGATGTTCGGTTGGTCTGCCATCATTTGCACCTCCAATAGGTCCTTGGTCCGGATTCCTCGGTGCACGTTCGCAGGAAGGGCATCAGGAGGATGTCTGTTCCCTGGACCAGGAACGATCCATCTGCTGAGGGCCTCAGCTTCCGGAGCACCTCTTCAGCGGACAGCTCAGCAAACGGTTCGTCGGTGGGGGCGGTGGTGATCTTCTGCGCGAGCGCATTGGGACCACAGCTGAAAGCAACCCAGTGCTTCCCGTTTTCACCGGACTGAACGTGGCTATGCAGTTCGAACTCGGCGTCGACCTTCAGGACGTCGCCGTTCTGCCAGAGACGCTTAAACTCGTAGAATCCTCGGTCGTTTCTTGTTGGTTGAATGGTCTCGCCATTGACGCTCAGAGTATTCAGCACCGTGCCAGCCGGTAACCTGAATTCGCAGACGAAGGACTGAGAACATTCTGTTTCGAAGTGGATTTCAGCCGATGCATTCTTCGGGAATCCACTCTTGACTACGAGCCTGCCGCCACCGAATCGTTCGGTCAGCTCCGCACTGCAGGGAGATAGCGTGGCAATGGTGAGATGACCGTCAAACTGGCCAACCAGATTTGCCGCAACCATCTCCATGGCGCGCGGCATACTTGAGTGACAGCACTGGATCTTATCCGAATACGGCAGCTTGGCCTGATTGGGAGCCGTGTAATAACACCATTTTACGCCATCTGCATGTTGATGTCCGTAGAGGCTGTTGTAGAGAGTCACTTCGGCCTCATCGATGTACTTGGATTCACCGGTTATCTCAAAAAGGTGCAGACAAAGCTGGATCCAGGTCGTATCACAACAGCCTTCCACGGAGACCTTCTGAGGATCAAAGTCCTCGACATGTGCAAAGCACTCGCAGTTGGCGTTGTAGTCCGTTTTTCGGCTCCATGAGCCACCAGTAACGAGAATGTGCTTCTCTTTGATCTCGCGCCAGCCGTTGATCGCGGCATCGAGATAGTCTGTTCTGCCCGTACATCTGTGCAGCGTAATGAACCCCAGCAGATTGGCCATAAGCTGGTATCCCTTGCCCTCACCGGGATGCACCACGGCGCCGCCTTGGAGCATTATACTCATCAGCTTCAGGGCGGGATTGCCCTCCATCAGGTTGACAATGTGTTCAGCAAAATCCAGGTACTTCTGATCCTGCGTTCGCTCATGGAGCATCACGATCGACTCGATAAGCGTCGTGGCGGAGATACCCTTTCGCGTTCCGTATTCCGTCAGGTCATACTTTTCTTCCCCATAGACCTCGATCAGCAGATCAGCCATCCGTCGACAGGCATCGACAATGCGTTCGTCCGGGAAGGCCCTCTCGTAGGTGAGGAGTCCGTAGAGGTTGTAGCGATGCGTCCACGTGTCCCATCCGCCATGGAGTTTCTTGCGTTTTGATGCGTCCATATCATCATGGACAGCATCGACTGAACTGTTCTCCGGCATGGCCATGAACGTGCAATCGGCGGCGTAGGTCCCGAGATAACCATCCGGATCTTGAGTTGCCAAGAGACGCTCCACAAAGGACCGCATGCTCTCTTCGAGGCGCTCGTCTCCGGTCATCTGATACGCCAACGTTGCCGCATGCAGCCACTTGCCGAGATGCTCCCCCTGCCAGGGATGCACGCCCGGCCTGCATTCAAAGCCATCGATTAAGTACCCGGATTCTGCGATGAACCACAGCCGGTGGTTGCGCCACAGCCCCAGACGTTCGCCCTGCAAGCCGGTCACTGTCGTCGTTTTGAGAGGTCGCCATCTGGTATTCACTGCATTGCCGCTCCTTGAGATTCCGCCCGCAAACGCTCCAGCAACTCCCGGCCATCTTGACGCTGCTGTTCTGCTTCCTTGCCTACATGACACAGCCGTTTGCCTGCGCTATCGCGGCAAACCGATTCGCTACGTCTGTGATGGAGTAGCGCTCGCAGATCTTGGAGTACGAATGAATCGTGTCGTTGAACCGCGCGTACCAGTGCTCAGGTATCCCGTCGATCCCGATCACTGCGCCGACCAGGGAACCTGCGGTGGCCGCGGTGCAGTCGTTGTCCAGGCCCATGGCAACGGTCTCACGGATTACCCGGGTGAAATCAGTCTTGCCGAGAGCCACACCAAAGACAGTCAGGCACGCATTGTTGATCGTGTGTACGCCGTGCATGCCTTCGAACTTTTCGTCGACGGTATTCCGCGCATCCTGGTAGCCCTTGATCGAGGGGGCTGTATCCAAGGCCCAACGGATTGCCTTCGCCATTGCACAATCTGCCGGTATCTCGGCCAGGCCCGCTTCCAGCGCGGCCATGGGATCATCCAGCGCGAATGCCGCGGCAATCGATGCCGCGAAATACATTGCGCCGTAGATCCCCTGCCTCCGGTGGCTTAGGTACGCATCGCGGTGGGCAAATTCCGCTGCACGTTCCGGATTGCCGGGGCACATGTAGGCCCAGGGGTCACAGCGGATGTCCGCGCCGATCCATTCGCAGTACGGGTTCTCGACATCTGCAGCGTCCCTCGCATCGATGCCATTATTGAGATTGTCCAGCGCAACCTTCTCGGCGGTGCAGGCCATAGGCAGCACGTCCTGCCACGTTCGTCCGACGTCGGCGGTCGTGAAGTCCAAACCATGCTTATCGACCACCACAAGGCCCGTCAACGTGTATTCCACGTCGTCGTCCACCGGTACGCCGTCCATCTTGTCGCGAGTATACGCATCGCGGCGGCTCTTCCCGTAACGGAGGACAGATGGATTATCCACGTAGGTCCAATAGTCCTCTGGCGGAAACGGCGTGCCGTTCTGCTCTGCAAGCCTTGCCATCCTATCGATGGGATTAAACTCCAC
>Ga0209042_1002327_pt1 | contig 12670 bp, 10 predicted proteins | sample SaaInlV_200m_DNA_6_FD_184649 | JGI IMG/M metagenome (GOLD analysis project Ga0209042, IMG submission 184649) | Marine microbial communities from expanding oxygen minimum zones in the Saanich Inlet - SI037_S2LV_200m_DNA (SPAdes) (version 2) | ecosystem: Environmental > Aquatic > Marine >...
AGGTCGATGGGCTCTGCGTACATTGCTGGCGGCCATCCTGGCCGGTTCCGGGGGGAGGTACCAAAACGGTTTGGGCCAGCCCGGACGCCCGAGCATTGTTGCACACTCCATGTGACAATATGTGACAAGAATGTCTATTGCAAGGCATGTGTGCGTTTTTCTATCTGTTCTCAGTAGGGTTCAATGGTATCAAGGGGCGTGTCAGTGGCAGTTAAGTACCCCAGGAGGAAGCGCACGGCTATTATCCTCCTGGCCGTGTGCCTTGCTGCAGCGTCCGGCTGGGCGGAGAAGATTCCTCTGCGGTCCGGGAAGACGATCGACCGGGATGTGCTGGGGCAGGATTCGGAGGGACTTCTCGTTGCCATGCCGGGGGGCAATATGCGCATACCCTGGCGGCATATTTCTGCGTCGTTCAAACGGCATCCTGAGCATGTCGTCGAGCCTCGTCCGGAACCGGTGCAACGTGAGCAGCCGCGGCGTGAGCCCGGGGTAGAGCAGGGCGACGAACGTGTTCTCGACCCGGATGCCAAGGATGGCTTCACCTTTGTTCTTGCGGCCCTGTTCGTGGTGTTTTGGCTGCATGTTTTCAGTGTTTGGGTGGTGAGTCGTGATCAGCTTCTCAGTGGCGGAACTGCGCAGGCCTGGAGTCTTGCAGCCCTGTTCCTGGGGATACCGGTGGCGGCTTTGTTCCAGTTGCGTTACAAGGGGCTCGGTGGTTTTTTCAAGGGGGTCGGAGCCGACGGCGCCCGGCCGTTGAAGGCTGGGGATGTACGCCTATATACCTGGGATCACAAGCCCCTGACGACGCGTGGCAACCGGAAGTTGTCCAGCGGTCTGACAATGGCTGAGAAGACGTTGGCTCGAGCCGTGGAGCTTGGGGCTAGCGATGTCCATTTTGACACGGTGCCCGAGCATGTCCGGCTGGTGTTTCGAGTTGATGGCATGTTGCGGGACCCGGAGATTCTGGAGACGGATGTTGGGCGGAAGACGATATCCGCGATCAAGATGGCCGCTGGTATGGATATGGCCAGGATCCACGAGGCCCAGGACGGCGCCTGCCATCTGGGTGTCGGCGAGCAGATGTATGATCTCCGCATCGCCCGCGCGTATGCGGTTGCAGGGGAGACGCTGGTTATTCGCTTGCTGAAGGCCGGGGGCCTGGGGTCTGCGTTGACCGACTTCGGGATGCTGTCGAACATGGCCACCATGTTGGGCAACCTGACGAAGGAAACCGCTGGGATTATCATCATGGCCGGTCCGACCGGTTCAGGGAAGACCACCACGATCTATGCCCTGCTGCGGCAGATCGATGGCACAGGCCGTAACATCCTCACCATTGAGGATCCTGTGGAGTACCGCCTGGACAACGCGACCCAGATTTCTCTGAACGCCAAGGCCGGATCAACGTTCGCCTCAGCTCTGAAAGCCTCAATGCGGCATGACCCGGATGTCATACTTGTCGGTGAGATTCGGGATTCCGAGACGATGGATGTTGCTTTCCAGGCTGCGCTGACCGGCCACCTCGTTTTCACGACCATCCACGCGACATCTGTCCTTGCTACGTATGGGCGCCTCCAGGAGCTTGGCCTGAGTGCTTACATGATCAACACGGGACTCAAGAGCATCATTTGCCAGCGTCTTGTGCGCGTGCTGTGTCCCAGTTGCCGTGAGCCGTACATTCCTGAACTGGACGAACTGGGCTTCTGGGGCCTGACTGAGCTGGAAAGCGAAGGGCGTTGTTTCTACCGATCCAGCGGCTGCTCACTGTGCGACGATTCCGGCTACCGAGGGCGCAAAGGTGTCTACCGCGTGTTGGCCATGAACAACGATGTTCGGAACATGGTTCGGGCTGACGTTGCCACCGGGGATCTTCAGCAGGTCGTGGAGGAGAATGCCCTGGGCAACATTCGGGAATACGCGCGCGAGTTCCTCTGGGAAGGAGTTACGGCTCCGGATGAGCTGCGAAAGACCTTGGACATGTTTGACTTCGGGAAGTCTCTGGGGGCGTCAAGCCAGGCGGGCCCGGGCGAGCGGGGCGAGGCGTCCAAGGGGCGACCAGGAGTGGATGTGATTCCGTTGAAAACCGGGGGTGTCGATGAGGCCACTGACGCTCTTCCTCCTCAGGAGGGCCGGCAATGAACGCGGAGTGGATCATTGGTGGGGTTGCGGTTCTGATCTTTGCCGTGATGCTCAAGAAGGCCCAGGCGAAGGGGGGGCTTCAGAGTCTGATCACTGCGTTCATTTTCGTTTGGTCGACGCTCGTGGCTATGCATGCCTGGGGGTTCAGCCTCGAGTTGGTCGAGCAGTTTCCGCTGCCTGATCTCACCGATGGGCAGATCAGCCTTGTGGCCTTCTGGTTCGGTTTCATCGTTGCGTTGCTTCCCAGCGCCCTGTTGCTTCGCTATTGGCTCAAAGAGTACCGGACTACGTTCCCTCCCCTTGCTGACAGTCTTCTTCAATGGTTGGCCGGGGCGGTCTCTGCAGTGACGCTCTGCGCGCTGTTGACGATGAGCGCAGTACCTTTCTTCCCGCCGCCTTCCGACACGCCGGCCGGCAAGGCGTTTGTGGTTGTTCGCTGGCTACCGGCCCGGGCGTACCTGGAGGTGGCTGCGCTGTTCCCGCTGGCGATTGATCCCGAGACTCGGCGTGAGCGTCTGGTGGAGAACACCAAGCGTCTGTTCAAGAACTGACCCGCCAGGCCACAGGGCCGCTCCCGGCTTCAGTGGGGCTGCCATCCTCTTCCTTCCCGTCGCGTAGCCCCTTTTCCAGTTGACTTCCCGGAGGCAACGCATATCCTATCAGCATTCGCTGGAATTGTGAACGTTGCGGATATTCGAGAAAGAAGGAGAGATGAGCATGGCCAAGGCGAAGAAGAAGGTTCTGAGGTTCGGCATTCTTGGTGCTGGCAGCATCGCTATTTACCGGCATGCACCTGAGATCGCTACCCACCCTAACGCCGAGATTGCCGCAATCTATGACCCGATCACCGAGCGCGCCGAAGACTTGGCCGATGAGTTCGGTGGAGACGTTTACGACAGCGTTGAGGAAGTCCTTGGCGACGACTCGATTGATGCGGTCGTTGTGGCGACCCCGAATGCCTACCACTGCCCCTTGACCGTTGCCGCCCTTAAGGCCGGGAAGGACGTTCTCTGCGAGAAGCCGATGGCCACGTCCCTCAAGGACGCCAAGAAGATGATCCAGACGGCCAAACAGACGGGCAGAAAGCTGATGATTGGGCACAATCAGCGACTCATGTCTCCCCACGTCAAGGCGAAGGAGATCCTTGAGAGTGGCGTGCTGGGCCGGGTCCTGACGTTCCGTACGTCCTTTGGCCATGGCGGGCCGGAGATGTGGAGCCAGGATCAGGGGCCGCACACGTGGTTCTTCAAGAAGGAAGAGGCCTTTGTCGGCAGCATGGGGGATCTTGGGGTCCACAAGACGGACTTGGTCCGCTGGCTCCTTGCTGACGAGGTCAAAGAGGCTGCTGCGTTTGTTGAGACCCTTGAGAAGACAAACGAGAAGGGCAAGCTGATCACGGTAGACGACAATGCGGTGTGCATCCTCAAGATGAAGTCCGGGGCGGTCGGCCAGTTGACCGCCAGCTGGACGTACAAAAGCGCAGAGGACAACACGACGACGCTGTACTGTGAGAACGGGATGATGGTTCTGGGAGCCAACCCGGACTACCCGGTCGAAGTCATGTTGGCGAGTGGTGAAGAGGCGCTCTACAAGGTTGGCGCGATTGCCACGAATGACGTTCAGGTTCGCAGTGGCGTTCCGGATCTGTTCATCGACTCACTACTGAATGACACCGATCCGGAAATCAGCGGAGCTGAGGGCTACAAGGCTTTGGCTATCGTGGTTGCCTGTCTCGAAAGTGCGGATACTGGAACGGTGGCAAAGGTGAAGAGCTGAGACGACGGAATCAGGGGTGGCGCTTGGCGCTGGCCCTGAGATAGTCTGCGAACGGCGCGTCCCTGTTTTCGCGGGGATGCGCCGTTTTTTTTGCAGGGCGGGCCGCTCTGGCTCGCGGGCGAGCCTGCCAGTAGGGCAACGGGCAGAGGGCTGACCTGCGTAAGTGCCGAAACACTGAAGGGGAAAGAGGGGGCGGTGAGGGCGAGAGACAGACGGGGCATGTGGGACGTGGTGGCAGGTCGGGCGCGACGTCGTCCTCTATGAGCTCATGCGCCGCCGCAGGGAGACTTCCTCAATAATGCCGATCCGCCATGTCTGGGGCGCCACCTTGACCCAGAGCATCTTGGCTCGCCAGCTGCGGTTGCTGAACTCCATCTGCATTGAGGACGTGATCAGATGGGCCTGGAAGCTGACCGTGGCCGCGACTTTGGAGCCGCTGAGTTTCTTCAGGTTGAGTGTCTGGGTGTAGAACTCGTCCAGGCCCTGGGTGTTCTTGATGGATCGGAGGAATCCCTTTATCGCTGCTGTCCCCTTAACGGAAGTCGAGCGTGTTTTCCAGCGGAATTTCTTGTGGTAGAACGTGGCTGCGAGCTTCCAGTTGCCCACGTTTATCGCTTTGGAGTGTGCCTTGATGGCCCGTTCCACCTGGCTCTCCGGTGAGATTGCGACAGCTCCACAGCCCGCCGCCACGACGAGAGCTCCGAGAAGGGGCAGGACTTGAAGTGATATTCGCAGGGCTTTCATCGTCTGTCCGTGGCTCTGCCGTTACTTGAGAAGAGGGCCCCGGCTTCTGGCTGGAACCGGACGGTAAAGAAGATACCGTCCCGTCGCTGCCTTTCCAAGGGGGGGGGCGTAGAGCCGGTGTCTGGACGTCATCGTTCCGGGGGTATGTGGACTAACGTTGGTTGTCTGTCTATGGTGTGGGGGGGCCGCCTCCCGGAACTCAGCTCGGCAGCTATGGCGTCCGGGAACGTGGCGCGTCGCGCGTGTCCCGGAATGGCGGGCCATTCCAGGGGGAGGAGAATGCCCCATTGTTTGATACGCTTGAGGACACGGTGTAAGGAGACCTTTGGCTGTGAATTCGACGGATAGTGCAACGGTGTTGCTGAGTGGGGGGCTTGACTCGACCGTACTCCTCCATCATGTCGTCAAAGAGTTGGGGATTCCGTGCGTCTTCGCCCTTTCCTTTGACTACGGACAGCGGCACAGTCGGGAACTCATGATGGCGCGTTGGCAGGTAGATCGGCTTCCGGCCGTTCGGGAGCACCACGTGCTGGATCTGGGGATTTTTCGGGGGCTGGCCGCCGGGGCTACGGCACTGGTTGGGGGCGGCCCCGAGGTGCCTGATCTCGATGACTTGAGCGAGGACGAACTCCAGCAGCCCCCTACGTATGTGCCCAACCGAAACATGATGCTTCTCTCGCTCGCGGCGGCCTATGCTGAGGCCCGGGGGTGCAGCACCGTGTACTACGGAGCGCAGGCTCAGGACCGCTACGGTTACTGGGACTGTACAGGTGAATTCGTCGCGCGGATCAACGATGTGCTGGCTCTGAATCGCGGTCAGGCCGTCCGGGTGGAGGCGCCCTTCGCGGAGAAGCGCAAAGGTGAGGGCGTTCTGTTGGGGATGGCTCTGGGGGTTGACTTCGCTCACACGTGGTCGTGTTACCGCGGCGGGGGAACACCGTGTCTGACCTGCCCGACCTGCGTTGAGAGAGAACGGGCTTTCGACGAAGCTGGTGTAGCGGACCCGTTGGTCGCTCTGTGAGTTCGGGCGTCAGCCGTGGGGGTGGGCGTGCAGGCAGGGGACTGGGGAACTTGTTGCCTTTGGGCCTGAAAGACTGGCAAGCCGCTGTTTCTCAATCCGCTGGCGGATGTCCTTGATCTGGGCTTTCTGTTTGGCTGTGATGGACGGGGGCAGGTGCTTGCTCGCGATGACGTGTCCGTCGGCAAAGAGAATGTTATAGCCTTGCGGGTGTGGGGGCGGCACTTTTGCTGACACGCAGTTCAGCTCGATGAGCAACCAAGCCTTTTCGGGTCGGGGAAGGGAGCGCCGCCCCGCAAACTTGTCGTTGTAGATGAACGTCAATCCGAGCTTCCGAATTGCGTCAGGAGCGGCAGGACACTGCCACATCTCTCGCGGGATGCCGGCACCCGAGTCGTCCAGGATCTTCGCAATACTCTTGTCGTCCTCAAAAGGTCTGTCGGGGTAGAAGACGGCTTCGGGGTACTTTCCCTCTCCCATCTGGTACATCACAATGGACTTGCCGATTTGCTGCAGGTTCTGTTGGCACTGCAGTTGCGTTGCCTTTTGCTTCGCCCGTGAGTATTGAGCCGCAGGAATGCTGGTCACGATTGCCGTGACGGCCATCATCTCCGTCAGTGAGAACGCGAGCTGCCATTTTCGGTTTTTCCGAGCTGATCGCTTCATGGGTCCGTCTGCCTCTCGGTTTCCTGGCTCGAGTTTGGTCGTTGCGGCCGTTGTGCTGCCGGAGAAGTCGGTAGCGTGGTCTCCACTACATAGTATAACCACGGCAGAGCGTCTTTGGCAGTTGTCTTTGCTTCCCTTAAGAACCGGAGGCGATCGGCTGGTTCCGATGTTTGCTCGGCTGCGAGCCAGAAGGCGAGACTCCGGATGATGCTTGGGTTGTCTCTTGCTTCCATGGCAAGCTCGTGAGCCGGTAGCCATCCGAGCCCACCGAGACACAGCAACCCGATTCCCTGCTCCAGGTTGCGGCAACTGGCGTCGGCGTCTCCAGCGAGTTCACGCACGGCGGGAATTGAGGTGGTCCGGAGACTCTCCTGCCAGACCATGGTCACACTTGTGTTCCCCTTGGGGAGTCTGCTCGAAAGGGCGCTGAGGAACATCGCCAGGAACCCATCGACGGCGTCGGCTTCCTGAGGGCGTGACGGTGCGAGTGCCTCTCTTGCCAGTTCCAGGGCGAGGCCACGCCAGACGTTCCGGGCTTTCTCGCGGTCCCCCGCCAGCCAAGCGGCCAGCCCAGCTTCGAAGCTCGAGAGTTGGCGGTAGGCGTCCGGCAGCTCCTTCCTCCCGCTGAGGGAACGAAATACTCCTCTGGCAGCACGGTAGTCCCCCCGAGCCAGGGCCAGGCGTCCGAGCTCCCGTTGAGCAGTGGCGGAGCGCAAACTTGCCAGGTGCCTGTACCGACTCGTCAGTTGCACTGCTTCGGCATAGTCGGCTTCGCCAGGGGGGGACGGCTCTGTCTGTGCGCTAATGCGGCGTTCCAGCGCAAGGAGGATTGCTTCAGCTTGCTCCACGTCGTGGTCGTCAGTCAGGGCCTTCCAGGCTTTCTTCAGGAGGCGTTCGTCCTGGCTTGCGGCCCCCCCATCACTCGTTTCCCCCAGAAGTTCCGCCAGGCGAGCGCTCTGGCTGTTCAGCTGTGCTCTCTCGACGGCCTGCTCCTCCCATTGCCCTCCGAGTTTGCGCTCGTAGCGCTGCCATACGGTGAACAGGAGCGTACTCGCCGCCGTAAGGGCGAAAGCCGCGACTTTGTGTCGGCGGATGACGCGATCACAGCGCTCGAACAGATTGGGCACCCGGACGCTAACCCGCCCGCCCGCCTGGTGGGCCTCGAGGTCTAGCAACACATCCCGCATGGACCGATACCGGTCTTCCGGATCCTTCTCGAGGAGCTTCTGAAGCAGGGCGGCAATGTCTTTCGGGATACCCGGCCGCAGCTTCCGTGCATTCCTGGGGCGAGAGTGGCGGATGATTTCAAACATCTCCACCATCGGCACCTGCGCAGGGATATCGTAGGGCGGCTTCCCGGTCAGGAGTTCGAAGAGCAGGACTCCGAAGCTGTAGATGTCCGTGGGGACGCCCGTTTTCTTGGCCGAGAGGGTTTGCTCGGGGGCCATGTAGCGCGGCGTGCCCATGGACATGGAACTGATGGTCAGGTTGTGAGAGTCCTCGAACTCCATGCGGGCCAGCCCAAAGTCGGCCAAGAGCGGTTCGTGGAAGTCAGTCATCAGGATGTTCCCGGGCTTCAGATCCCTGTGGATGACTCCCTGATCATGGGCATAGGACAGGGCCTGAGCAATGGCGGTTCCTATCTTGAGGGCTTGGGGCAAGGGCAGAAGCGAAGTCGCCAGCACCTTCTCCAAGGTGTGTCCCCCAGGCACCAGTTCCATGGCGATGTAGTGCGACCGGCCCACGTGTCCTGTGTCATAGACGGTCACGACATGGGGATGCCTGCGCAGTCGTTTGGCGGCATCGGCTTCGCGTCGGAAACGGGCGAGAATTGTGGCTGGCAGGAAGACGGTCTCCTCCATCACCTTGAGCGCGACCGGGTCTCCGTCAGGATCAACTGCTGAGTAGACCAGCGCCATCCCTCCCCGCCCGACAAAGCCGGTGATCGTGTAAGGACCGATCTTCCCTCCGGCCGGCATCGTGCCGGGAGGGGTGATGCTCTCGGCGGAGTTTCCGCCCGGGCCTGGTTCCAGGATGCGAGTCCGGGCGAGAATGGAGGAGTCCGTCGATACTGGGGGGGGATCGGTGGCGGGGGTGAGGTTAGACTGGGGGGATGCCATTCAGAGCTCCGGGTTGTGGAGATGGCCCCACCTCGGGCTCTGCCAACGCCGCGCTTCACAGGAGCGGTCAAGCCTGCACGCGACGTGCTTCGAGAGCCGGGTGTCGTCGATGTCCTGCAAAGCGAACGACGTTCTTCAGGTCTCGACCGGCAGTTCAGCCTCGTCCACGAGCATGACGGGGATTTCATCACGAACGGGATAGCGTCGTCCGCATGTTTGGCAGACGAGCCAAGCGCCGTCTTCCGAGAGAAGGACGGGAGGTCGTTCATCGCAGGCGGGGCAAGCCAGGATGTCGAGGAGTTCCTTGCTGATCATCGGCTGGGTTCCATGACGTTATTCCACATCTGTGCCTCTGGGGCAACCGTTACTCAGAGTCAGTATAGCCCTGGCCGGGGATTCCGTCCAGGTCGGGAAGAGACGGTCTACAGCCGGCGGAGGGGCACCCCTGCTGATTGCATTCGATCTGGACGGTCCTAAATTGTCCCTTTTCTGTGATGTGCCCGGTGGATTCGCCGGGATCTGCGGCATGTATGGTGCGTGCCGGCGCTTTGGTCTACGGAGCTGATCCGGAAAGCAGAGAATGATGAAAACGTATGTTTTGGTGGGTAGCGGTGGCCGATCCTGCATGTACACGGATGCACTGATGGGGGATTTTTCGGACGCCGGGCAGCTGGCCGCTTTTTGCGATGTCAACCAGACGCGTATGGACTACTACAATGAGTACCTGCGCGAGCGGCACGGGCATGATCCGCTGCCAACGTACGGAGCTCACGAGTTCGACCGCATGATCGCGGAGCAGAAACCGGACACGGTCATTGTCACGAGTGTGGACCGAACACATCACCGCTACATCTGCCGGGCTCTGGAACTGGGGTGTGACGCCATCACCGAGAAGCCGATGACGGTGGATGCGGGGAAATGCCAGCAGATCATTGACACGGTCCAGACCACGGGCCGGAACCTGACAGTGACTTTCAATTACCGCTACGCTCCACGCAACACCCGGGTCAAGGAGATCATCCGCAGCGGCGTGGTGGGGGATATCGTCAGTGTCCATTTCGAGTGGCTTTTGGACACGTCCCATGGGGCTGACTACTTCCGCCGTTGGCATCGCGACAAACGCAACAGTGGCGGGCTGATGGTCCACAAAGCGACTCACCACTTCGATCTGATGAATTGGTGGATTGACTCGTATCCTACCGTTGTTTACGCTCAGGGCGGACTGAGCTTCTACGGGCGGGAGAATGCTGAGGAGCGGGGGGTCACACAGTTTTACTCCCGTTCCCGCGGCTCGGATATCGCGGCGCGAGACCCATTTGCTCTGAAGGTAACAGAGAAGGATACGAGGCTTCGGGGGCTCTACTATGACGCAGAGAACGAGGATGGTTATCACCGTGACCAGAGCGTGTTTGGCGATGGCATCTCGATCGAGGATTCGATGTCGGTGATGGTCCAGTACCGGAACCGAGCTGTCATGACTTATTCACTGAATGCGTTCTGCCCCTGGGAAGGCTACCGGGTGTGCTTCAACGGCACGAAGGGGCGCCTTGAGTTCAATGTGGTTGAGAAGTCCTACGTGAGTGGCGGCTACGAAGACTTCAACATGCCGGGCATGCGTGAGCTCGAAGGAGAAAAGAAGACGCTTGTTCCCGAGATTATCTTCCAGCCCCAATTCGGCAAACCCCAGGTCATTGACTATGAACAGGGCGATAAGGGCGGCCATGGAGGCGGGGATGTGCGCTTGCTCAACCATGTCTTCCGTGGTGCAGAAGACGATCCACTGGGGCACGCCGCGGGCTATTTCGACGGGGCCGCCTCGATCATGACGGGGATCAGTGCCAACGAGTCTATGAAGACAGGGCAGCCGGTGACGGTCAACTCCCTTGTGGACTTGGAGCGCCTCCGCCAAGTGACGCTGAACTGAGCGTTTTCCCGATTGTGTCGCCTTCCAGGTGTGACGGCTGACTCACGGGCCCCAGGAGCCGCCTTGCAGCCCAGGCTGTGGAGCGCTCCGGACCCCTCGGCGGGTATCGGGTGGCCGCGAAACTGAGGCTGGGTTGTCTGGAACTATGCCTGACAGCGATTTCCACTCCATGTTCACCATCTCCTGGCGGAGCAGGGGCCATGTGTTTTGCGGGCTCGTCTTCCTCGTCTTCGGAGCCCTGGTTCAAGGGGCAGTCTACGAGTTGGCGGGTGTCACTGAGCCTGGAAGTGCTTACCGGTGGCTGGACGTTGCGGGGAACGTCTACACATCTTCCTTCCGAGAAGCCTACACCTATGCCCAGGCCCAGGTCACGGTCGATTTGTCTTCCCACGGACAGGTACTTCACGGCACTCTGACTGCTACCGGGCTCAAACCGAATTTCGCCTATCAGATCAAACTCAGGGGCGATCCGGGAACGGCCACCAATGAAAGGCTTGGTTTGGCTGGCCGCTGGTGGCAGGAGATGTGGGATGGCGGCGCCTGGACGGGAGGATGGAACCTAAACAACAAGGGTGTCGGGACGTTTCCCAATCCCAATGACCAGGATTACTTCTCTCGCCGGGATGTGAGCAGCGACACGAGCCCGACAGAGAAGCTGTACCGTTTCTCTGCTTACATTGTCCTGGCGTACTTTGTCACGGACAGCCAGGGGGCCGCCGCGTTGTCGTTCTCGGGGGGGAGCAGTTACCATGTACTATGGACGACTGACCAACGCCCCTGGGAGCCTGAGGACGGGCCCTTGATCACCGTTCCGGTCATTCCGAGCGATTCTCATCCCGCCTACGCCATGGATGGACAGGCGCAAACGGTATCTGTTTTCGGCGAATGGGAGCGCCTTCCGGTTGGGGGCGTGTTCCTGAGTGAAGGCGACTATGATTGCCGGCTCCTCCTCTCTGAGGAGTCTTTCCACGGTATGGGGGGAACGTATTCCGGCTTCTGGGCGCCCGCTCTCGACAGAGCTGTAGCGTTCCGGATCGATCGAACGGCTCCCACCGTGCAGGTCCATTGGGACAGCCCGTGGGGCGTCTCGCTGCTGTTTTCAGAAGAGGTCTATGGCGCTGACAGCGCTTCTTCATACGTTCTGCTGCCGAACGGAACAGTGGGCGATGTGCTGTCAGTGGGAACGAACGACTTCCGTCTCTTTACGGGAGCGCAAGTGCCCGGGATTGCGTACTCTCTGAGTCTGACCGACATCACCGATGCGGCTGGTAACCCAACGGCTGGACAACTGTCCGTTCCGGCTGGCCGGTTTGCCACTGCGTCTAGTCCTGGGGACGAGGGTGATGTGTATCTTTATCTGGGGCTCTCTCCCCGGGCAACGGGCGGGGTTGACTCCGGACTTGACGTGCTGTCCGATGGTACGGGGCCGCTTGAGCTCATTTCCCCGCAGGGAGGAGATGGGGTGACGCTGGTCAGTGATTTCAGGCGTGATACTGATGCCGCCACTCGCTGGCGTGTTCATGTGCTTGGCGCGGAAACGCTGGGAGAACGATTTGACGTTGTGTGGCAAGCTGGTGGCGTTGACACCGGGGCCGGGGCAGTTCTGCAGAGGCTCGAGCACGAGACAGCTGTCGGGGGTGCGATCGATCTTGTGAGCACGTCTGGCATTCAGCTCAGCTTCAGTGCGGGCGAGTGTTATGAGGTGGCGATGGGTATTCTCCAGGTCACCTCCGTCCAGCTTTCCCCCGGCTGGAATCTGGTCGGCATTCCTTTGATGGCCTCGGAGACGGTCGGTGAACTGATGAGCCGAGGCGACCGGGAAGCCGGAGCGGGGGTCTGGGCCTGGTCCTGGGGAGGCGTCCATTACGAGGCGGTCGGGGCAGACGATTGGCTCAATCCCGAACGGGGGTATTGGCTTTGGTCAGGAAGCCAGGAGGAGGTCACCCTTGAGGTCCGCGGCATTCCGGCAGACGGGATTTTCTCACTACGCACCGGCTGGAACCTCGTGAGTCCGCCAGCGTCGATATCGGCAGAGGAACTGTCAGCGGAGATCAGCGATGTCTGGGGATGGTCGGGCTCGGGGAAGCGATACGAGCGTGTGACTCTGGAGGCCCTTTTGACCCCCGGGGGCGGGTATTGGGTCTATCTCCCGGAGAGCCCTTGAAGGCGCGTTCTTCGCTACTGCGACGACGGGGCGTAGCCCCATAAGCGCTAACTTGTTGAGCAAGTTCCTGCCTGCAGCCGGGCGAACGCTGAACATCGAACGTCCAACGCCGAATGTCG
>Ga0209042_1002348_pt1 | contig 12593 bp, 10 predicted proteins | sample SaaInlV_200m_DNA_6_FD_184649 | JGI IMG/M metagenome (GOLD analysis project Ga0209042, IMG submission 184649) | Marine microbial communities from expanding oxygen minimum zones in the Saanich Inlet - SI037_S2LV_200m_DNA (SPAdes) (version 2) | ecosystem: Environmental > Aquatic > Marine >...
GGCCCACTACCACAAGCTGGCTCAGGACGTCAACGCTCAGGAGGGTACCAGTCTGCCGTCCCGGGACCTCGCGTTTCTCGCGACCGACTCCGAAGCTGGCCGAGACTACATCCGCGACATGGGGTTTGCGCTCACCTATGCCCTCGAAAATCGCCGCCGCATGATGGCCTGCTTCAAGGAGGCGATCTCAGATGCGGTCCACGGGGTTTCCTTCCTGCGTGAAGTGAACATCCACCACAACTTCGCTGCGTGCGAGGAGGTAGATGGTCGCCAGCTGTGGGTTCACCGGAAGGGGGCGACTTCAGCAAAAGCGGGTGAGCCCGGGATCATTCCCGGGAGTATGGGGACGGCCTCCTACATCGTTGAGGGGCTGGGGAACTCCGAGTCGTTCAACTCGTGCTCGCACGGTGCGGGACGGGTGATGGGGCGCAAAGAAGCATGTCGACGGCTCAGTGTGGCTGAGTGCGACAAGGCGATGGGGGACGTCGTTTTCGATCGCTGGGGGCAGGTGCGGGCCCGGCGTGGGAAGCGGCAGGGCGAGAAGCTCTGGGACCTCGCGGAAGCTCCGCTTGCCTACAAGGACATTGAGATGGTGATCGACGCAGAGCGCGACTTGGTCACGCCAACCGTGCGACTTACCCCGATTGGCGTGGTCAAAGGATAAGTGTGGCTCGCGCTCCTTTCCCGTAGGCCCGATGGTCCAAGATAGGCGGCGGAACGTGCATCCTGGAAGAGGTCGCCGGATGGCACCGCCTCCCACATTGTGTGCCCTGTTAACGTGGGATGGGCTGCCACGCCGCGACCCCATCTCCGAGGAAGCCAATAGCATTGGATGCTCCTCCTTCCGAGCGTTCTTCGGAGGAACGCGTGTCCTGTTACGCGTGCGTTGGCGCGAGCGTTGAAGGGCCTCAAGTCCCTGCTATCTTTACGACACCACCATCCCAGGCAGGTTGTGCGGGAACCGAGGCCGGGAGAAACTTGTCCATGTGAGGGTGGGTCATGTCGTCCCTGGTGGGTACGACGTGGCAGGATGGCCGGACATGGTCGGCCTCGGGCCACAGTGGGCCTGGAGGCTGACCGTGGTGTCTCGAGCTCAAGCTTGAGGTGGGTTCTGACTGATGAACGACAGTGATTTCATTACGCCTGATGTGTCGCCTGTGCAGGATGCTGCGGGCGACCAGACCGTCGTGTTGGCCTCCAGTGTTTTGCCGGAACGGATCCATGTCCTGCCCATCGAGTCGAAGCCGGTTTTTCCCGGCCTGATGTTCCCCGTGATGTACGGACCGGGGCCTGAGGCGGACACGCTTCGCAAGGTGGCGGCGGATGTCCAGGAGCGCATCGTTGGGTTGGTGCTCCAGAAGCAGGAGGGCGAGTATGACGATGCTGCAGAGACCGTCAAACGTCAGCTCTACCCGATCGGCACGGCAGCACGCATTCTGAAGATTCAGGAGTCTGACGAAGGGGCTGTCCAGGCGCTGCTTCAGGGGCAGAAACGCTTCCAGATTCTCGAAGCCGCGGAGCGTGATCAGACGCTCATGGCGCAGGTTATATACCTCGAGGATGTGGTCATAGAGAGCGATGATGTCAAGGCTCTCGGTCTGGCGATCATGAACACGATGCGTGATCTGATCAAGCACAACCCCCTCTTCTCGGAAGAGATCAAGATGTTTCTCACGCGAGCCGACTGGGGGGATCCCGGCCGTTTGGCGGACTTTTCGGTGACGATGACGTCTGCCACGGGCTTGGAGTTGCAGGAGGTCCTGGAGAGCCTGGACGTCAAGTCACGCATGGAGAAGGCCCTTTTCATACTCCGGAAAGAGCTGGACATCAATGAGCTGAAAGAGCGAATCACGCACCAGATCGAGGAGAAGATATCCAAGCAGCAGCGTGAGTTTTTTCTCCGGGAACAGCTCAAGGCGATCAAGCAGGAATTGGGTCTGGAGAAGGATGAGAAGACGGAGGAGATCCGGAAGTACGAGACGCGTCTGGAGGAGCTTGAACTGGGGGAGGAAGCGCGGACGCGCATCGAGGAGGAGATCACCAAACTCAAGCTCCTGCCCGAGCAGTCGCCCGAGTTTGCCGTTTCGCGGAACTACCTCGACTGGTTGACTGGTTTGCCCTGGGGGATCCATTCCGACGACCAACTTGATGTGCGGCGCAGTCGCCGTGTCCTTGACCGGGACCATTACGGGCTGGATGACGTCAAGAAGCGCATCCTGGAGTTCATCGGGGTCGCGAAGCTCAGGGGATCCATCGAGGGTTCTATCTTGTGTCTGATCGGGCCTCCGGGTGTCGGTAAGACCTCATTGGGAAAGGGCGTTGCGGAGGCGCTGGGGCGCAAGTTCTACCGTTTCTCCCTGGGGGGTATGAGGGATGAGGCCGAGATCAAAGGGCACAGGCGCACGTACATTGGGGCTCTGCCCGGGAAAGTCATGCAGGCGATCAAGACAGTCGGGACGGCCAATCCGGTCATCATGCTTGATGAAATCGACAAGGTCGGGGTGTCGTTCCAGGGAGATCCAGCTTCAGCCTTGCTGGAGGTGCTTGACCCGGAGCAGAACAGCGCGTTCAGAGACCATTACCTCGACGTTCCGTTTGACCTGTCGAAAATACTTTTTATCGCGACTGCCAATGTGCCTGACACAATCCCCGGTCCGTTGATGGACCGGATGGAGATCATCCGCCTGTCGGGTTACATAACCGATGAAAAACTGTCTATCGCCAAGCGGCACCTCGTGCCACGTTTGCTTCCCCGGAACGGGCTGCCTGAGAAGTCCATTCGTTTCAGCGATGCCGCCCTCCGCGGGCTGATCACCGGGTATGCCCGTGAGGCAGGAGTCCGGGCGCTTGAGAAGGCGATTGGCAGCTGTCTGCGCAAGATTGCCACGCGACAGGCGGAGGAGGACAATGGGCAACCCCAAGGCGAGAAGCTCGTCGTGACCCCGGAGCAAGTTGCGGAGCTTCTTGGTAAGCCGACGTTCGTTGACGACCCGCTGATGAAACGCCGGAAAGCAGGTGTTGTGATGGGGCTGGCCTGGACGTCCCTCGGCGGGGCAACGCTCTACATTGAGGCGATCCGCATTCCGGGCGAGCGTGGCATCAAGCTCACAGGCCAGCTTGGTGAGGTGATGGTCGAGTCATCTCACATTGCCTACTCTCTCGTGTCGGCCAACGCCAAGCGCTTTGGTATTGACGCCTCGCTCTTCGAGAAAGGGACGATCCACCTGCACGTGCCGGCTGGGGCAACCAAGAAGGATGGCCCTTCAGCAGGGATCACCATGGCCACCGCTCTGATCTCGCTGGCGCTGAACCGGAAGCCCCCGGCTCGGTTGGCCATGACCGGGGAGCTTACGCTCACCGGGCGAGTCCTCCCCGTTGGAGGCATCAAGGAGAAAGTCATCGCGGCGAAGCGATCCAAGGTTAAACGGGTTATTCTACCAGCCGCGAACGAGAAAGACTTTGAGGAGATCCCCGAGCGCGTGAAGCGGGGCATAACCGCCCGATTCGTCGAGGATTTCCAGGATGTCTTCAAGCTGGTGTTTGAGGAGATGTGACGGACGTCTCCACGTCCCGCAGTTCTGGCCATGAGTTCAACTCCTGACACGCGAGGTCCTGGTGCCCGAGTCTGACACAAAGGGGATCTTCGCCAGGCAGGCTGTCTGGATGTTTCTGGCCCGCTCTCTCCGTCTCCTCGCCGTACTCTTTGCCGGTGTATGGGTCAGCCGCTATCTGGGGCCTGAGGGGTTCGGGCGATTCAGCTATGCATTGAGCTTTGTGGCCCTCTTTTCCGCGATTGCCCACCTTGGTTCCGATGACATCCTGGTCCGTGAGTTCATCGTGCGTCCGGAGGGGGTCGGGACCCGAACCATCCTGGGAAGCAGCATCATTCTCAGGGGGTGCAGTGGTCTGACGATGGCCATCGTTGCGTTGGTGTCGGGCGCCGTGGTCGCCGGTCCCCACGTCATGCCACTCATCATCGTTTTCGTGTTGGCCGGATTCGCCGAAAGCCTCGCCCGGGTGTTTGAGAAGTACTTGGAGGCACATGGTCTGGGGCGCTTCCTGGCCTGCGGGCAGGCAGTCGCCGGTTTCCTTTCCGTGTCTGCCACCTGCTGGGCAATCACCCAGGGGGCGGGTATCTGGTTCCTGGCTGTCACCAGAGGGGCTGAGAGCGTCGCCCTCCTGATCCTGCTTGCGATCGTCTCATTGCGTGCCCTCGGAGGGATTTCCTTCCGCGTTGACACGCGCTTCATCGGCCGTGTTCTCCGCCAATCGTGGCCCCTCGCTGTGACCAGCGTCTTTGTACTTCTTTATATGCGCATCGATCAGGTCATGCTCCGGCACTACATGGGCGAGGCATCTGTTGGGCATTATTCCGCTGCCGTTCGCCTGGTAGAGGTGTGCTTCTTCGTCCCGATGGTGTTGGCCAATGCGCTTTTCCCGGCCGTTCTTGCCGTCCGCGAGGACCAGGGAGGATTGTACCGACTCCGGACTCAGGTCCTCCACGACGCGATGCTCTGGCTGGGGTTGGCTGTTGCCATCGGCATGACGCTTCTTGCCCGCCCGATGATTGTCCTCGTTTTTGGGAAGGAGTACCGCGCTGCTGCCCCCGTCCTCAGGTACTATGCCTGGTGTGCCCCGTTGGTGTTTGTCGGGATCGTGAGGGGTAAGTGGCTCGTCTCCGAACAGCTCAACCGATGGCAGCTTCTCTTTGGGGGGAGTGCTGCTTTTGTCAACGTAGCGTTGAACTGCCTTCTCATACCCCGGCTCGGGATGCAGGGAGCCGCACTTGCGACGCTCTCTGCTCAGTTCACCACAGTCGTGGTGGCCCCGCTGGCCTTCAGCGCCGTTCGCCCGGCTGCCCTCTACGCGGTGAGGTCGGCAAGCCTGATAGCGTCAGGGCGTCGGCTCCTTCGCTTCTTCCTCGCCCACGTCGCCGATGGACGCAGGGCATCAACGGAGCAGGGGAGTTCCTCGTGCAACGACTGACTATCCGGACACTGTTCAGCCATGTCAGGAGGCGCAAGCTCAGGGCACAGTTGGCGTTGCGCCAGCTGATCCGCGAGTGCTCCGGTCCTGTTCCTCTGGACGACGCCCTGACGGCTCGGAACAAGTCTCGCACGCCCGACGCCCTCGAACCTCACCCGTCGGGCTACCTGGCCCCGGGTCGGGATATTGGCGACCATGTACTCTCGGAGTGGCTGGGTGAAGAGGAACTGGGAATGTGGACCATGGCCGTCGACACGCTTGAGGCCCTCGGGAGAATGGTCGCGGCGCGGCGACCAGCCCTGATCATGGAATTCGGCAGCGGCGTGAGTACGCTCTGCCTGGGCCAGTTCATGCGCACCTCTGGTTGCGTTTCGGCCGGGCCGGCGGTCATATCAATCGAACAGAGCCAGGAGTACGCTCAGAAGACCCGGGACCTGCTCTCGAAGCATGGCCTGTCTGACGTCTGTGATGTTCTGCACGCCCCTCTTCAGCCCTGTGAATTCGAGGGAGAGGCGTCTGTCTGCTATGCCATTGACGGTGGTCAGCTCTCTGCCTCTTTGGGGGAACGTGGGGTCGACCTCCTCGTCGTGGACGGTCCTGCGGGGGATCGTTTCCCTACTGCTCTCAGTGTTGCCGAGTTCCTTTCTCCCGGGGCGATGATTGTTCTCGACGATGCCTGGCGGGACGCTGAACTTGAGGTCGCGCGGAGGTGGGCTCTACTCCCCTGGCTGAGGGTTGAGGGAATCCTGCCGGTGGGTAAGGGATTGCTGGTGGCCGAGACCGTGGAGGGAGGCGACCGCTAGTGCGCATACTCATTCTCAACACCGATTACGACGCGTTCCTAGCCCAGTTCTATGCCAACAACCCGGCGCTGAAAGACGCGGACTACGAGACTCAGATGCAGGCTCGTAGTGCAAGCCTGTTCGGTGTCGCGGATTTCTACTCGCACAACCTGCGCGCCTTAGGGCATGATGCCCGGGAAATCCATGCCAACAACCAGCATCTCCAGGCGGCGTGGGCCCGTGAGAATACCGAAGACGTCACCCCACCTGCCGTGATAGAGCCCGGGTGGCATGCGTCACTTCAGGCGTTGCGTCGTCGTCTGGGTCAGACCGGCCTCCGGCACGTGAAGCGCATGTTTCGGCCGTTTCTGAACTGGCTGGACTCCCGCAATGACTGGCTGTACGACATTCTGGACCAGCAGATCCGGCACTACCGCCCGGACGTCATTCTGAATCAGGCGCTTGATGGAATCAGCAACCAGTTTCTGGCTGAACGCCGAGATCAGACGCGACTTCTGGTTGGCCAGATCGCGGCTCCCCTCCCTCCGGATGCTGACCTTCTGCACTATGACCTGATGCTCTCATCGCTGCCGAACTACGTCGCGCGTTTCCGGGAACTTGGGCTCAGAGCCGAACTGCACCGCTTTGCCTTTGATCCCCGCGTGCTCGAACGCGTCCCCCCTGCGCCTGAGCGTGACCTGCCCGTTTCATTCGTCGGCAGCGCGTCATTCCACCACCGGAGCCGCGGTGAATTGCTGGAAGCGTTGTGCCGCGGAGGGATCCCGCTGGAGATCTGGGGACAGGGGCGCGAGAATTTGCGTGCGGGGTCGCCGCTCAAGGTCCGACACCACGGTCCGGTGTGGGGAAGCGAGATGTACGGTGTACTCGCTCGCTCAAAGATCGCCTTGAACCATCACATCGGCATCGCCGGTGAGTATTGCAACAACATGCGCCTTTTCGAGGCAACGGGCATGGGAGCCGCCCTGGTCACGGACGCAAAGAGCAATTTGAGCGACTATTTTGCCATCGGTACCGAAGTCCTGGCCTACCATTCGGCGGACGAGTGCGCCGAACTGATCAAGGAGTGCCTGGATCAGCCCGGACGCTGTGCTGCCATCGGTACTGCCGGCCAGGCTCGTGTTTTGCACGATTACACCTACGAAGCGCGGATGGCCGAACTGATGGAGACGCTCCAACAGTATCTCTGACGCCGGTCTGGGCATCCCCTTTACTCACGTTCTCAGTCCTGTAGAAAGGCGAACATGAAGAGCAATGTGTCGTCTGCCAACACCCGTGGCCCGGTGGTGTTGGTCTCGCGTGAAATCGGGTTCACATTCCCGCTGTCTTACGCCTATCTTGCCGGGCATCTCAAGTCCTGCGGTGAAGATGTCCGCATCCTGTTCCGCCGCTCGGCTGCTTCCAGTTTCGACGACCTGGTGCGCGACATCCTGGCGCTGAAGCCGGTCCTGGTTGGGTTCGGCAATCTCTACCCGGAGCTAGAGGACATTCGCTCGATCATCGCGGACCTCGACGCGTCAGGGCGTAATTTTCCGGTCGTGATTGGTGGCCAGATGGTCAGCCCTATCCCGGAGTTTGCCGTCACTGTCACTGGTGCTGATGTCGGGGTGATTGGTGAAGGTGAGATCGTGCTGCACCAAGTCGTGACCGCGCTTCGCGAGGGGCGTGATGTGGCCGAGGTGGGAGGCTTGGCGATTCGTCAGGGCGACAGCGTCATCCTTACCGGCCTCGGAGAGTACTTCCAGGACCTTTCCGACCTGCCTCCCGTTCCCTATGAGCTCTTCCCGACGGACCAGTGGCTTCCTGTCGGCCGTTGGTATGCCGAACACATCATTCAGCCTCACTGGCGCTACCGTGACCGGGTCGTAAATGTACACGGCGGGCGTGGCTGCCCGTACCGCTGCAACTTCTGTTACCATCACAGCAAGCCGCGCTACCGAGCGCTACCCCAGATGATGGCCGAAGCAGCCGAGGGCCTGAAACGGTTCGACGCGACGATGCTCTACTTCTCGGATGACCTGGCGGTCTGCAATCCGCGTCGGGCCGAGCAGCTTGCCTGCGAGATCGCCGCCTTGGATCGGCCGGTGGACTTTTCGGTCTCGGCCCGGTTCGATATCCTCGACCGCATGAGCGATGAGCTGTTGCAGGAACTGAGCGACAGAGGGTGTCGGGTGATGGGCTTGGGTATCGAGTCGGGGTCAGACCGGATGCTCAAGATCATCGGTAAGAACTGCACGTCGGAGGTCGTCCTCAAGGGCCTGCAACGACTGCGTCGAGTCGGGATTATCCCGACCGTGTCGATTATGGTTGGGCAGGACAGCGAGACCCGCGATGATGTGGAGGCTTCCATCTCCCTGATGCGTGAATCCGTGCGGGATAACCCGAACATTTTCTACACCTTCACGATTGCCACTCCCTTCCCGGGATCTTCGCTCTATGATCTGGCCTTCGAGAAGGGGTTGCTGACAAGCCATCGTGAGTTCTATGACATGTTCTTCCCTCCCCAGGGACAAGCGAAGGGCCTGGACCGGCTTCTGGTCAACTTCTCAGCCATGTCTGACCAGGGCGTTTTCGACGCCCATCGGGACATCTCTCTGGCATACCGGGAAGCGAAGGCCGGGAGCGAGAACCGGACAGCGACGCGCCTGGGACGCCTCCAACTCAACGTGGGGCGTGCACACCGCATCCTGGTTGACCCTGTACGCCGTCGATTGCCGTCTTCCGGCCCTCTCGCGGGGCTGGGGAAGGCCTATGATGCGTTGTATGGCCACACGCATGTTGCCCTGGAACGAGCCCGGTTGAAGCGACTCGGTCTTCTCGTCTCTCCAGGGACGGACGGAGTGTCTTCACCATGACGTTGCGTGAGTGCCTCAAACAGTGTCTTCCCCCCGCCTTGCTCGCGCTCCTGCAGCGTTGCCGGAGGAGTTACGGATTCTTCGGCAACTACGAATCCTGGGCCGAAGCGAGCGAGGAAGCCGTGGGGTATGACTCGGCTGAGATCCTGGCTCGCGTAGAAGCGGCCACGATAGACGTCGCGGAGGGACGGGCTCCTGCAGAGCGCGACTCTGTTCTCCTCGACGAGATCCCCTACTCCTGGCCCGTCTTGGCGACCCTCCTCAGAGCCGCCGGTGCCAACGGCAATCGCCTGTGTGTCCTGGACTTCGGGGGAGCGCTCGGGAGCAGTTACTTCCACTGTCGCGAGTTCCTTTCGCCTCTCGACAGTTTGCGGTGGCATGTTGTTGAGCAACCGCACACTGTGGCCAGCGGAAGGCGCTGTTTGGTCGACCAGCCTTTGCGGTTCTTTGACACGATCGACGACGCTCTCGCCGAGAGCCCGGCTGATGTGCTCTTGCTTTCGAGTGTTCTGCAGTACTTGCCTGACCCTGCGGCGTTCCTGCGCGACGCGGCAGCTCGGCGGTTCCCGTATATCCTGATCGACCGGATGCCCTTTTCCAGCGGCAGTCCGCGTCTCACTGTGCAACGAGTCCATCCGGACATCTATCCCGGATCCTATCCCGCCTGGCTGCTGGACGTCGATACGGTTCGACAGGAGCTGGCCCCGGTCTATGACGAGCAGGCGATCTTCGACTGTGACGAACGTGCTTCCGGAGTCGCATACCGTGGAATGATCTGGGCTCTCTCCGGGGCGGCTTCACGCGGCTCCACCGAGCTCTGAGACGACGACTCTGTTCCACCCGGACGTGACACATGTATGAGTTCTGTACATACTTTGACCATCGTTTCGCGAGCCGGGGGCTGGCCCTCCTGGATTCGTTGCGGTGCCACTGTCGACGCCCTTTCCGGCTCTGGGTCTTGTGTCTATCACCTGAGTGCTACACGCTGCTGACAGACCGGAATGACCCCGACGTCGTCCCCATTGCTCTGGCTGATTTCGAGGAGGGTGATGAGGAGCTCTTGAGGGTGAAGCCGACTCGAGGGATTGTGGAGTATTACTTCACCATCACTCCTTCCTGGCCGCTCTTCGTTCTGGAGCGTGATTCTGATGTTCAGATGGTGACGTATCTGGATGCCGATCTCTTCTTCTTTGAGGACCCCGCTTGCCTGTTCGATGAACTGGGAAGCGATTCCGTCTCGATCATTCCCCATCGATACGCTCGCAACGCGGAAGCGTTCCTCAAGAATGGCATCTACAACGTGGGTTGGCTGACATTTCGCCGGGACGAAAGGGGACTGGCGTGCTTACGCTGGTGGCGTGAGAGGTGCATTGAGTGGTGCTTCGACCGGCATGAAGACGGCAAATACGCGGATCAGAAATACCTGGATGACTGGCCCGAACGTTTCCCCGGCGTGAGAGTTCTTGAGCACGCTGGAGCAAACGTGGCCCCGTGGAACCTTGGACAATACAACGTCACGCACGAGAACGGTCGGCCCCAGGTGGATGGCCTTCCCGTGGTCTTCTTCCATTTCCATGGTCTACGGGAGATCCGCCCCAATTGGTACGATCTCAACCTCACATCCTATGGGGTGAGCCAGACCGCGGCTGTACGGCAGGGCTTGTACGAACCCTACATCACCGCCCTGACAGCCCACCGGGAACTTGGGACCGCGTCGAGCGCCCGACTTCAGGGCGGAGGCGTGAAAGCTCGTCTCCGGGGCGTGCTGCGAGCAGGTCGCCATCAGATCAACATCCTGTTGCGGCGGTATTACCATCACTGCGGTTGATGCGCGAACAGTCCGGTGGGAAGGGCTATGGTAGGCAGAGCCGCCGCGGAAAGGGCTTCGCGGCGGAGTTCACGGTTCAGAGGTCGGGAACAGGCAAGTGTGCCCAATTCGAAGGAGAAGCCGCCTGGATCATGCCTGGAAACCAGCCGTGAACCATTGAACCGTGAACCCCTTCCGCGGGCTTCTCGCGGAAGGTCTAGGTGATGTGCCCAACTGGTAACGCTCACATAGGAGTTTCCGATGGTTTCGACGCCTCAGACCGCTTCACAGGCTGCCGTAGACTGTGCCCGTGACGAGGCCGGACCCCTTCAGGCCAGCAGTCCCAACGGGACGGGCTCTGATGTTCCGCAACGCTGGCCCGTTTCGGTGCTGCTGGGCGTTCTTGTGCTCCTGGTCTGCTTCATGTCCTGGGGAGTCTGGGGAACGAGCGTCCCCGTTGGTGATGAGGGGGTGCACATTGAAATGGCTGCCAGGCACTTGGCCGAGGGGCGCCTCTCCGTCAACCCGTACTACCTGGCGTATATGCTCGTCTTCCGTTTCCTGACCCCGGACCCTTTGACCGCGCATACCATCTGTCGTTTCCTTACCTCGCTGTTTTCAGTCATGTGTATGGCGCTCTTCCTTCGTAGCTTCCGATGTCTCAAGAGCGATTGGTCAATACTATTTGTCTGTGCGTTCTGGGCATGTTGTCGGTTGACGATTCCATATGTTCAATTTGGCAATGTTAATGTGTTTGCTCTTAATATAATCTTCCCGTCTCTCATACTTGTTGTTCGGAAGAACTCTGTTCCCCGATCCCTATTTTTCCTCACTGCCTGCCTGTGGGCTTCCCAATGCCGTCTCGAATATTGGGCTCCCTTTGCCCTCTACACGCTCTATCTGGCATGCCTTCTCGTGGCCCATTGGCGCAACCGCTTCTCCGGGTCAGAGAAGTGGTCGACCATCTCGGCCTGGACCATGCTGGCTGTCCTCATAGCCTCCTTCTCCACCGTCATTGGCGGTCGGGACCGATCGGTTGACTTTGACCGGTATCTGCTGCTGGGGCTGAACCAGTGCTATACCAGTCTGTACTCGAAGTTTCATCCCGAACTCCGAATCTCGACGATGGTGGAATACTCTGAACTGACCGATGAGGTCTTCGGCCATCCCGAGGGTTTCAGCGATGCCCTGAAGCACAACCCGAAGGAAGTCGTCAAGTACCTCGTCCTGAATGGAGCGATCAATTCCGTGATTCTGGTTCCGGGGCTTCTTCGGCATCGCTCGCTGTTCATCCCGGCGGTTTACGGGAAACGGGGCGAGATTGCTCAGATCTCCTGCTTCCTCCTGCTGTTTTGCCTGGGGGCATTCGTTCGGTTGCGCACTCTTCCCAAAGGGTGGCTTGATCGGTCCAGGCGCCCCGAGACAGTGTTCGGTCCCACCCCGATGGTTCTTCTGTGCCTTGGGGCGGCTGCGTCCGTGTCTCTTCTGCTCCATATCCCTGATCCCCGGTACTGGATGTCCTGTATCCCCGTTCTCTTCTTGTGGATCGCGTGGTCGATGGACGGACTCTTCAGCTGGCTCACCTGCCGTCGAGCAGAGGCCGTCGTGTCGATTCTCAGCGCACTTTGGTTCATGCATCCGATTTTTCCCGGGAAGCCGTCAAATCAGGAACTGATGCGCAGAATGCGAGCTCTCGATCCGGTCGGCGGCCCTGCCGTGATCGCCGGGCTCCATCCCCTGGCGTACGGCACGTACCCTTTCACCACAGATTACGAGGCGGTGACGGTGAAGGAACTGTCGGTGGCCCAACTCGAAGCGGGAAGGTACGACTTTGTCGTTGTGGACAGCTATCTCAGGGGGTCCTCGTTCTGGGCTCGGGAAGCCACGACCATGGACCGCTTTGAGCGCGATCCGGCGGCCTTTGACTATCAGGAGGTGGGGCGGACCCTCGACAAGTACGCTACGACCGTCTACGTTCACAGGCGGAATACTGTGCGCCGGCAGGACTGATCCGCACCGGACGTTTTTTTTGCTCCCGCAGGCCTACTCGGCCTGCACTACCAGGGATACGACGCGATGTATCAAGACAAGAAGGTGGCCGTCATCCTACCGGCCTACAATGCCGAGCAGACGCTCGTCAAAACG
>Ga0209042_1002352_pt1 | contig 12573 bp, 9 predicted proteins | sample SaaInlV_200m_DNA_6_FD_184649 | JGI IMG/M metagenome (GOLD analysis project Ga0209042, IMG submission 184649) | Marine microbial communities from expanding oxygen minimum zones in the Saanich Inlet - SI037_S2LV_200m_DNA (SPAdes) (version 2) | ecosystem: Environmental > Aquatic > Marine >...
ACACGGATCCACAACCACGCGCCCCACAGCCCACTGACACCGAACTGAATAACGTCAGCGTTCTGCTGTTGGACGATGATATGGCCGTCCGCAAGAACGTCCGGCGCATGCTCAACCAGGCTGGAGCCTTGGTGGACACGGCGAGCAATGGGCGCGAAGGGCTGCAGATCCTGATGCAGCACACATTTGACGTGCTCGTGGTCGACATCAGAATGCACGAGATGAACGGCGTGCGATTCCTCCAGGAAGCCCTTGGGATCTGGCCATGGCTCGGTGTGGTGATCATCACGGGGTTTCCAAGTGATCCCCTGGTCGTGGAAGCAAGAAAGCTTGGGGTCAGCCGGATTCTGCCCAAGCCCTTCCGAAAGCCCGAACTGGTGGAACACGTCCACGCCGAAGCCACGAGCAAGGGACGTCGTCTTGACGTACCATCCTGCCTCTCACTGCGGACCTACCAGGACCAGCTCCGGACGTTGGAAGAAATTACCCAGACGACGATCCGCTCGAAAACGCTGATCGCAGCGCTCGAAGCCCTCAGCCAGGGACTGGGCCGTCTGCTCCCGTGCGAAGTAGTCGGGATCCTGTATGTGGAAGAAATCTCCTCTCACCTGATCCTCCGGGCACAGGAGGCCGCAAGCGACACGCTTGTCGACAGCTTCAAGGCGGACGTACTGAGGCGGTATCACACACTCAGTGGCAAAGCCGTGCGGGACGAACTGCTGGAGACACGCCTGATACGCGATGATGACAATGGTCAAAGAGAAACCACATCTCGACGCACGTTCATGGTGCCTTTCCGAACGGGAGATACGATGCGGGGAATCCTGGCCCTGCTGACGGATGAGGCCTACACCAGCGAGGATATGACGTTCCTGTACCATGCCCCGAATCACCTCTCAACCGTCTTCATGGCCCTTGAGCGCATGCGACAGCTTGCGGTCAGGGATGGGTTGACCGGCCTGTACAACCGGCGACACACTGAGGAAACCCTCAAAGAGGAACTCGCCCAGGCGGGAGACGCGCATCCCGTCGTTGTTGTGATGATCGATCTAGACCGCTTCAAGAATGTGAACGACACGCATGGACACCTGACCGGCGACCACGTCCTCTGTGAGTTCTCGCGAATGCTCCAACACGTCGCCCCGGACGAGGCAGTCCTCGGGCGTTACGGAGGCGAAGAGTTCGTCGTCATCCTGCCCAATGCGACGACCGATGACGGTGTCAGGTTCGCGGAGGAACTCCTGGGCCAGGCCCGTGAGTGCAACTTCTGTGAGGACACCACGCCGCTCCGCCTGACCCTTTCCGCAGGAATCGCCTGCCAGACAACGCAGGTCACGGAAAGTCAGGACTTCGATCGCCTCTTGGACCGGGCAGACCAGGCTCTGTATGCCGCCAAAAGGGCAGGCCGTGACCGCTACCGTGTCTGGTCTGAGAAAGGATTTGCGGCAACCGGCCCGGCAGACACGCCAGAAGAGGAAATCGCGCCCACGAATCAACCCGTCCCGCCCCCCGCCCCGCCCAGACGAAAAGTGATGATCGTGGACGACGAACCATCCATACTTGAGGTCGTCAGGCGGCTTCTCGAGCTTGATGGGTACGATGTTGCCCCGCGGTCCTCTGCGGAAAGGGCTCTCGAGGAACTGCGGAACCCGGACCATGGCATCGGGATCGTCCTGACCGATATCAACATGCCCGGGAAGACGGGACTCGAGCTCATTGAGGAACTCCATCAGGCCGATGAACGCGTGATTACCCTGGTTATGACGGGACAGGCCACCGTTGACAACGCTGTCGACAGCATCAGGTATGGTGCGTACGACTTCATTCAGAAGCCCATATCCCGGCAACAGTTGTCCGCTGTCGTGAAGCGCGCCTTTGACTATCACCACCTGCTGGACGAGAATCGCGACTACCAACTGCACCTGGAGGACATGGTAAAGCTCAAGAGCGCGGAGGTCACGCAATCCCTCGAAGAAACGAAACGCTTCTACGAGTTCACTCTCGAGGCTCTGGTCGGCCTCCTGGACGCGAGAGAGCAGGACTCCGGCAAACACAGTATCCGGGTGCGCGAGCTGGCTCTCGTGCTGGGGCGCTACTTGGGCCTCCCTGAAGCAGCACTCAAGGCTCTCGCTCATGGGGCCCTCCTCCACGACATCGGGAAGATCGGGATCCCGGACACCGTGCTGCGGAAGCCGGGTGCCTTGTCACCGGAAGAACGGGAGATCATGGAGGCCCATCCGGACATTGGATACAACATCCTCCGCACCGCTCCATGGCTGCAAAAGGCGGCAGAGATCGTTCACTCGCACCATGAGAAGTTCGACGGGTCTGGATACCCACGAGGTCTGAGGGGCGACAACATCTGCCTCGGGGCACGGATCTTTGCCGTCGTCGATACGTATGATGCGATGCGATGCGAACGGGTGTATCGTGCATCAGTCCCGATTCAGGAAGCCGTGACAGAAATCAAGCAACATACGGGGACGCAGTTTGATCCAGCCATCGTGGATGCATTCCTTGAATGCCAGCCGGCCCTGGAACAGGTGTTGTTGAAGCTTGCGGAGGCCGATTAAGTGACGCCATCAAGACGATTCCGCCCCAGACTGGGCGACATCCTGCTCGACCGCGGCTGGGTAACACAAGAGCAGTTGGGGGCCGCTGACACCCTTCAACGAGAGAGTGGTGGAGCCTTCGGCACCATCCTCCTCGAGATGAAGTTCGTGACCACCGAACAGCTCCACGAAGCCCTCGTGGCCCAGAACCAGCACGTCCCCGAAATCGGTGCGAACGAACTGGCAACCCTTCCTGAAGACGCCTCTGATCTACTCCCGGAAACGCTTGCCCGCAGGTTCAACGTCATTGCCATCAGCAAGGATGAAGCGGGTGTGCTGACCCTGGCCATGGAAGACCCGTTTGACCTCGCTGCCCTGGATGTGCTGTCGCAGTTCTCTGGCTGCAGGATCGAGCCGGTGAAAGCCCCACCGGCCGATATTGTTGCAGCCGTGGATGCCTGCTACGGGACCACACAGGACATTCTGGCCGAGGAACAGCAGAGCCTGGAGGAAATCTCGCTCGAAGTCGAGCAGGCCGACCCCATCGACTCCGAAGCGATGACTAACGCGACTGACCTCCTGGCCATTGCCGAGGAGACGCCCGTCGTACGCTTCGTAGAGGTGCTGTTCAGGGAGGCGACCCAGAAGCGTGCCAGTGATATCCACCTGGAACCCGGCGAGCAAACGACGAACGTCCGGCTGCGGGTTGATGGTGTGCTCCAACGACTGCTCACGGTCTCGGCACGGATGCACCCTGCGATTGTCAGCAGAATCAAGATCCTCTCGGGACTCAACATCGCGGAACGGCGACTGCCTCAGGATGGGCGCTGCCGCCTGAAGCTCCCGGGCAAGAACATCGACATCCGCGTCTCAACCTTGCCGACAGTACACGGGGAAAAGGTGGTGATGCGGCTACTGGATAAGAGCCAGAGCATCCTCGACCTGGACTCCCTTGGCTTCGTCGGGATAGACCTGCAGCGCTTCAAAGAAGCCCTGCAAGCCTCGTACGGCATGATCCTCCTCACCGGCCCAACCGGAAGCGGGAAGACGACGAGTCTCTATGCGGGACTCACGTTCATGGACCGAAAGGCCCTGAATGTGATCACTGTCGAAGACCCCGTCGAGTACGAGTTGGAGGAGATCAATCAAGTCCAGGTGCGGCCTGACATCGGCCTGACCTTTGCCCGATGCCTCCGCCACATCCTGCGCCAGGACCCAAACGTGATCATGATCGGCGAAATGCGCGATCTTGAGACCACGCAGATCGCCGTCCGTGCCGCCTTGACCGGACATCTGGTGGTCTCGACCCTGCATGCGAACAGCGCCCCCGCCGTTGTGAGCAGACTGGTTGACATCGGCATACCTTACTACCTGATCATCGCGGCGCTCAACCTCGCCATCGCCCAGCGCCTGATCCGCCGCCTCTGCCCCGAGTGCAAAGAGCAGTTCAGTCCATCGTCGGACCTGCTTGAGAAGCTGGGAGCAGCTCCTCCCATAGAAGGCCCTCTAACGTTCTGCCGGCCCGTTGGCTGTGAGGAATGTGACTACCTCGGCTACAAAGGACGGCTCGGCGTCTATGAGGTGATGCCGCTCAGCAAACGCCTGCGCAAGATCATCGTGAATGGCGGCTCTGAGGCGGAACTGCGAGCGGCGGCTCGAGAGGAAGGAATGAAGACGCTCTACGAACAGGCCGTCCTGAAAGTGTACGGGGGGCAGACCTCGGTTGAAGAGGCGCTGAGCGCCCCGCAGGACGAGGAAGGCATCTGATGGAGTTGCGCGTCGATGAAGTTCTAACCCAGGCCGCGCAGCGGGGCGGATCCGATGTGCACTTCACCGTGGGCATCCCACCACAATGCCGGCTCGAGGGTGTCTGGGAGAGCGTCGGGGAGGAACGCCTCAGACCCGAGGACTGCAGGCGCGTCGCCACAGACCTCGCGGGCGCTGAACGAATGAAGACCTTCGAGACGACCCGTGAGCTCGACCTGTCTTACAGCATTGCCAGTGTGGGCCGTTTCAGAGTGAATCTCTTCTACCAACGGGGGTCCGTTGGTGTGGCGGTCCGCATTCTCCCCTACCGAGTCCCAGTGTTCGAAGAACTGCGTCTCCCAGGAGAGACCCTCCGGAAGCTTTGCGGAATCCCCTATGGAATTGTCCTCGTCTGTGGGGCCACAGGCAGTGGAAAGTCCACCACACTAGTGTCATGTCATATCTGTAATGTTGGATACAGTCTCTTAAGCTTGACGCGGGCATTTCCGGTTGTGAACTGCCAGTCGATCACTGCATTCTGGGTGTTCCGGTGGTGTTGCCACGCCTCGACCTCGGCAGCTACGGTCTCGATGCATGGGATACGCCGATTGAGGCACTGCCGGATCAGCACGTTTAGTTCGATCTCTGCCATGTTGAGCCAACTGCCATGCTTGGGCGTGTAGACGAACTCAAAACGGTCCCACAGCTGCTTTGCCGCCTTTGGAGGGAAGGTCTCATACAGAGATCCCGGCTTGTGCGTGTTGAGATTGTCCATCACCAATGTGATCCTCTCGGCATCCGGGTAGGAGCGGGCGATATCGGCAACGAAGAAAGCCCAGTCCTTCTTGGTCTTCCTTTCTGTGATTTTGGCCATCCGCTTCCCCGCCAATGGCTCGTTGGCCATGAAGACGTTGCACACGCCGTGGCGTTTGTACTCATAGTCGTATCGTGCCGGCCGCCCCGGTGCAGCAGGAACAGGAGTTTTCACCTCATCAATCAACTGGCGGGGCGATTCATCCATGCAGACCACAGGCCGACGCCGGTCGTATGGCCTTTTGTAGACATCCAACACCATTTCCATCCGGGCTACGAAGTCGCCGTCTTCTTCCGGCGGGATGACCCATCCGTCCCTCTTCCAAGGTCTGAGTTCGTTTTTTTTAGCACCCGACGCACAGTCTCATATGATACGCTGTCGATGTACTGCAGTTCGACGAGTCTGTCGGCCAGCAGACGCAACGACCACCTGAGATGTCCTGGCGGCGGCTCACTGCAACTGAGCGCCACTAAGTGCGCTTCGAACTCGCCGTCGGCTTTCCGCTCATACGCCCGTTGGCCTTTGTGTCCGCCAAGAGCGATCGCCAGGCCTTCGTCCACAAAGCGCTGCTTGACCCGGTGTATCTTCATCGCACTCACATGTAAAACATCGGCGATGTCCTGTTCTCTCAGTGTGCGTGGCTTCAGGGCATTCTCATCGCAGTTCAGCAATATCAGGGCATTGAGAACCTTCTGGGAGCTATGCTTCCCTTTCGCCACAATGACCTCAAGCTCCTTCCGCTCCTCCGGCGTCAGGGACAACCGATACTTGACCTTGGGCATGGCGCACCTCCTTGTATAGAGGTAAATATGCCATACCCTATCTAACAGAGCAAGCGTGACATGACACTAGTCGCATTCCTTATCCGTGATGCGTTTGGCGCCCAGTGTATCCCCGTAGAACTCCAGTCTTCCGCAATCAAGACAGATATAGGCTTCCAGCTCAACAGCAGGCTTCAATGTCCAGAACTTGGTGTTTCGTGGCCTGAACATAACTGGGCCACCGAGGCCGCCGGTTGCATGGCCTGCTTCCATGTTCTCACTGCCGCACTTCATGCACTTAAGGCCGAATCTGGATCTCAATTGCGTCTCCTTCCTAACGTCCTCACAGTATCTCTCCTTCCTGCACAGCGTGTCGAAACGTCACAGCCGTACCATCGGGTCAACAGGACGCCGTCTGTCTCGCATTGCGTCAGCCCCGGTCGGTTGCCGGCGGCTGGGGGATAGTGAATGCGAACTCCGCCCATTCTCCCTCCTGGGAACTTGCGGTTATACGACCTCCGTGCATCTCGATGATGTTCCAGCACGTGTAGAGCCCCACGCCCGTGCCCTTGCGCTTACGCAGTTCCGGTGTGTCGAGTCGTGAGAACCTGCGGAACAGACGAGACCGCTGTGACGCGGGGAACCCAGGCCCTTCGTTCCAGACCGCCACCTCAAGTTGCTCCGGGCCGGCTTTGACGCGCAGTTCGACGCGGCCCTCAGGGCGCCCGTACTTGACCGCGTTGCCCAGCAGGTTAACCATGACGATTCTGAGCAGTCCCTGGTCGCAGAGCACCGGTGCGTCGATGACGATTTCGCGGTCCAGTGTCATGGACTTGGCCTCGAGCTGCGGCTGCACGATCTCGACAGACGGCTCGACGACCTGGACAGAAAAGTCAGCGACAGCGGCGATGTCCGCTCTGACCTGGCCACCCTCCATTCGGGCGAGGTCAAGATACTCGCCGACCAGCCCAAGGAGGTACTCGCCCTTGGTTGTCATGCGCCGGAGCTTCTCTGCCTGTTTCGCGTTGAGCTCTCCCAGGTAGCCGCCCTGCAGCAGGCTGACATCGGTCAGCATCGAAGCAACGGGACTCTTGAGCTCATGACTCACGAAGCTCAGCATCTCGAGGTAGGCGTGGTTCGCTGCCTGCAGTTGCTCGATCCGGTAGGCTTTGTCCACAGCTTGTCCCAGGCGCTCCGCGATTCGTTGGTGCATGGCAACGTCATGGTCCGTGAAGGCGTCGGCGCTCCGCGCGCTGCGGAACAGCACGCCAACGTTCCGGCCCTCAACCGACAGCGGACTGGTCATGTTGGAGCGAACGCCTTCTCGGAGAATGAGCTTGGTTGATGCGCTGTCCGGATGCTCCTGCAGGTAGGCGTCCAATCGGCTGATGATTCGGGTCGATCCCCGCTCGATAACCTCACGGAGCGAACTGTGTTGCAGGTTCTCAGCGTAACCTCCGTCGAGCGCGACGGGAGTGTAGTCGGCGATGTTGAAGTAGGACCGGATGCGTCGCCTATCCTCTTCGACGAAGGCGATTCCCATGCGGTCGCAGGGGCAGACCGAACGCGTTGCGCTGAACAGGAAGCGCACGAGGTCCTTCAGCGATTCGGCGGCGGCGACCTTCTGATTGACCTGATCCAGAACGCTCTTTTCCGTCGCGGTCAACGGCTCCGCGAACACCACGTCCGGCGGCAGGTCAATGTAGCGTAGGGCAGCTTGGCGTTGGTCAGGCATCAACTCGATTCTCCTGGATGGACGCTCTCATGCGGGACGTCCTTCCTCCACCTCTTCCCGATGATCCTCAGGTCTGCGTGTCAGCGTCCACGGCAATGGGTCATGTTCCCGAATGCCATCAGGTTCGTAGAGGAGCATTTGGAGCGCGGCACGCTGATGTTGCTACTGGACGATACCAGCGCCCCAGCGCCGACGCAACCCTCGAGCATCCCCCTGAGGAAGCCCGGAGCTGCTCAAGCCCGGGTCTTGTGCCTGCTGGGGAGGGGGGAGCTGGGGCCGAGTTCCGGGCTGAGCCAAGTCGGTCAGGGATGCCGGTTTTGGTGCGGATGGAGTTTTTGGGATGGACAGCCTGTTCTGGTTCAAGTACCCGCTTCCAGTTCGGCTTCGAGCCTCTCAGCGGCATGGGCTATGAAGACCATCATCTGTCCCATCAGATCCCGTCCGCTCTCCGCACGAGCAAGTGCAGCATCAATCGGGTGCGGAGGCCTGTAATCGCGAGAAAGGAGGTCCGGGAACGGCGTGCGGGAAAGCTCCCACGGAGGTGGGATCTCCATCTCTGGGATCTTCCGCTCAAGATACTTCCTTGCGCGGTCAAGCCACTTCGCATGAGCCAGTTCGTCGAGTGGCCGTTGCTCAACCAATTCATCTCCTTCGCGCATAAGACGCTTGAGATGGCTGAGAGTGCGGCGTGGGTTGTCTGCGGATTGTGTCATGTCTCTTCCTGCAGAACGTCCTCATGATCAGCCAGCCCCATGCTGCCTGACAATCCATCTTGAATCCAGCCGTCACCGAAGACGGCAGCAGCAGAATCTCCTCCTCGGCATCCATCCCTCCACCAGCAACAGCAGCTCTTCCTCAGCGCACTCAGGAACTCCCTCGGTTCTTCTGGTGATCACGATACCAGCACCCCCGCGACCATGCAACCAAGAATCCGCCCTGAGGAAGCCCAGAGCTGTTCAAGCTCAGGCCTCGGCACCCTTGTCCTTCGGCAGCACTCCCCCCTGCCGGGTGTGCAAGGGACTTTGAGCCTTCAGTAGTGCGCCATGCCGGGGGCGCACGCTTGATCTAACGCGCAAGGGAAAGGCAAGCGAAGCGCGGCCTTTCACTTGTCGCGTTCAGGTGGCTGTTCGGTGCACCCGGCCTTGGTTCTGACGCCCCATCGAAATGTCTGCGGGCGCCGTCCTGGTTTGACCCACAGCACGGCACCGTGTTTCAGTGTGAACTCGTACTCCCACGGTCTCTCGACCTTGGGTCTCGGCGAAATGTCTGCAGGGAGATAGGGCTGGATGGCAGGATGCTCAACCCAATAGGGTTCGATTCGCTCGAAACGTGTCCATCCGAGTCCGGCATCGCAAAGCTGCCAAAGGCTGCCATCCTGCAACTCGAACACGAGTGGCTTTCCTCCCTCTGGTAGTTCAGACTCCCAGACTCGAATCAGCCGCGTCTTGCCCTTCAGTTTCTTCTCGATCTGCTTGACAGCGTCCCTCCCCGGGAGCGGGGGCTCATCCTGCCCCGAAAGGACACGGGCCATACTCTCTTGAAGGACGTCTTCGGTCAGCCCAAACTCTTGCCTGCGATCGTCAAACCACGCGGAAGTGTCCTCGTCCATCTGGCGGAACAACTGCGTATAGCCGTCGAGCTCTGCAATGAGTTCCTGAATCTGATCCACTCGGAACATAAGGTGTGCCCGGTCGAACCAGAAGTGGTGAGCGAGGAAGTTCCTCTTCTCCCTCACTTCGTCCAATCGGTCCGAAAACGCAACTGGAAGCTTGTTAGCCAAGGCTGTGAGAACATCGCCAAGAGTTAGAGAGAAGGCGTGGGCGAGGTGCTCCTCGATCCGAGGTCGCGTGATGAGATCGCGGCGCGGGAGATCGGACATGGCAAGGATGATGCACAGGCCGCGGTGGAGGACCTCACTGTGGTAGTACGCAAGGCCGAAGCGCGCGTACATCTCCCGCACGAGGTCATCGGTTGGCTCGTTGGTGGGAACCACTGCCGCATTGTCTCCTTATGCACCGAATCGAGCAGCCGGCCAACTCTCCCCGCCCAGCCCTCACATTTATCCTGCTGTCCAACAGCACCACCGGACCACAAGTCCGGACAACGGCACTTCCCGCCCTGAGTCCCGTCTCGTATCAAACAACAATCCTTCACATCCCCCATCCCCCCACCAGCATCGGCAACTCTTCATCAAAGCCCTCAGGAACTCCCTCGGTTCCTCCGCTCAATGATACAGGAAGGGCTGCGGGAGATGCGAGAACGAAAACCGCACGGCTTACACCTGCCTGGGCTTAGGCAGCGGAACGGCGGATCACCTGCTCGCCTAGCTCGCGAATATCATGTATCCACTACCTTTAGCCGCCGTGAACGATTCGCGTGTTGACAGCGCTGAAGATCTGCTCAAATCGGTCCAGGATGTCCGGGGTGACCTCCAAGTTGTGGATCTCCTCAGCCAAATAGCGTGCAGGCCGATAGTGATTGAAGGCCACGCCCTCCCCGAGCGGATTATCGGCGAAATGCTCCGCCAGGCGAACAGTGACCCGAGGGTTCTTGCTCTTGAGGTCTTTCACGGAGATCGGTTCGCCGAGAACAGGTGCGTACTCGGCATTGACTAGCTTGAGGTAAAAAGCCATTCCGAAGATGTCTTCCACGTCCGCCTCTTTGGCCTCAACGAAGTCGGCGTAGGTGATCACTTGCTTCTTCTTGACGAGCTTGCGCCTCCACATGTTCTCGATCGCCTGCCGGTCTTTCTCCTGGAAGTCAATGAGGGTGGCAATGTTCATCTGTGCCTGCGAGCCCAGCAAGGCAACGAAGGTCGGTACCTTGTCTGCTCCTCCGACCGGCGTGATTGTCCAGCTGGCGTCGAGTCCTTCCCTCCCTGCGGCCTCAAGGACGCCGGTCATGACCTGGAGGTAGAGTAGGTCGGAAACCCCCTCGACGACCAGGCTGTTTGGCCCGACGAACAGAGTCTGGACAATGTCATAGCCAAGGGCGCCCTGCAACGGGAACAGGCTGTCATCAGTGGAATCAAGGACCTCGACTGTCACCTTCGTGCCTTCCTCATCCGAAGGGACGTCCTCGGCAACATCGAGACTTCGATCCTGGACGATTCGGACACGATCGAAACGCGCCGGATCGACCATGAAGGGCGAATGCGTCGTATAGATGACCTGGTGGTTCCCGATCAGCTCCTTCTCGAAGTACTTGAGAAGATCGCCCTGCGCTCTTCCGTGGAGAGATAAGCCCGGTTCGTCCAGTAGCAGGATCACGTTCTGTTTCTCACGCAAAACGTCTCCGTACCAGGCGAGAAATGAGAAGAACCAGACGAACCCACGTGATCGCGTGCCGAGTTCGGTCGTCACCATGTGTCGCGTGTCGTAAACCTCGGCCCAAATATTGGTGCCTTTCCGCATCCCCTCCGGGTCATCTGGCTGTGCAGGACGCACGTCGAATCGCATCTGTAGGTGCCTATTCTGAGACCAGTACTTGACAATGCTCTTCGTGAGGTGATTCCCGGCGCCCTCAAGCTTGTTCTTGAGGTCGCGCGTCCGTCCTGGTGCGAGAAGGCTGTCGAGATCAAGGCGAGCCTTCCGGATCAAACCAAGCAGCGGGTAATCCGACTTCTCCAACTCGTCGGCCTCAACACGCTGCTTGAGCGCTTCGATGTTGTCGCACCCGAGCATCTGGTAGTACTCGTCGAAATAGAGAAACTTCGGAACGCGGAGTGCGAGGATTTCGTGGTAGATGTAGAGCTTGACAGAGCCGGCTGCAGTGATCGCGCCCAACCACCTCGTGATCTCCTGGATTGCCTCTGTTTGCTCCAGGTCAGCGACGATGTCTTTGGCTTCGATGGGCGTGGAACAGGCCTCCAACGCGTTTTGGCTTTCGTCCGGGAGGGAGTAACTGGAGAGAAGATGCCGCAACGCGGCTTCCTCGTTGACCGAGAGCTCAAATGTGATGTCGGGCTGTTCGTAGGCCTTCTCAACTGTGAGAACCGTGGAGGCGAGTGCTTCCGGACCAAAGGGCTCAGCGACGGCCGCTAGGTCCTCTTCTTCGAGTTCATAGGTGAGACGAGCGACAACGGCCTGCCCACGTTCTTCCTCTTCGACCTCATGCTCGTAATCAGCGACGTCGCGGCGAGGGTAGTCGTCTGTGATGCTGTAGCCTTCATGAGAGGCTACAATTGGTCTGAGGCGATAAATCGCCTGGAGCAACGCCGTCTTTCCGGCCTCGTTCTTGCCGACGAGGCACGTGACGTCGCCGATGTCGAACTCGTTGGAGTCGCGGACGCTCTGGAAATCTGTGACATGAACCTTGGTCAACCTCATTCTCTAGTCTCCGCTCTGTTGCTACGAGTCGTCATAGGTATCAGTGCTTCCGGACGGCTGTTCGCCCAATCGAGTAGCCGGGAGCTCTCCCCGCCCAGCTCTCACACCACCGCCCGCTAGATCTGGACAACGGCGGCTCCCGAGCTGAGTCCCGTCGCGTATCAAACAACAATCCTGAGCAGTCCCCATCCCCCCACCAGCATCAGCAACTCATCCTCAAATCACTCAGGAACTCCCTCGGTCTACTGATGATCATGATACCAGCGCCCCCACGCCCATGCAACCCAAGAATCTCCCGATCAGAGGGAGTGCCAGGCCCCGACTCCTGACGTCGGGGTGATGCCGGAAGGATGCACTCCCCCGCGAATTGATGAGGCCCAGTCCTTGGGAAATGAGAAGCCCGAAGTCGGGGTAGTGAAGACTCTGAGTATCATCTTCCAGAGCCCCTGTCGACTTCCAGAGCCCGTTTCCAAAAGACCCCTCTTGCGAGCGGTTCCAGGAAAGAAAAACGGCTCATCCGGTAAGTGCGTACTTCTTGATGTGTAGTGTCCTGAGCTTGAGAGTGTAGAACTTCATATTTCTGTAGCCGTAAGCCTGGCGTTTCATTGTCTGGGCTTTGTTGTTGAAGCCCTCCAGC
>Ga0209042_1002354_pt1 | contig 12572 bp, 8 predicted proteins | sample SaaInlV_200m_DNA_6_FD_184649 | JGI IMG/M metagenome (GOLD analysis project Ga0209042, IMG submission 184649) | Marine microbial communities from expanding oxygen minimum zones in the Saanich Inlet - SI037_S2LV_200m_DNA (SPAdes) (version 2) | ecosystem: Environmental > Aquatic > Marine >...
AAAAGGAAACTATTTCAAAAAATATTAGAAAAATTGATAACAACAAACCCATCTTTTACAAAAATGACAAAAAAGTTGTTGTATGCTCAAGTGTTTTTCAAAACAAAGAAAAATTAGTAAAAATATTGGCTTTGGCAAAAAATACTGCAACTGTTGTGGATAGTTTATTCATTGAAAAAAAAACCAACAGTTATGTGAGATTTTTTAATTCGAAATTTGGAAACCTGCGTGAACATGAAATAAATGAATATTTGAAAGAAACAGAAATTGGAATAGGAGAAAGAAAAAAAACAGAGCCAACAAAACAAATCTCAAAAAATGAGATTATGGCCGAAGCTCAAAGTTGTATGAGTTGCGATTGCCGAAAACCAGTTTCTTGCAAACTCAGAATTTATTCTAATCAGTATGACGCAAAACAGAGAAAATATGGTTTTGGAGAAAGGAAATCTTTGCAAAAATATTTTGAGCATCCCGATATTGTATTTGAACCCGAAAAATGTATAAAATGCGGGCTCTGCATAAAAATTGCAAACAAAAATGTCGAAAAAACCGGATTAAGTTTTTTTGGCAGAGGCTTCGATATGAAAGTTGATATTCCTTTCGATAGAGCTATAAATGAGGCAATTACAAAATCGGCAGAAGAGTGTGTAGAAGTTTGCCCTACTGGTGCAATTTCTGATAAAGCATTTTTCGAAAATAAAAATCGAATTTCCTGACATGAAAATTTGTCTTATTCGCAATTATTAATATTTAAAAAATGAATATTTTAAGGAAAATTATATTATTAATATTTGCTTCTTCAGTATTTCTTAGTGCTTTTTCGCAAGAAAAGACTTGCTGGAAATCGCACAGGTTTGATGCATCTTTATGTGGAAAAACAGATTTGGAGCTTAAAAAACTGTACAAACTAAAATGGACTTATAAAACTGAAGATGCCATTAAATCGTCACCCATTGTTTGCAAGGACAAAATCTTTGTTGGCTCTGACGATGGTTTTGTCTATTCGATTTTTTTGAACGGAAAGTTAAATTGGAAATATAAGGCTGAAACATCGGTTGAGGCAGCTCCGCTTTTACTGGATAATTTAATAATTGTAGGCACTCTCGAAGGAATTTTGCTTGCTTTAGATTCGGAAACAGGCAAATTAATTTGGAAATATTCTTGTGATGGTCAAATCTCCGGAGCTGCAAATTGGGCATATTCAAAAAAAAGAAAGCACAACATTGTTTTGGTTGGAAGTTACGATTACAATCTTCATTGTTTAAATTCTGCAAATGGCGAGCTTTTATGGAAATATGAGTCGGACAATTTTATTAATGGAACTCCGGCAATAAATGATGAAATTGCAGTTTTTGGTGGTTGCGATGGTTTTTTGCATTTGGTGAAAATTGAAAACGGCCAAGCAATTGATAAAATCGAAATTGGAACTTACATTGCTTCATCGCCTGTGCTTGTCAATGATTTTGCATTTTTTGGAAACTATGATGGCGATTTTTATAAAATAAATCTATCGTCGAAAAAAGCTACATGGACAAACAAAAATACAGGAGCTTATATTGGGGCTCCTGCTGTTTCAGACAGTTTTGTTGTGGTTGGTTCGAACAATAAAAATTTGTATTGTTTCGACACGAGCAATGGGGATTTAATTTGGAAGTTTAAAACATTGCAAAAAATTGATAGTTCGCCAATAATTACAAAAAAATCGGTAGTAATAAGTTCAACTGATGGAAGAATTTATATTATTGATAAAAATTCAGGAAAGAAAAAATGGTCGTATGAAATTGGAAGTGCGATAGTTAGCACTCCGGCGGTAACAAAGAATTTCATAATTGTAGGAGCAACAGATGGTAAAATCTACACTTTCGAAGGATTTTGATTCTTGCTTAAAATTTGGAAGTTGGTAGCAAAAAAAGTTAAGAGCGAATAAGTTTTAGGACAGTTATTCTATTTTTTTTGAATATGCTTTTTAATCATTTTAATTAAATCTGATGCTTTCGCAGGTTTTTTTAAATAGTCATCGCATCCGGCATTTAAACTTTTCTCTTCGTCGCCATAAAGGGCGTAGGCTGTATAAGCAATTATTGGCAAATTTTTATTGATTACTCTTATTTTAGTTGAAGTTTCGTAACCATCAAGTTCGGGCATTCTAATATCCATGATGACAAGGTCTATATTTTGGTTGTAAACAATAAAATCTAATGCTTCTTTTCCATTTTTTGCCCATAATGTTTTTGCCTCAAATTTTTTCAAAACCATTTCGATTAGTGCAAAATTTGATTCTTCGTCTTCAACAATAAGAATTGTTTTTCCTTTTAAAGTGTTTATTTTGTCTTCCGTAATTGTGCTTTCTTCCGATACAAATAATTTTTTTGAGATTTTTATCGGAATATCTACAAAAAATGTTGAACCTTTTCCTAATTCAGATTTTATTGAAATTGTTCCACCAAGCAAGTCTGTAAGTTTTTTTGATATTGTTAGTCCTATTCCAGCACCTTCGTATTTTCTTGTATGTGATTCTTCTACTTGACGGAATTTTTCAAAAATATAATTGAAATATTTTTGATCGATACCAATTCCCATATCTTGTACGAAAAATTGTATGTGTTTTTGGTTTTCTTTCACTATCACTTTATATCCGTATTTAATGTTTATTACATCTTTCGAGAATTTGAAAGCATTATTTAGAATGTTCATTACAATGTGATACAATTTTTCTCCATCGATATTTATACTAAGTTCTTCATTAGATTTATCAGGAATAAATTCCATGAAAATTTCCTTATTGTCGAAATTTTTTGATTCAATATCTAATGACAGTTTTATTTTTGATGCTAAATCAATTAATTGAATATCGCTTTGTGTAACTTTTAATTCGCCACTTTCAAGTAATGAAAGTTGAAAAATGTCATCGATAATTTTGCTAAGATGAATCCCACTTGAATTTATCATTTGGTTAAGTGTAATAATTTCATCAATAGGCATTTCCTTGTCAATTATTTCAGAAAATCCAATAATTGCAGTAAGTGGAGTTCTCAATTCGTGCGACATAGTAGCAAGAAATGATGATTTAAGTGAATCTGCTTCTTCGGATTTTTGTAGGGCATATTTTAGCTTTTTCTCATAATCAATAATGTCTGATATGTCGATTGCAGTTGCAGAGAAGTATTTTTCATTTTTTTCTTCATCAAAAATGGTCATAGCATTCATCAAAGTTGGAAAAACTGTAGCATCTTTTCGTGCGTGCCAAACTTCTATATTGGTGAAATACCCTTCACGATGAAGAGAATTTTGTGATTCTAAAAGGGATGGAATTTGTTCTTCATTATGCAGAATAGTGAGGTTTTGCCCAACAATTTCGTCTGCTGTGTAGTTGTGCATTTCTGCAAAACAGTTATTTACATACAATAGTTTTCCTTTTGAATCGAAAATGCAAGTTCCGTAATTTGCAGTATCCGAGATTGTTTTAAATTTTCTTAATTCTTGTTCAGTTTTTTTCCTTTCGGTAATGTCGATTATCATACCTATCAAATTGTCTCCCAGTAAGGTGGCATTTATAATTGTAGAAATAGTTTTATTTTTGCTAGTGATAAGCTGTGTTTCAAAATTTACAACTTTACCGTGTTTTTTTATTTCAGCGATAAATCTTTGCCTGTCATTTGGATTTTTATATATTGCAACAGCACCTTTTTTATATAATTCTTCTTCAGTATCAAACTCTCCAAGTTTTAGGGATGCCTGATTTGCATAAATTATGTCTCCTTCTACATTAGTTTCATAAACAGCAATGTTGGTATTTTCTACAAAACTTCTAAACTTTTCTTCGCTTTGTTTTAGTTTGTTTTCAGCAATAGTTCTGGCAAAAGCCGAACCAAATTGTGCAGGAATATACCTTAGTATCTTTATAGTATGTTCGCTAAATTCTTCGTATGAATATGAAGCCAAATTTATGGCAGCAATTACTTTATTTTTGTGTAAAAGAGGGATTATTCCTATAGCTTTTAAACCGGTTTTTATCCTGACTCCTTCCTTATAATTATCTATTAGCTTATTATATGGTTTAAAAATTGGTTTTCCTTTATTGACCATTTTTGCCTGGGGAGAATTAGAATCAAAATAGGTAGCATTCTGAATAAACTCGTTGTTCAAACCAGCACTTTTTTTCAATATTAAGCTCTTGCTTTCTTCGTCAACAATATAAATTCCACCGGCATCAATATCTCTATGGCTTAACAAGTAATTTAAAATTGCTTCACACATTTGGTCTATACTACTAATCTCAGAAACCAGTTTTGTTAGTTCGTACTGGTTTTTTAGTTCATTCACTGAATTCACTTGCTGAGTAATATCAAAGAAAATCCCACTTGAACCAATAAATTTATTTTCTTTGTTTAGTTTCGGAGTAACAGTTACTTTTATTATTCTTTTTACGCCGTTTTTTCTAATAATTATTAATTCGTATTTGCTTGAAACTCCGAGCTGTCTATTTTTTGATTCCTGATAGACTTTGTTTATCATTTCAGGTGCAATTACATCTTTCAAATTTTTACTTAAAAGTTCTTCAACAGTATAGCCAAAGATATGTGCTGCTGCTTGATTTGCATAATTGAAATTTTCATTTGCATCTAAATTGATAACACCTTCTTCAATTGTTTCAACTAAATTTTGATATTTTCGCTCTTCTTTCCATATTTTTTCTGTTTGAGTAATTAGTAAATCTTCAAGTCTTGCATTTCTAATCTTCAATGCTTCTTCCATTTCTCTAATTCTAATCATTGAATGCAATTGAGCACGAAGTTCTGTAGGTTCGATTGGTTTTGTGAGAAAGGCATCGGCTCCTGCGTTAAAACCTTTTATTCTGCTGTCAACATCAGTTTTATATGCGGTAATGAGAATAACTGGAATATTTGCCAAAATAGTATCGGATTTTAGTTTCATGCAGACCTCATATCCGTCCATGTCAGGCATTACAATATCGAGCAAAATTACTTTTGGATTTATTTCTTTTGCAATTTTTAATCCTTCGATTCCAGAACTACAGGTTATTACATTGAAGTTCGGAAAATTAATGTTGACGATACTTTTTAGTGCTAACAAATTAATTTTATTATCGTCTATTATTAGTATTTTATTCATGACATGAGCTTTATGGTTAACTCAATTTTGTTATAAAGACCTAACAGAATAATTGAGATTTTATTTGTTCATTCAACAAAATATTTATTTCAAGATACAAATCATTATTTATCTTATTAAAAGTAAGTATGTTTTGATATGGTTGCAAATTATTTTGTCAAATAATGCTTATTAGTAAAAATAAAATTAATATTCTTTAAGTATCAGAATATCAGAGCTGTATGTTGTAAAATGCAAATGTGTTAATAATTTTAGTCATATTTGTATTAAATTCAAATTTGACAGATCTGCATTTTATTATGCTTCAACAATTTAAATTGAGTTGCAGCCCATGAAATGCTGAATGTCAAAAATAGTCAATATTTATATTTCATTAATATCTAAATATATGTAATAGTGAAGGATTATGGAATAAAAAAAGCCTGAATAAATTCAGGCTTTAGGTGGGGTTAAATAATTCAATAAACTCAAAAACGTTCTGCTATAAAGCTATGTTTTATGCAGAGGGAACAATAGTTTTATAAAAGAACAAATGAAAATTTTATGTTTAAGGATTGATCAACAAGGAAATCGCTGGGTAAAAAAGTTATTTCATTCAGCTCATTCAAAACATAATCTTTCAGCTCTTTGTTTATAAAATTAGATTTTTCTACTACAATTTTCCCTTCGCTATTTATCTTAAAACAAACATGTACACATCCTTCAATGCTATTTTCTAAAGCAAAAGTTGGATATTTAATCATTTCTTTTAAGATTTTGTTTACATTCGACTTTTTGGATACCGGAATTGGGTTTGGGCTATCGGCAGCAAATGCATAACTTAAACTCAAAAAACAAACAACTAAAAGGCTCATTACAATTTTTTTCATGGCAATAAAATTTTAAGGTTAATAATTTACAAACATGGCTTTACTAAAAGAGTGCCAAAGAATGAAACGAATTGAAAAACAGATATTTAACTTAGTTTGCAACAAAATATATCGATGTATTTTGTTCGATAATAAAGCAAGATTTGTTCGATAGCGTACACCAAAATAGTATAGATTATTGTATTAAATTCTATTTGGACTAAATTTTGATAATGCTATTTTTGTATCAAACATAAATTAATTGCTCATAGCTATAAACGCAATTTTTCACTGTTCCGATTCGAGTTTTGGAACTGCTGCACTAATTTCAAAATAGCGTACACTACCCCTGAAGAAGTTGTGGTAAAAGCCACTATATTGGAAATTGTTATGATAATTTTGGTTATCAAATGTTATTCTAAACGGCTTTCTTGTAAGATAATGATCATCAGTATTGCGAGGGTCATATTGAAAAAAGTCGCAATTTAGACTATGATTATTTATGTACGATAAAGAGCAAGGAGCTCATGTGAAAGGGCATAATCAAAGCTCATGTGGAGTTTGCCATGTCGGAAAATAGGATACATTTATGACAAATAAATATTTGCTTGTTTAAAAGTAATATTCCTTTTGGAGAAACAATTTGGCAAAATGGTGAATTTTATGAAAACAAATCAGCTCCAGATTTAATGCTCCTCAAATAAAAATTCATAACAAAAAATCTCAATCACTTCTACCTTCCTTTATCCCAAATGATGCTTCGATCATCTTTTTTGTGTTTCCGTTCGACATGATTATCAGATAATCGTTTTGCTCAATATTTACTCCTTCAGTAGGGTTTTTTAATAATTCTCGATTCCCAGAGTTATATTTGCTTATTCCAATCATCACGCAGTCGTAGGTTTTTTTCAGGTCGATGAACGATTGTAAATAGTCATGATTCAGGTACGGGTTTCCTGTGGTTACTTTATATTCCTGAATATCATAGTCGTCTTTGTCAATAGTGGTTGCCATTAAATCTTCGGTAATGTGTGCCACATCAGGTTCGAAAATATAGCTTGCTACAAGTTTTGAAGCAATTTCGTTTTTAGAAATCGCATAAGTTACACCGATAGCATGATAAGTTTCTTTCAAATCGGGCTTGTCAAGAGAAACAACAAACTTAATGTTTGAATAAAACTTTTTCAGATTTATTACCTGAACCAATGTTTCGGTATCGTCAGTAAAATTTATAAAAACCGAAGAGGCTTTTTCTATATTAATTTTTTTGAATGCCTCGAAGTTGTCATAATCAGAATAAAAAACGAAAACTTTTTCTCTTCCAAAAAGCTCATATATAGTTTCTACATCATTTTTATTGTTTGTAACAATTGCGACTTTCTTTTGAGCTTTAATTATTTGATCTGTAACTAAATGCCCAAATCTATCCCAAGCAAAAATAATGAAGTGATTTTCAAAATCGACACCAAAATGCCCATGTTTTTTACTTTCCATATAGTTCCTGATTTTATTTGTTAAATTTCCAATTAAATAGCCCAACAAGCCCAAACTGCTCAAAACAATAATGAGCCCAAGAATTTTTCCTGCAGGAGTTACCGGATAAAAATCGCCGTAGCCTACAGTTGTAAGCGTAATTACCGAATACCACAGGCCATCATAAATGTTTTTGATGTTAGAATTTGGATTGCTACTTTCAAATCTGACTAATTGCCAAATTAATATCAGATAAATGATTAGTAAAATCCATATAATATATTTTGTAAACTTAGCGTATTTCATTTCTTGAAATTGATTATTTAAGCAAACTAATTATTTAAAATTTGAATAACAGATTTTCTATCCTTTTCTAATTGCACTATCAATTGTTTTGAGTCCTCAAATCTTTTTTCGTTTCTTATTTTTTCAATAAAAATCAGTTTTATTTTCTTCATGTAAATATTTTCACGAAAATTGAATATATGAACTTCTATAGTTTTGATTTGCTCATTTTTTGAAAAAGTAGGGCGAGTTCCAATATTTAACATTCCGAAATATTTTTTTCCCTCAAGAAATGCTTCAACTGCATAAACTCCATTTTCAGGTAATAATTTATTTTCATCGTCAATTTTGATATTTGCAGTTGGAAAGCCCAATTTTCTGCCAATTTTATGTCCATCGGTAACTGTGCCATTTATGAAATATCTGTAGTTCAAATATTTTTTTGCACGGCTAAGATCTCCGCTTTTTAAAGTTTGCCGAATAAGTGTTGAACTAATAGTTTCGTTTTCGATTTTAATTTCTCCGAGTTTCTCAATTCTAAAATTAAAAATTGAAGCACATTTTTCAAGGTTTTGAAAATTGCCCTCCCTATTTTTCCCGAACCTGTGATTATATCCTACAATCAGTTGACTTATTCTTAGTTTTTTCACTAAAATATTTTCTATAAATTGGCAGGAAGTTAAATTCGCAAAATCAGCAGTGAAAGGAATAATAAGTAAATGATCAAGTCCAGATTTTTCTATAAGCTCAATTTTTTCATCGAATGAATTTAAAAGTTGCAGGTTTTTGTCGTGAGGATTAAAAAACAATCGTGGATGTGGAGAAAAAGTAATCAAAACTGTTTCGCCCTGAATTTCTGTTGCAATCTGCCGCAAACGATCCACAATGTGCATATGACCAATGTGCACGCCATCGAACATCCCTACTGAAACAACAGGATTCTTTGCAAAAAATTTATTCAAATCATTATGAATAATCATATTCAAATTACATTTTTTGCAAAAGTAAAAATGTAAATGGAATTATAAGGAATTTGAGCTGAAATTCGAATTTATTGGAAATAAAATCCTATGCGAATATTTATACTATTTAAGAAATATTTGGTTTTTATCTCACTATTGTCCCAATAATAATTTTCTATAGTTTCCAATTCCTGATACATATATGATATGCTAAATAGCCAAGCTGTTGAATTTGATGTGAAAACACGCACTCCGCAACCTAAATTGAACATATATCCTCCTTTTGTTTCAAAATCGTCTCGATCTTTCTCGAACGAAAAAGAATAACCACTTTGCAACATAAAGACGGGGCTAACTTTCTTATCGAAAACATAATATTTTGCATCTAAAAATAGTGGTATCACAGGAAAATTGAAACGTTCGATACCTGTCCCAATTCCCAGAGTTGTGTTGAACGGAAATTTGTAGGCATTCACCATCAAAAAGTTTAATGGAACTTCGAAATAATCATTATTATTAATTAGCAATCCAAAATCAGTATTGTTAACATAGCCCTTATCTTTTACTTTATATTTTTGAAGTTTAGGAATTTCTTCTTTAGCGATTCTATCTATTTCGCTTTGCTCGAAAACCCAAATATTTCTATCAGAGCATTTTATTTTGACATGCTCGTTAATTTTGTGTTCAATTATTTGTCCTCTAATCACTCCGCCATTTTTTAAATAAAGAACATCTTCTATCTCAGTTTGAGCATGACTTAATAAAGGAAGAAGTAAGGAAATAAATAATAATACCGGTACTATACTCAAATATTTTTTGTTCATAATCTTAATAATTAAGAATTAATTTATTTTTTTTAACTTTATAAAAATTTTGTAACAATATTAATAATTTTTTGTCATGGAAAAAAGTATTTTTAAATTTATTAAGCCCATTTTAATTTTAACCCTAATTATTCTATTTTTTGCCTGCAAAAATGGCATTTTCGAAGAACGAACTTTTATGGCTAATGTCCCAAAGTATCTTTCTTATGAAGAACTACGCAGTGCAGTTAAATCTGTGGATGAACAAACTCTTGTTAATCCTGGAAAGATTTATTTCAAAGACAACTATTTGTTTATAAATGATATTTTTAAAGGAATTCATATTATTGATAATTCTGATGTTTCAAATCCAGAGATAATTGCATTTATTGAAATTCCAGGGAATATTGACATTGCCATTAAAGACAACATTCTTTTTGCCGACAGTTATATAGATTTGGTTGCAATAGATATTTCCGATTTTTCGAATATTCATGAAGTAGCGAGAATTGAAGAAATTTTTATCTACGCAATGCCCGAATACGATTGGGAATATCCGCTGGCACAAATAGACGACCAAAAGGGTGTGATTGTCGATTGGGAGACAAAGGAAGTTACAGAAACACAAGAAGTTGATGGAAATTGGTTCGGAGGAAAAGAAATCATGTTGATGGATGCTACTGAAGCAAATTATTCCGGAGGTGGCGACAATCAGGCAAGTGTTGGAGTTGCTGGCTCGATGGCACGTTTCACAATTTTCGAAAATTATTTATATACTATAAACCAATCGGACATTTTGTTAGTTGCTATTGATGAGCCCACAAATCCTATGTCCGAAACCAAAGTTGCTGTCGAAAGAGATATTGAAACTTTGTTTGTTCTCGAAGATAAACTATTTATAGGATCAACTACAGGAATGATAATTTATGATTTGCAAAATGCTGCCTCTCCAAGTTTTATTTCCGAAATTACACATTTTACAAGTTGCGATCCGGTGGTTGTTGCAGGAGATTACGCATATGTAACTTTGCATTCAGGAAATCGTTGTGGAGGTTTTTCAAATCAATTAGATGTTATCAATATTAGCGATTTGTATATGCCTGTTTTGGAAGAAACTTACGAAATGTACAATCCCTTTGGTCTGGGAATCGATAATGGAACTTTATTTATTTGCGATGGCGATGCAGGCCTGAAAATTTATGATGCCAGCAATCCTCCATACGAAATTGACCAGCATTTGATTGCAAGCTACCCGGGCATAAATGCCTACGACATAATCCCATACAACAATATTGCCATGATGATAGGCGAAGATGGATTATATCAGTATGATTATAGCGAGTTGGATAGTTTGGTTTTGTTAAGTGAAATTACTGTCCAATAATTATTTGGCATATACTGCATTTTTAGTTTTGTAGTTTAAATTTTGTGTATTGCTATTGTGTGATTAAACTTTCATTGAGATGGTTTGTGAAATAGCTGTTACACAAAGAATCACAAAGAAAACGCAAAGTTTCACAAAGGGAAAAGTAAATTTTACAAATATTCTTTAGGATTAACCTTTTTCCCATCTTTTATTACTTCATAATGTAAATGTGATCCAGTTGAAATGCCCGTGCTACCAACCAATGCTAAAATTTGGTTCTTTTTAATTATATCTCCTTTTTTAACTTTTCGCTTTGATAAATGAGCATAAACAGTTTGGTACTTCCCGTGATCGATAATAATGTAGTTCCCATAACTTTTTGAATATGCTGATTTGGCAACTTTTCCTGAAGCAGCAGCCTGAACCTCTGTTCCTTTTGGACAAGCTAAATCAATACCAAAATGGAAAATTTTGTATTTGTAAATGGGGTGTTTTCTATAACCATAAGTTGAAGAAATAATTGCCTCTGACACAGGATTTATTGATGGAATATTTTCGAGATTTATTTTTGGTGGTTTTTGCTTAGATGAATTATCAAACTCAACATTTGTTTCTTGTTCTATCTCCTCTTTTAATACGGTAACTTTTTCTTCCTTTGGTTCTTCCTTATTTTTAATTGGTGGCAAGGATTGAACAACTTTTTCCGTTTGTTTTGTTTCTGTTGTTTGTTCTAAATTAACTTCCTTAATATCAGAATTATTAGATTTTTCTTTTGAATCCGGCAGTAGCTTTTTATTTAGTGTAATTTCAATCCATTCCTTTTCCAGATTTACAAATTCTCGAAAAGAAACCTCATTTTCATTTTTGAACTTTGTGAATTCCTTTTCTTCATCTGCTACAAATTTCTCAAATTCTGCTTCCGATTTTGTTTTATATAGATTTTGCAATCTCTCTATTTCCGCTTTGCAACTTTGTGCTTGCAAACTTAATGTTATACAAATAGCTACAATACTAAAAATCAATTTTATTAAACTCATAATAATCTGTTTATATAAAATAGTACCGTGTTTTTGCTTTTTGTTACAGTTAGTTCAAAAAATCAATCTTTAACACTACTCCACTGAACTAATTATTTAGTATCCAACCTATCAAGAAAGCAAGGCATACAAGCCCTGAAATATATTGTACAGCAAAATAGATCAAATTAATTGTCTTCTTCCAATGAAGGTTCTCTGCATATTTCAAAAAACCTGACTTTATCTCATACCCAAAAAATATTAGTACTGTATAATAAAAAGTTGACGTGAAATGATATGAAAAATCCCAACCATTTTCATCTTTTAATTTTACTAAGTCCGGAACTCTATATACATTATAGATCAAGGTATAGTAAAAAATTGAATTTATTATCCAAAAGGTAACTAATCAGTCTGCAATTTAGCAATATTTTCCAAAGCATTTAATATTCCAAGTCTATTTTTTTTGACAGTATCAGTAATAGACCTCAATACAGCAAATCCGAATGCACCATTTGTTGATTTAAATTGTCCCGAAACTTTTTGTTTTACTTTTATATTTCTTATTGCTCTTTCGGATGCATTGTTGTCTGGTGGCACATTTGAGTGATAAAGAAATGTAAAAAGATAATCTCTATATTTTCTCAACCTATTTTGAAAACTGATAAGTTCTTTATCTTTATTTG
>Ga0209042_1002355_pt1 | contig 12570 bp, 6 predicted proteins | sample SaaInlV_200m_DNA_6_FD_184649 | JGI IMG/M metagenome (GOLD analysis project Ga0209042, IMG submission 184649) | Marine microbial communities from expanding oxygen minimum zones in the Saanich Inlet - SI037_S2LV_200m_DNA (SPAdes) (version 2) | ecosystem: Environmental > Aquatic > Marine >...
ACGCGGTCCTCGGTGCCGTGCCGGCCTGGGATGCCGCTCTCTTCGTGATGATGTGGGAGACCTATCTGTTCACCGGTGACCTCGAGATCGTCCGGGAAAACTACGGCGCGATGCAACAGTACTTGACCTATCTCGACAGCGTGGCGAACGAGCATATCGTCGAGGTCGGGTTAGGCGACTGGCTGCCGCCGGGCGGGCCGCCGAGCGAGGGACCGGCCATCAGCTCCACGGCCTGGTACTACAGGCTCAACGAGATCCTGGAGAACTGCGCGGGCCTGCTGGGGGACGAGCCGTGCCGGGACCGCTGCCGGGCCCTGAAAGCCGAGATCCGCGAGGCGTTCAACAAGCGCTTCCTGAACTCGGCCAAGGACGGCTACGAGACCGGTACGGAGACCGAATACCGTCAGACATCCAGCATCCAGCCTCTCGCATTTGGCCTCGTCCCCGATGCGCACCACTCCGCTGTCTTTACCCGGCTGAAATCCGCGCTCTGCGAGGCGGGCAGACCCAGCCTGAATACCGGCATTCTCGGCACACGCTTCCTCTTGGAGGTCCTGGCCGATAACGATGAGGTGGACGTGGCTTACGCACTCCTGACAAGCGAGGAGTATCCGTCCTGGGGGCACTGGTTCGCGAACGGCGGCGTGTCACTGGAAGAGGCCTGGGAACTGGACCGGCGCTCGTTCTCACACCACATGTTCGGCAGCATCGACGCCTGGCTCTACCAGTACCTGGCCGGCATCAGGCCCACCACGGCCGGCTTCCGCGAAATCGCCATCACTCCCCACGTGCCGACGGCGTTGCCGAGCGTCGCCGCCACCGTCGTCACACCGGCCGGCGAGGCGCAGTCCAATTGGCATCGAGACGAGGCGGGCAGCTACCGGTTCGAGCTGGTGATACCCAAAGGCGTCACGGCCACGTTTGCGCTCCCCAAAGGCCTGCCCGGCATAGCAATCGGAGACGACTGTGCAAAGACAGGTCTACGCCTGGCATCCGGCACGTCAGCGATCACCGTTGCGCCGAACGGAGAGGTTACTTGCGAGGAAACAGGCACATGCTGAAAAGAACTCCTCTACCATGTTTCATTCTGCTTGCTGCGATGTCCTTACAAGCATTGGCTTCGCAACAGGTGCTCGAGCACATCAGGAGACACAGGCTGAGTGGAGGGTTGATCGTTCAAGTGGGGGTTGATGACCCGATAGCACTGACTTCCTATGCTCGGGGCAACCTGATTGTGCAGGGTTTGGACATGGACCCCCGGAAGGTCGATCGGGGACGGAAGCAGATTCTTACCGAGAAGAGGTACGGTTCAGTTTCGCTGCAACGCCTCTATTCACCGGAGGAACTTCCGTATCGGAGCAACCTGGTCAGGATCTTGATCGTCAAGAGCGGCTACGGACTCACCAGGGAGGAGATGCTGCGTGTCGTCACTCCGGGTGGCCAAGTATTCATCTCCAACGGTGATAGCTGGGAGCAGCTGACGAAGCAGTGGCCGGCGGAGATGGATCAGTGGAATCACTTTCTGCACGGTCCGGACAACAATGCGGTTTCCAATGATGAGCTGGTGGAACCGCCTCGACACTGCGAGTGGACAGCGTCTCCTATGTGGGGCCGCAGCCATGAGATTACGCCGAGTGTTATTGGCGTCATAACGGCTGCGGGACGTCTGTTCTATGTTGAGGATCTCGGCCCGCGCGGCGTCGTGGATAGCCGTTTGCCGGAGAAATGGGCACTGACGGCCAGAGACGCGCAGAGCGGCCTTCTGCTCTGGCGCAAGCGCATTCCCAGTTGGACCAAAGGCCCAGTCTACTGGCTTCGTTACAATGTGAACGAAAACCTGCGGATGGTAGCCGATGAGAAATGCCTCTATGTCTCCATCGGCCCAGATCGGGCAGTCGCGTCATTCGATGCTGAGACGGGGGAGGAAATCACAAGATTTGCGGACACTGCCGGCACCAGCCAGGTTCTCCTGAAGAAGCCATACCTGATCGGTTGCAGTGGTAACAAGCTGACGGTCATTGACGTTGAGGTAAGTCGTACCGTCTGGCAAAAGGAGCATTCGACCATCCCCGGCCAGGTGGCCTTCGACGGTCGCCGGATTGTGATGATTGACAGTGGGCATCTGCTGGCTGTCGACATCAAGAGAGGCGACGTGCTGTGGAGATACGAACTCGCCAATCTCGGACGCGATTCCGGCACGGATTTCAGGGCGAGAAAACGGATGATGGGAATACGGCTCGTCTTGCACGACGAGGTTGTCGTGATTGCTTTTCCGGGAGCGAAAAACAGCGACTATGACATTGCCGCTTTCGATGCGCAGAACGGGGGGTTCCTATGGCGTCAGTGTTCGGCGAAGAGCCAACGTCTCTATTTCGTGTCCCCGCGGGAGCTGTTCATTGTCAACGGCATTGTTTGGGCTTCGGTCAGCGGCGTCGGTTTTGAGCTCAAGTCGGGCAAGAAAGTCCATGAGATGATTGTCGATTCAACGGGCGGTCATCACCATCGCTGCCACAACCGCAAAGCGACCGTCCGTTACTTGATGGGCAGCAAGCGCGGCATCGAGTATTTCTCCTATACCCCGGGTGTTGCACCTGTCAGGAATGACTGGCTCAGAGGAGCCTGTCGGGTTGGCGTTGTCCCGGCCAACGGTCTCACCTATGTGCCTCCCCATGCCTGTTTCTGTAATCCCGGTGTCATGCTCAAGGGCTTCCATGCACTGGCCGGCAAAACGAGCGTATATCGACCGAAGCCGTATGCAGGAAATCGTGTCCTGGCGGCAGAACGTCCCTATGTGGATAAGGGACTGAAAGCCGGAGATGGGGACTGGCCCATGTACCGCCATGACGCCAGTCGCAGTGGACATGCTCAAACCCGGCTGCCGGCGACACTGCGCCAGAAGTGGAAGGTCGCGTTTGCCGCCGACATCAGCCCGCCAGTCATCGCCGGAGGAAGTGTCTTTCTTGCCGAAAAGGACAGCTGTCTGCTGCATGCTCTGGACGAAGCCAGCGGTCGGAAGCAGTGGTCTTTCGTGGCCGACGGGCGTATTGACTCGGCGCCGACCTGGTCCGACGGATATCTGTATTTCGGTTGCCGGAACGGCTATGTCTATTGCCTCGACAGCGAGGACGGAGCGCTGGTCTGGAAGTTCCTTGCCGCTCCGTCCCGGTGTCTTATCACCAGCTATGAGAGAACGGAATCAGTATGGCCCGTGCATGGCAGCGTGCTGGTCCAGGACGGCAACGTGTACTGCACGGCTGGGCGCTCGACCTTCCTGGACGGGGGCATTTCCTGCTGGGCACTCGACGCCAAGAGTGGAAAAACCGTTCTTCAAAACACGTTCTACGACGTCCAGACTGAGGAGAACAAGGAACACTTCACGACACACAGCATCAACCGCGGGGCCCACACAGACCTGCTGGTCTCGGACGGCCGCTACCTCTACATGGGACAAAACCAGCTTGACCTGCGCTTGAAGCCGATTAGGGCGAACTTGGTAAGTCGTGCCGGGCAAGCAGAAATGCCATTGCATTTGGGGGTGTCGTCGGGGTTCCTCGATACGTCACTTCACAACCGCAGTCAGTGGACGTATTGGCGCTCATGGCCGGGAGCCCACTACGCGACAAGGGCGCCGAAAGCAGGCCAGATACTCGTCTTTGACGACGACCGCACCTATGGCATCAAGATCTTCGATCATCTTCCGGCAAACGACGAAAGAGGACAGAAGCCGAACAAGAGGCCGGGAGTATGGCCTCGAATGAACCTGAGCCGCTCCCCCGCCGACAGCAGTGAAGAGGGGAATGTCCTGTTTGCCGATGCCAATGACAATGAGCCGCGGAAGCCCGGGCCATTTCGCGAACTTGGCGGCGGCTTCAGAACCCGGCTGAAACCGGCACTGTGGGAGACGATAGCGGCGATCAGAGGCAAGGCGATGGCGGTGACCCGCAACTGCCTGGTGGTGGCCGGCTCTCCCAGTGAGTTCGATACCAATGATCCACTCGCCAAATACGAAGACCGCACCCAAGGGGTGTTGATGGTCATTGACAAGACGGACGGCAAAGCGATTCTCGAGACTCCCATGGACCACCCTCCGGTGTTTGACGGCGTAGCCGCAGCCAACGGCAAGCTGTTCATCGCAGATGTCAGCAACACAATTTCCTGTTGGAATGAATAGAGAGTTGAGCGACTGCCAAATGATGGGAGAACGAATAATGCGTGGCAGGAGGACGGTCCTCTGTTGTGCCCTCATGATCGTCGCCGCGATTGTCAATCGCGCGTCCGCTGAGCAGATCGTCCATGACGTCAGGCTCGGGTTCGAGGACGAGGAGCTGCCTGGCGGGTGGCGTGTGTTCGGCGGGCCGGGGTACTCCTTCAAACAGGACACTGAGACCAGACGCACCGGTAAGGCATCCGGTTTCGTAGCGGCAGAGAGTGGGTTGGGCGACTACGGCTTCCCCGGACCGACCTACAACGTCCCCGATCTCAACATTCCCGAAGGCGAAGAGTACAAATGGGAGCTGTCCTTTTACTGCAGGCCCCGGATGGCTGCTTGGGGGAAGAAGGGAACAGGGAGCTTGTACGCGGCGGTCGAGTATCTCGGGGCTGATGGTAAGCGGTTGCGTGTTGAGCAGAGCGACTTCGTTGGGGGCACAGCCGACTGGCGCAAGGTGACGTTGAAGGGCTCGGCGGACCACAAGTGCGGAAGTATGAACGTCAGAGTGATCTCCTACGGCCCCGGCGAGGCCTGGGTGGATGACATTCGGCTTGTGGTAAGAGCCCCGGGAGAACTCCGCCTGGCCGGCGTGTTCGGTGACAACGCCGTGCTCCAACGCGACGTGCCTGTGCCGGTGTGGGGACAGGCGAAACCCGGCGCCCAAGTCAAAGTCGAACTTGCCGGTCAGACGACGACGGCCACCGCCGATGCGGACGGCGCCTGGCGCGTGACGCTCAAACCCATGCCGGCCAATGCCACGCCTCAGACGCTGGTCTGCACCTTCTCGCCCGCAGACCCTCAATCGGGAATCGGCAATCAGCAATCGGCAATCAAGAACGTGCTCGTCGGCGACGTCTGGCTTTGCTCGGGGCAATCGAACATGGCGCTTCACATGGGCTATTGCGCCAAGCATCCGCCGGTCAAGAAGTTCCTGGATGAGCTCGACAACCCGCTCTTGCGCCTGGCCACGGTGCCGCCGAGCTGGCCGGCAGAGCCGTTGAGCAACGTCGCATGCACCTGGCAGGCGGCGGACGCGACGTCCGCACACGGCTTCTCGGCCATCGGTTGCATGTTCGGCGATCGGCTCCAGCGCGAGCTCGGCGTTCCGGTTGGCATCATCAATGGCCCGCGCGGCGGAACCTGGATAGAGAACTGGATTCCGGGCGAGATCGTGGAGACCAGCCCGTCGTGCGAGTTCTACATGAAAGAGTACCGCGAAGCTGCAGCCGAGTACCCCGACGCCAAGGCACGCTACGACAAGGAGTTGGCCGAGTTCAATCGCCGGTTCCCGACAAAGCAGGCCCTCGCCGCCGAGAACAAGAACCGGGCGAAGCGCGGCGAGAACGGAATCAGGGCGCCCCGCGCCCCACGCGGGCCGGACAGCTACAACGGCCCCGGGCGACTTTTCAACGGTATGATCGCGCCACTGGTCCCCTACGCTATCAAAGGCGCGCTCTGGTACCAAGGCGAGGGCAACGTTTGGGGCTTCTCCCGCTATGCCGATCAGGTGAGCGGTCTGATCGGCGCCTGGCGCGAGCTCTGGAAGCAGCCGGACTTGCCGTTCTTCCTGAGTGAACTGGCGCCGCTGGGCGAGCCATCGCCCACGCCGCATGACAACCCGCGTTGCCGGTTCGGCGTGGCCTTGGCCAAAGGCGCCGCGGCCGCGGGCAATGCCTGGACCATCACCATCACCGACGGCGGTGAACGCAAAGACATCCACCCCCGCTACAAGGATATCCCCGCCGAGCGTTTCGCCGCCATGGCTCTGGCGAAAGTCTACGGCAAGCCGGGCGTCTGTCACGGGCCCGTACTGAAGTCGTGGAAAGCGGAAGGCAGCAAGGCGATCCTGACCTTTGAATCGGTGGGGGCGGGACTGGAAGCCCGTACCGTCACGCTGGACGGGCACGGACTGACCGCGGACGAACTCGTCGGCTTTGAGTTGGCTGATAGGGACAAGAGCTTCTTCCGAGCCAAAGCGGAAGTGCGGGGGGCCGACACCGTCGTCGTCACCTGCCCCGCGGTGCCCGAGCCGGTCGCCGTGCGCTACGCCTGGGCCAAGTTCCCGTTGTGCAATCTCTACAATAAGGGAGGCTTTGCCGCCTACCCGTTCCGCACCGACGACTGGCCAGTCTGGACCCCGCCCTGGCCGGCGAAAAAGTGAGGGGGGCTGGTGAAATGGAGAGATTTGGGAGCTGAACATAGGGTCTCGGCCAATTCGGCATGAAGACTCCTAATCCCGCTTCCCAGGCCAACGGAGACATGTCCAATTGGCCAGACAGGAGAGGACCTGGGCAGATTTGGCGGCGTGCGTCCATAGGGTCAATGAGGTCACCCCTGTCAACCTTGTCCCGGATCCCGCCTTGCTGATGTGCGCCGCCGGGAGAGGTCAGAGAGGGGGCGCCGAAGATCAAAACGCCACGTATCGATCGGATGGCGAAAGAAGGCCTTTCCTTTCTCCCGGTATTCTCCTGGCAGGATTCGCCTTTTGCGCATATAGATGATAGCTTATCTTCAGCACCCACAGAGATCCCTCTCTGGAGGCATGGAGGAAGCGCAATGGTGCACCAGCACTCTAGCCCGGAAGCCAAAGTCGCCCTCTTTCGGTCACTCTTCCGGGGACGAGAGGACGTGTTTGCACGCCGGTTCGAGAGTCGCCGAACAGGCCGTAGTGGGTATTCCCCGGTCTGCGCCAATGAGTGGGTCCGGGGAATCTGCGAGAAACCGCGTATCAAGTGCGGTCACTGCGCTTTCCGTCAACTCGTGCCGATGTCCGATGAAATCGTGCACACGCACCTTGTTGGACGGGATGCTGCGGGAAGTCCATTCGTGATGGGCACGTACCCCATGCTCCTGGACGAAACGTGTTCCTTCCTGGCCATCGATCTGGACGGGAATGGCTGGCAAGACGACACACGGGCTCTTCTCGACACATGCCGGAGGCTGGGGCTCCCTTTGGCCGTCGAACGCTCGCGTTCGGGGAATGGAGCCCACCTCTGGCTGTTTTCCCAGGAAGCGATTCCGGCATCCCTGGCCAGGAAGCTGGGCACGCACCTTCTCACTGCGACCATGGAACGGAGGCCGGAGCTCGGCTTCACCTCGTATGACCGCCTATTCCCAAACCAGGATACACTGCCCAGAGGCGGTTTCGGGAATCTCATCGCGCTGCCTCTGCAAGGGGGCGCCCGGGAATCCGGCAACAGCGTGTTCATCGACCCGTCCCTACGTCCATACGATGATCAGTGGGCGTTCCTTTCAGGTGTGCGTCGCCTCGTCACTGCAGACGTGCGATCGATCGTCGGACAGGCAACCAGGGCGGGTCGCATCGTCGGTGTCCGAGCCGTGCCGGATGAAGCGGAGAACACGCGTCAGCCGTGGACTCTCACCCCCTCGCGGAAGTCGGACAAGCGGTTGGCCGGGTCTCTCCCCGAAGCCATCGCAGCAACACTGAGTGACCAGGTATATGTGCCCAAAGCGCACCTGGGGGCACCCCTGCGCAACCATCTCGTACGTCTTGCTGCTTTCCAGAATCCGGAGTTCTACCGGGCCCAAGCCATGCGGTTGCCGACCTACACCAAGCCGCGGATCATTGCCTGCGCCGAGGAGTTCCCCGAACACATCGCCCTGCCCCGTGGTTGCTTAGGCGCACTGAGGGAGTCGCTTCGGGATAACGGCATCAGGCTCCGTGTTCGGGACAAACGGAACAAAGGGAAACCCATCGATGTTTCGTTCCACGGGGAACTGCGCGACGACCAACGAGAAGCCGTGGACGCATTGCTCCCCCATGACATCGGTGTTCTGGCCGCCACGACCGCTTTCGGAAAAACGGTCCTGGCGGCAGCGATGATCGCGGAACGAGGCGTCAACACATTGGTCCTCGTGCACCGCCGACAACTGATGACGCAGTGGGTGGAACGCCTGACCACGTTCCTTGATCTCGACGACAAGGACATTGGCAGGCTCGGTGGAAGTCGCCGCAAACTCAAAGGGAGGGTGGACATCGCTCTGCTCCAAAGCATGGTCCGCGAAGGGGTCGTGAACGACCGAATTGCAGACTATGGGCATGTCATCGTCGACGAGTGCCATCACGTGTCCGCACGCAATTTCGAACTGGCTGTCCGCCGCGCGAAGGCCAAGTACGTCCTCGGGCTGTCGGCAACGGTAACCCGCAAGGACGGGCACCACCCCATCATTTTCATGCAGTGCGGCCCGCTCAGGCACCAAGTCACCGCGCGTCAACACGGGGGCACCAAAGGACTGACCAAACAGGTCATCGTGCGGCCCACACGTTTCGTCGCTAGCAGCGGTAGTGAGGGAGAAGGCGCCCGGGCGGACTTCGCACAGCTGATTGACCGACTGGCCCACAACACGCGACGCAACGAAATGATCACCGACGATGTCGAAATTGCGGTGTCCGCAGGCTCTTTCCCGCTGATTCTGACGGAAAGGCCAGAGCACCTCGAAGAGCTGGGAAATCGCCTGCATGAACGCGACATTGAGGTGATCCGTCTCTGCGGGAGCATGGCGAAGAGAGAGCTGCGTGAGGCCATGGCCGGGGTTGCGGAGACCGACAACGAGCAGAGCGACCGGCGTAGAGCCGTCGTTGCGACGGGACGTTTCGTCGGAGAGGGCTTTGACGCGCCGGGTCTGGACACCATGTTCCTGACTCTGCCGGTCTCATGGAAAGGAACCGTCGCTCAATATGTCGGGCGGTTGCATCGGACGCAGCAGGGAAAGGAACTCGTCCGAGTGTTTGACTACGCTGATCTCAATGTCCCCGTATTCGCAAGGATGTTCGACCGACGCTGCAAAGCGTACCGCCAACAGGACTACTCAATCCTCCTACCGGCCAGCGCGATACCGGGTTGGCCGCCCGATGTGCCGCTCCCGATCGAGGAGAAATGGAAACAAACCTACGCAGCCAGTGTGCAGCGCTTGATCCGGGATGGTGTCGACGTGCCGTTGGCGGAACTCTTCGTTCAGGTCACAACCATCGAACCCTTGACCAACAGACAGGGAGCCGACCGTGCTCGCAGTGCCAGTGAGGCCTTTCTGTTCAGGCGACTCGAGAGCTTGCCACAGGCTCGGGGCCGCTTTGTTCTCAATGCCCGGCTCTCCATCCCATTCCGTGCCCAGGGCAGCATGGAAGTGGACTTCCTGGACACGGAGTCACAGGTGGTGATTGAGCTGGACGGCTCCCATCATTTCGGTGACTTGGAGGCCTATCGCCGTGATCGGCAAAAAGACTACCTACTCCAGGAGAAGGGCTATTGCGTTCTTCGCTTCCTGGCCGAAGATCTGGGTAGCCATCTCAACGATGTGCTGGACACCGTACTCCGGGCCCTCGCACACGTGGGGCACTAGCGGCTCAAGACAGCATCCACCATGGCGGCATATTGCGGATAGCAGGTTGCCCCTTCGCCCCGGATGAACGGGGATGCACTGGGGCAGACGATGAGGCCCCCTTGATCATCGAAAACATCGGCGATGAGGGCCTCGGTCTCGGCGCGGACCTGCGCAGGAGTGTGTTCGTACATGTGATGAATCTGAATGTTGCCTTCGAGGCACACTTTCCCCCGGCACACGGCCTTGGCATCGGCGGCGGTAATGTCGCCGAGGGGTGGGGGCTCGAACGGGTGCAGAACATCCGTTCCCATGTCCACAAAGTCCTGAAGCACAGAGCTGATGCTCCCGTGAGAATGGATGTGGATACGACCGCCGATGTCGTGGATGAGGTCGATGATACGCCGGTCATATTGCGCATTGAAATCGATGAAATCCTGCCTGCCGTGGAGAGGCGGCAGGATGTACTCCTCCCCGGCCATGCAGAAATACGGCCCATAGCCGCGCTCGGCAGCGTGCCGGACGGTCCTCAGGATGGCTTCGGTCCAGCGTTCGCACAGCTCGTGGAGGATGTCGCGGTCCGTGATCGACATGATCGCGAACGTCTCTGAGCCGCAGAGCTGAGCGACTGTGCCCCCGGGATTTGCTCCGAGACTCACCTCGACGATTCCTGCATCCCCTATCCGGGCACACGTCTCAGCAAACCTACCATCGTCCCCGAGCACCTCGGGAATCGGTAGCGACAGATAGGTTTCGGCGTCCTGCCTGCACGTGATGTAGTATGTCTCCTGCAACCCTGGGAGTCCCTTCAGGCTGACCATATGGGAAGCCCGAAGGTCTCCGGCCGGTGTGTGCAACGTCGTCGTGTGGCGCTCGAAATCCTCCGAATGGGGTTCGACCGCTCGGCTCGATGAACCGGCCGCGCTGAAGCGGAATCCTCGCCAGCCTCCCTTGAGCTCCGTCCTCTCCCGGAACAGTGATCTGAGCCTGTCATAGGTGGGATCATCGGCGGGGAAACCTGTGCGTGAGTAAACGGCAGGCCGGTCGATTTCCTGGTTGAAGTAGCAGCGATGCAGGCGCTCTTTTCGCGTCACAATCCGGTCTCCTCATATGCAGTAGCCACGTCAGGGTCAGTGAACGTGACCCAAGTGAGCAGTTCCCATGGGCAAGGTGTATCGCCTCAAGAATCGCGCGCTCCGGCCATTTCCTCAGAACATCGTCCATCCTGCTTGTTGCTTGACGTGTCATGCGGGTCATTCGAGGAGGCTTGTGGACCGCCGGCAGTTCGTTTCCACCGGCCAAAGTCGAGTTTCACTGGCCGTTTGTCAAGCTGCCCAAACTGGCTGAACAGGAACTGAGGTGCGATGAGACGCCAAGAGCTGCCGACATGCCACGCAACAGAACCGCGGCACAGCACGACACAACATCCGGCCATCGTCTCGAGACTCGGCACGGCGTGCCGCCTGACTCGACGTAGCAAAGCGAGGGGGACGCGCAACACGGGATACACTATCACAGTGCCGGTGCTGCACCGACGTCCGACTGGTCGCCTCGGGAATCACTACTTCGCGCAGGCCTCGCCTTCATCTCCTTGGACGCGTGCTTGCGGCCATTGCCATGTGCTGGTCCGCCTATATGTTCCGGGTCGATGACACACCATGGCCCAAGCGCACTCGCCGTGATCATCAGTCTTGTCGGCGTCTTCCCGGGGCTGACCGCGGCGCCGGATCGCCACGGCCTGCCTCCCCGCAATGGGGCCGAGGGAGGCTCGGGCGCGTATCGTCGGCGAGGCCATCCTGAACCGGCGATAGCCCACGGGAACGCGCCGATGGCTGCGTGCTGCTCTCCGAGAACGGTCCATGTTCTGGTACATCAACGAGGAAACGACATCGATGTTGGATAATGCTGCCGTCGAGTCCCGGCGCGAGTTCGTTCGGGAAGTGACAAAGCTCAAGCTGTGGTACGCTTGGCGGCTGCAGAAACACGACGGGCTGGACTTCGAGACCGCGGCCGCGACACGCGTGGGCATCCGCGAGTTGACCGTGTTCGGCGGGAATCGGGACCACGTCAACCCCGAGGATACGGCGGGCTGGTGCCGCGTGCTGGACGAGTTGGGGGCGCTGTACGGGGGCCACAGCGCCGACACTACGAGCAAGGCGATCGAAGACGAGGGACTGGCGCTTCTCTGGCCCCATCTCACCCCCTGCTTCGAGCACGACGCGGCCGAAACGACGCGGTGGGTGGCGGGCTCCTTCGGGTGTTTCAAGTACGAATACCGATCGTTCTACGCCGAACCGGACTCGGCTGACCACCTGACGCTGCACGTGCGCAATGCGTACCAGCCGGATTCGCCCTTCCAGCATGTTCCCGAGATGGCCCGAAGCCTGCAGGAAATTGCGGCGTGCGCGGCGCAGGAGAGGCCGGACGTGGCCTGCGTACAGTGCGCCACGTGGCTCAACAGTCTGCCGCCTTTCGCCAAGCTCTTTCCTCCGTCGTGGACCGACACGTCCCTGCCGGGGGCGCCGGGGAACCACACCGGCTGGTGGGGGCAATTCATGAATCGCCGCGGCGGTTTCCATGCGCGGAACGCCCGGGAGTTCCGCAGCACGGCACGGTTCCCCTACGAACACCGCATGTGCCGCTGCCCGATCTCGGACCTCCAAGAGCATTTGAGGGGGCTCGCATCCAGCGCGTAGGCGTTGAGCGAAGCCCGCCGGATCCATCGGCCCCCGACCTACCTCGAACGCGCCACGCTGCATGCGTGCCAGACGCACACCACCTCGTCGGTACGGCGACCACCGACCACCGCCATCAGGCTCTACAGATACGTGCCCAGGAGACGCCGTGCACATCTGCCTGCAGCCCCCGGACTGCGGGCGGCACGTCCTTGCCAGTGCAGCCACACAGCCGACTATTCCATTCCACTTAGCTTGCTCTTCGCCCACCACCGGGCTAGCTTGGGAACCGTGAGGTCCGTATACGGTCCGTGTCGCACTGCCGGTCCCCGGACAGAAATCGAC
>Ga0209042_1002364_pt1 | contig 12521 bp, 12 predicted proteins | sample SaaInlV_200m_DNA_6_FD_184649 | JGI IMG/M metagenome (GOLD analysis project Ga0209042, IMG submission 184649) | Marine microbial communities from expanding oxygen minimum zones in the Saanich Inlet - SI037_S2LV_200m_DNA (SPAdes) (version 2) | ecosystem: Environmental > Aquatic > Marine >...
CATTAAAAATAATTTATTTTTAATGGAGGCAATATGGACACGTTTTATTCCTGCGTTTAATAAAATAGAACAGTTAATAAACTCTGGAGAAATTGGTGAAATAAAAGCTTTTCAAGCCACATTGGGACAACCATCAATAATTAATCAAGATAGTAATCTTTTTAATAATTCTATGGGAGGTGGATCTCTGTTAGACCTTGGTGTGTATCCAATTTTTTGGTCACAATTTCTCTTTGGTCCGCCAACTAGAGTTCAAAGTAATTTATATAGCGGAAATACCGATGTAGATATAACATCATCAATACTATTGAATTATGATCAAGGTAGGCAGGCGAATATATCCTCATCTATTGTTACTCGTTTTGCAAACAATGGGATAATTTATGGAACTAAAGGTGCTATTGAAATTCATCAGCCATTATATTGTCCGACAGCTGTAAGTATTATTAAATACAAAGAAGCTGTTGCTAGTGCAAAAAATAAAAAATCTTTTTTGAGTAAAATTTTAGATAAAGTTAAGAGTTTTCCAATATTGCAGAATTTATATGTAAATTACCCTTTATTGGGTCAATATATTCTTAAGAATAGAAGAAAAACTACTATTTATTTTCCAATTAAAGGAAATGGATTGCAGTATATGGCTGAAGAGGTGTCAAACTACTTAATAAATCAGCCAATGGACAGTAAAATCATACCATTGACTGTCACTATGTCAATCTCAGAAACCATACACCAAGCTAAATCAGAACTTGGAACTAATTAGTTGTTTTTAGAGACTACACAATATTGCTAAATGACAATAACCAAACAAAATTTTATTATATTTTCGTCTATTGATTGGACAACTCATTGGCAGTTACATCATCAACTGGCTACATCACTTGTTTCTGCTGGAAATAAGGTTCTTTTTGTAGAAAATACAGGTGTTAGGTCAGCTAATATAGGTGATTTAGGACGACTTAGCGAGCGTATTTCCAACTGGAGAAAGGGTTTTCATGGTTTTTCTAGTATTGACGGCGACAACTTGACTTCATATTCTCCAGTATTACTGCCATTTCCTTATTCTAAGTTGTCATTACTTTTCAATAAAAAGATATTTAATTTATCTATATCTAGGTGGGCGAAAGCGAGTAATTTTAGTAATCCGATTATTATTTCTTTTCTTCCAACACCATTAATCCAAAATGCAATTAATAGTATCGACCCAAAATTAACAGTTTATTATTGTGCAAATAATATGGCGGAATCTTCAATTTCTGCGAGCCAAGTCAGACCTTATGAGGATCATTTTTTTGAGAGTGTGGATGTTGTATTTACAGCTGCTTATGTCATTCAAGAATATGCCCAAAGATTTTCTGAAAAAGTTTTTTATTTCCCTCCTGGTATCGATTTTGATAAGTTTAATATTGCTTTAAAAGGTAATGAAGACATTCCAAGTGATCTTAAGAAAATATCTGGTCGAATTGTGGGTTATATTGGCACATTAGGGAGGGTTCTTGACCAAGAATTACTTTGTGCCTTGGCGGATCAATGCAGTGATTTTACGTTTGTATTCATCGGCCCAAAATATACAAATATTGATGCGCTGGAGACTAAATCAAATATAGTATTCTTAGGCGCTAAGTCTCATAATCAGTTGCCTTATTATATAAAAGGATTTGATGTTGGAATAGTTCCATATGTCTGTAATGACTTTACAGAGGGTGTGTATCCGTCTAAGTTGAATGAATACTTAGCTATGGGAATTCCTGCAGTGTCAACAAATTTACGTGAAGTTCGAGAGTCTAAAGAAGTATATGGTGAAGCTGCAATTATTGCAAACAATACAAAGGAATTTATAAATGCAGTTAAATCATTGGTTTTTGAAAAAGATGATGTCCTTCGCAAAGAGAAAAGAATACAAATTGCAAAAGAGAATAGTTGGGAGTCACGCTTTAAAGGCATATCAGAGATTCTTAGAAAAGAAATTTCTTCTCTAGAAAAACAACCTATAGAAATTAACTGGAAAGAGAGATTTAACAGTTATTTTAATCTTCGGTCAAAGCGTAGAAAACTGGCATTTTCGACTATATTTGGCTTGTTGGTAATTTTTTATAGTCCTTTATTCTGGTTTGTGGGGGAGCAGTTAATTGTTAGTGATTCTCCTAAAAAATCAGATGCAATTGTCGTATTTAGTGGTGATGGAGAAGTCAGTTACCAAAACCTAAGTTACCAGAATAGGGCGTTAGATGCTATAGAGCTTTACAAGGAAGGCTATGCAGATAAGATATTTTTATCTTCAGGCAGGGAACAGACCATTGCAGATGTTGAGATGATTAAGCTATATTTAGTTAGTAAAGGTGTGCCGGATCTTTCTATCTATATACTTGAAAAGTATCCGAATAGTACTTATCAAAATGTCATAATGGTCAAAGAGAGTTTAGAAAAAAACAACATAAAATCAATTTTATTTACAACATCTCCTTATCATTCACGTCGTGCAGTATTGACGTGGGAGAAGAATGCACCAAATATTAGGATTGTTACACCGAACATTACGCACTCTACTCCTGAAGATATCCAATGGGGAATTGAATTGGATAAAATGAAAGTTATTGCATATGAGTACGCTGCTATTGTGCATAATTGGATTTATGGAAGAATTTAAATTACTCATGTTAAATAAATGAAATTATCAATTGTAACAACTTTGTACAAGTCATCAAAATATGTAGATGAATTTTATGAGCGAATTTCAAAAGAAGCGCAGAAAATCACCAATGACTATGAGCTTATTTTTGTAGATGATGGCTCACCTGATGACAGTCTAGAAAAAGCTATTACGCTTTATCAAAAAAATGAAAAAGTTCGAATAATAGAGCTTTCAAGAAATTTTGGCCATCATAAAGCTATAATGACTGGACTTTCGCATGCACAAGGGGATTTTGTGTTCTTGATTGATGTAGATTTGGAGGAGAGGCCAGAACTTTTAAGTGAATTTTGGCACGAATTACAAAATGATGAAGGTTTAGATCTAGTTTACGGGGTTCAAGAGAAGAGAAAAGGCAGATTGTTTGAGCGGGTGAGTGGGTACTTTTATTACAAGCTTATAAATCATTTGAGTGATATAAAAATTCCTAGAAATTTTTTAACTGTAAGATTGATGCGTAAAAATTTTGTAGAAAACCTTATTCTATTTAAAGAAAGAGAGGCCGTATTTAGTGTTATTAGCATAATGACCGGCTTTAAAAGTAAAGAATATGTAGTTAAAAAATTAGCCCATAGTGCAAGTAACTACACTCTTAAGTTAAAATTATTGTTATTGTTAGAGACAATCACATCATCAACAGCATGGCCACTTTGGATGATATTTAATTTAGGATTAATAATTACATCGATATCTTCAATTTATATTTTATTTCTTATATACTCAAAGTTAGTCAATAATTCCATTATTGATGGTTGGACATCAGTAATGATTTTAATTTCATTTTTTGGTGGTCTAATTATATTTTTACTAGGGGTTATTGGTATATATTTATCTAAAGTATTTATAGAAGTTAAACAAAGGCCTTACTCCATCGTAAGAAAAATATACCAAAGTAATGCAGATGAATAGCATCCATAAAGATATTGACAATTACTATACTGAAAAAGTGAAAGCTTATGGTGCAACTCCACAAGGTGTTGATTGGAATGGAGAAGAGAGCCAATTTTTGCGATTTAAGAAATTATCAAAGGTAATAAAAAATAATAATTTTTCTATTGCTGATATTGGTTGTGGATATGGAAAATATGTTGACTATCTTCAGAATAATTTCAAAATTTTTGACTATATCGGTTATGATTTATCTCAAGAGATGATACAAATTGCAAATAAAAATTATAAAAATTATAAAAATATGAACTTTATGCATATTAACAATATGAGTGATATTGAAGTTTCAGATTATAGTATTGCTAGCGGTATTTTTAGTGTCAAGATGCAACATTCTAATAAAGACTGGTTGTCATACATATCAGAAACACTTGTTAAAATTAATGAAAAAACAACGAATGGATTTGCGTTTAATATGCTTTCAAAGTATTCAGATAAAGAATTTATGAGAGATAATTTATATTATGCTGATCCCTTATTTATTTTTGATTTTTGTAAGAGAAATTTTTCAAAAAATATTAGTCTAATTCATGATTATGATTTGTATGAATTTACAATGTTAGTAAAGAAAGATTGAAATGGAAAAAATAATTATTTTTGGTTTAGGTGATATATCTCAAATAGCATATTTTTATCTATCGCAAAATAGTGATTATGAAGTCGTTGCTTTTACGGTTGATAAAGAATACGCTACACAAAACGAATTTGAAAATTTGCCTGTTATTGCTTTTGAAGAAATAGAAGCTGCTTATCCAAATACTGAGTTTAAATTGTTTATTCCCTTAAGTTATACAAAAGTAAATCAACTCAGACAGCAAAAATTTTCAGAAGCCAAGGCTAAAGGATATGATTTTATTTCCTATATCAGTCCAAATGCAACAGTCGCTAAAAATGCCAGAATTGGTAAAAATTGTTTTATTTTTGAAGACAATACTATTCAACCTTTTGTGTCTATTGAAGACAATTGCATTTTGTGGAGTGGTAATCACATCGGGCATCATTCTACAATCAAAGAAAATTGTTTTATTGCCTCACATGTTGTTGTATCTGGAGGTGTTGAAGTTGGAAAAAATACATTTATCGGTGTTAACGCAACATTAAGTGACCATATTAAAATAGGCAAATCTAATGTTATAGGGGCAGGAGCATTAATTCTTAAAAATACAGAAGACCATAAAATTTATATGAGAAAAGCCACGGAAGTTTCGAAAGTATCTAGCAATAAAATTAAGTTATAACAAAGTTGTCAAAACTGGAGGAAAGATGTTTTTAAAAAATTATGGAATTTCTTTAGACAACATAAAGCAAGAAGTAAGTGATAAGGGTTATATCTCAATTAATCCTTTTGGATTTAAAAATTTAGTAAATTCTGCAAGAATTGAATATTTAGAATTAAAAAACGAAGTAAGCATCTCATCTGGAAAAGAACATTTTGATTACAAAGATATAAAAACAAAACCAAAAAGGAAATTATCGATTAGTTCAAAAAACTCATTAGGAGAAAGTTATGCTCAATGTTTACAAACAACTTTTTTAGACTGCAGGTCATCAAAATATAAATCATTAAATGAAATATTTCAATTAATGCTTTCGTTGAGAAACACTCTAATGGAGGTAGATATTAACTTTGGATTTAACCCGTTAGTTGAAAAATTTTGGAATGCAAGTCGTATTCACGATTATCCTAGGGGAGGTGGGTTTATGACAATTCATAAAGATACATATTTTGATGCTGCATTGAAAAATGAAAATATGCCTTTCTACCAAATTTTAGTTCCATTAAGTAAAAAAGGAAGAGATTTCTATGAAGGAGGTGGAGTTTTGATTGATAAAAACAATAGAAAAATAAAATACTGATGATGAGTGTGGAATGGGATCGATTGTTGTTTTTGATGGGAAGATATATCACGGTGTTGAGGATATTGATAGCGGAGAAATTGTTGATTTCAACAGTTCAGATGGAAGAGTTGCAATGTTTGCTAATGTTTACTCAGTATATTGAGGAATTTAATTATGTTTCATGTAAATTCAAATCAAGATGGATGGTTGGAGAAATGTAGCGAATTAGTTAAGAATGAGGGTTTTTGTTTAGTATCCAATGTAGTTTCAGAAGACGATTGTCAACTGGGAATAAAGGCGCTAAATAACTCATATTCAGAAGTTATTGATTTACTCGGTATCAGTAGGTTGGAAAAGGCTGGAGAGCAAGGTGTTATAAGAACACCAATGCATTTTGATAATTATTTTTTTGATTTATTAAACAATAAAATAATTAACAAACTGAGCAAAGATTTGATTGATAAATCAAGCATACTTCACTTACAGAATGGTTTTATATTCCCAAAATATAATGCGAATATTCAATCATCTAAATTATTGGAGTCACAATATATTTTTCACGCTGATTTCCCTAGATACATGAATGGCTATGTCGCAAGCATGAATATATTAATAACATTCACAGATATAAAAGCTGAAGATGAAATTTTTTATGTTATTCCTAAAACGCACCATTTAAACTTCAAACCCTCTCAAGAATATTGCCATAAAAATAAAATTTCAATTTCTGCTAAAGCAGGCTCTATTTTGGTTTTTGATTCAACGCTTTGGCATTGTGGTGGACCAAATCACTCTAAAGGTAGTTGGTTCGGAGTTAATCACCAGTTTACAAAGTCGTTTCTCAAACAACAAATTGACTATGTTAGATTGCTGGGTGAAGAAACTGTGTTGCAACAAAGTCCAAGAGTTCAACAAATGTTAGGGTACTACACTAGAGTGGTAACCAGTTTGGATGAATATTACCAGCCAAATGAAAAACGACTATATCGTGCAAATCAAGGATAAAAATGAATTGGAAAAAGTTGGGGAAAGTATTTACATTTAACTCAATTAGTGAAGATTTATTGACTCATGCCTCTAATCCTGTTGCAATTAATATTCAAGATGACGTTTTTAGAATATTCTTTAGTAGTAGAAATAAAGATAACAAATCGTCAGTTGGTTTTGTAGATTTAGATATTTTCACAAAAGATATAAAACAGATATCAAGCAATACAACGTTTAAATATGGTGAGGATAATAGTTTCTATTCTCATGGAGTTAGCCTTGGTAATATTTATAAAGTTGATAAAAAGGATTATATGCTTTTTATGGGTTGGCAAGTTCAAGCTGGAGAACATTGGCGCGGTGACATAGGAAGATTGGAATTTGAAGGTAATAAAAGTCTCGTATTAAATCCCAATAAGGTCTTCATGGGTTGCGATGATATAGATAAAGTTAGTCTTTCCTATCCTTGGGTTATTTATGATGAATGCTTATATAAAATGTGGTATGGCTCTACGGAAAGCTGGTCTTCTGATAATGGAGAGATGATTCATGTAATAAAATATGCAACCTCTAAAGATGGAAAAAATTGGAAAAAAAACGGGTTAGCTATACCTTTTGAAATTGGTTCTGCCCAGGCGTTTTCAAGGCCAGCTGTTGTTAAAGATCATAATGGTTACCATATGTGGTTCTCATATCGCAGTGGTAATGGGGCTAAATACAGAATTGGCTATGCACATAGTTTCGATGGTTTGAAGTGGGATAGAAAAGAAAATTCAGGCATTGATGTTAGTGAGAGCGGCTGGGATAGCGAAATGATATGCTATCCTTTTATTTTTAATCATCAAGAAAAATACTATATGCTCTACAATGGTAATGATTACGGGAAAGTTGGTTTTGGTCTGGCAGTATTGGAGTCTGAATGAAAAAAGTTGCAATTCTTCAGTCAAATTATATTCCCTGGAAGGGTTATTTTGATCTCATGAATTCAGTCGATGAGTTTATTTTATATGACGATATGCAGTACACCAAAAGAGACTGGCGCAATAGAAATAAGGTTCAAACACCAAATGGCTTGCAGTGGCTTTCAATTCCTGTAATGGTTAAAGGAAAATATTTTCAAAAAATCTCCAAGACAAAAATAAGTGATAATAATTGGGGAAAGAAACATTGGAATGTTTTAAAACAAAACTACTCGAAAGCACAACACTTTAAGGAATATAAAGATGTTTTTGAAGATTTGTATTTGAATAATAAAGATGAAAACTTAAGCCAAGTTAATTATAAATTTATTCGTGTTGTTAATAAAATTTTAGGAATTTCTACTAAAGTACGTTGGTCTAGTGAGTTTGATTTAAAGGATGGACAGAGTGAAAAATTATTAGGGATTTGTGAAGATTGTGATACAGATGTCTATTTAAGCGGATCTTCTGCAAAAAATTACTTGGATGAAAATATCTTCATACAAAGCAATATAAAGGTTGAGTGGATGAATTACAATAATTACCCTGAATATCAACAAGTTTTCGAACCCTTTGAGCATAGTGTAACGATCTTGGATTTGATTTTTAATGAAGGCGAGAATTGTACTAAATTTATGAAAAGCTTTAATTAAATATGCAATTTATACTTAATCACTTTTATCTTTTATTAGCTATTTTTTTTGGTGTAGTAAGTCAATTGATCATTAAATGGCAAATGTCCGCCTTTTCTTTTAATGATTATGATACTTGGCAGGATAAGTTTTCTTTGGCTTTCTCTATGCTTTTAAATCCATTTATTATAATCTCGTTGATTTTGACGCTTTTGGCTGGAGTTACTTGGATGGTTGCAATGACTAAGTTTGAGATTAGCTATGCCTACCCATTTACAATTTTAGGGCTTGTTTTAGTGACTAGTTTTTCAGTTATATTTTTTGGTGAAAGTTTAGACATCTACAAAATTACTGGTATCACATTGATTTCTCTAGGTGTGATTGTAATTAGCAGAGGTATGACGTGATTGTTAGAGATTTTATAGAAGAAGATGCTATTAAAATATTTGATAAGGATGTAAAAGAAAATCATGCCGACTACAATGCTAAAGGACTTGACAATCTTTATGCCCAAGAGAATAAGCATTTTTGGTTTATTGCACGAAAGGAATTTATCTTGAAAAATATGCAAAAGTATGTTGACAAAAGAGAAAAAATAATTGAAATAGGTGCAGGAACTGGTAATGTTTCACGATATTTAAAGAATAATGGGTACAAAAATATCTCAGTTGGGGAAATGCATTTAAATGGATTAAAGTATGCTAAAAGTTATGATATTAGAGAATGCTATCAATTTAACTTGCTTCATACTCCATTCAAAGATGAGTTTGATACTGTTTGTATGTTTGATGTTTTGGAGCATATTAAGAAAGATGATTTTGCATTACAAAATGTGAATAAGAGTTTGAATAAGAGTGGCAAGATAGTGCTTACAGTGCCCTCTCATATGTGGCTTTGGAATAGGAATGATGCCATAGCAGGACATAAAAGAAGATATACAAAGAAAGAATTAATAAACAAACTAGAGAACAATGGATTTGTCATTCTAAAAGCAAGATATTTCTTTATTGGTATTATCCCTTTGCTTTTTTTGCGAACTATTTTAAACAGGGATGACAAATCAGAAGCAAAAGAGACTGAATTAAGCAAAGACATCTCTATGAATCCTTTACTTAGCAATTTACTTCTATTTATATTAAGAGTTGAGAACAAAATCAGCCATATGTTGCCGAATATGTTTGGCGGCAGTTTATTAATAATGGCAAAGAAAAAATGATTCCATTTAATAAGCCATTTATGACGGGTAATGAATTACTCTATATTAAGGAAGCTCATCAAAATGGAGTATTGGCAGGTGACGGGCCTTTTACTAAAAAGTGCCATCAATGGTTAGAGAGCCATATTAGCAGTAAGAAAGCCCTTTTAACTCACTCCTGTACGGCGGCTTTAGAGATGGCAGCTATTCTTATCGATATTCAGCCTGGTGATGAGATTATAATGCCATCTTATACATTTGTCTCTACTGCCAATGCGTTTGTATTGCGAGGTGGAGTTCCAGTTTTTGTCGATATTCGTGAAGACACACTCAATATTGATGAGAAACTTATAGAAGGTTCAATTACTCAGCGTACCAAGGCTATTGTTCCAGTTCATTATGCAGGTGTTGCATGTGAGATGGATGAAATTATGGATATTGCCAGGCGACATAGCTTGTTTGTTATTGAAGATTCAGCACAGGGAATTATGTCAACTTATAAAGGCAGACCCCTTGGGTCAATTGGGCATTTAGGGTGCTTTAGTTTCCATGAAACTAAAAATATTATTTCTGGAGAGGGTGGAGCGTTATTGATTAATGATGAAAAATTTGTGGATCGTGCAGAGATAATTCGTGAAAAAGGAACAAATCGTAGTCAGTTTTTTCGTGGTGAGGTTAATAAATATAAATGGAAAGATATAGGCTCATCATTTTTACCTGGAGAAATAACAGCTGCCTTTCTCTTGGCTCAACTGGAGAAAGCTCAACACATTACAGATAAAAGAATTTTGATCTGGAATAAATACCATGACGCCTTTAGAGAATTAGAAGTTACTGACCAAGTTCGTTTACCCATTATTCCTAATGGTTGTAGACATAATGCACATATGTACTATCTATTGTTACATAGCAATGTGGATAGAGACAGTTTTATTAAGAATATGAATGCAAAAGGAGTTGATTGTATATTTCATTATGTTCCTTTACATTTATCTAATGCTGGCAGAAATTTTGGAAGAAACCACGGGAATCTCAGCATAACTGAGAATCACGCACGGTATTTAGTGAGATTACCATTTTGGGTAGAGCTGACGAAAGAAAAGCAGGCAAAAGTTATTCATACGGTTTTTGAAGTATTAAAGGAGTTATAGTGGGTAAGCCTAATTTTTATTACATGAAAGGAGTAAGCTCGAATCAATATGCTATTTTTGCAATAATTTTGGCCCTTGTGTATTTAATTTTAGGAACGGGATTGCATGGAGATGATTTTGTTGTTATTAGAAAAATGCAAGATTATAGTTTTGGAGATTTTTTTAGCAAGCCTGTAGATTTAGGCATATTTGGACTAGTTGGCTATTATTCGTACTGGTGGTCGTATCTCGCCTTTGGTTACGAGTACCAATATATGTATGATGTGATAAAAATAATTGCGCACATTACTTCTATATATTTGGTTTATAGATTCTCAAAAGACTACCTTTCTAATGATCGTGCATTAATCCTATCTGTAGTTTTTGTTATGTATCCATTGCATGATACAACTACATATTGGTATATGACTTTTTCTTATATTCTAGTGCCATCAGTTTTGTTATACGCCCACTATTTAATTCGAAAAAATAATCTAAAAAAAGGTTTTTTAATGGTGACATTAGGCGCTTTTTCTAGTTATGCGTCCCCAGCCTATATTTTTGGCCTTACGACAATATTTTTATTCGAGAAAAAATTTAAGAAAGCGGTTGTATTTGCTACCCCAGGGGCGATGTACGTTATTTTCTATTTTTGGATCAAGCTCCATTACGTTGGAGTTGAGCGCAGAATAGATTCAGATTTAAGTATTTTAGATTTTTTAAAACAAATGCTGATACAGCCTTTAAGTTTTTTAGAAGCAGCTATAGGGCCTTCATACTGGCTTAAGGTGTTTTATGCTATTGAGTCAATTAGTTTTTTTTCTATAATCATTGTTGCATTAATATCAATCCTTGCATTCATAAAAATTGGGTCATTTTCTAAAGTGCCTAAGACATCAAAATCATTGTATATTGGCGTGATTAGTGTTTTGATTCTTTCATTTAGTATGTACGCTTTAACAGGTCTTTATAGTCATTCAGCATTTAATCTTGGAAATAGATCAACTGTTTATGGGTCGTTATTTATTGCCTTCTTATTGGTTACATTTTTGCCTGCAAATAAGAAATCAGTCGCATTTCTATTAATTGTATTTTTAGCACCTGTCTTTGGGCTGAGCGATCATTGGAAATCTTGGAATAGTCATCAAAAGACCATTATAGAAAATATACAAAATAACCAAGAATTGAAAGAAATAGAGCACAATAGTACTTTGATGATAATAGGGAATATATATAGTAAGCTTGGTCCATACGCACATATTGAATTTTTTAGTATGCCATGGAATGTTAATGCTATTTTTAAAGATAGTGTCAGAACTAAAAATATTGTAGCCTTAACTCCTTACGTTGTTATTAATGATAATTATCTTGTTGATCCAAAATTTGGTGGAAGGTATTCTTTGGAAGATAAGTTATATGTGTATGAGAGTGAAGATGATATAGTTAGGGAAATATCTGCAAAAAATATGCCTGAGCTGATTAAACAACAACCAAAAATAATTAGACACTGGGTGCAATTATTTAAAGATACATGGGTGCAAAATGCTATTGTTTGGCTAAGCCCTAGGTTAGTTTATTTGTTTAGGTAGTTTTGATATTAAAGTATCATTGATTTTTTTTCACTAATTTTATAAATAAATTGAAGACAATTATTTATTTTGTATCAGAAGACTGGTACTTTTGTTCGCATAGATTGCCCATTGCGCGTAAAGCTTTTGCGGAAGGATTCAAAGTAGTGGTTGTTACAAGGGTTAGTAATCATGGAGATATTATTGAATCAGAGGGTTTTGAGTTAGCATCAATAGAAATTAATAGAGGGAGTATGAATTTATTCTCCGAACTTAGGACTATTTCTACACTTTATTCGTATTACAAACAATATAAGCCAGATATAGTTCATCATGTTGCTATAAAGCCGGTAATTTATGGAACACTGGTTGCAAGATTGATTGGCTCAATAAAGATTGTCAATGCGATGGCAGGATTGGGATTTGTTTTTATTTCTAACAAGAAGAAAGTAAAGTTACTTCGTTTGTTTATTCATCAATTATTCCGCTTTTTATTTAATAATAAAAATAGCCAATTAATTTTACAAAATAAAGATGATCTTGGATATTTCTTAAAGAATAAATTAGTTAATAA
>Ga0209042_1002365_pt1 | contig 12517 bp, 10 predicted proteins | sample SaaInlV_200m_DNA_6_FD_184649 | JGI IMG/M metagenome (GOLD analysis project Ga0209042, IMG submission 184649) | Marine microbial communities from expanding oxygen minimum zones in the Saanich Inlet - SI037_S2LV_200m_DNA (SPAdes) (version 2) | ecosystem: Environmental > Aquatic > Marine >...
CTGATCAAAACCTAATATATCCATCATACATAATCGTGTAAGAACTGTAACATCAAGCATTAACAATGATTCAGGCATTTCATCTGCATATTTCATTTCCATTATTCCGGGCTTTAATGAAATAATATAAAATATTTTCCTATTCTTGATATAAACACCAATTGTATTCTTATCTGAATTTGACCTCAGCGAAGAAATAAAATCTGATCTTGCCTTTTCAGGACCCATGTCAATTAGGGAAATCTCTGAAATATCAAAATATTCTTTTGCATTTTCAATAAACATTTCAAGTTTTGAATCAGGTATATCATGAAGCATGCGATGTGCGGGGAGCACAACCATGCCCGGATCTTCCATACTGCAAAGATACATCATTACATAATTTGCAGGATGCTCTTCATTAAAAGCAGGATCTGTTTCGGATAAAAATTTGCGATAATTAAGTGATGTTTCATACCTGTGATGACCATCTGCGATATAAAGTTTTTTATTTTCCATGGCATTAGAAACAAAATCACGCACATCGGGATCCGATATCCTCCACATCATATGTTTCTCGCCTTTATCACTTTCTATATCCATATCAGGTTGTTGACCTGATATACTATCTATCAATGTTTTAAGTATATTATCAGTATCAGAATAAAGAGAAAATATAGGGCTGAAATTAGCCTTGCAGATTTTAAAAAGTTCAAGCCTTTCGGATTTTACCTTTGAAAAGGTCTTCTCGTGTGGGAGTACAATACCCTCGTCAAAAGGTACAATCCCCACAAGCGCTATAAGACCGAAACGTGTAACCTTCTTTTTTTCCAGCTCAAATTCAACCGAAGTCAAATAAAATGCATTGGAGTCATCACGTGACAGGATGTCTTCCGAGATCCAGTCATTAAAATATCCGGCTGCTCTTGTGTGAGGATTATTTTCTTTTGTATCTTCTTCTGTTTTTTCCCCAAGAATAAGGCGAACGATATTATTCGGGTGTCGATTATGCAGCGCCTTATGCTCCTCTTGTGAGATTACATCATATGGCGGAGCAACGACATCTGCCAGATTACTAATTTTTTCCGGATTATATAAAATACCTTTGAATGGAACAACTTCAGCCATTATTTTTTCCCCTGATACTATGCAAGATTGATGTTTCCGTAAAACGCATAACTGATTTTTAAGTATAAATCTTCATATAAAATGCATAGAAATTGATGAAGACTTTTTTACAACATCAATAAAATTAAAAACATCGCAATTGATACTAAAAAGTATTTTTTTATTCAAGAAAAATAATAAAGAAGATTATTGACAGTACATGCAAAAAAAATATAATTACCTCTTTTTAGTGTTCATGTTTAGGAGAGGTGGCCGAGAGGCTGAAGGCTCCGCTCTCGAAAAGCGGTATCCTGTCAAAAACGGGATCGTGGGTTCGAATCCCACCCTCTCCGCCATATAAATACATGTAATCATTTCAAGAAGTATTCTCTTTAAACCCTTCCCAGAGAGTAATATTTTCCACGGCTTCCCGGGGTGTTTCAATGTTGTTGGCAGGAAAATCCCAGTTGGGGTAGCCTATGGCAATAGCCATAATGATGCGTTTTTTTTCTGGTATCTCTAACATTTCGTACAATATCTCCGGAAACGCAACTCCTTGACCCTCGATACAGGTTCCAAGATCGTATTCAAGTGCCATCAAACAAATCGTTTGCATAAGCCCGCCGATTTCAAGTTGCACTTGCTCAGCCGGGAGTGATTTGTCGGAGAGCAGAATTATGACAGCCGGGGCATTGAAATACCTGAATCCTCTTTCCATCCATATTCGTCGTTTCTCTTTGTCCTCTCTTTCAATATCCATCAGGCGAAACAACTCTCTGGCCAGATCGACTTGCCGTTTAAGGTATGGACTGTCAGGTGGCAGTGTACTAGTTTTTCCTAGTGAAGACCCGGAGGAGTAAAGCCGTTGCACATTCGCTTCTTTAATTTTATCAAGCAGATGGCCTGTGATGACTGCAAATTCCCATGGTTGTCTGTTGACGCCGGAAGGTGCGAGAACTGCCGTTGTTAAGATCTCTTTAATTACCTTCCGGGGAACTGGATCAGTTTTAAAATCCCGAATACTTTTACGTGTTTTGATTGCGTTGACAAGTTCCATTGGCATACTCCTATTAAGGCATTCAATTCATTATAATTTATTGGAGTCTGAAAAACCTGGTCCCTGATACCTAATGTATCGTCACGTAAAAAACCAAGGAGTCGAGTCTTGAATCTTGAAAGACTGAGCTTACCACCAAGATCATTAATTTTTCCATCATTTTTATCTTTTGCTATAGTTTTTTGCAACTCTGCGAACTGCATGAGATAATGCTGGTTCACTTACACCGAATCATTCACCAATATTTTTAAGTTTTTCTGATGTGTATCGATGAGATAAATACTGTTTTACATTTCTGGGCTGTCTGTCATTTTAATATTCGTGGAAGATGGAAGACCAGGATAATTTACCCTTAACGGTCATGCCATAATAATCCCTATATAAAGCCTGTTACACTATTCAAGTTTCAAAACTTGATAATCATATAAAGGATATTAAATATTTGATATGTTTACTTCGATTGTTTTTTTTCTTCATGGATTATCGAAGCATTCACTGACAATATAGAGTACTTGTGCCAGCGGTGTTGTGATTGTTCTCTCAATACTATCAGGAATACCCAACTCAATGGTGTATTTTGGAGAGGGCCAGGACAATGACATAACTGCAGCAGGTTCACCGCTTACATCACCTGTAATGGCATTAATGAGCTCGCCATCTACTAAAAAAAGTTTACATGAAGGATGGCCCTGCTGGGTCACAGTAATGGTAGCTGTCGCCCGGTCTTTAGAGGCCAAGTTCACAAAATCCGGCAATTGGATTCCGCCACAGGAGTTAGGATCTCGTTGGCGGCTCAAGGCCGCATCCACCGCAATGGCCAGTTCGTCGGTATCAATTGGTTTGTCATAGAACCGAAACAGATCATCAGGCATTTTGGACTTAAGGCGTGCTGTGCCATAAGACGTTATTACAAAACATGGTGCATTAGGTGCGAAAGCATTTAAAAAAGATATCAGCATTAAACCGCTTACTTTGGGCATCTGAATGTCTGTGATAACCAAATCCATCGGTTGTGCTTCAATTATATTAATAGCCGTCATTCCATTTTCTGCTTCATGAAGCGAAAGCTCGCTATTCTTATTTATGAGAGACTTTACTATGCGCTTGCGTAATATATTATCATCATCTGCAATGAGTATATGTGCCATTATATATCCTTTACCTTATCAATATCATCCCGTGGTGACCATACCCATCTAAATTTACCCCGATATTTTCTTATATCATAGTCCTTAATAATTACAGCTATTACATCAAACGTAAATAACTTATTATTAAAAATCAACAGTATTAAGTTTATTCGGCGGTCGGTTGTTTTGGCCTATGTATTCTTTGCCCTGCCAAGAATGAAGAACTGACTCCTATGTTTTCTCAATAGACGTGTTTATCTGACATGCTTCGATAATTATCAACATTAAATAATAACAGCCCCGTCACTATCCCTTTTTACTTTTGTGATTCCAGGTTGATCATTTTCAAGGTTTTTAAGGGTTCTTTTAAGGTCATTTATTTTCTGGATAAGTCTAAGATTCTCCCTTTTCAGTTCAATGTGTTCAATTGCCTGGCGAATAGTTAATCTCAGATCATCCATATTGCATGGCTTTGTAAAGAATCTGTAGACTTCTCCACTATTTATTGCCTTGATTGCTAAGTCAAGGTTTGCATGCGCTGTAAGAATAATCCTGTAGGTGTCCGGACATTTTATTCTGGTTATTGCAAAAAGCTCAGTCCCTGTCATGCCGGGCATCACTTCATCTGATATTATCAGGTCAAACTCCTCTCTTTCCAGGATTGTAAGCGCCTCTTGACCTGAATTCGCACAGATTACATCATAAGACTCTCTTTCAAGAGACTTTTCCAATAAGGTTAGGGTGACTGATTCATCGTCGATGATTAAGACTTTATTTCTCATAATTTACCTCCCTGATTAATTTTCTTAAATTGTTTCCTTTATGTTTCAGGTTGATATGAATATTTTGTTAGGCTTAACATTTTCGTTTTATGGAGGTTAGGTTCAGTCGGGTTTCAGTATAAATTGTGTTTGCGAATCAAAATCTGTGAGTCTTTTGATGAGTCTGGTATAAATCTATAATACTAAAAATATTGGTGTGTCAAGTGCTGTGGTTATTCGGCGGGTTTGTTGTTTTTGGACCATGTATTCTTTGCCATGTCAAGAATGAAGAACTGACCCCTATGTTTTCTTTATTTTTTTGATTTTAAACTGGATTACAAAGTTATATTAATTATTTTTTGCCGTATAAGTATGTCTATGTTAATAATGAAAAAATTCATTTAACTATCAGTTAACATTTTTGACCTCATCACTATTAAAAAGGTATTCAAAATGGGAGGGCTTTTACTGGAAGGTGGCTCAGAGTTTCAGGGGCAGATGGATGAACCTGACCGTCAGGCTATTGCCCTTACAGGCAAGAAAGAAGCGGAGATCTGTATTATACCAACCGCTGCAGCACCGGACAACAATCATATAAACGCAGGGGAAAATGGCGTTCGCTGGTTTCAGTCCCTTGGTGTAAAAAATATCAGAAGTCTTCCTATAATTGATACCGCATCAGCAAACGATACAACTCTGGCAGAAATCCTGATAAATACAGATTTGATTTATTTCCTTGGCGGATATCCCGATTATCTGGAAGAAAGTTTGCGGGAAACTCTCTGCTGGTCAGCAATTCTTGAAGCATATAAAAGGGGTGCGGTACTGGCAGGCAGCAGTGCAGGAGCCATGGTCATGTGTGAATGGTTTTTCAATCCTGAAAGCAAAGAACTTCAGCCCGGCCTGGGAGTAATTCCAAATATGATTGTCATTCCACACCACGAGAACATTGGCAAACAATGGAGTGGAATCATCCAAAATCAATTGCCTGATATTACTATTGTCGGAATTGACGAACAGACCGGAATGCTTCGGAAGCATGAAGATGATAACTGGAATGTCTACGGAAAAGGATCTATAACCGTTTATCAGAGAAATAATATTATAGAATATACTACCGAGAGTTCCTCATTTAGTTTACAATAGCTGGATGGATATAACCGACTAACAAAATAAGTATTGATTTTATTAGACAATACTACTTAATATTAACTTAAGTAATCCAATAATAAAGAGAACATTTTGCAATGATTTCTAAGGATTTGCCATGACCGCAGGAAAAGGCCGGATAGTTTTAATGGGTTCGGGTGAGCTGACATCTACCATGGTGGGTGTCCATAAGCAGATGCTTTCATTAAAGGAAGGTTCGCCGAAAGCAGTATTTCTAGATACTCCTGCAGGATTTCAACTTAATGCAGATGAGATATCTAAAAAAGCTGTGGAGTATTTTCTCCATAACATCCGTCACCCAATGTCCATAGTGTCTTTTAAATCCGCTGAAACCTCAACAGAGTTTGAGGTTGAAACCGCTTATCGCCAGCTGAAAGAAGCTGATTATTTTTTAATCGGGCCCGGCAGTCCCACCTACACAGTTTTAAATCTTCAACATACAAACATTCCCGATATCATTATAAAAGGTGTTGAATCCGGAGCATGCCTGACTGCTGCCAGCGCAGCAGCATTAACAGTCGGCAGTCATACCCTTCCTGTTTATGAAATTTATAAGGTAGGCCAAAGTCTTCACTGGATTGACGGGCTTGATATCCTGTCTCATTTTGGTTTTAACATGGTGGTAATTCCCCACTGGAACAACGCCGAGGGCGGCACGCATGATACGAGGTTCTGCTATATGGGCGGCTCACGTTTTGAAAAACTCAAGGCATTGCTGCCAAAAGACACAATATTTGTCGGTCTTGATGAGCACACCGCCTGTATTATGGATCTGGAAACACAAACTGCGGAAATCAGGGGGTTGGGAAATATCACCATCCAACAAGGAAGCAGGGAATTATCTTTCGGGAAGGGAGAAACAATTCCTTTACAAGTATTCAAAGAAGGAATCAAGCAGTCTCCGAAGAAATCAAATACCCAAACCAAATTTAATGATGTGAAAAATATTGAAAAGAAAGAAAATTCTTTTTGGGAAAACATACATCAGCTTGAAGAAGTATTTCGGAAGGGACTGGAAGAAAACGATTCTAAAAAGATGACCAGTGCATTGCTTGATTTAGATAGTACGCTATGGAAAGCCGAAAGTACTATGGAAAGCGCGGAAAACATATCTCAGGTCCGGGAAATACTGCGTGAACTGATTGTAGTTTTAGGGGTTGAAATGGACAACAGACCCGGTAGTTTTGAATCAGTAATGAATCCATTGGTTTCCCGTCTGCTTGATTTACGTGAGGATTACAGAAAAGAAAAAAGATGGGCAGATTCTGACCAAATAAGAGATATACTGTATCAATGCAATGTCATTGTTGAAGATACAAAAGACGGACAAAAATGGCGAGTGATCAATAAGCAATAAGAGTTGCTTGAAAAGGTAGTAAAACATTTATAATATAATCGTGCTGAATACACTGCTAAAAGCCCCGACAGTCAGTACGGTTTTTATCCAGGTCAAATAAAATCATATGTGCCCCAACAAGAAATTGGAACAAATACACATATCTTCTATCTCAATGGTAGAGCTTGAAAATATCTATAATGACACCGGACAAAAGCTGAACTGGGATTGTCTGTTTGTTCTTCCATTCTGGTTGAAAAACTGGTGGCAGGTATTTGGAGCCGGTAAAAAACTGGCGATTTTAGCTGTAAGGTCAGACACATCATCAATTATTTGTCTGGCTCCTTTCATGATAGAGGAAAATACTGCAAAATTTATAGGCAGTGAATCTGTCTGTGATTATCAGGATATTATTATTGCTGACAAATTTCCTGATGACCTTTTTTTACTTCTCCTTGAACACTTAAAAAAAATGGGTGTTAGCCGCATCGAGCTTGGAGCCCTGCATCCTGATTCAAAAGCATTGACAGGGTTTTCACAAGCAGCAAAGAAGTCCGGTTATCATTCTTCTTACGACGAAGCAGAAAAATTTTATAAACTGGATCTGCCGAAAACATGGGAAGAGTATCTTAATGTCTTAGACGGAAAACAGCGCCATGAGATTCGCCGGAAAATAAGAAGACTCAATGAAACCGGGCAAATTGACTACCAGATAGTCAATAACAAGGAAGCAGTAAAAGATGCTTTTGATGAATTTCTTTCATTATTTCAGACCAGCAGAAAAGATAAGGCTGAATTTTTAACTGACCGGATGAATTCTTTTTTTACATCCCTTGCAAAGACAATGGCAGAACATGACATGCTGCAGCTCGGGTTTTTGCGTGTTGATGGCAGGGTAGCAGCAGCAACTTTATGTTTTGAATATGGAAATACCGTTTTCTTATACAATAACGGGTATAACCCGGAATTTCGAAATCTGAGCGCCGGCCTTCTCGGTAAAATTTTCAGTATTAAACATAATATCGAAAAAAAAATAGCATGTTATAATTTTTTAAAAGGGGATGAAGCATACAAAAAAAGACTGGGGGGTCAGCCTTTACCGTTGTATCGCCTTACCATTGAATTGAAATATACGGGTTTTAAATGACCAACAACATTAAACACGAAAAATCAATCGATTCAAATGATGTCCTCAAAATTGCAATGCTCAGTATTCACTCAAGCCCTGTAGGTGAACTGGGGACCAGCGATACCGGCGGCATGAGTGTTTATATCAGGGAACTGGCCGAAGAGCTTGGTAAGACAGGAGTTTCAACAGATATTTTCACCCTGTGTCAGAATCGTCAATCTTCTTCTATTACTTCTCTTTATAAAAATGTTCGTCTGATCTATCTGAATATTAAAACCGACCAACCAATCATCAAAGAGACCCTCTTTGATTATCTACCATCGGTGTTTGATGCCTTCAATGAGACTGTGACAAAAGACCAGACCGATTATGATAAGGCCGGGTATGATCTTATTCACAGCCATTACTGGCTTTCCGGAGTGCTCGGAAATCAAATAAAGCAAAAATACGACCTGCCTCATATAATAACCTTTCATACAACAGGCGCAGTTAAAAACCGGTTCTGTACACAGGAATTGGAGCCGGATTTTCGTATTGAAAAGGAAAAAGGGCTGACCGCCGCCTGTGACAGAATCGTAGCATCCACGCAGAATGAAGCGCATGATTTGATATCACTTTACAATGCAGAATCTGAAAAGATCAGTGTTGTTCCGGCAGGTGTCAACCTGGAACTTTTTAAACCTTTAGATAAGACCGCTGCATGCCGGGAAATAGACTTTAATGATGATGCGAAGCTGCTTTTGTATGTTGGCCGTCATGTCCCGGTAAAAGGGCTGGACCGCTTATTGAAAACCATTTCCGAAATCAGAAATAAAATCAGTTTACGACTACTGGTAATCGGTGGTGATGATGAAAATGAAAAACTGAAGTCTACGATCAAAGACTTAAATATTCAAAAGGAAGTGGATTTGTCAGGACGGAAGGACCAGAAGTTTTTACCGGCATACTACAGTGCCGCGGATATGCTGGTTGTACCGTCATACCATGAAAGTTTTTGTCTCGCAGGTCTTGAATCGCTTGCATGCGGAACACCGGTTGTCAGCACTCCGGTGGGCATTATGCCGACGATTATAAATAATAAAAACGGCTGTATCCTGACTGAAAATAATGATAGTGCAATGGCTGAAGCTATTTTGCGGGTCGCAAATAACCATGACCGGGGTAACTACAGCCCAGCACAGATTCGGAACTCTGTAAAAGACTATTCATGGGCAAACACGGCAGAATTGATGCTGGGAGAATATCATAGGGTTATAAGTAATTTTGATAACAAAAAAGGCGAAGGGAAATAACTTTGGAAAACAAGACTGATTATATGATAATTTCCGCTCATCCGGATGACGCAGAATTCGGAGTTGCCGGATCGGTTGCAAAATGGACGTCAGACGGCAAAAAGGTAGCTTATATTGTTTGTACCAGCGGTGACAAGGGGAGCAGTGATCCTGATATGAATCCCCAGGAACTGGCAATAATCCGTGAGGAAGAGCAGAAACAGGCAGCTAAGCTTCTGGGGGTCGGTATAGTCGAGTTTTTAAGATATCCGGACCAGGAGCTCGAAGACACACCCGATTTCCGGAAACATATTGTACGAATGATTAGAATATACAAGCCGGAGATCATTATTACTATGGACCCCTATCGAAAATACATCTGGCACAGGGACCATCGCATTACCGGCCAGACAACACTTGACTCGATATATCCTTATGCCCGGGATCATATGGCATACCCGGATTTAATTGATGAAGGTATAATGCCGCACAAGTCAAAAGAAATCTGGTTCTGGGGGACGGAAGATATTAACCATACTCTTGATATTACCAAAACCATGGATACCAAACTGGCAGCTTTGTTTTGCCATAAAAGCCAGATGGAGTCTATGGGAACTGAAAACATTGAAAAGTGGGTGAAAAATAAATGTCAGGAGATAGCAGAAGGTACCGGTTTTACTTACGCGGAAGGGTTTCATCGTGTGAAAATTCCGCTATAGCTCCTACCATAAAGGGCTATTTATAAAAGGCGGTGCTGCATATGATACTTTCGGAATTTCTTCCATATCAGTTGTTTGATAAGTCAGTGTGGTGATAGATCCTGTTGCCGGATAATTCTTAACGACACCAATTTTATTTAAATTTAATTTGTTTTCAGCGGTAACAGGGATATTGTTTGCCAGGAAAATGGCAAACAGGACAACATCTCCATGGGTAACAGCTGCAACATGCCGCCTAAAATGATTTTTCCGTATACGATAGATAAATTTTTGCACCCGCCGAATCACATCTTCAGGCTGTTCATATTTCTGATCCTTTCCGGCATAAACATCCAATGCATATCGGGCAAGCATTTCGTTCGGCTTACCCTGAAACATGGAAAAAACTTCAGTAATCAAAGAGGATATTTTTAATTTAAAACCGGGATGGAGTCTAAGGATTTCATTTGCTGTCTGACGGGCACGGAGCAAGGGACTGCTGTAAACACAATCGATAGGGCTGCCTTTTAGAACCTCAGATACCAGCAAGGCTTCTTTCTGACCGTTTATATCAAGTTTAAACCCCGGAAGCCGCCCGTAAAAGATATCATCAGGATTATCTACATTACCGTGACGGATAAAAGATATGCGGGTAATAGATTTATTAATTATACAAATCCTTTGATATAAACTTTTCGATCATGGAAAACGCAGTATCATCTGTATATTGAGCAGGTGGTCGTTTGCAGTATAAGGCAGATGGCCCCTCTAGGACTCCGCCGATATTCCTGTCTAAAGCCAGCTTGCATAGGCGAATGCAGTCAATTACTGCACCTGCAGAATTCGGAGAATCTTCAACTGATAACCGCAGCTCAAGATCCATGGGTACATTGCCGAAGATGCGGCCTTCCATTCTTATAAAAGCCACCTTTTTGTCATTCAGCCATGGGACATAGTCACTGGGGCCTATATGGATATTCCTATCATCCGGTTTTTCTTTCATGACAGATTTTACAGCTTCGGTTTTGGACAGTTTCTTGGAAGACAACCGGTTTTGATCCTTCATATTTAAAAAATCGGTATTTCCGCCGGTGTTCAACTGATACGTGTTGTCTATTTTCACGCCCCGCTTTGCAAACAAATTGGCAAGAGAGCGGTGGATAATCGTTGCACCCATTTGTGATTTAACATCATCACCAATTATAGGGATTTTTGCTCTTTGAAACTTTTCAGCCCATTCCGGATCACCTGCAATAAACACAGGAATGTTGTTAATCAATGCAACCCCGGCTTCCAATGCGCACTCCGAGTAAAACCGGGTGGCTTTTTCAGATCCCACCGGCAGATAATTCAACAATATTTCAGTTCCGGAATCCTTCAGGATTTTGATGATCTCTTTTTTGTCAGGCTCGGGTTGGTCAGCAGGGACAAACGTATACTCTTCATCAAAATTTTTCATATGATCTGCACAACCATCTAAAACTGCTCCCATAGATACTTTAACTCTTGAAGGCGGTATTTTTTCAGCGAATTTTACTGTACAATTAGGCGGTTGAAAAATAGCTTCATGAACATCTTTTCCAATTTTTCTCCGATCAATATCAAATGCTGATGATACAATAATATCCGAGGGGGTATATCCGTTGATTTCCCAATACAGGAGACCAATAGATTCTTCTTTTGACCTATACCTGTAATATTCAATTCCCTGAAGCAGGGAACTTGCGCAATTACCGATACCTACAATACCAATTTTTATGGGCTCCATATAAATTCCTTTAGCAAAAGGACTGAGATGAGGTGCGACAAATGTTATTTCAAATAAATATAATCGATTTAAATAAAAACCAAAAGACAAGAAGCTCTTTTAGAGAGTAAAACCTTTGAAAAACGCTAATTCTTTTCACTCTTTTTGTAAGTAATATATTTACAAAATTTATAAAAAAACACAAGGGGGGGTGACTATGTTATAATTTTCATATACAAGACATAGCGGTCAATCCCGCTATAGCGAAGTTTACGACATCATCATATTTTAAAGTTATAACACTATGTTATTTACAATCCTTACATCTCCCAAATCACTGGCTTAAACCCTATGAAAATATCGTAAAAAGTATGACGAGGAACTGAATTGGGGACGGGCCATTTTTATCCTGGCCTTAAAAGAGTGATTTTAGCCCCAAAATGGTGTGTTTAAGATGAAATATTGCGTCCAAATATAGATAATAGCTTATAATGTATAACTGTTAGTGCGGCCCGCCCCTAAATACTTCCTAAATACTGTAAGAATGAAGACCTTGCCCTTTGTCACTCAGTAGTAGTCTATGAGTCTTATTAAATTTACTACTCAACTCTTGTTAATATAGATATTCTTTGCCTGCTAGATTGTCCACATCCACCACTGCCAACAAATACTATTTCATTTTCTCTGAGCTTAATTAATCTAGGTATGACAGAATTTTCGGTTAACCTATTAAAATGAGTAAAAACTATAACATCTTCTGTATATATTTTATATATCTGATTTTCCTCTGTATGGCTGCAAAAGCCATCGCCATCTTGGTGCATAAAACTTGGAGGGCCTTCACCTGAACCCATACCAATAGCTGCGAATGATCCTTCTATTAAATCGAAAGTCTCATCATCATAAATTTCTATATGACCCGTTGGAAGGTGAAGGTCTTCTTGATTGAAATTTTGGATATTCCATGTGCCAACTATCACAACAGACAACTTTAAACTGATTTCCTCTAATGCATCCTGAACATTATCTGACTCAATCTGAGAGTCAAGATTATCTTCAATAATAACATTTGAAGCCAATATTTGTGTGTTAGTATCTACTACTTCAGATTCTGCGAAAGCAGTTTTTATTA
>Ga0209042_1002371_pt1 | contig 12507 bp, 18 predicted proteins | sample SaaInlV_200m_DNA_6_FD_184649 | JGI IMG/M metagenome (GOLD analysis project Ga0209042, IMG submission 184649) | Marine microbial communities from expanding oxygen minimum zones in the Saanich Inlet - SI037_S2LV_200m_DNA (SPAdes) (version 2) | ecosystem: Environmental > Aquatic > Marine >...
ATGTGATGATGCTCCCCGAGGAAGACGGTGGCGTCCTCTTCCGTGGACTGGTGAATCGCATGGATGACTGGACCGACACGCCACGTCACGCGGTCCCGAAGATCCGTCCCCGGTGTATGGCGAACATCGAGGGATATGAGAAGTGGGTCGAAGTCCTGGACGCAGATGGGTGGCGCCCAGGGGAGACGCGCGTCTATTATCCCCTCAGAGCCGGGCGCGTGATCGCGCTCCGACCCATCTCGGACTTCGACCACTCGACGGACCCGCAGATGGTCCTGCATGTGTGAGGGCGAGCGCGTGGAAGACATTCAGATCAGCGGCGAGGACTTCGGGGACGTGTTGGTTGTGGGCCCGATCGCCGACGGCGGGGTCACGCTCGACATCGAACAAGCGGGCGGGAGTTTCTACGTTCCGACTCCGATGACGCTCGGGCGCGAGGAAGTGGCCGAGCTCATCCGCCACTTACAGGACCACCTGGACGGGGATCACGATGGCGCGTCGACTTGTGGACAATGCGGCGGACGGATGGCGTCCTCTGGCCGTCACTTCTGCGGCCCGAAGCTCATCGGGTGTCAGGATCAGACACTTCGCGAGGTCGATACCTGCGAGGATTGTGGCGCCCAGACCTTCGCGGCCGTTCCGGCGGATTCTGCGGTCTATCCTGAAGGGTCGGACTGATGGCGGACAGTAGCACGGACGGCGACTCCCTGACCCCGCTGGAGTGCAGTTCATCCGAGGTGAAGGACTGGGGGATCGCCTACATCCTCAACGAAGCACTCGCGGCGATGCACGAAGCGACCGAATACCGGACGTTCGGGAAAGAGGCGCGGGATCTCCTGGACTACGCGGCCAACAGTATCCAGGCGTGTCTGATGGCCGACCCGTCCGAGCGTATGCGGTTCGCGTCCGACGCGGTGAAGGACCTTGAGAAAGCAGTGAAGGACCAGGCAGATGGCGAGGGATAACACGGGAGCCACGGACGGCCTGCGGGAAGAGATGGTCCCGCTGATTGAGGACTTCCAGACGCGTTGTGCGCGGGCGGGACTGGACCTCCTGATCTACTGCGGGCTCCGTTCCGGGATCACGCAGGCGCGCATCTGGCGCCAGGGAAGGACCACGGCCGAGATCGAGGCCGTGGTGAACACGGGGCGGACCTACCAGGGCAACATCCTGAGCGGGCTAAAGACGCCGAAGGATCGGGACGTGGATCGAGCCAGGGCCGCAGAGAAGGCGATCCCGGATCTGGCCATGTTCGCTCCTGCAGAGACCGACCCGGTCGCGGTCGCGCGGTTCCTTAACTGGTCGCTCGGGTGTATCGTCACAGTGGGCCCGCAGAAGGGGACCATCCGACGGACTAACGCTCAACCTGGGAGATCGGCCCACCAGTATGGCGTGGCCGTCGACGCGATCATCACCCAGGACGGGAAGGCGCTTTGGGACGAACCTGACGCGGTTCAGGAGATGGGCGAACACGGCGAGGCAGCGGGACTGGAGTGGGCGGGACGGTGGGAGTCGTTCCCGGAACGCGTCCACTTTCAACTGCCTGCCTGGGAGAAGCGCATCCGAGGGGAGAACTGATGAGCATCCGGGAATACGTCGGACACATGGCCGGGCGGGTGGCGGATGCGTGGGCGGCCGAGCCGCCCGCGACCGGGCCGACGATGGGGACGATCGGCGCGACCGGGACCAACATATCGGCGGGGGTCATCACCGAGGAATACAAGCATCAACTGACCGGCGCCGCCAAGTGGGACGTGTATCAGCGGATGCTCTCAGACGGCCAGGTGAAGGCCGTTACCGAGGTCGTGAACCTTCCCACGCGATCAGCGGAGTGGTTCGTTGACCCTGCGAACGACACCACCGAAGGCGGGGAACCAGCGGCATCGAGCCGGTCCCGGATGGTCGCGGAGTTCATCCAGGACGCGCTGTTCAACATGCCCTGCACGGACTGGACGCAGTTCATCGGCGAGGCGATCGAGGCCCACCAGACCGGCGTGTCGTTGTTTGAGAAGTCCTGGACCCGGCGAGACGGACGGATCATCTGGGAAGAGTTCGGGACGCGACTCCCCAGGACCGTTCAGGAGTGGAAGACCGACCCGGTCGGACGCTTCGCCGGAATTCAACAGATGGTCATGGGGGACCGGACGGTCGACGTGACTATCCCGGCGTCCAAGATGCTCAGATTCACGTTCGGCCAGAAGGGGTCGAATTGGGAAGGATACGGGTGGTTCCGCACGGCCTACAAACACCACTGGTTCGTGGAACTGTTCGAGAAGGTCTTCGCGATGGCGGCGGAACGAACCGGCGGGGGAATCCCCGTCCTCACGATGGGTGAGACCGGGAACACGCCGGAGAACCGCGAGGCCGCCAGGAAGCTCCTGGCCGCGTGGCGCATCGGTCAGGAAGTGGGGCCTGTCCTTCCTCACGGGGCGGTCCTAGAGATCACGGACATCAAACTCCCGGCGGCGCTCCTGCTCGCGATCGAACACCACTCCGCGATGATGGCCCGCGCGGCCCTGGCGGCGTTCCTGAACCTCGGGAAGCGCGGCGAAGGATCGTTCGCCCTGAGCAAGTCCGGCCAGGACCTCTTCCTGATGTCCCTAGAGGCGGGCGTGGAACTGATCCGGGACGGGGTTCAGAAGCAGGCCATAAACGAACTCGTGACCTGGAACTTCGGGTCCGGCGCTCCCATGCCCACGCTCGGGTATCGGATCGCCAGGGCGGACGTGGTCGAGCAACTGGAAGCGATGGAGCGCGCGTCCAGGGCGCGCATCCTGACCCCGGACGATGACCTTGAGGCGTTCATACGTAAGGAGATGAATCTCCCGACGATGTCCCCGGACGCGAACCCTCGGCCCGTGGTGGTTCAGAGCCCGACGGATGACGATGACCCCGAGGCGTCGGACCATCCGTGGGCGCCGGAGCGGACGTTCGCGGTGACGGGTGTCAACGAACACGGGGCGGAAGTCCGTGAGACCGTGACCATCGGTGGGCGGTCTCGGATCGGGGACGCGCGCCTAGCGGCCGAGTTCTCCAACGACCCCACGCGGGACGGCTCCGGGTTCTGGCGAGCCCTGACCGACCGTGAACGCCAGTTCGGCTTCGCGGCCATAAACCGAGGATGGGACGGGTTCGTCACGGCCCTTGAGACCACCATCCTCATGGAGACAGACAAGGCGGTCACGTCGCTCATAGGCCGGATGCGTCGGGCGATGGAGCAGGCGAACATCTCCGACCTGATGGGCGCGGACTTCACGGCAGCCTTCGACTCTGCGCTCCGGTCTGCGTATCGCGAGATCGGCGAGGAAGCGGTAACGTGGGCGAACAAGATCATGGCCGAGGCCGCCGGTATCCCTGGCGTGGACATGACCGCGAAAGAGCGCGCGTGGCTCCGGTCGACTTGGGACCAGCAACTAGGCCGCTGGCGTCAGAACGTCCGCGAGGAACTGGCCAGGAAGGTCCGACGCGACCCCGCGCTCCGGGATGAGATGGCGACCGGGACCGTCGGGACCACCACCATCAACCGTGTCCTCGGGGACGCTCGCGCGAACTATGCGCGGATCAAGCAGGGCCAACTGGTGGCCCAGGCGAAGGTGGCCGTGGGCGAAGCGATCCACGTCGGGTTCAACGCAACCCTGCGGGACGATCGCGTGACCCTGGTTCAACGCTCCGAGGTCCTGGACGCGAACACATGCCGCAACTGTCGGACCCTGGACGGCGAGGTGTTCACTAAGGAAGCCTGGCCGTCCGTGGCACCGCCCCACTCGTGTCTGGGCGGGTCGCTCTGTCGTGGCGTGGGAATCCCCATCCTGGACGATGAGACCCCGCAACCCGTCCCGACGCCGGTTGAGTCACTTCCGTCCCTGGAACAGACCAGAATGTCTGAGCGGTTCGGAGCAGGACAAGCGGCAGTCAATGACCTGGACGCCTACACCGAGGGGTATGACTGGGCCAGTGAGCAGATGGGAACGCGTTCCGTAGACCAGATCAGACAGGACACCGACGCAGAGGCGGAGAGGCGCGGATGGACTGCGAGAGGCGTGGGGTATCTCTTCTGGGAAGGCGTGGAGGACTGTCTCGCCGGAGGTCCTGCCTTCGCCCGAGAGGGGACATCACGATGATCCGCGAATACATCCCGGACCTGGCCGTCTACACAATGCAGACTCCGACCGGGTGGCTTGCGCACACTAGCACGTCCCCGCCGGTTTTCGTCCCGGACCCGGACCATACGTGGGAAGCGGTCCACCTAAGATCCGTCTCGGTCCCGGCGATCGCCTACGTGTCCATGCGGGCCGTGAGGACGCCAACGGGCTGGCTCGTGTCGGAAAGTGGCAACCTGGTCTACGTTGAGGACCCGGACGGGGCCTGGTTAGCAGAGGAAGGGGGAGCGGATGTCCGAAACTCTGACCACGGCGGAAGTGGCGCGGGAGATCCAACGAACGCCCCGGCGGGTTCGCCAGATGGCGCAGGAAGGACGGATACCGCTCAGATCTGAGTGGACGGATCAGGGCCCGCGCCTGGTGATCACTCGAGCCGCGTTGGACATCTGGAAGCGCGAAGAGTGGGAGCAGGACACCCGGCGATGGTGGGGAAGGGAACTCCCGACCTGACACGGAAGAGACCCCGGCGCACAGGTCCGGGGTCTCTTCGTGCCCGAATTCTTCCCTGGGGAAGTATCCCCTGATCCGTTGACATGCTCCCGCCCATGTATCACGCTGAATACAAGCTCGTGTCTGCGAATGGTGTCGCTCATGTTCTCCAGGCATGGGCGATACCTCTGCCGGGGACGATCCTCACCCGTTACGCCCGAGAGGGGACCCATGCCAGATCCCAACTTGCTCATCGCCGGTGGGCGTTCCAACGATCGAATAGACCTGCGCGAAGCACGCGCGGCGCTCCTGGCCGCCGAAGGCTCCCCGACGGAGTTCGCGGCCGAGGTCGAGATACTGCGCGAAGGGTCGTTCGACTTCGGCGGGTGGACCGAGAACATCATCAAAGTGGACGCCGACCTCATGGCGGCGTTCCAGGCGAACTACGCGGCCGGGGCGCGGGGGAAGAACGCGGACGGCTCCCCGGCGTCACTCCCCGTCGACATCGACCACGAGACGCGCGAGGCCGTGGGGTGGATAGACGGTCTCACGGTCGCGGACGGGAAGCTCATGGCCGCCGTGACCTGGAACGCGGCCGGGGTCAGGATGCTCCGGGACGATCAGTTCCGTCACATGAGCGTCATGTTCAACACCACCTACAAGGACCCCGAGGGGAAGACCTGGGGCGCGACTCTCTGGGGCGCGTCCGTCACGAACTATCCCAGGATCAAAGACATGGAAGCGGTCAAACTGGCCGCGAAACTCGCGGGCGGGTCTGAGACGCCTGACAACGCGGAACCAACAAGGGGGACCGACATGGACTCCAAGCTCATGGCGAAGGCGCTCGGACTTCCCGAGGACGCCACCGACGAACAGATCTTCGCGGCCGCGACGGCCGCCAATGCGGATGATCCGAACACTGACGGCGAACTGGTCGCGATGAAAGCGACCCTGGACGGGATGCGCGCCAGCGTCACGGCCCTAGAGACGAAGAACGCGGAACAGGCCGCCGAGATCCTGACGGCGAAGGCCGAGAAGGTCATCGACGCGCACAAGGCGGCCGGACGCCTGACGGACGGCCATCTCGTGCACGCCGACGGCAAGCCCAACGCGCTCGCGGCGCTCGCCACCAGTGACCCCGAGGCGTTCGACCTCGCGGTCGCGACCTTCCCGGTCACGGTGGACTTCAGCACGCGCGGTTCGTCCGCAGGCGGCGGCGAGGGCGGGGACGCCATGGCGACGTTCGAGGCCGCGATCGCGAAGGCCCAGGCGGACGGCGCTCCGACCTACCAGGCGGCCGTGGACATCGTGAAGGTCGCGGACCCGGCGCTGGTCGCGAAGGTCTACCACATCCCCGCAACCGGCTAAGCGACACCGAAGAAAGGGCCGCACATGCGAACGGTCATCAGGAACGACATCTCGGTCTGGACGGCGGAAAACGATCTGAGCGCGAAGCTGTATTACGCGGTTGAGTTCGGCGCGACCGCCGGGACGGTGGACGTGTGCGATGGGGCCACGGATCTCCCGCTTGGGGTTCTCCTGGACCCCGGCCAGGCCGCAGGGGACGCCGTTCGCGTGAGCGGCGCCGGAGACATCGCCATCGGTATCGCCGGTGGGGCGATCGCGGCGGGCGCAGTGGTAGGGACCACGGCGGCCGGGAAACTGGTCGCGAAGACAACTGACGAAGACTACATCCTCGGCGTCCTGATCGACGCGGCGGCGGCGGATGGGGACCAAGTTCGCTTCCTTCAGTCCGCAGTGGGGACGCAGGTCGCATCCGTGTAAACGGCGCCAGACGCCAGAAGGGGGACCATTATGGACCCGAGAATTGAGGCCGGTGGGTGGGAGATCCAGCCGGGGATGGTGATCGAACCGCTGACGGGTTCGGAACCCACGCTCTCACAGATCCACGTTGACAAGGCACTCCAGAACATGACCGTGGCCGCGATGGGTGAGGGCTTCCCGGCCCTGGGCCTGTTCGGCGAGGTCACGGTTGTCCACGAGTCGGACAATTATCACAAATACGACTTCGGCGACACGCGCCGGGCCGAGGCCGACGAGATCCCGGACGCCGGGGTTGCGTCGGAGATCGGATACGGGATCAGTCAGGGGACCTACGCCCTGGATGAGCGCGGTCTCAAGATCATGGTATCCGACCGGGTCATCCGCAACGCCGACTCTCCGCTTTCGCCGTTGCAGGACGGCGCGCGGATCGTGGCGAACCAACTGACCCGGAGCCGCGCGAAGGCCATAAGTGATTACGCCACCACCACGGGGAACTACACGAACTCCGAGACGCTGGCGGGCGCGGACCAGTGGTCGGATCAGAACAGCTCCCCGCTGGAAGCCATCCGCGCGAAGGCCGCAGACATAGAGGTCGATGTCGGACGTTGGCCCGAGACGTTCGCAATCGGCCGAACCACGATGCTCGACCTCATCAAGCATCAGGACATCCGGGACGTGATCGGGACCGGGAACGGGGCGCCCATCGCGGCCATGATGAATGCCCTGGCGGAGCAGATCATGGTCCGCGAGGTTATCGTGATGAGCGAGACCTACACCACGTCAAACCGTGGACAGACGGACGCGTTCGCGCGCATCTGGGGCGATGACGCGGCGCTTCTGGTGAAGGACCCGAACCCGACGCTGATGTCCGTTCAGTTCGGGTCGTGGATGATCCAGCGCGGTCAGAAGTTCGCGGTCAGGCGTTGGCGTTCCGAGGAACGGCGCGCGTGGGTCGTTGAGGTCCGTATCACCGACGGGATCGAACAGATCCACGCCGGGGCGGGGTATCTCTGGAAGGACACGAACTAGGTGGTCCCTGGCAGAGAGGAACCGACCATGAACGCTCCGACCGACACGCTATACGCGCGGCGCCCGTTCCGGTTCGATGGAGTCGAATACGCGGCCGGGGACCGTTTCTCACCGAACATGGCGGACCCGAAGGTCGCCAGGAAGGTGGACGGTCTCCAGCGGCGGCGCTTCGTGGACCTGTTTACGCGGTCGCGCAGGAAGGGGGCCGCCAATGTCTCGTGATCTGATCCGGCGTCCGACGGAGTTCCGCGAGGGTGTGTTCCTGGCTCACGCCACCACCACCCTCACCGGCGCGACCACGCTCACCGTGTCGTCCCCGATGATCCAGTTCCTAGATCCGGGTGGGGCAGACCGAACGGTCACGCTCCCGGCGGAATCAGTGTGCGACGGCCTGGCGATGCACTTCTACAACGCGGCCGACGCGGATGAGACCCTGACCATCAACGATGACGCGGCCGCCACGGTGGCCACGCTCGGGCGCGGTCAGGCGGCCACGTTGCGGTGTGACGGGACTTCCTGGATCGACTTCAGCGGCGGTGGCGAAGGCGGCCGCGCCGAGGTCAACAAGCAAACGCTGGCCGCGAACCTGACGCTCACGGCCGCGTCCGCATACTTCCAGATCCTAGACCCTGCGGCGGATCGGGACGTGACGCTCCCGGCCGTGGCGGCGTCCATCGGGATCGCCTACTCGATAACCAACGCGGCGAACGCGCTGGAGATCATCACGGTCAAGAACGCCGGGGCCACGGCACAGTTCGCCATCGGGCCGAACATGACCGGGGTCGTGGTGTCGGACGGTGTGGCGTGGCAATACAGCCTCACGGGCCGCGCCGAGGCGATCAACATCGAGACGCTGGCCGCCACGCGGGTCCTGACGCTGCTCGAGCCGCCCACGCACATCCTAGACCCAGGTGGCGCGGACAGAACCGTGACACTCCCGACCGAGGCGAGCGCCATCGGTATCCGGTTCACGGTCAAGAACTCGGCGGACGCAAACGAACTCCTGAACGTCTACGAAGACAGCGACACCACGATCCAGGCCACGCTAGGCGCGGGGATGATCGGGGAGTTCCTGTCCGACGGGACCGGGTGGCATGTGTTCATCCCAGGAGACACCCGTGGGGCCGTGAATATCGAGACCCTGTCGGCCACCCACGTCCTCGCGGCGACTTCGCCCAAGTTCCAGACACTCGACCCAGGCGGCGCGGCTCGGGACGTTACGCTCCCGGTGGCCGCGATCGCTCTGGCGGGACTGGAGTTCCGTATTGCCAACGCGGCCAACGCGGCCGAGGCCCTGACCGTGAAGGACGGGGCGTCCACCATCGTCGTGATTGACCAGGATGAGATCGGCGTCCTCTGGTGTGACGGCGTGACCTGGCAAGGCGGATCACTTCCCGAGGCGTAAACCAACGAGTCCATGAGGGGATCACCTATGGACGCAGACACGCAGAGAATCACGTCGCTCCTGGAAGACCTCACGGTATCCGTGGCCACGATGACGGAGAAGGTGAGCCACCTAGTAGACACATCGGCCGATCAAGAGGGACGCATACGGGCCCTTGAGATCGGTCGATACAAACTAGCGGGGATCACGGCGCTCGCGCAGTTGATAGTGGTCCCCATCGTCGTTGGCGTGGTCCTCATGTTGGTTAAGTCCTGATGTCTGGGCCGACCACCGTTGTCCTGGACCACGCGGACGCGGTTCTGCTTCGGGCCCTGATGCACGATTACTCGTGGCCGGGTTCGATGTCCGAGGCCATCACCCGGATTAGGACGGCGCTCGCTCACGCGACCGAGGTGGATGACGAACACGATCACACAATGGTCCCCCAGGCCGACATAGGCGCGGCGGACTTCTTGGATCACTGACATGGCCTACTGCTTGCTAGCCGACGTGCTGGAGATGTTCCCAGGGATATCATCCCTGGACACGGACTCCGACGCGAACGGCATAACAGACGCGCGGGTCACGTCGAACCTCATCCCCGAGGCGGACGCGGTCATCAATGCCGCGCTCCGTCCTCATTACGACACCATCCCGGTCGTGGACGCTGATGACACGCCGCTCCTGCGCGCGATCTCTAAGCGGATGGTGGCGGCCGAAGTTCACGACATCATTTACGAGACCCACGCCAACGCTGCAAACTCCCCAGAGGACCCGATGGACCCGGCGTCCAGGTGGCGCAGGGAAGCAAAGGAACTCCTGGCCGGGATCGTGGCGGGGTCCACGCAACTGGACACGGCGCGGACATCGCCCATCGAACTCGGCGTCCTCGGGGACTACACGGAACTGACGACGGAAGAGTCCGAGGCCGAGATGGTCACGTCCTTCAAACGCGCGGATGACTGGTGATCCATGCCCAGGTATTTTGAGATCAGCATGGACTTCGCCGACGGCGAGCGGATGAGCCGTATGTTCCCGCTCCTGGAACGCACGGTGAAGGACCTGCGCCCCGTGTTCGAGGAAGTGGCGGAAGTCCTCGGGCCTGCGATTGCGCGCGAAGCCTTCGACCCAGAGGGGCCTGGTTGGCCGGATCTGGCAGAGGCGACGGTCGAACAACGCCAGGACCGGATAGACCGTGGGGAGATCAGCGTGGGGCCGCGCCACCCGATCCTGCATCAGACCGGCGTGATGAGGGAGTCCCTGGTCAACCGACACGCGGCGGGACACGTCGAGGACATCCGTTCCGACGGGATGACCTACGGGACATCGGTCCCGTATGCGATCGCGCATCAGGAAGGAATCCGAGTCCCCCAGAGAAAGATTCTGCAGGCCGCGCAACTGGCGCCGGTCGTGTCGCGCGTGTTCGAGGACCAGATCCCGGTCTGGATTAGGCGGGCGATCTCAGGAGGGACACGATAATGGCTCTGATGCCTGCGAGTGTATGGGAGATCACGTTCCGGGAGCCGCACCCTCACGCCGAGGATTGGGAAGGGATGGTCGGGGCCATGCCGGTTCTGGCCCACGTCGATGTGGAACTACCGGGCGTCATTACGTTGAACGGGTGGGCAATTCGGGATCGCGATGGTGAACCCTTCCTCGCCCCACCGAGTTCCGATCCGCGTGGGTTCAAAGAGGCCCAGGACGGCGGCCGTGAGTGGCACTCGGACACGCCGGTTGTGTGGACGGGGGATGAGAACGGATTTCTGACGCGTGGTCGGCCAGCGGTAATTGGGCCCGCGCTTGCCAGGAGCATCCTGGAGCACTTCGGCCTCTGGCGTAAGAAACAGGCTGCCTGATGGCGATCACCACCATCACCGAGGTCGCAGCGGCGGCCGCTCAATACACCGACGAGACGCGCGCGGCGCTCCGTCTGACGCTGATTGAACCGGATAACCTGGCGGTCCTCCTGGCCGGAACGGGCGGTGACGTGGTCACGAACATCCACATCGGAACCCGTCGAAAGGAGGCGATCTATCCCACGGTATACATCGCACACCTGGGGACGGATGAGGACGATGGCGAACTCGGGAACGTCCGGGAGCTGCGCCAGCGGTTCCGTCTCTACATCTACCAGCGGGGCGCGAAAAACGACGGGACGATAGAGGCCCAGGTCGCGGACCTCGGGGATCGTGTAAAAGCGGTTCTCAACGCGAACCGAGTCCGGCAAGCGGACGGACTCTGGTATTACCTTCGATGCGGGCGCCTGATAACGGGGCCCGCGCCATCGGATAGCGCGGCCACGAAACTGTGGGCCGCTCATCTGGATGTCCTCTGTCTCAGGAGCGTGGGCGGATGAAAACACTGGCGGAACTGAGGGACGAACGCCGGGCCCGTGAGACCGCGCTCGCGGAGTCCCAGGGCCTCGACATTGGCCGGGTAACGTCCTGGGGCGCAGGACGAATTGACCCCATCGAGGCGGACCTCCTGGCCTGTTCTACGGACTACGCGGAGAGCGCGGCAGCACTTGGGAAGAGCCTTGAGGCGTTGTCCTCGGCCGACCTGAGCGAGTGGTTCGCGGAGATCGGGTGGGGGCCGGTTGGTTCCACGAAGCGCGAACGCCTAGACGACTACATCAGGAGGGGATGAGATGGCCCATTACACACAGATCAAGGCGAAGGTTAGCCTGCTCACGCCGAGTGGGACCTTGACTGCGCCGACCACGGCGACGATCGCGACCGTGGCCGGACAGACTGCCACGTTCGACCTGACGATCGGGAAGGAACTCCTTGAGGCTACCGAACTCGGGGACGCCTTCCGCCAGTATGCTCAGGGCGTTGGGGAGTGGAGCGGAACCCTGACGATGCACTATGACGCCGACGATGTCACAGTGATGCAGGACGAACTGCTTGAGGGAATCATGGCGGCGTCCTTCGGCGGGACGCTCGTGACGGCGGGGAGTCCCGGCCAGATCCAGGTGAACTTCTTCATCGACACGACGGCTAGCGCGGGGAAAGCCTACTACGGGGCAATGTTCGTCGGTCAGGTCAACATCACGGCCGGGGCGGGTCTGACCACGATGACCGTGGAACTCACCGGCAACGGGACCCCGCTCTATGGCGGAACCTTGCTCTAAACCGAGGGGACGCGAGCGATGGCCCATTACACCGGCATTACCGGGGCGATATACGCCCCGGTCGGCCTGAGCGATATGTCCAGCGTGACCTTCGCGCAGATCGGCGCCACGGACTTCTACGTCGTGCAGACAGAGGCCACGCGCATCCTGCGATCCTTCAACTATGACGTAGTTCCCGGGGACTTCACGCCAGCGGCCGGGAGCGTTGTGTCCGTGAATCCGCCCGTGGGGGAGCTAGAGATAACGGGCGCGGGCGCGACCACAACGGTTACGTCCACGGGAAGCGCCTTGTGGACGATGGCGAAGGTGGCGGGATTCCACGAGTTCGCGCTCACCGTGGATTCCGAACTCATCGACGTGACCGAGTTCGGCGACTCGTGGAAGCAGTTCGAGAGGTCCGTCGTGGGGATGTCGGCTGTCTGTCAACGCCATTGGCAGGATGAAAACATGAGCGTCAGCGCGGCGGCCGGTCTCCGGGACATGGATGACCGGGAGTTCCCCGTCGAGTTCTTCATTAACACGACGGCGGGCGCGGTCCAGAGATACGTGGCGCTGATGCTGATCGAGGAATACGCCGTGGCGGGCCC
>Ga0209042_1002391_pt1 | contig 12437 bp, 8 predicted proteins | sample SaaInlV_200m_DNA_6_FD_184649 | JGI IMG/M metagenome (GOLD analysis project Ga0209042, IMG submission 184649) | Marine microbial communities from expanding oxygen minimum zones in the Saanich Inlet - SI037_S2LV_200m_DNA (SPAdes) (version 2) | ecosystem: Environmental > Aquatic > Marine >...
TTTCTGCGATCATTTTAGCAGAGGCCATCTTCCCTACACCTTCAAAATGAAGAAGTACATCAACGTCATCTTCATTCCATATAATCTTGAGAAATTCAAAGACAGTTTTATGCTTTGGAGGGCTATGCTGACCGGCTTTTAGTTTCTGCCTCATTAATTCATACTTATCAACCTGACTCATTTTCTTACCTCCCTAATAATGTTAAACACTCTTTTTACTTATTACATGTCTTATTTTTTATAATAAAATTGATGAACTCGGAAAAACTATCATCAATGGCTAAGTAAGATCACTAAGTAAAAATCTTCATATACAAGGCATAGCTTTTGGCCAGGCGTGAAGGCATACATGTAGTATGTCGAATGTCTGGCCAAAAGCTATAACGCAGTAGATGGAGACTTTTTACGACGCCATCAATTACTTATTTCCTCTTTCAATAGACAACACGCGATTTTATATTCAGGAGAGCCATTGCTGGTGTAAGTCAGGTTGTCGGGTTGAATGATTTTATTCATAACACAACCTTCAGGAATTTGTAACTGGAAAAAATCATTTTCATTTATTTTTTCAGTCAAAACAATTTTATTGTTTTCAAAAGCCATACTGTGAATTGAAAAATCTTCGCATAAAGGGCAGCGATATACCCTGCCGTTTGGAAAGATAAAATAGTTATCGGCGACTACTCCGGCACATTCAAACTGTTCATCAATATCAAGAAACACTTTTGGATATGAAACGATTATTCCTGAATCGGCAATCTTTTCAGCTACTGAAGGAACAACAGATGCCCATCTTTCTCTGGAAACCTGCATCATATCGTTTTGACTTTCAACCGATTTGCCCCTGATTCCTAACACCTGTATAAAAAGTCTGTTGATACCCAATTTTTTTACAAAAGGAACCATCATCTCAAGTTCATGAATATTCAGACTGCTGACAGTATAAATAAGGCTTGTATTGAATCCTTTTGAAATTGCCTTCCTTATACCGGAGGTACATATGTCAAATGAACCTGAACCGCGGATCATATCATTTGTTTCTTTTGTTGCACCGTCCAGACTGAAGCTAATATAGTCGAGATCTTCAGGAAGAACCTTTTCAATAAAATCATGAAAAAGATAACCGTTTGTATCGATAGTAATTGAATTATATCCCATTTTTCGGGCTTTTTTCACTGCAAGAGGCAGGTCGGGATGAAGTGTGGGCTCTCCGCCCAGGAATATGACATTTGATTCACTACTCTTCCCTGCAAATTCTTTAAGCCATGCATCAATAACAGATATTGAAAGTGTTTCTTTCCCGTGATGCTCAGGGTTTATATAACAATGTCGGCATTTGAGGTTACACTTTGTCAGGATATGGAAAAAAACATTTGTTGAGTTTTTTGAAAATGATACAGTTTTTTTCATTTGGCAATATTTCCCAAAAAAAACCGGTATATCAAAAAAATCAATACCGGCCTTTTCTGTTTTTTTATCTACGATTTTGGATTTTATTGATGATTCTTATACCTTTTCAGGTTTTTGTGATGCATAGGCTTTGGTTACGCTGGCATTGCCGGAATTTTTTTACCTATATCCTTAATTATCTTTCTAAGATCCCTTGTTTTCTTTTTTTCTTTAATAATCTCATCATTTGTTATTCGCAGACGAAGGGACATATATTCTGCAAAAATCTTATATAGAAGCAGCAAAAAATCCAGTTTTTCATCCATACTATCAGAGTCAACACCTTTTGACGATGTATCAACAGCAAGACAGACTGTCTTGCCGATGGAAAAAACAGATGCGGATCGATTCAGGCTGTCAACAATTCGCATTTCACCAAAAATCTCACCCACTTTGAATATCCGGGTAATTTCCACATCGTCTTTTTTAACAACCACTTTCCCACTAAGAAGAAAATAAAGCCATGGATCAAGATCACCTTCTCTGATGATATTTTCTCCGTCAGAATATTCCCTGATTTTGCTCAGCTTAAGAAGCTTGGACAAGCTTTTTGTTTCAAAATTTTTTAATGCAGGAATATTCATGAGTTTTTGAATATTCTGCAAATTATCTTTTAAATATTTTGATTCAATCATTTGTCTACTCTCATTTTAAGTTTTAGTATATACCTGCAATATTGATGAACCTGTAAAAAGTATAACCGACGGCTAAGTAAAAACCTTCATATATGAATTATAGTTGTTGGACAGGTGTGAAGACATACATGTAGTATGTCGAACGTCTGGCCAAACTCTATAATGCAGTAGATAGAGACTTTTTACTACGCCATCAATATTAAACAAGAACAGATATAGAATAGGCGGTCTTGACACGGGTTATGTTATTTCAAAATTTTATTATTGATCCGGTAAATAAGCAAGAAAAAAATAATACCTGATTTAGATCCAAATACACCATAAATTCAGTCCTTTAAAAAAGCAGTTAACACAATACATGATAAAGCATATATGTTCGACTTAACTATGATATTCCTGAACAGATTTTACGATAAAACTCTTTTCCTTTAAAGCAGTAATGCCCTGACAAACTGCATTGGCTCCTGCCAGAGTAGTCGTATATGGGATATTGTATTTTAAAGCAGCACGCCTTATAAGATAACCGTCATTCTTCGATACTGAATCTGACTCAGTATTTATAATCAGATCTATCTCACCATTCATGATTGCATCAACCACATGAGGCCTTCCAATTGAAACCTTGTTTATCGTTTTATTTGATATTCCATTGCTATCTAAAAACGCTGATGTTCCCCGGGTTGCAGTTATATTGAACCCTAACTTTGCAAACTGTAATGCAATATTAAAAACTCCCTTTTTATCTTTATCTTTTACACTTAAAAAAACTGTTCCCTTAACAGGCATTTTCTGACCTGCGCCAAGCTGGGCTTTAGCAAATGCAGCTCCAAAACCAATATCTATACCCATTACTTCCCCAGTAGATTTCATTTCAGGCCCGAGTAAAGTGTCCACATCGGGAAATCTGTCAAAAGGAAGGACTGCTTCTTTTACTGAAATATGAGAAGGAATTATCTCACCTGTTATTCCCAAATCAGCAAGTGATCGTCCAAGCATTACCTTTGTAGCAATCTTTGCAAGCGGAATTCCTGTAGCCTTACTGACAAAAGGAATTGTCCTTGAAGCACGTGGATTTACTTCAATAACATAAAGTTTACTGTCTTTTACTGCATATTGAACATTCATTAACCCGACGACATTCAGCTCTTTTGACATAGCCTTTGTGGCTTTGCTAATTTCTTCGAGCATATCATCATCTACACTATGCGGAGGGAGAACACATGCTGAGTCACCGGAATGAATGCCGGCCTCTTCGATATGTTCCATTATCCCGCCTATAATTGTTTCATGCCCGTCTGAAATAGCATCAACGTCAAATTCAACGGCATCTTCAAGAAACTTATCAATAAGTATCGGGTGTTCCGGTGATGCATGAATGGCAAGTTTAACATAGCTTTCAAGGTCAGATGGATCATGTATTATTTTCATGCCCCTTCCGCCAAGAACATATGAGGGACGGACAATAATGGGGTATCCTATTGTTTCTGCTATTTTATCCGCATCTTCATAATTCGTTGCAATACCGTTTGGCGGCTGTACAAGTCCCAGTTTTTTCAGCATTGCCTGAAACAGGTCGCGGTCCTCAGCACGGTCAATACTTTCAGGCTGGGTCCCGAGAATAGGAACACCGGCATCCTTCAAGCCAACTGATAGATTCAGGGGTGTCTGCCCGCCGAATTGAACAATAACCCCCATGGGCTTTTCTTTTTCGACAATATGCAGAACATCCTCTTTTGTAAGCGGTTCAAAATATAATTTGTCAGAAGTGTCATAATCTGTACTAACGGTTTCCGGATTACTGTTAACCATTATACTTTCAACATCTTCTTCTTTCAGGGCAAATGATGCATGAACACAGCAGTAATCAAATTCTATTCCCTGACCGATCCTGTTTGGTCCACCACCAAGAATCATCACCTTTTTACCTGAAGAACCCCTTGCTTCACACTCAGTTTCATAGGTGGAATAATAGTAAGGAGTTGATGCTCTGAATTCCGCGGCGCAGGTATCAACAAGCTTGTATACCGGTTTAATATTACAGCTATAACGTCTTTGTCTGACTCTTTCCTCACCCAAACCTGTCATCCAGCCGATTTGAATATCAGAAAAACCCATTTTCTTTGCCTTCAACAAATTATCATCAGACAATTTGTCGTCCGCACTTTCAATCAATAGTTCAAAGTCAACAATTTCTCTCAGCTGATATAAAAACCACGGGTCAATTCCGGTAGCTTTATATATGGCATCAATCGACATATTGTTTAAAAGGGCATATCTTAGATAAAAAATCCGCTGTGAGTTCGGTGTAGTAATTTTCTTTTCTATTTCAGACACAGATGGCGAATTATGATCCTTTCCGTCTGCTCCAAAACCGAAACGACCTATTTCAAGGGATCGTAATCCTTTCTGGAGCGCTTCCTTAAAGGTTCTTCCGATGGACATGGTTTCTCCCACAGACTTCATGGCCGTTGTAAGAAAATCCTGTGTTTCGGGAAATTTTTCAAATGTCCACCTTGGTATTTTTACAACACAGTAATCAAGGGCAGGCTCAAAAGATGCAAGGGTTTCCCCGGTAATATCATTTGGTATTTCATCAAGGGTATATCCAACTGCGAGTTTTGCTGCTATTTTCGCAATCGGGAATCCGGTCGCTTTGGATGCAAGAGCTGAACTTCTTGAAACCCTTGGGTTCATTTCTACAACAATCATTTCACCGTTTTCAGGATTTGTTGCAAACTGAACATTGGACCCCCCCGTATCAACACCTATCTCACGTATTATAGCAATAGATGCGTCTCTCATGACCTGATATTCCTTGTCGGAAAGTGTCTGTATAGGAGCTACGGTAATACTGTCACCGGTGTGGATGCCCATAGGATCCATATTTTCAATTGAACATACAATGACAACATTGTCATTTTTATCCCGCATAACTTCAAGTTCAAATTCCTTCCACCCGATAATAGATTCTTCTATCATAATCTGTGTGATAAGGCTTGAGTCAAGCCCTGCTTTGGCAAAAAGCTCAAGGTCTTCAGGGTTATAAGCAACACCGCCGCCTGTTCCGCCTAGTGTAAAGCTAGGTCTTATGATAACGGGAAATTTGATTTCTTCCGCAATTGCACGAGCTTCTTCCATTGTTGTTGCAATACCGCTTCTTGGAATACGAAGCCCTATACTGTTCATGGCATTTCTGAAAAGGTCCCGGTCTTCAGCCTTGTTTATGGCTTCAACCGTTGCCCCAATCATCTCAACATTATATTTTTCAAGCACTCCCATTTTCGCAACTTCTATGGCTGTATTGAGGCCTGTCTGGCCACCCAGAGTTGGAAGAATGGCATCCGGTCGTTCTTTTTCAATTATTTTTTCAACAGCTTCAGGTGTAACCGGTTCAATATATGTCCTATCCGCAGTTTCAGGATCAGTCATAATCGTAGCAGGGTTACTGTTTATTAGAACTACTTCATAACCTTCTTCTTTTAAAGCCTTGCATGCCTGAGTTCCGGAATAGTCAAACTCGCATGCCTGGCTGATAATAATAGGACCGGCTCCTATGATCAGTATTTTGTTTATATCAGTTCGTTTAGGCATATTTTCTCTATATTTATCTAAATATTATTTCAGCAAATTAAATCTCTTAAAATTAAATTCCTTAACTCTGCCGGAATTAGCAAACCAAAATCAGCAGACCAAAATCAGCAGAATGGATAAATTATCTTCTATCAGGTTTTCATCATTTTTGTAAAATTTTCAAAAAGATAGCCGGCATCATGCGGACCGGGTGAAGCTTCAGGGTGATACTGTACAGCAAAAACAGGATAATTCAGATGTCTGAACCCCTCGAAAGTATTATCATTCAGGTTAATATGGGTTACCTCTATTTCCTTACCTGACATACTGTCAGTCTCAACTGCAAAACCGTGATTCTGTGATGTAATTTCAACTTTTCCCGTTGTTAAATTCTTTACCGGCTGGTTTCCACCCCTGTGACCGAATTTCAGTTTGAATGTCTTTCCTCCAAGGGCAAGCCCGAGAAGCTGATTCCCAAGACATATCCCAAAAATGGGGAAATGCCCCACAAGCGCCCTGATAGTATCTATGGCATATTTAACAGGTTCAGGATCACCAGGACCATTTGAAAGAAACACACCGTCAGGGTTCATGCTTTTAACAATATCGGCAGATGTGGTTGCAGGTACTACCACAACCTCACAACCTGCATTTTCCAAGCATCTTAATATATTATACTTTATGCCAAAATCAAAGGCCACAACAGAGTACTTCCCGCCTTTATTATTCCATATGTTCTTGTCAAGGCAAGCAAGTTTCGGATCATCAAAGACCGGTTTTCCGGCTCCCCAGAAATAAGGTTTATCTGTTGTTACAACCCTTACGAGATCCTGCCCGGTCATACTCGGAATGTTTCTTGCTTTTACGACAAGCGATTCAATATCAAGATCTTCCGTGGATATATATCCACGCATGGCACCTGCATTCCTGAGATGTCTTGTAAGGGCTCTTGTATCAAGGTCCTCAATTCCTAGTATTCCCTGATCTTTAAGATAATCAGCAAGGGAGGATGTCGACCTGAAATTGCTCGGGAATTTCTGGTATTCCTTAACAAGTAAGGCCGAAGCCTGTATGCGCGCCGATTCAACATCTTCAGAGTTTACACCATAGTTTCCAATAAGGGGATAGGTCATTGTAACCATTTGCCCACTATAGGAAGGATCGGTAAGAATCTCCTGATAACCGGTCATGCTTGTGTTAAAAACGGCCTCTCCCCATGCTTCTCCCGGTCCGGTAAAACTGCGGCAGGGAAATGTACGACCATCTTCAAGAGCCAAAAGAGCTTTCATAATATATTCAAATCCGTATTGGAGTTATTAACAACGCCTGAAAAATCTTCAGGCAACAATATGAGACACCCGCAAAGTGCCTACTTCAGTCCATATAATGCCCCACCTTAATATATGCTTAAATATCAATGTATTACAGAACAACCCTTTAAATGCATAAATCAGCTCTTTAATACATCAAAATTTGATTATATATCAATACAAATTATTTTTTTCACATAATATTGCATATAAGGCTTCAAAATATCAGCAGGCATATGATGTTTTTTATGAATGATCCTTTGAATAGGGCTGATATTATTTATTTGAGGATGTACTCACCTTGACTTCATCTAAAATATAAGTAATATTATCAATCATAGAGATAAGTTATTGACAAAATAAAACATACATCATAGTCTTGAATTTTTTAATACTTTTTTAAAATAATGTAATAGAACAATTATATTTTGATGAATATAACCGAACAACCTCTTATTCTTCTGGGTTTCATATTTCTCTCAGCTTTTTTTTCCGCAACAGAAACAGCCTTTATGTCCCTGTCTGACATAAGAGTACAGCATCTGCTTGAACAGAAAAAACGAGGCATGAAGCTTGTCAAGCGTCTCAAAGATAACAACAGGCGCCTTGTAATAACAATACTTATAGGAAACAACCTTGTAAATATTGCCGCTTCAGCCATTGCCACATCCATCGCCATTGAAGTTTTCGAGTCAAATGCCTTAGGTATTGCCGTAGGAATCATGACAGTCATAATACTTGTGTTTGGTGAAATAATTCCGAAAAATATTGCCATATTAAAGAATGAAGCACTTTCAATAACAGCGGCTCCGGTAATCAGAATATTACAATACACACTTTTACCTGTTATCATAATGCTTGAATGGATAACCAGACTCGTTTCAATTCCATTTGAAAAAACCAACCAGCCGATTATTACCGAAGCTGAGATTAAAAGTGTTGTCAGTCTTGGAGAAGAAGTGGGTGAGGTGGAAAAAGATGAAAAAATAATGATTCATAATATATTTCGCTTCAGCGATCTTCAGGTCAGTGAAATCATGGTTGATCGTACCCAGATATACTGCATTGACTCTCACACACTTTTGAATGATGTGACCACTGAAATAACAAATAAGGGTTTTTCCCGCATTCCTATTTATGAAGAAACAAAAGACAATATCATAGGCATCCTCTATGCAAAAGACATTCTTAAGTCAATATTTTCAGGTGGCGAAGACACTGAAGTAAGCAAAATCGTCAGGCCTGCCATGTTTATTCCTGAATCCATGCATATTGACGATCTCTTAAAAGAGTTTCAGAAAAAGAAGATTCATATTGCAATGGTAGCCGATGAACACGGCGGTATAAGCGGCCTTATAACATTTGAGGACCTTCTGGAACAAATTGTAGGTGATATATATGATGAAACAGACCTGGAGCAACGCCAGATCCGTAAAATAGATGAGAATAAAAGTATAGTTAAAGGTGAGACGGAAATTGAAGAGGTAAACAAAACCCTGGATCTGGATTTAAATGAAAAAGAAAATTATGAAACAATTTCAGGCTTTATTCTCGCCCAGCTCAGAAGAATACCTGAATACGGAGATGAGCTCAAAATAAAAAACCACACAATTAGAATTACCAAGGCCGATGAAAAACAAATCATCGAAGTAGAAATTGAAAAAGATTGATCCTCTTTTTTGTACATCCCAAAACAATCTCATCTAATACCGGCTGTCTGATTTGACATAACCTTCATTTCTATATAATATAGAGCAAAGTTTTACGGTGGATTTTTTACCTTTGTTTTCAGGTTGTTACAAAGATATGCTGGCTTTAACAATAAAATAAATCATCACAAGAGACAGGAAGCTTTCCATTTTGAAGCTTTTCATATCAGCTGAGTGGAAGACTTTATAATACATTGAGGAATTGTATGAAAAGAATAACCATAACCTTATTTTTAGTTGCCATGTTTATTTTCTACGGGAGTGCAACCTCTTTTGCACAACGTGTGTCCGTAAAGGTTCCTGAGGCCAATATCCGTTCAGGCCCCGGCACAAAATATGAAATAATATGGAAAATAGAAAAATACCATCCCCTTAGAGTTATAAAAAAAAAGGGACAGTGGATTAATTTTGAAGATTATGAGGGAGATCCAGGCTGGATTCATACAACAATTGTCAATAATACACCAAGTATAATTACAAATAAAGATAACTGCAATATCCGCTCGGGCCCGGGAACAAAGCATGACATAATCTTTGGTTCTGAAAAAGGGGTTCCATATAAAATTCTGAAACGTAAAGGCAACTGGATTCATGTTCAGCACTCTGATGGTGACAAAGGGTGGATTCATAAATCTCTTGTCTGGTAAGAAGAAAAGGTCACTAAATAGCGAACACATAACTAATTTCTTTTTATAACAGCTGTACAGGGACATCATATTACCAGGAAAAATTTACGAACCTTATCATTTTCCATAGTTCCTCATACTGGTTGAAAAATTCTCTACGCTTATTGTGTATCAGGATTTTCAGGGTCACCAATACGCATTTTCCGAAAGCCCTTAACTTGAAGACGGCCTATAACACGAAAAATTGTGGGAAAAAGCCGGACCATCCACCAGGCAATACGTGCATGAAAAGGGAAAATAATCATCTCTTTGTTCCGGGCAACACCTTTTAGAATAGCCTTACCTGCTTTGTTCACGTCATAAAATAAGAAGTCCGGTATATTCTCATCAATCTCCTCTGGGGTCGGCGGCGTATCACCAACACCCAGCACAGGGGTGTTGTAAATTATCGGCGTTTTTATCATACCGGGACAGATAGCGCTAACTTTGACGCCAAGAGCCTCCCCTTCTACCCTCAGCGATTTGGAGAGTCCTAAAACGGCGAATTTGGTTGTTCCGTATGCAATATCTGTTGGAGACGGAATATAACCACCCATGGAGGACATGTTAACTATATGACCGAATCCCTGTTTGACCATCAGGGCATAGGCAGCTTTTGTACCGTAAATAACGCCGAAAAGGTTGATATTAACAATTTTCTTCCAATGCTCTAATGTTTTATCACGTTCATCCCCTAATATGCTGACCCCGGCGTTGTTAAATATCAAATCGAGCCTGCCGTGCTCTCTTGCGGTTTCGTTTATAATGTTTTCAACTTCCTCCTGTTGAGTAACATCAAGTTTGGCCGCAACCGCCTTCCCGCCGCCGGCATTGATTGAGTCCGCGACTTTTATTGCACCATCATAATCAATATCAGTCACTACCAGTGTAGCTCCAAACTGCCCCATCTGCTCACAAATGGCGCGCCCCATTCCGGATGCCCCGCCGGTTACAATCGTGATTTTATCTTTGAAATAATTCATTGAACCACCTTTCCCTCTTTAACTATTTCCACTCATGGAGAAAACAACACATCAAGCCACCTATCCCCAGGTGAGTTTTGGTTCGTTCCGCATCGGGAATCGATGATACTTAAATTTTGGATGACCTATCAGCATGGAACCGCACAGTTTATGTCCTTCGGGAAGCCCTATAAGGTCCATGGTCGGCGCTCCAAACATAGCGGCCATATCCACCATACCGTCCCAGCAGGTTCCCAATCCAAAGGACGGGGCTGCCAGTTCCAGATAGGTCAGAGCAATAAAGCTTGCACCCTGGGCCATAATGTCAGCCTCTGGACCATGGGCAATAATAAGATGGGGGGCTCCACGACAAATGACATCGATTCCCTTCTCCCAATATGTAATTGCGCGATCAAGCCTCATCTCCTCGGCAAAAGCCTTAAAATCTCCTTCAAATAATGTGCGGAGCCAGTCAACAATAGACCCTGCGATCTCATGGACCTTATCAGTATCCCAAATGACGTGCCAATGAACCGGTTGGGCATTATGTCCCGAAGAAGCATAACGAGCTATCTCAATTAACCTGTTTATAGTCTCTTTATCCACCGGTTCTTTTTTGTATGTCCGAATCGACCTTCTGTTGCGCAGAAAATGTTCAGCCTGTTCGGGACTTAAAAGCCAGTCTTTCCTGATTGGCGGACATTGTTCTGCAGGCATCGTTTTGAGTGATAGTGCCTGTTCGGGACAAACCGCCATGCAGTGACCGCAGTTTATACACATTTCCTCCCCATCTTCTATCATGGTGGGAAAAGTGTTCTTTTCCTTTTGCTCAATTACCATGGTTGGGCAGGTAGCTGCACAAATTCCGTCCTTTTTACATTTCTCCTCATCAATCACAAACACGCTCATTATTTAATTCTCCTTTGAATTTACTGATTAATATGCCCCCATCATTTCAGCAGCCATTTCAGCAGTCGGGTGTGGTATAGTCGGATCAGTCAAAACATTTACACAGGCCGGTTTACCGGATTTCAAAGCTCTTTCCAGGGCAGGTTTGATATCTTCTGCACGTTCCACAAACTCACCATGCCCGCCTAACCCTTGAACCATAAGGTCATAACGCACAGGCCCAAGTTCGCAGCCGATAACCCTTTCATTGCCATACATTCTTTCCTGTCCGTGTTTGATCATCCCCCACGCCTGGTCGTTACCAACGACACAAATAACCTGTATTCCGTGCCGCGCGGCAGTGTCAAATTCCATGCCGTTTAGGCCAAATGTCCCGTCTCCTGAAAGCAGGATAACATTTCGATCCGGATTAGCTAATTTGGCCGCAATAGCAAATGGCAAACCGACACCTATACACCCGAACTGCAAGCCTGTGGCAAGTAAGCTGCCGGGACGTTCAGAAGGAAATCCCTCTAAACCGAACAGATGGATATCACCTCCGTCACAAACATAAACACAGTCATCTCCAAAAACTTCGCGCATGTCGCGTACCAACCTTTGCGGCATAATAGGATAGGCGTTCATGTCAATAGCTTCTGTGGTAGCTTTATTTGCTTCTTCAATTATTTTCATCGAATCTTTTCCCCAGGCTCTATCAGGGGTGGCGGGAACGCTTTCAGTCAATTGCTCCAGTACAAGCTTAAGGTCACCATGGATGCCCACATCCGGCCCCCTGTTTACACCAATCTCAGTCGGTTCTATATCAACCTGGATAATTTTTACTTCAGGCCCGTAAAATTGACCATACATTAAAGTGAAATTCAGGCGGGTTCCCAATAACATTACCAGGTCTGTTTGCATCAGTGCACCCATGGAATCCAGCATACCCCCGGTTACCGCTAACGGGTGGGAAGAAGGCAATATACCATATCCATAAGAACGCGACGATACCGGAATGCCGGTTTTTTCAGCAAACGCGGTCAAGGCCTCACTTGCATTAGACCAAAAACCACCTGCTCCGCATATGATTACCGGGCGTTCAGCTTTTTCCAAAAGTGCTGCGGCCTCTTTGATTGCCTCAGGATCACCTGCCGGTCGATATTTGGGCCGGGAATTTACAGGAAAAACGACCTCTGCTTCCTCAACTTCCTGAGACAGCATATCAAAAGGTAGTTCCAGGTAAACCGGA
>Ga0209042_1002398_pt1 | contig 12384 bp, 11 predicted proteins | sample SaaInlV_200m_DNA_6_FD_184649 | JGI IMG/M metagenome (GOLD analysis project Ga0209042, IMG submission 184649) | Marine microbial communities from expanding oxygen minimum zones in the Saanich Inlet - SI037_S2LV_200m_DNA (SPAdes) (version 2) | ecosystem: Environmental > Aquatic > Marine >...
TAGAAAATGCCAAAAGTATTGCTGAAAAGATAGTAGGAAACCTTGGTTCTCCTTTTTGGGCAAGGGATTGGATGCAGATGAATCATAATTTTTTTTCCGCACTTGAGCTGGAAAAAAAGGCTATGTTTATTATTCTTGTGTTGATAGAACTTGTTGCAGCTTTTAATATTACAAGTTCACTTATTATGATGGTGATGGAAAAAAAGAGAGACATTGGAATATTAAAAGCAATGGGAGCAAAAAATAAAAGTATACGTAAAATTTTCATTTTCAAAGGTATGGTTATCGGTTCGATAGGTACAGTTCTTGGCGGATGCATGGGCTATGTTCTCTGTTCATTGTTGGAAAATTACAAGATTAAAATGCCTGGGGACGTATATAATTTTATTAATCTTCCGGTTAACCTTCAGCTTTCTGATGTTTTTATGATAGGATCATCTGCTCTGATAATATGCTTTTTTGCAACATTGTATCCTGCGCATCAGGCTTCCAAAATAGATCCTGTTGAGGCAATTCGTAATGGTTGACAAAAAAGCTGATACAAAAAATGATGACAAGAAACCGGATAGCAGTTTAAAATCCGTAAGTAGTGTTTCCGAAGATATGATAACCGGAGAGAATATATTCAAAAGTTATCGAAACAACGGAACCGATATTGAGATATTAAAAGGGGTGAATTTTTCCATTAAATTAGGGGAAACCATTGCTGTTGTGGGCGCTTCAGGCATAGGCAAGTCAACTTTTCTTCAGATAATAGGTACACTTGACAGGCCTGACATGGGGACTTTAATGATAAGTGGGGAAAATGTTTTTCAACTTAAGGATGAAAGTCTGGCCAGCTTCAGGAATAGTAATATTGGTTTTGTTTTCCAGTTTCATTATCTACTTCCGGAGTTCAGTGCTATTGAGAATACAATGATGCCGGCACTTATAAATGGGCAGAAAAGGCATGATGCAAGCGAGTCGGCTGAATCTATTCTTGTGAGGGTCGGGTTAAAGGAAAGACTTTCACATAGAGTCAGTGAGCTTTCAGGTGGAGAACAGCAAAGAGTTGCTTTGGCAAGGGCTATTATTCTCAGGCCGCCTGTTCTTCTTGCTGATGAACCAACCGGTAATCTTGATAAAAAAAATAGTGAACAGGTTCATGAACTGCTTATGGAATTAAACAGTGAACTTTCCATGACAATGGTTGTAGTTACCCATAATATGGACCTTGCAGCTTATATGTCACGAAGCATAACAATTGTTGATGGTCAACTGATAGAAACTTGATCGAGGAGCTTATTTATGTATAGATATTTGTGTTTCTTTTTATTTATAATGGCTTTTTGTTTAGTCAATACTGCCTATTCACAAAGAACAGTGAAAGTGGCAGTTCTGCCATTTGAAGTTTATTCCCAAGAAAATCTTACTCATCTTCAAACTGAGGTTCAGGCTCAAATTGCAACACAACTGAAAAATGAAGGCGCAGTGGTTTTTGCTGAGGATATATTATTTGAGACTGATTTTTTGAAGAATGCAAAAAGCGCTGAAGAAATAAAGCAGACCGGTGTTGAGCTTGGTGTAGATTATGTCATTTGGGGTAGCATAACCTTTATCGGTGAAAAATTTAGTATAGATGCGAGGCTGGCCGAAACTGCTTATAAAACCATGCCTATTCCTTTATTTTCCGAAGGTGAAGGAGTCAGCAATATTAATGAAAACATAAAAAATCTATCGGATAACCTTGGTAATATTATTTTTAAGCGTGAAAAGATTGCGGAAATACGTGTAGAAGGAAACAAACGTATTGAAGAGGATGCTATTTTAAGAGTTATAAAAACTAAGCCCGGTAATGTGTATCGTTCTGAAAATCTTTCAGAGGATTTGAAGTTAGTATATTCAATGGGAGAAGGTTATTTCGAGGATATAAGAATTGAGTTTGAAGAAGGCCCTAAGGGTAGGATAATTATTTTTAAAGTAAAGGAAAAACCTACTTTAAGAAAGATTCTTGTGAAAGGAAATATTGGAATAAGTGATGAGGATATAAAAAGTGCCCTGGATATCAAGACCGGGTCAATTCTTAATAACAGTGTGATTGCCAAAAGTATAAAGGCTATTGAGAATTTGTATATTGAAAAGAATGTACATCATTCTATTGTTAAACATAATATCAAGCCTCTTGAGAACAACCAGTCGGATCTGGAATTTGTTATAGAAGAAGGTGTGACTATAAGAATTAAAAGTATAGATTTTGAAGGTAATAGTTCATATTCTGATAAAAAGCTTAAGAAAATGTTTAAAACAAAAGAAAAAGGTTTTTTATCCTGGCTGACTTCATCAGGAGAGCTTAATATTGAGCAGCTTAACCACGATATATCAAAGCTTACTGTTTTTTATCGTAATAACGGTTTTATTCAGTCTAAAGTTGGTGAGCCGGATATAAAATATGAGGATGAATGGATCTATATCAAAATAAAAATTCAAGAAGGGTTACAGTTCAATGTCGGTGAAATTAATATAATCGGTGATTTGTTAAAAACTAAAGATGAGCTTCTTGAGGGGTTGAAAATTAGAAATGAGGAGGTCCTTAACCAGGAAATACTAAGAAATGATGTTCTCTTATTGACAGATATATATTCTGATAATGGCTATTACTACGCTGATATCTTTCCAAGAGTTGACAAGGATATTGATAAAAAAACAGCCGATATTACCTTTGTTGTTGGTAAAGGCAAACTTGTTTATTTTGATCAAATTATTATCAGTGGAAACACCAAAACAAGGGACAAGGTTATCCGACGTGAACTTAAGATATATGAGCAGGAACTTTACAGCGGCCGTAGGATGAAAGAGGGGATTCGTAACCTGCATCGCCTTGATTTCTTTGAAGATATAAAGGTGAATCCGATAAAGGGCGACTCGGGTGACACGATGACGCTGAAAGTTGATGTAACTGAAAAACCAACAGGTGCGTTTACTTTTGGTGCAGGATATAGCAGTGGAACAGGACCGTTTACTACATTTAGTGTCTCCCAGAATAATCTTTTCGGCCTTGGACAGATACTGCAGGTAAAAGCGGATCTGGGGAGGGAATCAAACCAGTATAATTTATCTTTCACCGAGCCCTGGCTTTTTGATATGCCATTATCTGCAGGTGTGAATTTATACAATCTGAAGGTTCGATATGATACATATGATGTGGATTCTATTGGGGGTGGATTCCGTTTCAGCTATCCTGTTTTTGACCTGACACGTGCAAGTCTTTCTCTTTCATACAAGCAAAGTGATATATTAAATATTTATCTTAATGCTCCATTGTCCATACATGAAATGAGTGGTCAGAATGATACTATAAGCATATCTACAGGTATAAACTATGATTCAAGGTTTCCTAATCGTATGAATCCCAGAGAAGGATCTTATCACAGTGCTAATTTTATCTATGCCGGCGGTATGCTTGGAGGTGATGTAGGGTATACAAAATACCTGGCGGAAACAGGATGGTATATGCCGACATTCCTGAACAATGTTTTTTTTGTTCATGCGAAAACAGGTTATGTTAGTCAAAATTCAGACGGAAAACTTCCTGATTATGAGCGGTTTTATCTTGGCGGTATCCATTCAATGCGGGGGTTTGGCCATCGTGACATAAACAGATCTTATTATAGTTCTATTATAGATACTGATGGTGATGGTGATATAGACGGAGATGATACTCAGTATTATATAGAAAAAGGAGGCAATAAGTTTGTTCAGTTTAATGCTGAAATTCTTGTGCCATTGTTCGGAGAGAAATCAGGTATTGTCGGAGTTGTTTTTTTCGATACCGGCAATGTGTTTGACGATAATGAAAACATGAGTTTCGGGGCATTAAGGGAAAGTGCCGGATACGGTTTCAGATGGTTCTCCCCAATTGGTCCTATCAGGCTTGAGAATGGTTATATCCTTGATCCTAAGGGAGGAGAAGCAAGTACCGGTAAGTGGGAATTTTCTCTTGGAGGAACATTTTAAAGTACTCACGGTCACCAAGGAGAATAATTTGCACCAACGTACTTTTTGGTGCCCATATTCTCTTTTTTGACATAATAAGTAAAAAGTTATAAAAAAATAATTGTTTAGTTCTATATAGTAAATAAATTTTATGTTCTGAAGAGAAAACTTTCCCATATCATCATATAGATGAAATCAATATACAAATCTGTTACTAATGATTTGGGAGAGAAAATCTAACGAACAGTAACAGAAACCTTAACAGGTTTATTGAAGGAGGAGTATAATGAAGAAAATAATTACTTTTTTTGCTGCAGCAATTTGTGTCTCTTTAATAGCTATGCCTTTGTATGCGGCTGATATTGCAAAAATTGCGACTGTTAATATGCAGAAAGTTCTTACAAAGTCAGATTCCGGCAAGGTCGCTCAGGCAGTTATGATCAAAGAAGGGAAAAAAATGAGGTCGGATCTTGAGAAGAGAGGCGCTGAAATTAATGAACTCAAGGAAAAATATGATCGGGAACTCCTTGTAATGAACAAAGATAAACGTGAAGAAAAGCAGCGGGAATTCAGAATAAAATTAAATGACTTCAAAATTCTTGAGAAAAAAAATCTGGCTGAATTAAAAGAACTTGAAAAGGTACATGTGGGTCGTATACATAAAGAAATAATCGAAGTTGTTGAAAAAATCGGGAAAAAGGAACAATACCTTCTTATCGTTGATAGAATGGCAGTATTATATGCACCAAATCAGATAGATTTAACTGACCGGGTAATTAAAGAGATTAATAAAAAGAAGAAGAAATAATTTTCCGGGTAAAATCTTATTATCAATACACAGGATCTATTTTATAATTAACAATTATATATGCTGCTTTTCCGGTTTTTTGCTGAGTACCGGAGATACTCTTTTGGATCTCAATTAATGAGTCTAAATTGATACGTCGGTTCCGGTGAGATATTGTCTGGTGATTCCTTTTATTTTTATAATATTGGAGTGGCTGAGATTTATACCGGGGTCTTTATTCAAGAGATATAAAGGTATATTGATTATGGGTTCTAAAAGGTTAACGGTTCTAATAAAAGATTAGTACTGATTTTTTTGTCCCGTGGATAGTCTCCTGTTTTTGATAAAGATTGCATATTAAAATGAAAATTTTGTTTATGTTCAGGAAAGGAGATCCCGCTATAGCGGGATTGAGCCTGGAAAAGAAATTTTATATAAAAGGCGTTATTCAAATGTCTTAATTTTGTGCGCCTTTTGACACGCATCTATTCCGGCCATACTTGCTGCATAATTTGGGGTTTTTTATCCTGAATTCAGGTAATTTTAATAATTACGTCCATGGGGTAACCATACATGTCCTTTGGGGTTGAATCTTTACCTGACCCTCCTTCTGAATTATAGTTCCATGTTTCAGTTATGAATGCGGGCCCTGGGATTGTTTTTATCCATATTAAAACAAGAACATAATAACATATCCTTTAAAGCTGAGAATATTAAAATGGAAATAACACTTTCAAGAATTGCTGAAATATTAAATGGTGAACTAAAAGGGGATCCAGAAAAAAGTATTAGCGGGGCGGTACCGTTTGAAGTTGCAGGTAATGCAGAAATAACATTTGCCGGGAGTAAGAATTTTCTAAAAAAGATAGATGAAGCCTGTGCAGGATGTATTCTGGTCCCCCATGACCTTCCTGAAGCATCCGGGAATTTAATAATTGTAAAAAATCCCCATGTTGCATTTGCAAGAGTTGTACAGCTATTTTATCAGCCGGTAAAACAGAAAGAGGGCATTAATTCGGCAGCCTGTATAGCAGATGATTTTAAATACGGCACTAATCCATCTATAGGACCTTCTGTCGTTATTTACAAAAATGTTACGATTGGTGACCGGGTTACAATTCATCCAAATGTGACCATTGAAGATTCAGTTATTATCGGTGATGATGTCACAATTTATCCCAATACTGCAATCCTTTCAGGATGCAGGATCGGAAACAGGGTTATCATTAATGCCGGTACAGTAATAGGAAGCGACGGTTTCGGTTTTGCCTTTGACGGTGAAGTTTATCATAAAATACCTCATATCGGTGTTGTTACCATAGGCGATGATGTAGAGATTGGTGCATGTAATGCAATAGATAGAGCCACATTTGGAGAAACTAAAATAGGAAAAGGGGTAAAGACTGACAATCTTGTTCATGTGGCGCATAATGTTTCAATAGGTGATAACAGCGTGTTTGCGGGACAGGCTGGGATTTCCGGTAGTGTAAATATCGGAAAAAATGTAGTTTTGGCAGGGCAGGCTGGTGTTGCAGGACATCTTGAGATCGGTGATAATGTTACAGTCGGTCCAAAGACTGCTGTCCTGCGTTCAGTAGCAAGCGGTGAAGTTGTGTCAGGTATTCCTGAAATGCCTCATAAGTTATGGTTAAGGTCCCAGCGAATTATTCCAAAACTTCCTGAGATGAGAAAAAAAATCAAAGAACTGGAAAAAAGGTTGAATGAACTTGAGAAAAAATAACCGAGTTGCTAATGAAACTAATTGATGTGCCCTTATCTCATTTTATTGGAAAAACAATGATTTGTCTGATAAAAGCCTTATTAGGAGAAAAAAATGGAAAAAGATTATGATATTCAGGCGATTATGGATTTACTGCCCCACAGATATCCTTTTTTGCTGGTTGACCGGATAACAGAACTCGTAAAAGGTGAGAAAGTTGTCGGGTTGAAAAATGTAACAATTAACGAACCTCATTTCCAGGGGCATTTCCCTGGACGTCCGATAATGCCCGGTGTCCTTATTATTGAGGCAATGGCACAGGTTGGAGGTGTGCTTGCATTTGAATCAGCAGCTGAAGATGTTGGAGGGTTAATTTATTTTATGTCTATTGACAAAGTGAAATTCAGACAGCCTGTTTTTCCAGGAGATCAATTAATTCTTGAGACTAAGGTTCTTAAATTGAAAAGAAAGATAATCAAGATGAGCGGAACCGCATCTGTTGATGGAAAAGTAGTTACAGAAGCTGAATTCATGGCAACAATAGGAGGATAACCTTGATACATCCAACAGTAGTGATCGACTCAAAAACCAGTATAGGCAAGGATGTAGAGATCGGGCCTTATTCAGTTATTTCCAGTGATGTAGAAATTGGTGAAGGAACAAAGATCGGGTCCCACGTTGTCATTGAGCCATATGTTAAAATCGGCCCTGATTGCCGGATATTCCAATATGCGGCTATAGGAGCACAACCCCAGTCGTTGAAATTTGGAGGTGAAGTGACCTATGTGAAAATTGGTCGCGGTACAATTATAAGGGAGTTTGTAACGATACATAGAGGAACTGAGTTTGGTGGCGGTGTTACCGAAGTAGGTGATGAAAATTTTTTAATGGCTTACTCTCATGTAGCTCATGACTGCAAGATAGGGCGGGGAGTAGTGTTTTCCAATAATGCAACTCTGGCAGGGCATATCACAATCGGTGACTATGCAACAATCGGAGGACTTGTAGCAATTCATCAGTTTACAAGAATTGGTGATTATGCATTTGTTGGCGGGAAATCTGCTGTAGTGAAGGATATCCCACCTTATGTAATTGCAGCAGGTGACAGAGTAAAACTACACGGATTAAACACTGTTGGTTTAAAACGATACGGTTTTTCAAAAGATACATTAGCAGCCTTAAAGAAAACATACAGAATCATTTTTCGCATCGGCCTTACTTTAAATGAAGCAATTGAAAGAGTTAATGCAGAGGTCGATCAGATACCGGAAGTGACTCATTTTCTTGATTTTATCAAGTCTTCCCAGCGTGGTATCACAAGATAATTTTTCCATGACTTTAAACTGTTAAGAGAATTAACTTACTATGAAAATAGGTTTAATTGCAGGTGGTGGGCAGTTCCCCATAATTTTTTCTAACATAGCAAAATCAAAGGGATATGAAGTTTTTGCAGTGGCTCATATAAAAGAAACTGACCCTGCACTTGAGAACCATGTTGATATGATTAGGTGGATTCATCTTGGTCAGGTAAAGAAATTATTGAACTTTTTTAAAGAAAATAAAGTCACAGAAGTTGCTATGCTGGGGAAAATAAAAAAAACAAGGATTTTTTCCGATTTCAAGCCTGATACAAAAGCACTTAAATTAATTGCTGGTATGAGACATACCCATGATGATAACGTATTAAGAGGTTTAGCAGGGGCTCTTGAAAAGGAAGGAATCAAAGTCCGGTCTTCAACTTTCCTGATCCCGGACATCCTTGCAACTGAAGGATGCTGGACAAAGCGTAAACCGAGCAGGGCTGAAAAAGAGGACATGAAACTTGGATGGGAAATTGCCAAGGAGATTGGAAAACTAGATATCGGACAATGTATTGTCCTTTGTAAGGGGTCTGTTCTTGCCGTTGAGGCAATAGACGGTACCGATGCAACAATTAAAAGAGGCGGCAGCCTGGCAAATAATAGTGCTGTTGTGGTTAAGGTTGCAAAACCGAACCAGGATTTAAGATTTGATGTGCCTGCAGTCGGTGTTGAAACAATCATGACAATGCAGGAAGCTGGAGCAGGTCTATTGGTTCTTGAGGCAGGAAAAGCTGTTGTTTTTGATAAAGAAGAAATGATTGATTGTGCCGACCGATATGGAATATCAATAATTGCCCTTGAAAATGAAAACTAAGGGGCATTTCAAAAGTGATGAACTTATAAAAGCTATATTTGATGGTGTTGTAAAAAGTCTCCATCAAGAGTGAAAAGATTATGAAAAAATTACGTGTGGGTGTTGTGGGTGTTGGATATTTAGGGAAATTTCATGCTGAAAAATATGCAGCTATGGATGATGTAGACCTTGTTGGCGTTACTGACATTAACAGGAAGCAGGTTGAAAAAATTGCAAAAGAAGTCGGTACAACCGGCTATACTGATTACAGGAAATTATTTGGCAAGGTGGATGCTGTAAGCATTGTTGTGCCGACTCCGCTGCATTATAGAATAGGAAAGGATTTTCTGGAAAATGATGTTGATATGCTTCTTGAAAAACCCATGACCGAGTCTTTGAATGAAGCGGATGAATTGATAGATATTGCTGAATCAAGGGGGCTTATTATTCAGGTCGGTCATCTTGAGCGTTATAACCCGGCTGTTGTTCCTTTAAAGAATATTGTAAAAAAACCAAGGTTTATTGAGTCCCATCGGTTGAGTGTTTACAATGAAAGAGGAACAGATGTCAGTGTAGTACTGGATCTTATGATCCATGATATTGATATTATTTTAAATTATGTCGGGTCTGAGGTGAAGGCCATTAATGCAGCAGGGATTTCTGTGATTTCACAATATCCTGACATAGCAAATGCCCGCATAGAATTTAAAAACGGATGTGTAGCAAATGTAACAGCCAGCAGGATTTCTGGAAAAAATGAAAGAAAAATCAGACTTTTTCAGAAAGATGCATATATATCTGTTGATTTTGCAAATCGTGAAATAAATATAGTAAAAAAAGGTAATGACTCCGGTAATGCAAACTTGATTCCGGGAATGACATCTGATCTGCTTCGTTTCACCGATGGTGATGCCCTGGAGGATGAACTCAAGGCATTTGTAAAAAATGTTAAAAGACGTGAAGTGCCCGAAGTTTCCGGTAGAGTTGGACGTGAAGCGCTGAAAATAGCATTAAGTATTATGGATCAGATTAACACAACAAGCAACATGGTAAAGGTCGGTTAGGCCTCTATGAGAGAATCCCAGCAGCAAAAGTGTGTAATGATCGTTGCAGGAGAAGCCTCCGGTGACCTTCACGGATCAAATCTTGTAAAGGAGATGCAAAGGAAAGACAATAATCTTTTTTTTTGTGGAATTGGGGGAGATGCTCTTGCTGATTCAAAGGTAAGGATACTGGTCAATGCTTCAAAATTGTCTGTTGTAGGTATAACAGAGGTTTTTTCCAAACTCCCAAGCCTTCTTGATGGCATGGCTGTTGCCAAAAAACTTATTAAAAGCCTGAAACCGGATCTTTTAATATTAATAGATTTTCCCGATTTTAACCTTCATATAGCCTCAATAGCAAAGAAGGCTGGAGTTCCTGTCCTTTATTATATCAGCCCCCAGATCTGGGCATGGCGATCCGGGCGGATAAAAAAAATAAAGGCACTTGTTGATCATATGGCAGTCATCCTGCCTTTTGAAGCTGATTTTTATAAAGAAAATGATGTACCGGTTACATTTGTAGGACATCCTTTGCTTGATAATCAACACCCGCCTAAAACCCCGAATAATGATTTAAATGATTCAGGTGATACTATTATAGGACTTTTGCCGGGGTCAAGAGACAGGGAAATAACACGGCACCTTCCGGTTTTGATGAAAGCTGCCCACATTATTCAAAAACAATCCAGAAATATTAAATTTCTTGTCTCAATTGCTCCATCTGTTGACAGAGAATTGTTTGAACGTATTGTTTCCGGATCCTCTAAAGGGTTGAACTTTGAATATGAAACAGAAGGTGTTGATAATGTTTTTCACAGGAGTTCTTTTGTTGTAGCAGCATCGGGAACAGTAACACTTGAAGCTGCAATTTCCGGTACTCCCATGTTAATAGTTTACAAAGTGTCTCCGGTGAGCTATTGGCTTGGCAAATATTTAGTAAGTATCAAAAATGTTGGTCTTGTGAACCTCATTGCCGACGAGGAAATTGTTCCTGAACTTTTGCAGAACGATGCAACTCCTGAAAATATTGCTGATTATGTATTAAGTATGATTAATGATAATCAAAAGCTTCAGGAATTAAGGCAAAGGCTTTTAAAAATACGAGAACTTCTTGGTGGATCAGGAGCTTCCGGAAAAACAGCTGAAATAGCCATAAATATGCTAAGGCATAATGCATGAACGATTTAAAAAACGACAGTTTTACTGGAATAAAATGGAAGCTTGTCGGAAATATTGGAAAGATACTGATAGATATTATCTGCGGCACGGTTAAAGTCGATGCTCTTGGATTTGAAAAGGTAAGGCCTGTAATCGCCACGGATAAATTTATTTTCGCAATGTGGCATTCAAGAATTCTTCTTCTGATGTATCTATACAAATGGGGAAGGGCGTCTATTCTTGTAAGTCAGTCAAAAGATGGTGAAATTATTTCAAGAATTCTACATAGGTTCGGTCATGAGGTTATAAGGGGTTCAAGTTCTAAAAGAGGACTTCGAGCTCTTATGGGTCAGATAAGGTTTATGAAGGAAAATGGAATCCCCGGTCTGGTTACACCGGATGGGCCGAGGGGTCCCAGGTTTAAAGTACAGCCCGGTGTCATCAAGCTTGCAAAAAAAACCGGTTTCCCGATAATACCTATTACATACAGCGGAAAAAGGATAAAGATATTTGGAAGCTGGGACCGGTTTATTATGCCTTTACCATTTACAAAATGCAGGGTTGTTTATGGTGACCCTGTATATGTCCCGGGTGATGCAGGGGATGAAGAAGAACGTTATTGTCTTGTCCAACTCGAAGAAGAACTTTGCAATATTACACGCAAAGCCGATCAATTTTTTGAACATGATATAAATTAGTGATTGCGTTGGAAATCCTCTACAGCAGGATTACTGAGTAATCAGTTTTACTTTCTAAGGAATCTTATATATTTGTATGAAAAAAGAAAACCCTAAAATTTTTAACAGCAAGGTCAGGCGCCTGCTTTTACTTGTGAAAGAACATCGGTTCAGACTTTATTTTGCAATGTTTTGCATGGCGATTGTATCAGCTTCACAGGTAGCACTCGCATATTTAATAAAACCTGCAATTGATGATGTCTTTGTTTCCAAAAATGTTGAAGCCCTGACACAGATTCCATTTTATATAATAATTGTATGCATGATAGCCGGTATTGGTATGTATGGACAGGAATATTTCATGAGTTATGTAGGAGAGAGCATTATAAAGCGTCTTAGAGATGACCTTTATGAGAAAATTACCGATTTTCCTCTTGCATTTTTTCATGAGAAAAAAACCGGTGTGTTAATGGCAAGGATAACAAATGATGTTAATATTATCAAAGCAGCAGTATCAACTGCAGTAACGGTTTCAATAAAGGATCTCTTTTTACTTATAGGGCTTGCAGGGCTTATTATTTATCAAATATGGCAACTTGCTATAGCGGCTTTTGTTGTTTTACCGCTTGCATTTTTTCCTATAGTTTTACTTGGGAGGAAAGCAAGAAAAATCAGCACTGGAACCCAGGAATCAATGGCAGACCTTAATGTTGCTTTACATGAAACCTTTACCGGGAATAAAATTGTAAAAGCCTTTGGGATGGAGGAATATGAAAAGAATCGTTTTTATAAGAAAACCCACCGGCTATTCAGCCTGGAAGTAAAAGCTGTAATTGTAAAATCTCTTTTGGTGTTAGTGTTGCGTCACCAGGT
>Ga0209042_1002404_pt1 | contig 12360 bp, 9 predicted proteins | sample SaaInlV_200m_DNA_6_FD_184649 | JGI IMG/M metagenome (GOLD analysis project Ga0209042, IMG submission 184649) | Marine microbial communities from expanding oxygen minimum zones in the Saanich Inlet - SI037_S2LV_200m_DNA (SPAdes) (version 2) | ecosystem: Environmental > Aquatic > Marine >...
ACCGCTTTTGTATTAATTGCAGATGCAATATTAGCCACGGTTGGTGCTGCTGGTAATGTCACATTGGTTCCGTTAATGGAGAAGACATCCGCCGATGTTAGGTTTGCTGGGTTTGCATCACTAGTTACCGAAGAAAGACTATTTTGCCATTCATTCGTTCCAACTAGCATCCATTCGTTGCTACGATTTTTGTAAAAAAGCGGTGTATTTGCATTCGTCGCATTAATCGCATAATCACCAATTGCACCAATGCTTGCCAGTGGGTAGCTAGTAGCTACATCAATGTCACTTGCATTAGTGATAACCGTTGGTCCCTTGTTAGCAAAAGCAGCAGTGGTTTGATTCCATTCGAATAGGCCCCATTCGGTTTCTGCTGTATCTAGCCAATATGTGCCATTATCTGGATTTCCAGCAGGACGTGTTAACGAAGCAGATAGTTCTGCTAAATCAATATCTACGCGTTGCACATATGCACGGTTGCTGATACCTAATGTAGAATATGCAGTCATTAATCCATACTCATTTAATTCATAACCATGTAGCGATGTGCCACCTGATGTTTTGTAGAAGAACGGATTGCCAAATGTATTGACTAGTTCGCGCTGACTTGCAACTAGATATGTATCATTTGTGGTTGATGCTAATGTACCTGGGGCTACAGCAGTGCCTGCCCCATTTACTTTATTCTGTGCAGTAGCAATCAAGATATAAGGCACAGTCGCAGCTGATGCTGATGGATATGCACTTTCATCTACTATTGAGACGGAGACTCCTGGGGAAACTAAAATAGCCATGGTTAAAAATTCCTTTAATATAATATGTTTATAGTTATTTATTAGATTATGGTGATTTTTGCACTTTTAAAAACCCTTTTAAAGGGTTGCCATAAATACTTGATTATGAAAGATAAAAGACCATTGTGTAACAGGTGTCAGCAACGACCATGCGCTATAAACTATTACGATAATGATGGGAACGTACATTACCGAACTAAATGTGACCCTTGTGCTACAAAAAAGAAACCCTCATTGAATCCCAAATGGAGGAAATCAGGTTATAGGAAGAAAAAAGTATGTGATAAGTGTGGGTTCAGATCAGTACACAATGAACAAATTGTTGTATTTCACATAGATGGCAATCTAAATAATACTGTAATTAGTAATTTAAGGTCAGTATGCCTTAATTGTATAATAGAAGTGCAGAAAGAAGATTCACTTTGGCGACAAGGGGATCTAATTGCGGATTTCTGATAATGACCTGCCTATTTGAACATTTTTATCCAATAACCCATGTCAATGGCTGTGATCCATCAACATAATTTCTCAAATCTTCTATCAATTGTGTCATTTCAGCCTGTGCTTCTGATTTTAGCTGTGACCCATTAAGACTAGTTCCACCCTGTGGACCGGCAATACTTGCGAACTTTTCACGAACTTCACCTAATATTTGTTTAGAAGCTGCATATGTATAATCCTTTAACCACTGACTTGTCATACTGTCTTGTAATAATGTAGTCTCTGGTTTATGATTATATGTCCATAACAAAATAACTTCACCCGATCCCTTGGGACTTCTGATCAATTGCAACTCCTTTGTAACAGCATTGAATGTATAATTCAGATATGCACCAAACATTCTTGCGGCTGTCTCAACATATCCAGTATATAACTCATATGTTGCCAATCCACCAGAATAAGTGAAATTCAATAAATATACATTCAATGTTGCTGAACTAAACGGATCAAAACTAGTACTAGATGGTCCCATATTACTACCCATTGTTCTGCGATATATTTGCCTAACATGTGTAATCTCATCTGGCAATGTATAAACACTTTGGTTATTCTGTAATTCTACCCATGCATAACTCTCTTCAGTTGATGCTTGTGCTCGCTGTCTATACATTCCCAATGCGTGTTCATATGCAGTGGCATAGTGATCCTGCGTCATTTCAACATCGACTATTCCTGCACCCAATCGCATTGCAGCATAATCATACACACCTTGTTTTAATTCTGTTAGAGTTGCCATTTATATTCCTATTATTCTAATTATTTATGTATTTTCAATGCACTCTTAATATGATTAGATGTTCATTAAATCTACCGGTTAGTTTGATATCTACCGTTTCAATGCCAGCAAATATCTTTCTTGCATTAGCCTTATTCACTTGTATTATCTGTTTAAGCTGATCTGCTGGCTTTCGTAAAGTCTTACCAGCTGATTTGGCTTCACTGAACCCAGCAATCGTGTTGTTTTTTACTCCCAATCCACCAGATTGGGAATCTGCCACATAATAATGCAATTTTCTTTTTTTAGAATCATACACATACATCTCTATTGCACCTAGTATCTTAATTGGCTTTATGCTTTTAAGATTAAAATCAGGAAATTCTTTCATATATTTCAACTTAGACACCAACTGCTCTGCTGAGATTGGTTTTTTCTTCGGTGTTACCCTTGTTGATTTCTTGTATACCACATAACTATGTAAATCTTCAATCACTAACCCACAAAACTTAATAAGTCTGCGAAGTTTTGCTTTTCCGATATGATCGTATGATTCATTGATATATGCATCAGTGCCATCATATGCTAATGTTAGTTCGCTAATCTTATCTTCCCATGCTTCAATCAATAACGGCACATGTTGGGGCAACATAGTGGATGCTTTCAGAATATGTATAGGCATAAATGCATGATTTGATGGTGCCTCCTGAATGTAATAATCATCATACATCCCTTCAAGCTCACCACCAATCTCCATTGCCTTTTCTTTCATTATTTCCTGAACATTTGGCTTTTCTTTCTTGGGTTCATTGGTATCATTCGGTGACGTAATTGCCAATGCCTTTAGACGATCAATTTCACTCTCTATGGTGTTGATATCTATGTCATTCGGTTGGAATCCTTTGATAATCATATTAGCCAACCACCCAATGGTAGTGTGATACTTGCTATCTGATACCTTATTGATAATATTAGCATCATCTGTTCTTCCATTTTTAGTTAAAAAAGATAATAGCATTGATTTGGCATCTTTATGATTATGAAAATAATTATACCAATTGAATGCACCCATCATCACCGTTCTGCGTTCGATATCATTAATTGGGTGATCCCATATCGGTTCTGATCCCATGTACCGTTCATCTATTGTCTTTCTTCTTCCCACTTATATGTCTCTCCGCTTCGTTGTTGATATCTTAATATTGTAGTTCACCTATTTAATGCTGTCAATCGTTTTATAGACGACACAGCATCAAAAACCAACTAAATACATTAAATATGTTTTTAAAGGATTAAATATGAGTACATATTATGTACCTACCACACAAAGTTCAGGTGAAAATCACCTTTCCATGTATAAAGAATCACGCAAGGATGATTATTTCTATTTAGACAATGTAATCAGCGAACAATACACGGTTGGTGGTTTAGATATTTATATACACAAATATCTGGGGCCAATGACAAAGGGAGAGGATTCACAAGATGCTGATTATGATGCTACTCAGCCAGGAAGAGATACAACCGATCCGTTATTCATTGAGGATTTATTCTTACTAGAAAATCGTGACAGAGATTACGATGACACCATATATAAACTCCGTGGTGTATACAATGTACAAGATATAGATTTTGAAATGTCCCAATTTGGATTATTTTTACAAAATGATACTATTTTTATGACATTCCACTACAATGATATGATTTCATTGTTTAACCGAAAACTTATGTCTGGGGATGTTGTTGAAGTTCCAAATTTAAAAGATTATAATCCATTAGATTCCACATTACACAAAGCATTGCCAAAATTATACTCAATTCAGGATGCTTCATTTGCAAGTGAGGGGTTTACAGCCACATGGTCACCCCATTTATGGCGTGTTAAACTAACCCCATTAGTTGGATCACAAGAATACAAAGATGTATTGGATAATGTGTATGAACTAACTGCTGATGACACAGACCACTTAGGAAGCACTGTTGATTACACATCAGATAACAATGATGGTGGTGATTCTACATTGGCTGATTTGATTACAGCATACAACAATGATATTGCCGTAAATGATGCTATTGTTACACAAGCAGAAGCAGAACTACCTGTTAGTGGGTATGATGTTAGTAAGTTCTATATTGCACCTGTTGGGTCTGATGGATCACCACAAGATGGCACAGGAATATCTGCTGATACTATTGCATTATTCACGGATTCATCTGTTATTAAAGCAGACAGAGGGAAGATGTCACCAGAATCAAATGGTTGGGTTGGTGGTTATTTAACTGGTAATAATATGCCACCGAATGGGCTACCAGTCACACCAGCTACTCAATTTCCACCAAATGCATTATCAGGTGATTATGTGTTGCGATTAGATTATTTCCCCAACCGCTTATTCAGATTTGATGGGAATCATTGGGTTAAAGTTGAAGATGGGGTAAGGACTGAATTAACTCCTGGTGAAGCAAATAATAGGACTATACGAAATAAATTTGTAAATAACAATGATACAATAAACACAAATGATCGTGGAGATATACCTTCACGCCAAGGATTAAGCGAGTTGTTAGAACCTCGCGCCGATAACTAGGATATATTATGGCAATACCATTTCATTACGATGAACAAATAAGACGGTTTTTATTGCAATTTACGAGAATGTTTAGCCATTTTTCGGTCGAATATGGCAGAACTTCGGATGGAAGTGATCCAGTTTACCAAACTGTACCTATTAGGTATGGTGATTCATCTAGACAAGCACAAACTATAATGCAACAAAACTCTGCCAATAAAGTGCCAGCTGCACCATTAATGTCTTTCTATGTAAATGCATTGGATTACGCAAGGGACAGAGTGCAAGAACCATATTTTACTGATAAGGTTCAGGTCAGACAACGCCAATATGATGCGACATCCGAAACATACAGCACAACACAAGGAAATGCATTCACAGTTGAACGCTTAATGCCAGTACCATACAATTTAGGGCTTACATTGGATATATGGACTACTAACACAAACCAAAAATTACAAATACTAGAACAAATTCTTCCATACTATAATCCATCCATTGAAATACAAAGCACCGATAATTACTTAGATTGGACAAGTTTAAGTGTAGTTGAATTAAACTCAACCACGTGGACATCAAGAAGCATTCCAAGGGGTTCTGATGAACCAATTGATATTACATCACTTATGTTCACATTGCCTATATGGATCAGTCCACCGGCAAGAGTCACAAAAGGTGGGGTTATTCACAAGATTATAGCAAGTATCTACGATGATGATGGGAATCACATTGATGCTATCTCAAATGATGACCTTTTACTAGGTACTAGAATGAAGATTGCACCACATGGATATCAGTTGTTATTATTGGATAACCAATTACAAATACTAAAAGATAGTGCGATTGAAGATACAAAAAATAACTCATTTGACCCTATCCCAACACAAGATAGCAATATCTTATGGCATGCAGTAACAGATGAATATTTACCAGAACAGTTCGAAAGTGGGATTAGTCAAATTCGGTTAGAAAACACCATGACAGGTGATGAAATAGTTGGCACGGTATCATATCACCCAACCGATGATAGGTTTTTATTATACACCGTTGACACGGATACACTGCCACAGAATACCTTATCTGCTGTTGATGCAGTAGTAAACCCATTGCATAGTGGTCCAGGTGTTGTAACTGGGAAAACTACATTTCCATTAGCGAATACAGGACAACGTTATTTACTAACAGAAAGCACTGGTCATTCTAGCAACACTGACAGCAATGATGTTGCACAAGCATGGAAAGGTACAGACGGGTCACAACTCATTGCCAATACCAGTGATATCATTGAATACGATGGTTCCACGTGGAACGTAATCTTTGATACTAGTGAAAATACCGAAGTGGTCACAGATGTCGAATATGTTACCAATGTGACTACAGGATTACAATACAAATGGACAGGGGTACAATGGTTACGATCATATGAAGGAATATATCGTGGTGGGGAATGGGCAATAATATTATAACAGCGTTGGGTGTGTGGTTTTTTACAGCAAAGACGAATAGATACTTGTATCTGCTTCGGAATGATGAAAAACACCCACAATCATGGGGATTACCTGGTGGCAAAGTAGACGAAAACGAAACATTGCTTGAAACAATAGAGCGTGAATGCACCGAAGAGATGGGTTTTATGCCAAAATACACAAAAATGGTTCCCATTGAGCATTTCACATCACCCAATAATCAATTCTGCTATCATACATTTTTTTGTTTAATAGATGATGAGTTTATTCCTAAGTTAAACCATGAACATACTGGTTATAGCTGGATAGACAGAGGCATTATACCCAATCCATTGCATCCCGGTTTATGGGCGACATTAAATATAGATGACATCTACGGCAAAATAAAAACTATTGAAAAACTATACGCAATTTAAGTGTCGGTGTACGATACATATTCAGGAATAGTCATTGATTTCATATTCAAATGATATTTGAATAACTCAGGCATACTGCTATTCTTATGCACAAAATAATACTGAACATCTGGATATGCTTTTATAACCTCATTCACTGATTGTATTATTTTTAGCTGTTCATTCCCATATTGATCAACTTCATCATACCCAAACAAGAAAATTTCTTTATGTTCATCAAAACAAGCTAACCACAATGCTATTGCATGCTGGGTTGATTTAAACCCGTGTGGTATTAGATAAAATTCACCTTCATTGTTTATACACAATTTTGGAGTAGTATAAACAATGGTGTCTTCTTGATAATTTTTTTCTTTTATTTCATTTAGCATATTCTGGTTAGTCGAAACCAAAAAATCACATTTTAATTCTCTAAATATATCATCAACCCCATACACCTGCATTGCATTCGATGCGAGCAACCCACCTTGATGATTTTCTAGTGTATTAAATTTAAAATTTTCAGTACTCGGGCCATGGGCGATGCATGTAGCACGCCCCATGTGCTTATTATTGATTGGGTTGTCTACCCATTCACGTTCTTGTTCTTTCTTCCCATCTTTAAAGATAGTATTAGTAATAACAAACTCGCCATCATAGTCGCTTCGGTATCGTGCTGGAATCATCGTAATCCTATTATTATCTCAATTACACCATCCTCTGGTGTGGTTTTATTCTCCAATGACTTGCCAATAATTGTGCCCATCCGCGGATCACTGTCATCATCTTTCCAGGATTCAGCAAACCCCGGTACTCCACTTGCCACTATTAAATCACCAATCTCAATAGTACCCGTTACATTGCATGGAACACGTCCAATCAATGCCACGGTAACATGCTGTCCATCTAACTCATCGTTCATAGTGAACGCTGGATTCGTTGAAACTACCCCAGCCACTTTTCTGCTGGCATATTCAGTGCATCGCGTCACTTCGCACTGTCCACCCAACATCACAACTGTTCCAGGGGCATATTCTTCATCACTCGTATAATTTTCTGCAATATCGGCATATTGCGCAGATAAAGCTGTTCCAGAAAACAACCCAGCATGCATTGTCTCAGTGCCTACAGACCATCTATCGTTGGTTTCATCCCACACGAACGCGACACTGTCTAAATTTCCACGGTTGATTTCAAACCCAGCATCTTCGGTTGGGGCTGAATTATTTGGATAATTGCTGTTAAGTCTCATAATATTATCAGCTAAATTAATAGTTTCCGTATTAATTGTAGTTGTAGCACCGCTCACCGTTAGGTTGCCAGTTACTGTTAAGCTACTAAATGTTGGACTACTTGATGTTGATACAGATTGCCCCACCGAAATGATTGGGGTTGCACCTTCCCCAGTATTATTTGTTATAGTAACACCACTGCCAGCTACTAACTTCTTAACATAATCCCCAGTAGTGCCAGTACCTAATACAACAGCATCCATTGATGTAGCAATACTAACATTACCCAAGTTAGTCATGGTAGCAGAACCAGTTACATCACCGGTCAATGTAATTGATGGATCATTTACATTAAAGTTTAATTTCCCCTGACCAGATGAATTATCGATATATGTCACCGTAATTCCACTTTCAGTGTTATCTGATACCATATCACCGATCACATCCTCTACTTCTTCAGCGAAGTTTGTTATATCAGTGGTCGCATGCGAATGCGACGATGGGGCACCGGTTGAAGATGCTGAATCAACATATGCCTTAGTAGCAGCATGCATATTAGATGTCGGTGCAGCATTTAATGATAATGCACCAGTCATAGTATCACCTGTTTTCGCAACATAATCAGTATGAGTATGGGCGGCTGGTGCAGCATCCATTGATGTGGCAATGCTAACATTGCCTAAGTTAGTCATAGTAGCAGAACCAGTCACATCACCAGTCAATGTAATTGATGGATCACTTACATTAAAGTTTAATTTCCCGGCACTGTCATCATATGTTACCGCAATTCCACTTTCCGCATTGGATGACACCATGCCACCAACAATATCTTGTACTGCCTCATCATCTAATAGGTTGGAGTTAGAATCAACATATTGCTTAGTGGCCGCATGCATATTAGCTGTTGGGGCTGCATTCAATGTCAATGCACCAGTCATCACATCACCTGTCTTCAGCACATTCAAACTTGCACTACCTGTTAAGCTAGCCGTGATTATGCCCGCTGTGAAGTTGCCTGATGCATCACGTGACACAATCGTGCCAGCAGTATTTGCACTAGTTGCATCCGACGTTATCGTGTACGCTGTTGCATCTGATGCTGATATTTGCGTAATGCTTAATCCAGTGCCACTACCCACAATAGTACTTGCATATTGCCCTGTTGTATTCTCACCCAATGCCACTGCATCGTTTGCTATCTGTGCAGTTAATGTAACATTTCCTAAATCAGTTATCGTAGCTGTGCCTGATAAATCACCACCTAATGTAATCGTGAAATCATCTGTATTGAAATTGAGTTTCCCAGTACTATCATCATATGTTACTGCAATGCCTGTTTCGGCATTTACAGGGGATACCATGCTTCCCACAATATCTTGGACTGACTCAATATAGCTATTGCTACTAGTATCCAACGATACTGTATACCCAGCACCTTCTGTTGTTCCTGTGGAGTTTGTTAAACTTAATGCGGACCCAACCCCAAACATGGCTACATAATTACCCTGTGTATTAGTACCTAGCACCGTGGAATCCGTTGCCATCGTAGTAGTTATACTAACATCCCCTAAATTAGTAACGGTCGCACTACCCTGCACATCACCGGTCAATGTGATTGCAAAATCAGCAGTATCAAAATTAAGCCGGGCAGATGAGTCATCATATGTTACAGTGATGCCATTTTCGGTGTTGACCGGGGATACCATGCTTCCCACGATATCTTGGATCTGCTCTTCTGAATGTATTCTTGGCAAATTAACATTTACTAGTGTGTTGTCACCTGGCGCGGCCGTAACACTAACCGATCCATCAGTAAATGCCACCCCAGTGAAGTTGATCACATCAACCGCAGTTGCTAACCCAACAACAGAACCTTGTCGCTGGACACTTATTTTGGCTAAATTCTGTGAATTTTCAAATCGCGAGGTTGCTGAATTATAGATTAATGCATCACCATTGGCCAATGTACCTACCGTCACGTCGGAGAGGTCAGATAATGTGGCATCCAGTGATAGCACAATGTCTGCTGATAGCTGCCCACCACCCGATAACCCAGATCCCGCAGTAATATTCCGTGATACCAATACTGCACCAATATCCACTGGAGTCGGCATTGCATGCACATGGTCACTTCTTGAAACATCAGTTGAAATGCCCGCGGTGGCAGACCCCAAATTCGAGGTGACCGAGTTTGAAAAATTAGCCACGATGCTCACCCCGCCACCAGCACCTCCATCAGTTAATACCAACCCCGCCCCAGCCTGTAGCGTTCTTTCATGCTGTAATGTGTTATTGGCACTAATGACTACATACGATGCATTCGCCGGTGCCCCAAGTGGCTCGCTTGCCGTCACTGAACCACTAGCAGAGTATGCACTATATAATAATGTACTCAGTGGAGTGGTTATTGCTTCGTCAGCATAGATTGCGAATGTAGTTCCACTTATCACATCTGCAAAATACGCATTCCCGTTTAGTTCAGTCATGCCACCAATGTCGGTGAATGTTACTTGATCACCATCACTAAACTCGTGTGCAATTATAGTAGTAACAATTGCAGGGGATGATTGTGTAATATTATGCACATCAGCAGAAGATGTACCACCGCCACCGCCACCAACCCCAGCTGCATTCGCCTTGGCAGCAAATGCATCATTGCTTATATTATTTAAATCAGTTCTTGCAAGTTCAAACCCATTTGCAGTAATACCATCGTGTGCATGTATGCTGTTGTTTGTTGTGTTAAATGTTAATTCACCCGTTGCCCCAGTGAATAATAATGTGTCGGCTGATGTGCCACGTCGGTGCTGTAATTGACTTGCCATTGGTTTTCCTTTATATGTTTCCTAAATCTGGTTTGGTTTCTAGAATACCAGAAACTAGTCTGCCCATGTCTAGTATAGGCCCTTCATTGTCACTCAAACTACCACAATCATGTTCTGGTTGGGTATACCACAATTCTCTAATGTCATACATCGTTATATTTATCCTACCATTTACCTCATCATTCTCAACTATCGGTGCAATAAACCGAGAACTATTGAAGTTTATCTCTATCTGCTGACCCACCAATTGCGCATCTTTGGCGATTTGGCTCTTAGCCAAGATAGCATCGCTGTTGGCACTAATGGTAAAATTGCCGCTACCACCCCCATCATTGATGCTAATGCCAGACCCAGCAACCAATCTTCTAGCGTTTGGTATATTGTCACTGCCTTGGTCCGCCGTTAAGAACGTTTCATTCGCTGGGCTATTTGGCACATACACAGTCGCCACCTGCCCATCTAAACTCACCGCAGTTGATATCCCTCCACCAACGAAATTGAGCGACGTCACATTACCAGAGGTCGTGCCCTCATCCGACACCGTAATTTCAGCTGTGCCACCCCCTAAATTAGTCGTAATGTCTATCTGACTATCAACCGATGTTCCATCAAATGTAACCGTACCTGTCCCCGTCACTGCACCGTTCAAGTTAATAGTAATAGGATCAACCGCCAAATTAAACCCCTGATTAATATGGTCATACTCCACAACCAATCCATCATGATTTCCCACTAATTTAGGCTTTATTATATCCACTACATCTGTTTCTGTGACATCTGATGTCACAGAAATATCCAACACCGTGTCGTTGGTTGGATCTAGTGCAGTTGTTATATTATCCCCGACAAAATTCAATACCCGAATGGATTCCGCATCACTAACCGCTAAGCTATCTTTCCTAGCCGTCAATCCTTCAATAAAATTGGTATATGTGACGATATTAACATCATTTAATTGACTAACTGTACCAGTTCCAGTAATATCACCAGTTAAACTAATGTCAAATTCCCTGACACCTAGTTCTATGGCGTTGTTTGTGCTGTCATAGTTAACAGTAATTCCTGTTTCAGTTTCAATCTGCGTAGATGGATCACGAACCGTGCCTTTTACCGAAGTTCCTATCTCATCACGCACATCTTGCGATGATAACCCATCCGAAACTGTTATATTCACAGTATCACCTAGCCTAGTGACATTAAGGTTGTTTCCGTCAAAACTCAAGGTATCTACTGATTTTTGTGTGCCTAAGTCAACCCCATCATCGCGAATTGTCAGTCCAGTAGCAATATCTACGCTAGTATTGATTACGATATTAGAATCAAAATCAGTGACTGTTGCCGTGCCGGAGATGTCACCTTGCAGAATAACATCGAAATCAGACACGGATACGTCAATTCTAGCAGTATCGTTATTATATTCAGTACTAATCCCCTCAGTTGAGTTTCCAGTAAACATACTGCCCACTACTGTTTGAATTCCCACAGGATAATCTGATAACGAAGTTGTTGCCAATGCATCTACCGCAAAGTCAAGTTTTTGTGTTACACCGTTATATACAACTTGAATCCCATCTTCAGAATTCAATGCTACCATATCACCGACTTCATTCCTAGTATATTCGGGAAGTCCTATGATACTGCTAGGGGCGTGGGTGTGCTCTTCAACACCCGATGTTAAATCTATCGTGTTTTTTACGCTCCTAGCGAAACCATCATTCCCTTTTATCAGTCCCATATACACAGATCCTTTATATTTAATTATATTTATGCAATAAAAAAGGGACTCATAAGAGTCCCTTCCAGTATTTAAATTACTTGCTTAGTTAAAAACTTATAATTTTCCTACAACTACTTCAATAACA
>Ga0209042_1002405_pt1 | contig 12358 bp, 6 predicted proteins | sample SaaInlV_200m_DNA_6_FD_184649 | JGI IMG/M metagenome (GOLD analysis project Ga0209042, IMG submission 184649) | Marine microbial communities from expanding oxygen minimum zones in the Saanich Inlet - SI037_S2LV_200m_DNA (SPAdes) (version 2) | ecosystem: Environmental > Aquatic > Marine >...
CACTTCTTAGCAAGAATGAGAAGAAAAAGCAAGTGCTATACTAAAAAGTTAGAAATGTTGAAACAAGCTGTAATGATGCTCATGTTGAAATGGAATAATCAATTAAGTATACTTTGTTAACAATGCCATAATTTTTTACCTCAACAAAGTAATATTTCCTTTTTTAGAGAAATTTGAATAATCCCAACAAGTTACCTCAAGATAATAGACAAAAACCGCCGGATCTAATTCTTTGTTTTTATAAGTCCCATCCCAGCCTTTTGTAATATCTTTTGTAGAAAAAACCATTTTTCCCCACCTGTCGTAAATTGCAAAAAATATATCCCGAACCATTTCGCTGTAAACGTACAAAATGTCATTATGCCCGTCATCGTTTGGTGTGAAAGCATTTGGCACAAAAACATAATCTTCATTGCAAAAAACATCGAGTACAACAATTTCTACCGAATCGTTTTTTTCGCAGCTAAATTCATCATTTACAAATGCCGAAAAAACAGTGTTTTCTGTCGGGCTGGCAGTGGGTTCTGCTATAGTATCGGCGTTTAAATAGTGAGCAGGAAACCACTGAAAATTTAAGTTATCGAACTGATTTGTATGCAAAATAGTGGACTGTCCATAATAAATCGTATCATCATCGGCATAAACTTCAAGCTCAGTTAGAGAAAATTCTGAAATGAAAATTTCTACAGTATCAACTAATTTACAGCCTTCCTGATTTTCAATTTCTACAAAAACCGAAGTCTGCTCTTCCGTATAAATCAATGGCGATGAAGTACTTGCTCCTTCAATAACAATTTCTTCAGGCTTCCAGTCAAAAAAATAACTTTGACCGGGATAGGTATTTTCAGCAACGATTTCCAAATAATCGTAAATGCAGATTGTGTAGTCTTGCAGTGGCTCAATGTAAATGGCAGATACAAATACGGTTTCTTCGGATAGAATATCACAATATTGATTTGTAATGTTCAGGTAATAAATTTGTGTAGTATCCGGCGAAACCGGCAGAATTGTGTCAATATAGTTAAATGAATTGTTGAAACCCGGATCAATTGCCCATGAAATATCGTGATAGCTTCCGTCTGTTTCTAAAATCAAAATTGCAGTATCGCCCTGACATATTGAATTGTCATCTACAGATAAATTGAAATTTAGAGTGTGAACATAAACAGTCTGATATGAAGTATCTATGCACGAACCCTCAATACTCGACAAAATGAAAGTTGTGGTTTCATCCGGAAAAGCAAGCGGATTGGAAATATTGCTTTCGGTTAAAAATGTTGAATTGTCCCACAAGTAGGAAACATTTGGATTTCCGCTTGGCGAAAAACCAACCAAAATACTGTCGCCTAAACAATAATGTAAGGCAGCTAAAGTTTCGACAACATTTTCTTCAATTTTAACAATTTTTGTAATAGTATCGCTCAAATTGCAGGTTTCCGTACTATTTGCAACAAGTGTAATTTCAAATAATCCCGCTTCTGTAAAGTAAAAACTTGAATTAACATTTGTCGATGTAGAACCATCCGGAAGAGTCCACTCAAAAGTTGTGGCATCCTGGCTAATATTTTCAAATTCAATTTCCACAGGAAAACAATTTGATTGCGGAACTTTGAAATCGGCAATTGTCATTGGGAAATTAAAAGCAATTTTAAAAATTGCATTGTTGCAATTAGTCGAAGCATTCGAAGCTGAAAGAGTGTCGGGGTGCGGATCGGGGAAAATCGGAAATTCCTGACAGCCTCCACAACTTGCACAAACCGATTGATAGATATAACCAAACCTGTCGAAGCGACTTGTTCCTCCATCTACATGATCGCCTCCACTTCGTGTGCATCCTGTGTAGTGCAACTCACCAAAGTAGCTGGCATATTCTAAAGTTTGAGCATCTTCCGAAAGAATCATCACATAAAAATCTTGTCCATCGGTTGAATCCTGATAGGCATCATTTGTAATTTCCATATTTTTTGTTCCTTCAATTGAACCCCAGGTATTTCCATCCATGCCGCCCCATTCACGTCCCCAGCCGGACAAATAAACTCTGTTGCAAATGTCTGCCGTGAAAGCAGTTATAGAAATATTTGGTTTACCATTTCCTGTTCCAAAAGTTGTTGACCAATTCAAATTAGTCAAATCGTACGACAAATTTGAAATAAATTGCCCACTGTTCGGGATATTATAAAGTGCATTGTAAACTAAAGTAGAGCCTGTTGCTTTTGTTTGTCCGCAAATGAAAATCTTGTTTGAATTAGCAATTCTCACAAAGTAAACTTGGTCGTAAGCATCTGAGCCAAAAAATGTTGAACTTAACAAAAATTGTCCGTTGGCAGAAATTCTTGACACAAAACCATCAGTAGAACCACCAAGATAGTTCTGATCTAAAACTCCTGAACTTGTAGGAAAATCCTGCGAACAAGTACCACCTGCAACAAAAACTTCCGAGTTTCTTGCAATGTCGATTGAATAAATGGCATCGTTTTGAGAGCCTCCAAGAAACGTGCTCCATTCCAAATTGCTGAGTTGAGGATTAAGTTTAAAAACAACACCTTCCTGATTTCCGTTAGAAGTATCTTGCACAGAATTTAAACTTGTCGGAAAATCGTCTGAAAAAGTACAACTTGCTACATAAACAAAGTTAGAGTCATCCACTACGATTTCCCCCCTTGCACCATCGCCATAATTAAAATATAGCGAATCGTTGCCATGCAAAATATGATTCCCATAACTTGATTTATAATTTATTCCATCGTTTTTTGATCCTCCCACGAAAGTGGAAGCAATCATCTGGTCGCCATTTTCGCTTAAGCGAAAAACAAAAATATCTGAACCTGATTGGAAATTAATTGCATTATCATAATTAAGAGCATCGCCTCCATTAAAAGAATTGTCGTAGGCATTTGCAGAAACCGGAAAATTGCCGGAGCCTGTAGTTCCAAAAATTAACAATTCGTTATATCTATTAGCTACAAGGCTATGTGGCATTTCACTACTGCTACCACCAATATAAGTTGAAAAAATCCTTGACGCACCGTCAGAACTGTACTTTATTATCCCAATATCCCATGCATTTGCATTTGTTCCGGCATAATTTTGCTGAAAAGCTCCTGTTGTTACAGGATAGCCAATTCCGCTTACTATGCCTCCCGAATAAACATTCTGGTTTAAATCGAAGGTTGCTGTAAATCCCCAATTGTCGGCAGTTGAACCTGAATAATTTGAGAAAACAAGTGTCGGATCTATAACCAGATTTTTGGATTTGTCGTAATTCTCATCTATTTCAAAAAATAGTGAATTCCCTTTAAGTTTATATTTGCAAGCTATTTTGATTGTATCATTATTTATAATTTGATAGGCAAAGGGTTTTAGTTCAGCAATTTTGTTTACAGTGGTAGAAATTATGAGGTTTCCATTTTTAATTTCGATTTTTTCAACACCTTCGTAAAAAAGCTCAATTTCGCCAATATCGCCTCCTTTTCTAAGTACGAAATCATATTTAAGATTTTCATTTATGCTGTAAATCTTTAGATCGATGTTATTGTATAAATCCTTGTATTCAACAGTTTTATACTTTCTGACAAAGGAAGCCCAGCGCTCGGGATTGTTTCCAAGAAAATAGTTGTTGTAAGATTTTTTGGGTGAAAAGCCTTGAATTTTCGATTTGTCGATTTTCGAATTTAGAAATTCAATTTTGTAGGCATGAAAATGAACTTCCTCGCAAAGAGATTTTTGTTTCGGAACTGAAGTATGTCCATGATTAGTGTGGCTATCCTCATCGCTTAAAAAATTAAAGCACAACGATTTTTCTTCAAGGAAAATCGCAGCATTTTTCATTTCAGCTTTAAAAAGGATATGATTTTCCCACTGATTTTTGTTTTCGATGAACTCAATTTTGTTCTGAGCTTGGGTAGTTAAAAAAAATACTATTTGTGTGAATAACAATAAACAAGCTTTGTTATTGATAATGTCAAATAGCTTTTTCATTTATTTTCAAAAAAAAGTTTAGAAACATTCAGTTATAAACTTTCAAAAGTACTACAAAATATCGGGAATTACGAAGTAGAATGTTGAGCCTTTGCCTTCTTCGGATTCTAACCAAATTTGCCCTCCAAAGTAGGCAAGCAATTTTTTAGAAATAAATAATCCTAAGCCTGTACCTTCGTATTTTCTTGTATGTGAGTCATCAATCTGTCGGAAATTTTCAAATACAATTTCTTGTTTTTCTTCTGAAATTCCAATTCCTGTGTCTGTTATATAAAATAGAACTGAGTTTCCGTCTCCTATGTTTAAGCCAAATTCGACATGGCCCTTTTCAGTAAATTTAATCGCATTCTTCAGAATTTGCTTAAATATATGAGTTAGAACATTTCTATCGAAAAATATTTCTTTTATTTTGAAAGATAGTTTATACTTAGTTTCTATTTCATTTTTTCCTAATTTTTCTCTCTCACTATTAACTAATTGCAACATTTCGTCAAAAAATTCCGAAACAAGAATTTCTTCTTTTTTAGTTACCATTTCGCCAGTTTCAATTAATGAAAGTTCAAAAATATCTTCAATTAGTTCTAATAAATTATTCCCGCTTTTATTAATCTCAATTGCAAAATCGTTAACCTCAGGGCTCACATTTTCTTGCTCTATAACAAATGAGAAACCTATTATAGCATTTAATGGTGTCCTCAATTCGTGCGACATGTTTGCAAGAAATGCTGATTTCAATCTGTCAGACTCCTCTGCTTTTTCTTTAGCAATTCGCAATTCTTTTTGGTGAGTTACTATTTCATAATTCTTTTTGCGCAAAAGTTCTAATGCTCTTCTTTTTACATAAAACTGTCGGAATAATATTATCAACAATAATACAAAAACTGAAAAAACTACAATAGAAATTACAAAATATGTGTTTTGCTTTTCTATCTCTACTTGCTGTTTCTCAAGTTCTATTTTATGTAGTTGCTTCTCAATTTTCAGAATTTCTATTTCTTTTTCGTTTTTCACAGATTCGTATTTTCGCTCCATTTCAGCAACTTGATTTTGGACATTTTCGTCCATAATAGAATCTTTGAGTTCAATATATTGCGTGTAATAGTTGAGAGCTTCCTTATAGTTTCTTAGTCTTTTATTAATTAAATACAAATCTTCAAGGTTGGCAAATTTCGTTTCAACAAAATTTAATGAATCAGCAAGTTGTTTGCATTTTTCAAAATATTCGTATGCTATTTCATATTGGCCTAATTTAAAATAAATATCTCCAATACTATTGTATGAATTAGTAATTCCTGCTATATTGTTTAATTCTTCTTCAATTTCTAATCCTTTCAGCAAGAATTCTATGGATTCTTTAGGTTTTCCCATTTCAAAATAGAGTTCTCCGATATTGTTTATTGAGGTTGCAATACCTTTTCTATCATTGTTATGTTTTTCGATTTCGAGAGATTTTTCATAATAAACCAATGCGGAATCATACATCATCAAATCTACGAAAACAATCCCAATATTATTTAACGAACTACCAATCCCAAATTCGTTTCCTAAAGATTTCTCAATTTTAATAGATTCTTTATAAGTCTCAAGTGCCTTTTCGTTGTTTCCTAAGTTGGAATAAATAATTCCTATATTATTTAAGCATAATGAAATTCCTTTTCTATTGCCAAGTTCTTCTTCAATAAACATTGCTTTTTGATAATATTCTAAAGCATCTTTATAGTTGCCCAAATCATTATTTGTAATTCCTATATTGATAAATATTCTCGAAATTTCGGTTTTGTCGTTAATTTCATTCTGAATTTCAAGGGCTTTGTTATAATATTCCAGAGAAAGGAATAAATTTCCTGAATTATAATAAACATCTCCAATGTTATTATAATTTGTTGATATATAATCACTATCATGATGTATGATAGCACTATCAAGAACTTGTTTATACAGTTTGAGAGATTTTTCAAAGTCGCCCAAAAGATCTGATATATATGCAATGCTATTTATTGATGCAAAAATATCTCTTCTCTTATTTTGTTTAATATATAGCCTCAGCGAATTTTCATAATAAACTACCGAACTATCATATTCGTTTTTGTAAAAAAGTGCTTCAGCAATATTATAATGTGCATGAGCCTCTTGGTCTTCAATTTTATATTTAGTAGCATATTCTAATGCCTGATGTGCAAAATTACCGGCTTCATCAAGATTCTCAGAAATTACATTTTCAGAAATTTCATTCAACAATTTTGCTTTGTCAATCTCCTTGGCATTTTTTAGCTCAACTAACAGGCTGTCAGTCTGATTTTTAGCAATCACAATATTTTCGAACACAAATATTTGTGCAAAAATTAATATGAATAAGAATAAGTTTCTGTCTCTATAAACCATTGTCATCTAAAAAACAAAAATAGTACAATATTCTATTACTTTTGCATTGATTCTAACAAAATCACAAATAAATCATTTTTTAGTATTTTGTTTTATTAAGCAACCATCATAAAATTGAATTGTCTGATTATTATACACTTAATTGGTTATGAAAATAAATCAAGTATTTTATGTAAATTGTCGATCGGGAAAAAAATCTTAAAACCATAATTATGAAAAATTCATTCTTTTTAGTTTCAGTATTATTAAGTTTCAGTTTGTCTGCTCAAACTCCTGACGGAAAATTATTTATCCAATTAGGATCATCAAATTATCAAAGCCCGAAAACACTTGGCTATATTGAATATCCGCAAGAGCAATATATTTTTATTGATAGTGTGAATATTACTGATATGATAATATCTGAAAATTCACTTTTTGTAGCATCTGACAATATTTATGAATACGATTTATCTACAAATCAAAAAATTGATTCTATTGAAAATTCTCAAGCATTTCAGATAAAGATATGGGAAAACTATTTGATTGTGAAAAGTCTTTTTGCACCATACATTAGTGCATATGATATTAATAATAACTCTTTGGACTTTTATTTCGACACAACCCAAGTGGCATATTGTCCGGCAGATTTTACCATTTTTGATGACAAAGCTTTCTTAGTTTTTAACAATACCGTTCAAATACTTGATCTTTTAAGTCAAGATACAATTGCAAGTGTTCAAACTCCTCATCCGTTTCAGTTTGGAGGAATGAACTATTTTATTTTTGAAATAGATGGCGAAATTTACATAGATGTTGAATATGCAACCGGTGCTCCGCGATTTTCTTTAATTAAAATGAATCCGCAAAATTATCTTGTCGAAACTCTTTTTCATCAGGAAATGGCATATAACCCATGGAAACCTATAGTTGGCGATAATATAATTTATATTTCTCACTTTCCTTCATACTATGATATTTTGCTTGACACTATGATATCTGCTACCTGGGGCTCTTCCTTTGCTATAGATTACGATCCGATAAGTAATTCTGTTTTTGAATATGAGCTTGTTTCAAAACAATTGAAATATCATTATAATGGAATTTCCTCTACGCCAATAGTTTTCACTACCGATTTGTATCTGACAATGTTTTATTCCGGCCAAGTTCAAAATATTCAGATTCAACCCGAAAATCTTATAGCTTGCGAAAACCAAACTTCCTGGTTTTTTATAGTAGCAGAAAACGCCCAGACTTTTCAATGGCAGGAAAATTCAGGTTCAGGATTTTATGATATTGTGAATTCAACGAATTATGATGGTGCTACATCTGATAGTTTATCCATTTCTAATACTTCCATTATCATGGACGGAAATCAGTATCGCTGTATAATCTCGGACAGTAGCGGAATGGACACCAGCAATTTTGCAAATCTTTCGGTTTTTCCTTCTCCTCAATCTTTCTCAATTTCTGGCGTTCAAAATGTTTTTGAAAGCCAAACTGAAACATATTCTGCACCTTTTGATGCAAATTTAATTTATGAGTGGAATGTTGAGAATGGAGTTTTATTAAATCAAATTTCGAGCGATTCAATTGTTGTTCAGTGGGGAATTAGCGGTGTGGGAATTATTTCGGCAGTAGCCATCAATGCTTACGATTGCAGAAGCGATTCGTCTTTTTTGAATATTTCAATCGGAATCAATTCCATCGAAAACAATATGCAGCAACAAAAAATTAAAATATATCCAAACCCAACCTCTTCGGGATTTCTGAACATCTCGAAAAGCAAAAATCAATCTATAGAAATTTATAATAATATTGGTAGTCCAATTCTTTTCTCAAATGCCAAAATTATAAACACTTCAAACCTGCAGTCGGGTTTATATTTTATTTTAGTAAAAAATAAAAATGGCGAAATACTGAAATTTGAAAAATTATTGATTTATAATCACTAATTTCTTTGTTGATTTTTCATTTCTCTGAATAAGAATTTTTTACTATTTTAAAAAATGCTACTTAAACTTCTTGCTTCAACAATAAGTTTGCATTAATTCATAGCTAATAAATAAGCCGATTATTGATAAAAATTCTGCTGAGTATATTTTTTCTAAATGTAAATTACTACGATTTTTAGAATGAGTGAACGAAATACCTAATTCTTAAAAAAGCTACAAATCTTAGTTTGAAGTTGCATTAGAAAAAAAAATCAAAATAATACAAAAAAAATCCTCAGATTTTCATAAATTTGTCAAAAAGGTTCTTTATAAAAATGAGAAGGCATTATATCAGGCGTATCGAAATTCTTATACAAAAAACATCAATTTTATTTACCTTTTAAGCTTAATATTATGAAAGCACATTATATTCGAGTAATATTATTTTTAGTTATCTTTTTATTTTCGAAAAACATAATTGCTCAAAATAATTCGTCAATTAAGAAAAAAGAAATACTTCACATGTCAATTGAAGATATGATGAATATGGAGGTAGTTACAGCATCGAAAGTCAAGCAAAAGATTCAGGATGTACCTGCTTGCACAAGAGTTATTACAGCTCAGGACATTCTGGAACGCGGATATTTCACTCTGGAAGAAGCGTTGGCTGACCTTCCGGGTTTTCAGTTTAGAAACATATTAGGATTTAACACATATTCTTTCATTCGCGGACTTCCAAGTCAAAACAATTTGATAATTGTAATGATTGATGGCATTCAAATTAATGAGCTCAATTCAGGCGGATTCTATGGAGGAGGCCAATACAATCTTTCAAATGTAAAAAGGATTGAAGTCGTTTATGGTCCGGCTTCAGCATTGTACGGAACAAATGCCGTTTCAGGAATTATAAATATAATTACAAAAAAACCCGGCTCTGATGATGCAGGACATGCAGGAATTGGATATGGCTCTTTCGCTAAACTAATTACAGATTTCAGCTACGATTATATCGACAAAAATAATGATTTTGGTATCAGGCTTGCCGCTATGTATAAACAGAACGAAAAAGCCAAACTAAATGATGAAAATGGAGATTATAACTGGACAAATGATATGGAAAATTTTGAGGATAACTTATCATTTGACGCTATGGTTAAATTTAAGGGATTTACCTGGGGAACAAATTTTCAAGACAAAAAAGCATCGCGAACTACAAATTACAAAACTATTGACGACAAATATCTTGACAATGGAACATCATGGAATATCCGGTTTCTGAACAGTTTCTTGCAACACAGCTACAACAATAACGAAAAATGGACAAACCAGGCAAAAATATATTTTAGAAATGCCACTGTAAAAGATAATACTATTGGTTATATCATAAAAGCAGACTCATTGTCTGAAGGAGAACAAGTAGGATATTTTAGGCCCAACCATTTGATTGGCATTGAAGAACAATTTAATTACAATCCATTTGACAAACTTAATTTGATTGCGGGGCTTGTATTCGAACTGGAAAATCTATCCGAAGGATTTACAAAATCATATAGTAATTCTCAATTTGAAGAACCAGAAAAACCAGAAAAGCCGAACGTAATAAATAACAATCTACTGAGCTTTTATCTACAAAGCCAATACAGAATATTTAAGACAACTGCTATTACTGCCGGAATAAGGCAAAATATTAGCAATTATTATGGAAACATTTTAACACCAAGGCTTGCTCTTGTTTACAACAAAAATGCTTTTACTGCCAAAGTTTTATACAACAGAGCTTTCAGAGCCCCTAAACCATGGGATTATACTTGGGGTGATGGCAACAATAATCTAAAACCCGAAAGAATGAAATCGGGAGAAATATTTGCCTCATACCGATTTGCAGAGCATTTTAATATTGAGGGTTCAATTTTCAGAAATAATATTTCCGATCTTTTTGTAAAAGAAACTATTCAAATTAATGATTCGACTGAATTAAATAGATGGGCTAATAAAGATAAAGTAACAACGCTGGGTTTCGAAACAGGCATTAAATATTATGTTGACAAATTTCAAGCATATATAAATTATACCAATAATCACTCACAAGACAAAAACGACCAACATATTGCAGAGATTTCAGACCATATTGCAAACATAGGCTTGACCTACAAGCCGGTTTCAAATTTAATTATAAATTTAAGAGCTAATTATTTGGGAGAAAGAAAAAATCCCAAAGAAATTGAAACTACTGATTCAGACATTATTGATGATCTTGTAATATTTCACTTGGCAGTAACATATTATATTTCAGGATTTAATATTCAGCTTATTACAAACAATTTGCTCGATTCCGAATATTATCATACTTCCAACAGACCGCCAGACCGCTATAGACAGCCACAGCGTTCGGTTTTCGTTAAGATGACATACACATTTGGCAGAAAAACAAAATAATGCAAAGATGAAAAACAACCTTTATCTCATAAAATCTGCATTAAGTTTGTTGATGTTTTTTTCATTGAGTGTACATTCATATTGTCAAACAGATGAATATTTAATGAAAGCAGGATTTATCGAAAAATTTACAAGATTTATCAATTGGCCAAACGATTCTGTTCAATCTGACACGAATAGACCTTTTATTATTACTGTTTTAGGAGAAAATACTTTTGGCAGTTCACTTGATGAGTTTTATTTGGATACAAAAATAAAAAACAGGCACGTCATTCTAAAATATATTTCAGATTTTGATGAATTATCACTATGCCATATTTTGTTTGTATCGGGCAATTGCAAAAATAATCTTGAACAAATCATTGATTTCTCAAATAAACATTCAATTTTAACTATTAGTGAAACAAAAGGTTTTGCAAAAAAAGGCATTCTTATAAATTTCTATTTTGAAAAGAACAAAATACGATTTGAAATGAATAAAAAGGCTTTTAATATTTCAAATTTAGAAGTTAGTCATCATTTGTTTAAGATTGCGAAAATAATATAGAATATCCCAAAATAATTAATTAGGGACAATTGAAATTTCGTTTATGAATATAAAAAGAGCATTAAAATCACTTTCAATAAAACGCAAAATAATCCTTTTAATATTGGTAGTTGCAGGTTTAATTGAAAGTTTATTGTTTACAACTTTTATGATTATTAGAATAAATGATTATAAAACTGACATGCTGAACAACTCGGTTTTGAATACTCAACTGATTGGCGAAAATGTAATTACATCCTTAACTTTTGAAGATAAAACCGGTGCTTTTCAAACTATTAGTAAACTCGGTGTTATAAAATCATTTTCAAATGTTGTTTTGTTCAATGCCGATGGTGAAATTTTCTCAAAGTATCCTGATACACTTCAATGCAATATTGCTCCACCAAAAGGATTAGTAGCTTTTCAAACTTTTTCTGGCTCAGAACTTATTATTTTTGAGCCAATTAATTACAATAATGAAAATTATGGCAGCCTTTATGTTCGAATCTCAACACAAGAACTTAGCAAACAAATAAACGACTATGTTTTATTAATGCTTGCTATATTTATAGTTGCTGCAATATTATCATATTTCCTTGCTGTAAAACTTCAAAAAATAATTTCTGTTCCTATTGAATCTTTAACAGATTTTACAGCCTTAATCACAGAAACAGCAGACTACTCCCTTCGTATTCAACCCTCAGGTGATGATGAAATAGGTAAACTATATACCGATTTTAATGAAATGATACATAAAATACAGCAAAGGGAACAAGAAAACGAAACTTTCAAGAAGCAATTGAAAGAATCAGAGAAGAAATATTCTACTTTGGTAGAAAACTTGACTGATGGGATTTTTATAATACAAAATGAACATATCGTTTATGCTAATCAGCGTATTTGCAGCATGATGAACAAAACTGAAGCTGATATTGTTGGTTCAAAATATCTCAATTATTTTAATAAGAAATATTGGAAAAGTATAGAAAAAACTCTTAACCTGATTAATTCATAAACTTTTTTTTCATAAACGTTTCTACAATTTTCATGCTCAAATATATTAACATTGATGAGTTTTAGTTAATTTTTTTATTCAATTTTAAATTTTACCGAATTTTATTTT
>Ga0209042_1002407_pt1 | contig 12353 bp, 9 predicted proteins | sample SaaInlV_200m_DNA_6_FD_184649 | JGI IMG/M metagenome (GOLD analysis project Ga0209042, IMG submission 184649) | Marine microbial communities from expanding oxygen minimum zones in the Saanich Inlet - SI037_S2LV_200m_DNA (SPAdes) (version 2) | ecosystem: Environmental > Aquatic > Marine >...
CGAATGAAACGCTCGTTTGCTTCTTTTATAATTGTTGAATATTTAATTCTTATTTCATTTATTCTATCCATGTGGCAAAGATAGGAAAAAAAATTAATAATGGAGCAATTATATATTTACAATTACTTTGTGACTCTGTTTTTTGTTTTTTCTTGTAATATGACCGGAGAAAACCAAACAAGCTCACCAATTTCTATCAATTTTGAAAATGAAAACAATACAGATAGCCTACATTTGCATACACAAAATGATTCTGTTGTTACTGTTGCCATTGCAGCTATTATTTCTCCTACAGAAACTTATGTGTATTACAAAGATCTACTTGATTATATTTCTAAAAAGATCCATGTCCAGATTGTTTATAAACAGAAAAAAACTTATGCAGAGATCAACAATCTAGTTATGCGAAATCAGGTTGATCTGGCATTTATCTGTTCAGGTTCGTATATCCTAATGGATACCAGTAAAGTGGATATTCTAGCAGTACCTGTTTCAAATGGAAAGCCATACTACCAAGCCTATATCATCACTAATATACACTCTGGAATTAACAATTTCTCAGAGCTACGAGACAAGTCATTTGCATTTACAGATCCCCAATCCAACACTGGATATAATTATGTAAAAAGATATATTGACAGTGAAGGAGGTAACATTAATGACTATTTTTCAAAAACACTCTTTACATATGCACATGACATTTCTATCCAATTGGTTGAAAAAAAGCTTGTTGATGGAGCATCCATTGATGGATTAATATTAGATTTTATTAAAAAAAATAAACCCGAAAAAGTAAAATACATAAAGGTTATACAAAAATCCAAGTATTATGGTATTCCACCAGTTGTGGTTCCTGCCAATTTGAATGAAGACCTGAAAACGAAGCTAAGAAATATTCTCTTGAACCTACACAATGATTCGATTGGTGCCGAAATGATAAAAAAATTGATGATAGATCGTTTTATTCATGTAGGAGACACGCTTTACAATTCATTGCGTTATGAATAGAGTATTAAAAAATATCAAAAAAATTCAGTTACCTCTATTTTGGAAATTTTCAATAGCCATTGTTATTGTTGTTATTATTTTTGGAACCATAAACATAAACTTACTGTCTAAATCAATTTATGAAATAAATAAATTTGAAATCACGAAACATGAACTGTTTGTAGCAAGAACGATTGCTAGCAGGGTTATAGACCCGTTTATGTATGAGGATATTGTTACATTAAACATACAGATTGAAGAAATTAAATCAATGGATAGTTCCATTGCTTATATCCTTATTCTTGACAACGATTACAAAGTCTTAGCTCATACTTTCCAATATTCTGTACCAAAGGAACTGTTGTTTGTAAACAAACTAAACGGTAAAAACTTAACTAAAATATTGATTAAGAATAATAAAAACCAGCTAATTAATGACATTGCAATACCATTGTTAGGCAATAATATAGGTGAAGTGCATGTTGGAATGTATGAACGTGAAATTCGTGATCACATTAGACAAAAGATAGAAGCTTTAATTATGATGATCGGTTTTTTTCTGATTTTAGGAATAATAGGGGCATTCGTTTTATCTTACTATGTAACTAGCCCTGTTAAAGAAATTGTGAGATTTGCTTCAAAAACTGATATTGAAATTATTAAGAAAACAGCTGACAAAGAACTTAGAATTAGTAGAAAACTAAATATAATAGAACAAATCTTCCCTTTTACCGATGAAATAGATACTTTAATAATAAAATTCAATGAAATGATTTTTAGATTAAAGAAAAATTCCAATGAATTGGAAAATACACAGTTATTATTACTCCATAAAGAAAAGATGGCATCAATAGGAACTTTGTCTTCAGGAATGGCACATGAAATAAATACACCTATTGCCGGTATTTTATATTCAATAAAAAGAATAAAAAAGAGACCTGATGACAAAGAACAACTAGAAAAATACCTACCTCTAATGGAAGATGCGACTCAGAGAGTAAATAATATTATTCAAGCATTATTAAATTTTAGTCGAAATTACGATTTTAAACTAAATAAAGTAAATATCAGAGAAATAATTGAAAATACTTTGATGGTAATAAGCTTTAAATTAGAAAAAGAACAAATCGCCATAAAACAACAATATGAAGTAGAAAATTTATACGTTTATGGAAGTAAGAACCACTTGGAGCAGGTTTTTATAAATATTTTGCTAAATGGAATTTATGCAATTAAAAAGAAACTTAAAAATTATAATGAATCAAATATTTCTATCGCAGTAAGAAATATCCTGAATAAAACTGAAATAGAAATAAAAGATAGTGGAACCGGTATTAGTGATAAAGATATTAATAGAATTTTTGAGCCTTTTTATACTACAAAAGGAGTTGGAGAAGGTACAGGACTTGGACTTTCAGTTTCCTATAATATAATAAAAGCACATAAAGGAGATATTAAAGTAAAAAGTGAACTAAACAAGGGAACATCAATAATAATAATATTAAATACTCTCAACCAATAATTTTATTTAAAATTAATTACACTTATGACAATTTATGTAGTAGATGATGTAAGAATTTTTAGAGTAGGACTTGTAGATGAACTTAGAGATGAAGGATATACAGTTTATGAATTTGCTAATGCAGAATCAGCATTAGCACAAATAAAACAGGTAAAACCAGATGTAATTTTATCGGATATAAAAATGCCTGGAATGGGAGGTATGGCGTTAATGAACAAAGTTCGCAACTTATACAATGATATTATTTTTGTTATAATTACAGCTTATGCAACAATAGATACTGCCATAGAAGCAATAAAACTCGGCGCCTACGATTATCTAATAAAACCATTTGAAATTGACAAATTACTAATAACTTTATCACACATAAAAGAATGTAAAAGTTTAAAAGAAGAAAATAAAGAACTAAAAAAAGAAATATCAAAAATATTTGATTTTTCTTCATTTATAGGTAATAGCCAAGAAAAAGAATACCTTTTTAATCTTGTTAAAAAAGTCGTAAACACAAACTCAACAGTTCTTATTACTGGAGAAACAGGTACAGGTAAAGAACTTCTTACAAATATAATTCATTATAACAGCAATCGTAACAATAAAGCCTTTATTAAAGTAAGCTGTGCAATATTATCCAGAGAAATATTTGAAAGTGAACTTTTTGGACACGTAAAAGGAGCATTCACAGGAGCAGCAGAAGAAAAAATAGGACGGTTTGAATTAGCAAACAAAGGAACTCTATATCTTGATGATATTGACGATATGCCTTACAACTTGCAAGTAAAACTTCTTAGAGTACTTGAAGAAGGTGAAATAGAAAAGGTTGGAGGAACTGAAACTATAAAAATTGATGTGCGTGTAATAGCATCTACAAAAGTAGATTTGGCTAAACTTGTTAGTCAAGGAAAATTCAGGCAAGATTTATATTTTCGGTTAAATATTTTTCCATTAAATTTGCCTCCATTACGAGAAAGAAAAACTGATATTAAATTTACATACGATTTTTTTGTTAATAAATTAAGGCCTGAGAAAAATATTATTACCAAAAAAGAAGTGTATAATGTTCTTAACAATTACCCATTCCTTGGTAATGTTCGTGAACTAAAAAATCTTACAGAACGGCTTATACTAATTTCTGAAAATGACACTATTAAGTATTCTGATATACCATTTGAAATACGAAACTATAAACAAACAGAAATTTTTAATAGCTCTTCGGCAAACAACTTAAATCAGCAATTACAAGAATTTGAAATACATGCTATTACAACAGCTTTAGAATTAAACGATTATAATAAATCTAAAACAGCTAGAAAATTAGGGATACCATTTTCTACTTTATGTTCAAAAATGAAAAAATATAATTTGCTCAATTAATACCAAATTAATTTTGAAATTACATATTAATTTATCTTTTTTTTACAAATTTAATATTTTATGTATAGCAATATATAAGGTTCAAATTTTAAATGTAGAAAAACGGAAAAAGTGGTGACTTCCAAATTAAAAGATATAATATTACAATTGGTATAAACAGCCTTATTCCACTTTCGGTTCTTTCTGTTTTTTTGTAAATATAAATATTTTGCAAACTTAGATTTGTATGAGCTTGTAAAATAAGTCTATTTCAACATCTATACCAAAAACAAATAGTAACGAAATATCGTTAATTTTTCACGAAATCTCAATATAAAATACCTTTGCTATCAAAAGAGTATTTTTTTTATATACGGAACATATATTGCTGAATACCAGAAGTTAAATACGCAATTAAATAAGATTTATTTTATCTGTTTTTGCACAGGGAACATCTTTTGCAATAAGAAACTCAAATTATAATATTAAGTTAAAAAATTTGTGTAATGAAAAAATTAAATCTATTATTCGTATTATTATGCTTTTCTGTGCTATCTTTTGCACAAGAAGACAAAGGTGATTTTGATCCTCATGGTAGTTTTTTTGGGAAAGTTTTCTTCAATTATCACTATGATTTAACCAAAGATGTAAATCAAGCAAGTGCTTTTGAAATTAAACGCTCATATTTTGGAGCAAAATATGCTTTAAGCGAAAAACTTTCTACCAAAATCACATTTGATGTGGGCAGCAATTCAGTAGGAAGTTCATATACCGCTTATCTTAAAGTAGCACAATTAGACTGGAAAGTAGCTTCTCGGCTAAAATTAACTTTTGGACTTATGGGACTAAAACAATTCAAAGATCAGGAAAAATTTTGGGGATACCGCTATATTTACAAATCATTTCAGGACCAACATAAATTTGGATCTAGTGCCGACTTGGGCTTAAATGCTGAAATAAAATTGCACAAAAAAATAAAAGCAAATCTATTTGTTATAAATGGTGAAGGCTATAAATCAGTTCAGGATGATTTTGGCATGCATAAATTTGGTGGAAACATTGTGGCAAAACTAGTAGATGGACTAACCGCAAAAGTATATTATGACATGAATTCTTTCAAATACGATAAATATGGAAATGATTCAATAATAGCAGATACTTCAACTATATCTACCCTTGCCATATTTGTTGGTTACGAAGTAAAAGACAAGTTTCGCTTTGGAGCTGAGTATAATATATTGCAGAATGGAAAGAAATATTCTAGTGTTGCTGAAGATTATGAACTTAGCGGTATATCAGTTTATGCAACTTACATCATCAATAAAAAGTTTGAAGTATTTGGACGATTTGATCAATTATCTTCTAATAAGCTTACAGGAGCAACTGATTCGTGGAATAATTCAAAAGATGGCAATGCAATAATTATTGGTGGACAGTATGCCCCAATTAAAGGAGTGAAAATGGCCTTAAACTACCAAGGTTGGACATATGCTGAGTCAACTATTGATTCAAAACCATTGGTTTATATAAATTTCGAATATAAGTTTTAAGTACCTATATTAATTTATTATTGAAATTTTTTATTGACACTGAAGATAAATATAGCAATTAACAATTAAGGAGAGAAAAATCTAAAGTTTTAAGATTATGATGTCAGATGATAGAGAGCGTGACAATTTGAGCTTTTGTAATTAAAACTTTAGGTAATTTAGGCACTCTAAACTCCAGACACTGAATTTTACTAATTTATAATACTTAAACATATGGAAACGAAAAATAAACATGGTCGTCGAGATTTTCTAAAAAAAACAGGAGCAGGGGCATTAGCCCTTGCTGCAGTTCCTGTTACAGGTCTTTTAGCTGAGAATCTGAGTTCCAAGAAAAAGAGAAAACTTGCTATGGTCATTGATTTGCAAAAATGTACCGGTTGTGGTGCATGCACCATTGTATGTAAAAATGAAAATAATGTTTCTGATGGGATTTACTGGGCTAATAAAATTAGTAAAACAGTAGGTAAATTTCCTAATGTGCGGTATGACTATATACCAACATTATGTAATCATTGCGAAAAGGCTCCTTGCGTAAAAAGCTGTCCAACAAAAGCCATGCATAAAGATGAGGATAGTATAACCATGCACGATCATACAAAATGTGTTGGTTGTCGTTACTGTATGGTTTCATGCCCTTATGGCGTAATTTCCTTTAATGACAAAGAACCTCATGGTAGATGGAAAAAAGATGATAGCTTGATGAAAGGTATTACATCTTCACCAAAAGAATTGTCAGAAAAAGTGAATGGGAATGTAATTCCTTATTATAATCCTGAAAGAGCCGAAACCTATGCCGGCATAAGGCCCAAAAATGTAGTTGAGAAATGTACTTTATGTGATCATAGAGTGAAACAGGATAAAAATCCAATGTGTGTGGATAGGTGCCCTGCAAAGGCTAGAATTTATGGTGATTTAAATGATCCAAATGATAAAATTCATAAACTCTTAGCCAAATACGTGCCAACGAGACTAAGAGAAGAACTTGGTACAAAACCAAAAGTATTCTATATAAGAAACTATAATCCAACATCATATCCTAGAACTTAAAACCCAGATATTATGAAGAATACAAAAAATATAGTATGGATGAGCATTCTTATTATAGGCTTAATAGTAGGCTTAATAGGTATGATAAATCAAATTTCAACCGGACATGTTGTTACAGGTATCTCCCAACAAGTTCCATGGGGCGTTTATATTGCTGCCTTTACTTTTTTTATGGGCATAAGCATAGGTGTCACTTTTATTGGGTTTCTCATTCACAGCTTCAATGTTGAAAGTTTAAAGCCCTTTGAATTTAAAGCAGTTATTGTGTCACTTTCGGCTTTAGTAGGAGCCTTGCTGTTCTTATTGATGGATGTTGGTAATCCTATAAAAATGCTTGGCGTACCATTGCTTTTAAGAAATACGACTTCCGTTTTCTTTTACTCATCATTAAGTTATTATGCATTTGGTATTCTCTTACTTATGCAACTTATGGCATTGATTAAAATTCAAAAGGGAACGGCAAACGAAAAAATCATCAAGCGCTTAAAGTGGTTATCTATTATTTCATTACCTTTTGCTTTAGGCATTGTTCTTGTACCCGATGGTGCCTTATTTAGCTTTGTGAAAGCAAGAGAGTTTTGGAATCGTCCTTTATTACTTCCTCATTTTGCTAATGCGGCACTGGCTTCTGGTGTTGCTGTTATAGTAGCCATTACTGCAATTAATCATTACATTAAAAATGAGCGTATTGTAAAAGAATCTACACTGAAATTTTTTAGGTTTGCATTACTCTTCTTAGTGGCCGGTGTCTTATTCCTTGACGTATTTGACATTTTGGTATTAAAGTATAGTGAAAAACTTGCCGGTATTGAAGCTTGGAATCTATTAACAGGAAAACATCTATTCTTTTTTGTGCTTAATCTTGGAGGTTTATTCATAGCTCTACTTGTTCTTATAAATAAAATTGGAGCTAAATTATCAGGCTTATTTATATCTTCAATTTTAGTCATTTTTGCTATTTCCGCTTATAGATACAATTTAATAATTGTTGGTCAGGAAGTGCCATTAATGAATGGACTTTCGGCTGGTGAATACTCAGTAACAATAACAGAGGTGGCTGTTGCATCAGGCATCACATCATGTTGCTTAATAGTATACCAATTATTAAGTATGAAATTTAATAAAAAATCTATTGTTTAATTCAAACTGAAGAAATCATGAAAAATCAAAATAATCGTCGTGAATTTATAAGAAAGACAGCCTTCACAGGAGCTGGATTAACAGTAGGTTTATCCATGTTTTCTGGATTGAAGTCATTTGCTCAATCCGATAAGTCATCTTCGACCAAATCAGCCGCACCAAAAGGGAAATGGATATCTACAACATGTCAAGGATGTACCTCATGGTGTTCTCAACAAGTATATGTTGTGAATGGTAGAGCTATAAAAGTTAGAGGTAATGCAAACTCTAAGGTTAACCTTGGACAAGGATGTGTGAGGTCTCACTTGAGTCTTCAGCAGGTGTATGATCCGGATCGTATAAAAGTACCTATGAAAAGGACTAATCCTAAAAAAGGCAGGAATGAAGATCCAAAATTTGTACCTATAACTTGGGATGAAGCATTAAATACGATTGCTGATAAGATTCTTGACTTACGTAAAAATAATGAAACACATAAATACATGTTAATGCGAGGTAGATACTCTTACATGAGAGATTTGATCTATGATCGTATGACTAAAATTATTGGCTCGCCTAATAATATATCTCATAGTTCCATTTGTGCTGAAGCAGAGAAGTTTGGTCCTTATTATACGGAGGGTGAATGGGATTACAGACAGTATGATATTATGAATTCGAAGTATATATTAATCTGGGGTGCTGATCCTTTATCTGCAAACAGACAGGTGTCTTATTATTCGGCATCTTGGGGAGATGCTCTAGATGATGCACAAGTTGCAGTAGTCGATCCAAGGCTTTCAATTACGGCTACGAAAGCGACCGACTGGTTGCCTGTAGTTCCGGGACAAGATGGAGCTTTAGCATCTGCTTTTGCTCATGTAATTTTGACTAAGGGATTATGGAATAAAGAGTTTGTTGGTGATTTTGATGAATTTTCACCTGTTAATAATTTCAAAGCAGGTCAGGAAATTAATGAGGAATATGAAGTAACTATTGAAGGTAAAACATTTAAAGGGACAACATTTAATGAGACTCATGCATACGGATTACTTAAATGGTGGAATATAGAGTTAAAAAATAAGACGCCGAAATGGGCATCTAAATTATCAGGCATTCCGGAAGAACAAATCATTCGTGTTGCAACGCAATTTGCAGAAGCAGCCCCCCATGCTATATCATGGGTAGGTGGTGGCCCAGTAATGCAAGCAAGAGGTGGTTATGCTAGCATGGCCTGTCATGCGTTAAACGGCTTAGTTGGCTCTGTTGATAATGTTGGTGGTTGTTTAAAAGCCAACAAGGAGTACACCGGTAAGTTTCCTTCACCAAAAGATTTTATGGATGAAATTGCACAAGAGGGAGTTCACCATAAAAAAATAGATCATAGAGGACGTAAAGAATTCCCGAATTTAAAAAAAGGAAAATCTGGAAAAGGTGTTGTAACAAACAATGCAGCAGAAGGTATCCTCAATGAAGATCCGAATGAAATTAAAGTAGCGATTGGTTACTTTAATAATTTCGCATTTTCATGTCCACAGTCTGAAAGATGGGAAAGAGCCTTATCTAAAATTCCTTTCTTAGTACACTTTACTACCAATGGTTCTGAATTTACACATTTTGCAGATGTGGTGCTTCCATGTGCTCATCATATGTACGAGAAATGGGGATATGTTAAAAACCATGCCAATGGGTATCGTCATGTTACATTATTACAACCCGTAATTGAACCGATTTGGGATGTAAAAATTGAAGAATCTGAAATCCCTTGGTTAATAGCTGAAAAATTGGCAGAAAAGGGCTTTAGTAATTTGATGAATTATTACAAGTCAATTAAAGACCCTGAAACCGGGAAACAAGCAAGCAATGAAAAAGAATTTGCTTTATTCGCTTTAAAATATGCCACTGAAAATTTATGGAATCCTGAGAAATATCATGGTGGAGATAAATTTAGTGGCTGGAAGGAATTTAGCGAAGTAGGTGTTTGGAATTCAGATCCATATAAGTTTAAAAAACGTTGGAGCCATATGAAGACTAAAACCAAAAAGTTTGAGTTCTATAGCGAGACTTTGAAAGCCGCACTTGAAGCACATGCATCAAAACATGAAACAAATGTTGATGATATCTTAAACACATGTAACTATCAAGCCAGAGGAGAACTAGCTTATGTTCCACATTATGAAGCACCATTCTTACACGGGGATGCAGATGAATTCCCATTAGTTCATGTAGATTTTAAATCAAGATTTAACAGAGAAGGGCGTTCTGCTAATTGCACTTGGTATCATGAATTAAAAGATCTCGATCCAGGCGATGAAATGAATGAAGATGTGGCTAGATTTAATCCGGTTGATGCTAAAAAATATGGCCTTAGTAATGGTGATAAAATTAAATTAATATCGAAGGTTGGAGAATTAGAATGTACAGCTAAAGTTTGGGAAGGAACCAGACCCGGTACCGTTTCAAAATGTTATGGTCAAGGTCACTGGGCCTATGGTAAGGTTGCTTCTGAGGAATATGGCAAAAAGCCAAGAGGCGGCAATAATAATGCCATTATTCCTGCAGAATATGATAGACTAAGTGGTGCAACAGCATTTTATGGAACAACCAGAGTTAAAGTAGTTAAAGTAGTTATAGCTTAAAATGAAAGATCACATATTATTATCAAATTCTTTTGCATTTCTTGCGGAATGCTTTTGCTTTCCCAGTCAAGAACAAATTGATTTTTTAAGTAATTTTGAACATCAGGTGTACGAAGATGTACTTGCTTTAAAAGAAGCTTTGAAAAATGAGGATGCTCTTGAATTACAACGAGATTTTTCAAAACTTTTTGTTGGGCCTTTTGACTTACAGGCTTCTCCTTATGGATCAGTATATTTGGAACAAGAAAAAAGTCTTTTTGGAGAGAGTACAGAGGATGTAGTCAGATTTTATCAAGAAGAGAATCTTGATATCAAGTCAAATAATGTGCCGGACTACATTGGTCTTGAGCTTGAATTTATTTATTATTTGCAAGGGCGTAAGATTGAACTCTTACATGACGGTTTAGTTGATAAATCTTTAGAATATGCCAAAAAACAGAAAAATTTCATGCAAAATCATATTTGCTTATGGGTTGATAAATTCTCAGCTAAGCTATATTCAAACGCACAAACCTCATTTTTCAGAAATCTAGGCACCTTATTACCCAGGCAAATAAAACATTTAATAACTAAGGTTCAAAATGACTTGAATAATAGCACTATTCATGCAAACTAACGAAGTTTTGTTTGGTGTAGATACCAAGTGAGACCTTAATATGTTTATTATTGACTATTAAAACCGTCAAGCGAAAATTTGTATGCTCCAGCATAGGCACATGATTCAAATTTGAACAGATCTTAGTAATTTAGGTAACCTATAATAATTACTATGATAATCATAGAATGACTTTACTTTTTTTATTCATTTTTACACTTTTTGGCATAAAACTATTTTAGGACGAGTCAGTTTGGGAAATTGATAAAATCATAGACAATGAAGGAAAAAGAGTTGAGACAATCACTAGAAAAATGAAAGGCTCTCCATTAAGTAAGGAGATTCAAATCAAAGCGACTTGACCAAAATGACGTTAAATTAAGACAAGTCTTACGAATTAGAATTTAATCCTAAAAATACGGACAAAGGAAACTGGGTTTTACATAATCCCGACACAGTAATATTTCAACTAATCCCTAAAAAAGTGACAAGTAGCTGTAATGTAACAAAGACTGTTGCTGAAATGTTCAAGAAAACTTTCAATTATGATGATGATGGAAACATTGTATAAAACATTTCGAAAATAATAGCTAAATTAAAAAAAGACTAGTTGACAATTAAATATGAAACAGACTACTTTCAAATTTATAAAAAGAAAGAACAAAAACGTTTGCCAACACCTAAGAATATAAAAACAGTGAGAAACTTATGAGCTGAGCTTAGTCCCGATGAGTTATCGGGACGTTGAACTGAACCTAAGCCTTCGGTTTATTGAGTAGGTCTTTCTCTATATGAAATTATAACAATGTGGATATTTTGTAGAAAGGCGGAATTTCCGGTTTGTTTTCCGATGATTAAGTAATATTTGATAATGATTATTTCCAATTGACTGTTTATCAATAATGATTGCTCACCCAAAGCATTTTCTAAATTTTACCAAATATTTCAGACAATTCTTTCACAGAAAATTCATTTTTTTTCTATCTTTACATATTTTAATAAATTAATAAAGATGAATTTATGAAATAATTACTGAATTAACTGGTTTGATTTAAGCGAGCGAAAATTCATGGATAATAAAAATGGGGGTTCAGAATTTACCTAGTCCAATTGATAATTTAAATATTTAATAAGTTTGCTTACACAGAACGAATAAAATATTTTATATGATAATCAGTAAATTAAGTTAAAATTAGAATTATTTGGCGACATATACGACATTTCGTATATTTAATAGTTGTGATGGCAGTTATTTTTAGAAATATGAAAACAATTACAATTTCATTAATACTCCTAATATTGATTAGTTCATGTAATCAATTAAATAGAAATGAATCGAATAAAAATAAAAAATCTAATTTGATTGATTCAATTAAATTAGATAATGAATTTGAAACAAATCAAAAAGATTCTTTAGCCTGCATAATTCACAAAAACAAGCAAAATGATGTTAATATTCTGTAATACAGACAAATGCAAGCTTTGATAAAAAACATTAATTTTTTAAATAAAAATGGAGTTCATGTATATTTTTTTCCAATAAG
>Ga0209042_1002416_pt1 | contig 12325 bp, 9 predicted proteins | sample SaaInlV_200m_DNA_6_FD_184649 | JGI IMG/M metagenome (GOLD analysis project Ga0209042, IMG submission 184649) | Marine microbial communities from expanding oxygen minimum zones in the Saanich Inlet - SI037_S2LV_200m_DNA (SPAdes) (version 2) | ecosystem: Environmental > Aquatic > Marine >...
GAAAACTAAAAGTCTTTCGGATACTCAGCGAACGCTATCGCAATCGTCGCAAACGCTTTGGGTTGAGATTCAATTTGATCGCTTCGCTCTACAATTTTGAGCTAAATTGACTTATGCAAGAGGTCTAAAGCAAAAATGCCCGGAAAAAGGGCATTTTTGCTCGAAAGCTCATCACCTTCGTCCCCCGATCTTTATTTATGGGCGCGAAGGGACTCGAACCCATGACCTCACGGATGTGAACCGTGTGCACTAAAAATTGTTTTTTGAAACATTATTCTTCACCAAAGAGGCTATGCTATGTTTTGTCAACATCATCTTAGGCATATCCAAGTTATCTATTAATTCTGATGTTTTGTCAGAAATGAGTATTGGAAAAAAAACTTTTTTTTGCAAATTCACAACTGATCGCTGCGATGAATCCCTCCCCATGTGGGCATTTCCAAGATGCTCAGAAATCCTGCACCTGCCCCTATCAAACCGTCACCCGTTACCAAAAGCGAATTTCAGGGACCCTGCTTGACCGCATCGACATCCGCATCGAAGTTCCGCGCATGGATTTTGAGAAACTCTCCGATAATAGCCGGGAAGAAGAGTATCCAATCCTCACTTCTGGCGGAGGCATTGCAGTATAGGCCGAAGGGGATGATGGTTTAGGAGGAAAAAGACAGGATGAAATAGTGCTGGGGGAAAGCAAGCAAACCCAAAATACGTGCGAAGCGGTTTGTCATCCCATCAAACAGGATATTTAAGAAATAGTCTCAAAAAGTCAAGCTTGACAAAGTTATTATATTTTTGTATCATAATGTTACCGGTCACATGATCGGTAACATTATTGCTCATTAATTTAGCCGAGGTACTATATTGTCTCGTTCTCGTGTAACTATTCGTGATGTTGCTTCTCATGCTGGTGTTTCTCATCAGACAGTTTCACGTGTCATCAACCATAGCGAGCAAGTTAGATCAGAAACACAGGAACGTGTTAAAGAAGCGATCAAAGAGCTTAACTACCGCCCTAGTCGATTAGCACAAAGTATGGTTACGCAAAAAACGCGCACGATTGGGTTAGTCGTTGCAGATATTACAAACCCCTTTTTCTTTGAAGTTGCTCGTGGGGTACAAGACGCTGCTTTGGTGCAGGGATATAATGTTTTTGTTTGCAATACAGATGACAATCCACAAGGCGAACAGGATGTGCTGACTCTATTGGCTTCGCAGGAAGTTGATGGGGTTATTCTTTCAACGGCCAGTTCATCCGATGAAGAACTACTGGCTTTTGCTGAAAATTACAAACCGCTGGTGGTCATCAACAGGGATATTGATCATCCTAAAGCTAGCTTGGTAAATGTTGATATTTGCAAAGGGGCGAAATTAGCTATTGAGCATCTCATTGACCGTGGGCACACGCGTATTGCTATGCTCTCACACGAAGGACATCTCCCCGATAAGGTACGGCGTGTACTTGGATATCGTGAAACATTAGAAGCACACGGCATAACGCCTAATGATGAATGGTTGTTATTAGCACCTCCGAATCTCACGGGAGGTTACGATGCTACGCAGCTATTACTAAAAGGACACCCTGAAATTACCGCTATTTTTACCTATAACGACCTGATGGCCATCGGTGCATTACGTGGTTGTCATGATATGGGACTACGAGTTCCACAAGATTGTGCCATTATGGGATTTGATGACATCAAATTCTCGGCGATGACACAACCCTCCCTAAGTTCAATTAGTTTTGATAAGTATGTAGTCGGACAGACCGCCATGAAACGCTTATTAGAAATGTTTGAAGAACCAGATGTTATATACGAATCCATTCGCTTGGATGTGGAATTGGTCATCCGAGAGTCTACTTAGTTCTTTTTATTTTCTTTGCAATGTGACCGGTAACAAGTCGGTGTAAAAAAATAAGGAGGTGCCGTCTCAAAAAATATATCAAGCTATCCCCCTAGTTTTCTTAATTTGTGTAAAAATAAGGAGAAAGATAATGAACTTGAAAAAAATACAAATCGTTTTTGCTCTAGTATTAGTCTTGTCGCTAATATTGGGAGCCTGCACCCCAGAGACCATCACAGTTATTGAGGAAGTTGAAGTTCCTGTTGAAGTTGAAGTTCCCGTTGAGGTAGAAAAAGAAGTTCTCGTAGATAAGCAGACTTTGATCTATAACTCGATGAATGGTGATCCTGATCCCCGTGCTGCAGACGAAGAGATCGTTAAGAACTTCATGGAAGCAAATCCTGACATTGAAGTTATTCACAGTATTGTGGCCCATGAAGATTTTAAGACCGCTATCCGTGCGTACTTGACTGCTTCAACTCCACCAGATGTTCTTACTTGGTTTGCTGGTAATCGCGCTCGCTTCTTCATCGATAATGACCAGATTATGGACATTAGTGATGTTTGGGAAAGCGAAGGCTGGAACGAGAGCTATCCCAAGGGTTTCCAAGCCATGAGCACCGTTGACGATGCGCAATATTTCCTGCCGACCTCTTGGTATTGGTGGGCTGTATATTATAGAGTGTCTGTTTTTGAAGAACTTGGTCTTGAGGCTCCTGAGACTTGGGAAGAGTTCCTCGCGGTAAACGAAACCTTGAAAGAAAATGGTTACACTCCTCTTGCCATCGGTACAAAATATCGCTGGACAGCTGCTGCTTGGTTCGATTATCTGAACATGCGCATCAATGGCCCGCAATTCCACATCGATCTGATGTTGGGTAAAGAAAGCTATGATGATCCACGCGTTGCAGAGGTTTTTGAATACTGGCGCGTACTCCTTGATAATGGCTACTTCCTAGAAGATGCAGCTGCTTATTCCTGGTCTGAAGCACTAGAGCCATTTATCGCCGGTGAAGCTGCCATGTATCTGATGGGCGACTTCATACGTGACAGCTTGCCTGACGAAGTAGAAGCCGACCTCGACTTCTTCCGCTTCCCCATTATTGATCCTAGTATGCCGATTGGTGAAGATGCTCCGACCGATGGTTATTTCCTGTCTGCCAATGCAGCCAACCCTGAAGCAGCTAAAGCGTTCCTTGCTTACCTTGGCAGCGTAGAAGTACAGACATATAATGCCGAAACTTTGGGCCGCCTACCCACCAACAGTGGCGTAGATCGCTCATTATTCACAGAATCACAACAAAAAGGTATGGAGCTCATTGACGGTGCCGATTTTGTCGCTCAGTTCTATGACCGAGACACCACGCCAGAGATGGCTGACGAAGGCATGAATGCCTTTATGGCTTTCTGGGATGACCCCGATAGCATTGAAACGCTTCTTGCAGATCTCGAAGCAGCTCGCCAAGAAATCTTTTTAGAAGAATAGAAGTACTGTTCAGGTTCGTGGTGGTTTTCCACCACGAACCTGAATTCTTTCTAACGGAGTTTTGCCATGTCACGTACCAAACGCGATATTATCCCCTATTTATTTTTAGTTATTCCTGTCCTTATCTATATCATCTGGGTAATTGCCCCGATGTTCTATACTTTTTACTTGAGTCTTACTAACTGGAATGGTCTGACAGACCCTGAATTTATCGGTTTCAAGAATTACACAAAGCTCTTCAACGATAAAGTCTTTTATATTTCTTTGATAAATAACTTGAAGTGGCTGGGCGTATTTATCACCGTCCCTGTTGTTCTTGGTCTGGGATTGGCAATGATGCTTAACACGGCTATTCCAGGTGAGAAGTTCTTCAAAATGACTTTTTACATGCCTATGGTATTGGCGATGGTAGTCAGCGGGTTGATCTGGGGGTGGATGTACCATCCCAAAGGCGGCTTGATTAACACCGTTATTGTCTCTGCTGGTCTGATGGCAAAGGGCCCAGGCTGGTTAAGCGACCGTGATGTTGTGCTATGGTCTATTATCATCGTCGCAATTTGGCGGCAGGTAGGATATGTAATGGTTTTATATCTTGCTGGACTTAAGAGCATTAATCCACAGTTACTCGAAGCTGCAACAGTAGATGGCGCTAATCCCTGGCAAGTGTTTTGGGGCATCATCTTACCTTTACTTACCCCAGTAACAGTAATTGTTCTAGTTATTAGCGTCATCGACTCACTACGGGCTTTTGATCTTGTCTCAGTAATGACGCGCGGCGGTCCTGCAAATGCATCTTCTGTGCTCGCCAATTTTATGTATATCGAATCCTTTAATAATTACAAGATGGGATACGGAGCAGCTATCGCTGTGATTCTATTCTTGATCAGTCTTAGCTTCATTGCCCTATACTTGTGGCGCGTAATGCAAGACGAGATGGAGTACTAAAATGGATACTATACGAGCATATTTCAAATCTCCTTGGCGAGTTTTAGTTTACTTAATTCTGTGTGTATCAGCCTTACTTTGGCTGGTTCCCGTCATCACGGCTCTAATAACATCTCTCCGTACTTACGATGAAATCCTCACAAACGGTTTCATCTCATGGCCTGAAACCATCACCCTTGAGAACTTCAAAACAGCTTGGGAAAGAGGTGGTATAAGCCGATATTTGCCCAACAGCTTCATCATTACATTGCCATCCATTGCGCTCACAATGCTCCTCTCTTCTCTGGCAGCTTATGCTCTGGCACGATTCAAATTTCCTGCTAATCGAGTTATTTTCTTTACCTTTGTGGGTGGCATGATGCTCCCCTTTCAGGTTCTCTTGCTACCCGTTTTCAAGCTAACAGACTTCTTGGGTCTTTATGACACATACTGGGGCCTAATCTTTTTCCACACAGCTTTCCAGCTTGGTTTCTGCACCTTCATGTTGCGCAACTATATGAGAACTGTACCTGGAGAAATCATCGAGGCAGCACGCATTGATGGATGTAGTGAAATAGGCATTTGGGCGAAAATCATGCTTCCACTGACCTTGCCTGCTATCGCCGCTATTGCCACTCTGGAATTCACCTGGATATTCAATGATTATCTTTGGGCGATCGTTCTCACAAGCAATGATGCGCTAAAACCTGTCACGGCTGGGTTGGCAACATTACAAGGGCAATTTATTACTGACTGGCCGGTAATTGTCGCCGGAGCATTGATTGGTACACTGCCCACATTATTGGTATTTCTATTCTTACAACGCTATTTCATTGAAGGACTCACTTTAGGTTCTTCAAAATAAACTTACGAAAGAACAAAGGTACTCAGGATGTTCCTCCGTCTTGGGTACTTTTGTATATAAGATGAGGTCATCATGAAACTAGGTGTTTGTTACTATCCAGAGCATTGGTCAGAAAATAATTGGGAAACCGATGCCAAAGAAATGCACACGGCGGGGATTTCGATTGTGCGGATCGCCGAATTTGCTTGGGCAAAGATAGAGCCAGAAGAGGGGAAATACAACTGGGATTGGTTGGATCGCTCCGTAAAGACGCTTGCTTCCGCTGGTCATCAAGTCGTCCTGTGTACACCTACTGCTGCCCCTCCCGCCTGGATGATAGAAGCCCACCCCGATATTTTGCCCGTTGACGAAGATGGTCGACGCAGACGCTTCGGCTCAAGACGACATTATTGTCCCAACAATAAAACCTACCACGAGTACAGCAAACGCATTGCAGATGCGATGGCTGAACGCTACGGGAATCATCCTGCAGTTATTGGCTGGCAAATCGACAATGAATTTGGCTGCTATTTCACACGCTGCTATTGTGAGACCTGCACAACAGAATTTCAACATTGGCTTCAAAGCAAATATGCTAGCCTTGATGAACTTAACGAGCGCTGGGGAACAATATTTTGGAGCCAAACTTACGATAAATGGGCACAGATCGAGTCGCATAATTTAACGGTTGCTGAACCCAACCCCAGCCACGTACTAGATTATTATCGTTTCGCATCTGATTCATGGACAGCGTATCAACAGATACAAATTGATGCCCTGCGAGAGAGCATTCCCTCCACTCAATTTGTTACGCATAATATCATTGCTAGCCAAACCACAATCGATTATCACGACCTTGCGCGTGACTTGGATTTCGTAGCTTGGGATTCGTACCCAACTGGCTATGCCGAAATGGGAAGCCATGATCTTTATGCCCCAGATGAGCAAATCCCTGCTTATGCGCACGATACCGGTGATCCATTACTTACTGGCTTCTTCCACTCACTAACTCGTGGTCTGAAACAAGCCCCATATTGGATCATGGAGCAGCAAACAGGTGCCATCAACTGGAGTCTATACAACACTGGTGTGCGCCCAGGTGCTCTGCGTTTATGGGCATGGCAAGCTGCCGCATCTGGGGCAGAAGCGACCGTCTTCTTCCGTTGGAAAGCCTCCCGCTTTGGTTTGGAACAACATCATGCAGGGCTGCGTAATCACGATGGCTCGGCAGATACTGGCTACGCAGATTTATTAACGATCAAATCTGAACGTGATAAGTTGGATGATTTCATTGCACAGCCTTTGCAAACTGATATTGGCATTTTGCTCGATTACAGCACGCTTTGGGCACTTGAGATGCAACCGCATCGTAAAGACTTTGCCTACATGAAGCATTTATTTGTCTTTTATCGTGCCTGTAAGATGCTTGGCCTTGAGCCGGATATTATTTCTCCAAAGGCTGATTTAAGCCGCTATAAAGTTTTGCTTGCGCCCAACGCTTTTCTTGCAGATAAAACTCTAGCGCAGACCTTGGATGATTTTGCAACACAAGGTGGTACGTTGATGTTGGGCGTTCGTTCAGGTTTTAAAGATATTAATGATGTAGTCACCGAAGAATCTTTGCCTGGCCTTTTCCGTGAGTTGGTTGGCGCGAGAGTGAAGCAATGGCACTCCCTCCCTCCGAAAGTATCCTATGCCTTTCAGAGCGAGATAGCGAATTTTCACCCCGAAGCGACTTTTTGGGCAGAAGGCTTGGAAGCAGATGCAGAGACAAGGTCTCTGGCAAATTATACAGATTTCCCTTTTAAGGGGTTAGCTGCTATTACAGAAAAAACACATGGCAAAGGGAAGGTTTTTTACTGCGGGATTTATCCACATTTAGCACAGGCTGTGGCTTTGATGTGTCATCTGGCAGCATCACAATCAATCCCCCTACTTGATATTCCCGCAGGCTTGACCGTAATCCGTCGCGGCAACAACTTGCTTGCGATGAATTTTACGGAAGAGAGATTGGTATTTGAAGTTGCCTCAACATCTTATGATGTCCCCGCGAGAGATTTTATCTTGCTCTGATACATCAACTGTTGGGCAGAGCGTGATGGCAATCGTACGATCTATTATCAACAAAGCGAGGAAAAAATGACATTTATACGAAAACTTGGTCGATCTGGAATCGAAATCAGTGCTTTAGGGATGGGCTGTTGGGCTATTGGTGGCCCATTTTGGGCTGAAGGCACGCCTCTTGGTTGGGGCAAAGTGGACGATAACGAATCTTTGCGGGCTATCCAACGTGCGTTGGACTTAGGGATCACCTTTTTTGATACGGCAAATGTTTATGGGACGGGGCATAGTGAGCGAATTTTGGGGAGAGCTTTTGCTGTCAAACGGCAAGGTGTTGTTATTGCTACAAAATTCAATGCGATTTTTGACGAAGAAAAGCGTGAAGTGACGGGTGCAAGCTGCACTCCCGAAGCTATTCGAAAAGCTTGTGAAGATTCGTTAAAACGGTTGAATACTGACTATATTGATCTTTACCAATTCCATGACAACGGCTATCCAGCAGAGCAAGCAGAACCCGTACGAGAGGCATTGGAAGAGCTGGTCAAAGAAGGAAAGATCCGTACCTATGGTTGGAGTACCGATTTCCCTGACCGCGCAGAAGTTTTCGCACAAGGGGAACATTGTGCTGCCATCCAACTTCAACTCAATGTGTTGGATGACAACCCTCCCGTTGTTGAGATTTGTGAAAAATACAATTTAGCTGCGATTAACCGAGGTCCCCTTGCGATGGGTCTCCTAACCGGAAAATACACTGCGAGCACCCAGCCCTCCAGTGATGATGTGCGCGGCGAAAAAAGCCCTGAATGGATGCAATACTTCAAAGATGGGAAACCCAACCCGGATTTTTTAGCCAAAGTAAATGCTTTGCGTGAAATTCTAACAAGCAATGGACGTACCCTGCCACAGGGTGCGTTGGCATGGCTATGGGCACGTAGTGAGCAAACTATCCCCATCCCAGGTTTCCGTACGGTTGAGCAAGTAGAAGAGAATTGTGGTGCATTAGAGTATGGTCCGCTGACCGTCAAGCAGATGGAAGAGATTCAAACGCTTTTACATAGAGAATAAGCCTTATTGAGTGACAATCACATAGAGATAATGACGATGGGCAATAAAGTAACCTTAGAGAATAAAGCCTTGCACAACCCACATCTGGATGGGGATGCCTTCTTTTGGGAAGGTGGACCTGTAGGGATTTTGCTATCTCATGGATTTACGGCCACTACAGCGGAAATCCGTTTGGTGGCTGAGAAGTTTCATGCGCAAGGCTATACAGTTGCTGCCCCGCTTTTGCCCGGGCATGGCACTACGCCCGAGGATTTGAATCAAACCAAATGGCGGGATTGGGTAGAAAGCGGTGAAGAATCTTTATTGAAATTGTTTGGGAGCTGCGAGCAAGTTTGGGTCGCGGGCGCATCGATGGGCGGTCTTCTCGCACTTTATCTGGCTAGCACTAATTCGCAAATTTCGGGAACTTTGCTCTATGTGCCCGCAATCCGTACCATGATGAGCAAGATGGATATTCTACAGCTATATTTTGGCGCACCTTTGGTGAAAGAACTTGCACGGGATTCCCTTGATGGTTCAGATCTTTGGCAGGGGTATCCTGGGTTGCCACTTAAGGGAATTATCCAGTTTTTGCGTTTCCAATCTGCTACAGCAAAACGGCTTTCTGATGTTCACCAACCGGTACTCATTTTTCAGGGACGCAAGGATGTGACTGTTGCGCCTGAAGCTGGCGAGATCATTATAGATGGTGTTTCTTCTGAGATAAAAGAACATCACTGGATGGAAAAATCTAGCCATTCCATTCTTTTGGATGAAGAGTATGAAAAAGTGGCGGAGATGAGTATAGCGTTTATAGAGAGAATCAGCGAAACACTCAAAAAGCATTAGAATCTGAATTTATACTTCCCTTGAAGGAGATTTTATTTATGGATAAAGTGAACGGTCGTTACGAACTTTATGGCAACCCCATTACACCTACCCAAACACGTGCAGCAGATAGATGGAAAGCCATGTTGGCGAAGAAATTTAGCTATGACCCGAACGAGAAGTTCAACCTAAGCATTCAAGATCATCCTTACGGTGGCGACATCTTTGGATTAAAAGAGATCGTTCGCGAAGGTGATGGAGCGCCGCTGAATATTGAAAATGGCGTTGTGATCAGCACCATCCGCATGGGTTTTGGGCATTATCGTATTGCGATGGCGGGCGTATCCGCTGCAAAAGCGATGGGCTTCACGCCATATTGGCTTGACTTGCTTTCCGTCCCGGGCATTACGACCGATGTCATCAACTGGTGCAATACCAATTACAGCAAATACTCTCGTATTTCACAGCGTTTCCCGTGGTTTGATAAATATGTTTGGGAAAGTTTAACCACTGGAGAGCCTTCGTTGCCAGGTTTGAATACCCTTTTTAATAACTGGATCGTAACTTGGCCTTGGCGCTTCACAAAGACACAGGTCAAAGATTATAAAATGAGTGAGTTATTTGAGAATCTTTATGACGCACTCCCCTCAGAGCAGCCCATTCTCACATCCCATATGTGGAATGCAATGGGCGCAGTGGCAGGCGGCATGACCAATGTTGTGGATATGATGTTCGATAATTGGCCGATGGCTTTTCAACTCACTGAAGGCGCTAAACATGCTGTTCAGGGTCCCGCGGGATATTATGGTTTTAGGGTGATGCGTGGATTTGACGATAAAGGCTTGATTATGAAGCCCACGCCCAGTGATGCGCTATTCTTCACGGGACAGCATGTTGACCATGAGTTGGTCGAGAATATCGAAGTGGATTGCAAAGCACGTCTCCAACGTGCAGATGCCAAAGAGCCGCGTCGCTTCATTGTCACGATGGGCGGGGCGGGCGCACAGCGGGAACTCTTTAAAGCTATCATTGAGCACGCTATCCCGCTTATTGAGCAGGGGCGGATCGCTCTTTTCGTCAACTTGGGTGATCACCAAGATAATTGGGACTGGCTCGAGGCTGAGTTGCTGCCCCATAAAGACCTCGTCAATACACATTTTAGCTGGGAAGAGACACGAGATTATGCTGATAGCATTCGAGAGAATACTGCGCATGGATTGCACGTTTTCCTCTACGATAACACCTTTCATGCCGTCTATGCGAGCAACTATCTGATGCGTGTGATGGATATTATGATTACGAAACCCTCCGAGTTGGCTTTTTATCCGATTCCGAAAATTTTCAACGCCCGTGTCGGCGGACATGAGATGTGGGGTGCTATTCGTGGCGCAGAAATTGGAGACAGCACCGTTGAGACACGTACAATCCCGCAAACTTTGCAAGCGATTGATTTGATGACCCATGAAGATGATTTATTAGAAATGTACTGTGAGATGATTGTCAAGAATAAGAGCATCGGTCTTTATGATGGCGCTTATAAATGTGTCGAGTTGGCAACGGGCAGGAAATTTACACGAACACTAGAAGGAATCAAGATCGGATGAGCAAGATAAGCATTCTTGGTGCAGGGAGCACGGTCTTTGCAAAGAACCTGATCGGCGATATTCTCAGTTTTCCCGAACTGGCAGAATCAACCATCAGCTTACATGATATTGATCCTGAGCGATTGGAAACCACTCGCATTGTGACCGAGCGGATCGCAAAATCATTGGGAGCAAACCCTACCATCGAAGCGCATCTTGACCGTCGGGCTGCGCTCGATGGAGCAAAATATGCTATCGGGATGTTTCAGGTTGGTGGATATGAACCCTGCACTGTGACCGATTTTGAAATTCCGAAGAAATACGGCTTGCGTCAGACCATTGCCGACACACTCGGCATCGGCGGGATTATGCGGGGGCTACGCACTATTCCCGTTTATCTGGATATGTGCCGAGATATGGAAGAACTCTGCCCAGATGTGACTCTGCTGAATTACGTAAACCCAATGTCGATGATCACTTGGGCAATCAACAAAGCTACAAAAATCAAAACGATCGGCTTATGCCATTCTGTACAGGGAACTGCCGGACAGATTGCTGATGATATTAATATCCCGCTGGAGGAGATTAATTATCTCTGTGCCGGGATCAACCACATGGCTTTTTATCTCAAGTTTGAACGGGACGGGGTTGATCTGTACCCTGAAATTCGCCGAGTAGCTGCTGAAGACCGTATCCCAAGTTGGAACCGGGTTCGATACGAGATGCTCACTCGTCTGGGGTATTCTGTCACCGAATCCAGTGAACATTTCGCCGAATACGTCCCTTGGTTCATCAAGCGTGACCGTCCGGATTTGATCGAGAAATTCAACATCCCCCTTGATGAGTATATCCGCCGCTGCGAAGTCCAGATTGCCGGATGGGAAGCCACCAAGGCCACGGTTGAGAATCCTGATATGCCTGTTGACATCCCGGCGATGAATGAGAAACTCAAAAAGGCAGGTGCAACCGATTGGGAGCTGGAGTGGATGGCTGAAATGGTGACCACCTTTGATGATGTGAAGCAATCGCACGAGTATGGCGCATTTATTATCCATTCGCTGGAAACTGGCACGCCCCGCGTAGTTTATGGTAATGTGATGAACGATGGGTTGATTGACAACCTGCCCCAGAATTGCTGTGTGGAAGTCCCTATTTTCGTGGATAAAAATGGCTTGCAGCCCACCAAAATAGGTGCTCTACCTCCACATTTGGCTGCTCTGATGCAAACTCAGATCAATGTTCAAGCCTTGACTGTCGAAGCAGCACTTACAAAAAAGAGAGAGCACATCTATTACGCAGCGATGCTCGATCCACACATCGCGGCCGAACTCGACCTTGACCAAATTTGGTCTATGGTGGACGAGCTTATCTTGGCTCATCGCAGTTGGTTGCCAGTTTATCAGTGAGATTTTAAAAAACGCCTTGCAAAGAGAGCGCAGGCTTGTACCTCTGTATAAAATAGCCACCCGTACAGACATATGATTATTTAAAACTTGTGGAGATACTACCTGGATAAAAGAATTCATCCCGAGCACACCTTTCTAGTGTGGTATTGAGTAGCGGCGACAGGACTCGAATTAATGCTACCTAGTGCATAATCAAGGCAATAATTTGGAAATGTGGTAAAAATGCTCAATGAGAGCAAAACGATATGTTCGAGAATTTACAGAAGAAGAAAAAAGGTTAATAGATGCTGGATTGCGTTCGCAAGAC
>Ga0209042_1002424_pt1 | contig 12298 bp, 10 predicted proteins | sample SaaInlV_200m_DNA_6_FD_184649 | JGI IMG/M metagenome (GOLD analysis project Ga0209042, IMG submission 184649) | Marine microbial communities from expanding oxygen minimum zones in the Saanich Inlet - SI037_S2LV_200m_DNA (SPAdes) (version 2) | ecosystem: Environmental > Aquatic > Marine >...
GAGATTATCATTTTTGCAATATCTTCACTATATACTAAAGAATTTGGATGTAGTGCAACATGATATGCATCCTTCCATACATCTTGATTTGAGTAAGAGTTTGTAAAATCATATATATTTATATCATATTTTTGAGATAAATTTTCTAAAGTTTCGTTAAAAAGAATTTTGTCATTTTCAGGTACAATATCTAAATAACTTTGATGTAATGGGACTGTAAAGATAACAGCTTTAACATTGTTTTTTTGAAACAGTTCAATTGTATCTTCAAAAGCAATTAATTGTTCACTGTTTAATGGGTTTTGATGTACTTTTTTTATTGTAAGATCAATATCTAAAAATAATCTTGACTGTTCATTTATTATCATTTGTTCATCTGAATATGAAAAAAAAGGAGTTGTTTCAGAAACATATTTTTGACTTGGAAACAATCCAGTGTCATCACCAAGTATAGTTCTGATTGCATTTAGTGTAGTAGCCTTAGGATTTATTTCAAATAATGATTGTAAGACATTGTCAGTTTTTTTGTTATAATAATCAGAAAAGGACCAATAAGAAATACCATAAAAAATAATCTCAGTATTTGTAGAAATTGTGGACTCTAGTGAATATAGTCTTTGAGTGGGTATATCTGCATTATATGCTAAATTGTAGATCATGTAATCAGAAAATTTTTCAGAAACAATTTTGTTAATATGTGTTGAATTTAGTTGGCCAACTGCACTTCCTCCCAATATCATTAGATTATTGGTTTTTGTTTGGGACAATTCCTGAAATAATAAATCATCACTAATTTCCCACACATTTAGAACTCTATATTTTTCATAAAATGGAATAAATGATAAAAAGACAATCACAAATGCTAATGCTACTGCTAAAGTAATTTTTCCATTCATAAACTCATGTTTTGAGGCTAATTATTATTGGTTTTTGAATAGATATTTTTTCTACTTTAAAATTTAATAAATTAACAAATTAAAATTCAGATACGAGGGAAAATGAGCGAGAAGATGAAATTATTGATTGGTGCAAGTGACAATAAAATGCAATATGTTAAAAAATTTTCAGAATATTTAGAAAAATTTAATGTAAATTCTAAAGTGGTATTAGATGTTGAAATATGTAATGGATTTCCAAGTAAAAATATAACTCAATGGATAAGTCCTTTTAAAAAATTTAATTTGTTGATAGAATCTTTCAAACCAGATGCTGTTTTTGTAGATAGACAAACACAATTTGGAATAGCAGCAATAAAAGCTAAAATTCCTCTTTTAATGCAATTAAGAGGAAATTATTGGGATGAAATAGATTGGGCAAAGAAGAACGGTTCTATTAAAAATAAAATAATTTTATCAATTAAAGAAAAAATAGCTGAAGATTGTTTTAAAGGTTCAAAAATGATTTTGCCATTTTCAAATCATTTAGCTGAAATTTCTAAAAAAAAATATCCTAATAAAAAAATTGAAGTATTTTATGATGGATTGGAAATTAAAGATTGGTATAAAGATGAACCAATGAATTTTAAACATCCCTGTGTAGGATTGTTACAAAATGCATCCATATGGAAAAAAGCACAAGAGATGATTTCATTGAAAAGTATTTTAGAAAAATTTCCAAATGTAACATTTTATTGGGCAGGTGATGGAATCTATCGACAAAAAATTCTAGATGCACTTGAAAAACATGAAAATTTCAAATGGTTAGGAAGTTTAGAATATCCAAATAAGGTTAGGAAATTTCTAAGTTCAATTGACATCTATCTTTTACTTTCAGGATACGATACTTTTGGCATGACCATCATAGAAGCAGAAGTAATGCAAGTACCAGTTATTGCTACTAATGTTGGTGGTACATCAGAAGCAATGATCAATGGAAAAACGGGATATTTAGTAAATCAGGGAGATATAAAAGAAATTGAGAGAAAAATTAATTTATTATTGAATGATCAAAATCTTGCAAAACAAATTGGAAATGATGGAAGAAAATTTGTAATAGAAAATTTTAGTTGGGAAATAACTGTGAAAAAATTTATTGGAAATATGAAAACTTGTATTAATACTGACTAAATTTTAAAAAACACTAATATTATTTAATAAGAGAAATAAATTGGCAGTAATGTACAGATATCCAATTTTTTCATTAATGCTTATACTTTTAATTGCAATTAATGTTCAATCAGCATATGCTTATATGGATCCAGGTACTGGAAGTATTCTTTTTCAAGCATTAATAGGAGCTTTAGCAGGTCTTGCAATCACACTTAAAATTTATTGGTATAAAATTAAAGAGAGATTAATGCGAAAAAAGCAATAATGCCAAATCATAGAATTAAAAGTTCATTTAGAGATCCGAGTGGTTTCTTGTTTACATTTGAAGGAAGTCTTTACAGACAAATTAACAAATCATATCAAAATGAATTTGATAAAATGATTGATAGTGGTTTATATCAAAAACTAGTAGAAAAAGAATTACTGATTCCACATGAAGAAGTTAACGTTGAATCATCACAGCCAGAAAAATGTTACAAAACAATAAAACCAAAATTAATTGATTTTATTTCTTATCCTTACGAATGGTCATTTAATCAATTAAAAGATGCAGCACTAACTACACTTGAAATTCAAAAGATTGCAATGGATTATGGGTTAACACTAAAAGATAGTAGTGCATATAATGTTCAATTTCTAAATGGAAAACCAATTTTCATAGATACATTATCATTTGAGATATATCAAGAAGGTCAATTCTGGAAGCCATATAGACAATTTTGTCAGCATTTTCTTTCACCACTAGCATTAATGAATCATAAAGATATCAGACTAAACCAACTTTTGAAAATCTACATTGATGGAATACCATTAGATCTTACTTCCAAATTATTACCAGCAAAAACAAAAACAATGTTTTCATTATTGGCCCATATCCACACACATTCAAAAAAACAAAAAGATTATGAAGGAAAACAAGTAGATGTTAAAAAGAGAAAATTAAGTAAGAACTCTTTTGTTGGTGTCATTGAAAGTCTTCATTCTGCAATTAAAAAACAAAACATAAGTTTAGAAAAAACAGAATGGGGAAATTATTATTCAGATACAAATTATTCAGAAGTTGCCATGAATGATAAAAAAACAATAATTTTGAATTTAATTGAAAAAATAAAACCAAAAAATGTATGGGATATAGGAGGTAATGTTGGAATATTTAGTAGAATTTCTAGTGATAAAGAAATCTTTACTGTTTGCTTTGATATAGATCCAGTTGCTATTGAAAAAAATTATTTAGAATGTAAGGAAAAAAATGAGAAATATTTGTTACCTCTGTTATTGGATTTGACTAATCCAAGTCCAGATATAGGATGGCAAAACATGGAACGTGATTCATTTCTAACAAGAGGTCCAGCAGATCTTGTTTTTGCTTTAGCACTAATTCATCATTTAGCAATTTCAAATAATGTCCCATTTGAATTAATTTCAGAATTTTTCTCTAGGAATTGTAGAAATTTAATAATAGAATTTGTCCCAAAAACAGACACTCAAGTTAAACGATTATTATCCAGTAGAGAAGATATTTTTTCAGAATATGATTATGAACATTTTGAAAAAGAATTTGAAAAATTGTTCATAATAATTGAGAAAAAAGAGATTAAAGATTCAGAAAGGATTATTTATTATATGCAAAATAAAAAACCGATTAATTGAATATTTCTCAAACTTTTCCAATTCATGTTATTTTTCTAGCAATTTTTCCTGTGATTTTTTTATTTTCAGAAAATATGCATGAACTTGTTCCTACAGATATCATAATTCCTTTATTGATAATTATTCCAATTTCATTAACTGTTTTTTATGTTTTAAAATTAATTTTTAAAGATTCTAACAAAGCAGCATTAATTGTATCAATGGGATTAATTTTATTTTTCACATACGGTCATTTTTATAATATATTCAAAGGATTTACAATATTTGAGGAAGACATAGGAAGACACCGTTACATCATAATTCCTTTTGTTTTGAGTTTTTTAATTCCAGTATTTTTCATAATAAAAAGTAAAATAGATTTTAAAAACATTACAAAAATTGTAAATGTAATCTCTATCGTATTAGTAGGAATGGTAATTCTAAACATTACAACATATGGGATTTCAGAAATTGAATCATATTCAACAATTGATTTTGAATTAAATAATAATTCTATAGAATTACAAAATATGCAAAATACTCCTGATGTGTATTATATTATTCTAGATGAATATGGCGGTCCTGAAAGTATGAAATATTTGAATTATGATAATAGTCAATTTTATGAATTTTTAAAGGGAAAAAATTTCATCATACCTGAAAAATCAACTAGTAATTATCCAATGACTCATTTCTCAATTCCATCAACAATGAATATGGAATATGTAAATGATCTTTCTAATATTTTAGGTGAAGATTCAAAAACATTCCTTCCTCTAAGAGAAATGTTATACAATAGTCAAGTGATCAAGAACTTTAAATCTCTAGGATATGACATTGTTATTTTTGAGTCAGGTTTTGTTCCTCCTGAAAATTTTGTGTTAGTTGATGACATAATATGTCCTGATCAAGGAATTGACTCAGTTTTGCTTGATATGATTGGAAGAACAAGTATGATGGGGTATTTTGTGGAAAGATATGAGGAAGGAAAAATCAGAGATAGAATAAACTGTACATTTTCAGAAATTAAAACTATAGGGAATAATAAAGATGAACCAATTTTTGTTTTTGCTCATATGCTAATCCCACATCCACCCAATGTTTTTGGTCCAAATGGAGAAGTAATTGTTCCTGGAAATCATATATCATCAGAAATATGGGATGAAAAAATAGCATATCTGGACCAACTTGAGTTTACAAATAATGAAATCACTAAAGTCATTGAGAAAATCCTTGATGAAAATGAAAAACCAATAATAATTATTCAGTCAGATCACGGTTCAGGATTTGATATAGATTGGAAGAACCCAGATGAATCTATGATTTTACAGAGATTATCAATATTGAATGCATATTATGTTCCAGAAATATCAGAAAACCAATTCTATGAAAACATAACACCTGTTAATTCATTTAGAATTATTTTTAATGATTATTTCAACGGAAATTATAAAATTTTGGAAGATCTAAATTATTGGAATAATGTATACAAACCATTTGATTTTCACGATGTAACTGAAATAATAGGAATGAATATCAAAAAATAAGAATGAAAGAAAAAATAAGAGAGAAAAGAAATGGAATCATTTAGATTATTGATAGGAGGATCTCCATCGAAAATGTTTCATTTGAAAGAATTTTCTGACAATCTTATAGATTTAGGAATTGAATGTAAGGTTGTACTTGATGTAGATTATTGTGATGGATTTCCAAGTAGAAAAATTTCTAAGTGGATTTATAAAAAAAATAAATTACCAAATTTAATTTCAAAATATAAACCCGATATGGTTTTAGTGGATAGACAAAGACATTTTGGTTTAGAAGTAATTAAAACTAGAATTCCATTATTAGTTCATCTTAGAGGGGATTTTTGGAAGGAGATTGAAATGGCGAAAAAAACCATCTACAAAAGTATTCCAAAAAAAATTGTCATTAATGAATGGGAAAAAATTGGCGAAAAATGCTTTCAAGAATCAACAATAATTTTACCAATTTGTAATTATTTATCAAATATTGTTAAAAATCGTTATCAAAATAAAAAAATTCAAACAATGTATCAAGGAATCAATCCAGAAAACTGGTTTAAAACCAAAGGAATGAAACTAAAACATCCTTGTGTAGGAATATTACAAGGAGCAACGATTTGGGGTAAAACTAAAGAGATGTTAATTTTATCTAAAATTTTAGATGCAAATCCAGAAATTACATTTTATTGGGTAGGAGATGGGCCTTATAGAGATAAAATTTTGTCAATCTTGAACAAATATGAAAATTTTGTATGGTTAGGCTCAATGAATTATCCAGATAAAGTAAGAGAATTTCTTGATGAAATTGATGTGTACGGTTTGATAAGTGGTCTTGATATGTCACCATTAACTTTACAAGAAGCACAGTTAATGAAAAAACCAGTTTTAGCTACAAATGTAGGAGGCATTCCAGAATTAATGAAAGATAAAGAAACAGGTTTTTTGATTGAAAAAGGAGATCATGCAGAATGGATAGATAAAATATCATTATTATTAAATGATGAAAAAACTAGACATCAAATGGGATTATCTGGTAGAAAATTTGTTGAAGAAAATTTCAGTTGGGATATCATTGCAAAAAAGTTTGTAAATGAAATTAAAAATAATTTATAAAATTCTTAATGTAAAAATTTTTTAATTCAAGTTTTTGAAAATTGTCTATACCATATTTCAAATGCAAGTAAACCTAGAAGCTTATTGATATGACGAATATCAATATTTTGATCATTTAGATTTGATTGAATCCAATCTCTGTTAACCCAGCCATCTTGAATTATTTTTGCATCAGAAAGATAATCATTAGCCATAGTTAATCCATAATTTTTCCAAAGATTTTTTGTATTAACTGAAAAACCTTGTTTCTGTTTTAAAATAAGATCATTTATTCCAAATTTTTCTAAAATTTTTCTTAAAGGTAATTTTCCAACATTAGATAGAGAATCATATTTTTGAGTAGAATTAATTTTCATTGATTTTTGAATCAATTCTGGGAATAAAAGGGGAGTAATTGATTGAATATTGAAACTTTTTGCAAGTGAATTATTAACAATAGAGAAATTATACAGTAATTTCCCATTATAATCCGCTAAAAAAACTTGTTCCAGTGGAGATAATTCATTATCAAAAAATGGTACAAGTTTATCATAAATTACTTGCCAATTGAATTCCATTTTTTTGGTAAATATATCATCTTGATCTGGAACATGATCTCGTTCATGGCAAGAAAGATACGCCTGAATTTTGTCATTTACAGTAGAATTAGGATGAATTTTAGATAAAAATTTAGAATAACGAAAAATATATCCACCAAATAATTCATCACCACCATCACCAGAAACTAGATAATTTGAGAAATGTTTTGCGTTCTCAACAATGTAATACCAATGAATATCCCAAAAAGGAAGTTTTGTAATAGATATTGCATCTGAGAGTTTTTCAAGATAATTATCTACTTCAACAATATGATGATTGACTCCAACCTTTTTTGCAATTTGTGATGCTGTTTCAGTTTCATCAACACTATCAGAAAATTTGATCGAGATAGCATCAATTTGATTATCAGGAAAACTTTCTTTTAAAATACACAAAAGAAGTGATGAATCAACCCCCCCACTTAATGAAATAGAAATAGGTTTTGAGTAATCATTTGGAATTTGTTTTTGTAGGTAAGAAATTAATTGTGAATGAATATTTTCTATTGAAAAATTTTCTTTTTTAATTAAATCTCTTGATGTTAATTTTGGAAGGATTGGTGTTTGAGTATCATCATATCTAAGTGTAAGAATAGATTTAATAGAATCTAAATTCATTTATTATAATTTTCCTCTTCCTATTCCTCTATAAATTAATCCAGCTTGATTTGCAAGATTTTGATTAATAATGTTTTTCGAATCAATTACCACAGGGGTTTTCATTTTAGATTTTAAAAATATTGGATCAATATTATGAAATTCTTTATGTGCTGTAGCAATAATTAAACCATCAGAATTTTCTAAATTTTGAACAAAATCATTTAGTGTTTTAATTCCAAATATTTCTGAGTTTTTAAAATATGGATCATAAATTAAAATATTTGCACCTTTTTCTTGAAGTAAATTTATGATTTTTTCTACAGGGGAAAGTTGAATATCTTTTACGTCTGGTTTGTATGAAACTCCTAAAACAAGGATTGATGAGCCTGACAAAGGTTTTTTGATTTCATTTAATGCGTCTTCTAAAAGTTCTACAGTATGAAATGGCATATTTTCATTAATTTTTCTTCCATTTTCAACTAATCCAAAAGTTTTAGAAGTAAAATTCTTTGCAAAATTTATCATTTGATATGAGTTTACAGGTAAACATGGACCTCCAACTCCAGCACTAGGATAATGTACCTGAAAGTTATATTTTGTTTTAGCTGCTTCAAGAACTGTCATTATATCAATTCCTGCTTTTTCAAAAATTAATGCTAATTCATTAATAAATGCAATATTTAGATCTCGAAATACATTTGTGGTTAATTTTACAGCATTTGCAGTTTTACAATTGGGCATTGGGATTAGTTCTACTGTAAAAACATGTTTGTAAATTTTTGTAATTAAATTCTGTGTGTGCTCATCCATTGCACCAACAAGACGAGGTAATCGTTCAAAATCATTTAAAATCTGTCCAGGATTTGCAGTTTCAGGACAAACACCCAGAGCAAAATTTTTTCCTAACTTTAATTTATTATCATCACCTTCAATAATTTTTAAAAAATCATTTTCAACAAAACCAGGTTCAACTGTACTTTCAATTATAATTAATTTTCCATCAGATATTTCATCATGAAGTTTTTTTGCTATTGATAGTAATGATGAATAATCAGGGATATTTTTTTCATCCATTGGGGTAGGAAGTGATAATACAATAACATCACTATAATTTACTCCCTCACTAAAATGGGTTGTAGCTTTAAATTTTTTTTCATTAATTACTTTATCAAAAATAATATCATAACCAGGTTCATCATTTAAAGGAAAATTTCTAGAATTTATCATTTCAACTAATTTTTCATTGATATCAACTCCTATAGTTGGCAAACCAGAATTGGCAAATGAAAGTGCAGTTGGTAAGCCTATCCTACCAATACCAATAACACAAATATTTAATTTTCCTGACTGAATTGTATCAACTATTTCTGAATCAGTCATATCTAGAATTTTTTTCATATTACTCATTTCACCAGTTTTATGGGATTATTTACTTTTAGTTATTGTTTACCAAAATTTAAAAATCAATTAAAATCACATCAACCATGAAATATGTTATAACTGGTGGTGCAGGTTTTATTGGAAATAATATTGCTAAATTACTAATTAAAAAAGGTCATGATGTAGATATTATAGATAATCTTCACACAGGGAGAAAAGAGAATTTAAAAGAAATTATAGATAAAATAAATTTTTATCAAATAGATATTCAAAAAAAAAAATGATTTAGAAAAAATCATAAAAATTGTGATGGAATATTTCATGAAGCAGCTTTAACAGCAGTTCCTGAATCTTTTGAAAAGCCAAAAGAATATCATGATGTAAATGTTATAGGAACAAAAAATATCTTTGAAATTGCACAAAAAGAAAATATTCGTGCAGTATATGCCAGTAGTTCAAGTATTTATGGAGATGTAAAAAATACCCCTATCAAAGAAAATGCAGATAGAAAACCAATTAATCCTTATGGCCAAACAAAGTTAGATGATGAATTACTTGCAGAAAAATTATCAAAAAATAATGTATCAATAATCGGTTTAAGATATTTTAATGTCTATGGAATAGGGCAAATTGGATCATATGCAGGAGTAATAACAAAATTTCTTGAAAATATTAAAAATCAAAAATCATTTATTGTTAATGGTAATGGAAATCAAATTAGAGATTTTATTCATGTCAAAGATATTGCTCAAGCAAATATTACTGCAATGGAAAGTAAAACTAAAAATGGTTTTTTTAACATTGGTACAGGAATTCCAACATCAATAAATGATTTGGCTAAATTAATGGTAGAATTATCTAATCATAAACATGAAATAATACATGGGCCTCAACTTGAAGGAGATATTGAGATTAGTCAAGCAGATATGAATTTCACAAACAAATCATTCAATTGGAGTCATAAAATCAATTTAAAAGAAGGATTAAAAGATTTGATTAAAAATTATTTATCCTAAAATCATAGAAGTGAATTATAAAGTTCAAGATATTGTTTTCCAATAATGTTCCAATCATATTTTTTTACATTTTCATATGATAAAGTAGATAATTTATTTCGTAATAATTTATCAGATATTAATTCAATAATTTTTTCACAAAATATTTCAGGATTTGTGGGTTCTACTAAAATTCCTGATTCTTGATCTTGAATTAATTCTAAATTACCTCCCACATTTGATGCAACAATGACTGTTTTACAGGCCATAGATTCAAGAATAGTTGTGCTTATTCCCTCAGAAAATGAAGGTTGAACTAATACATCTGAGCCTTTAATCAATGAAATTGTTTGCTGATGATTCTTTGAGCCTAAATAATGAATATTGTTTTGAGATGATTCAAGTTTTTTTATGTTTTCTACTTCAGGACCATCTCCAATAATTATTAGATGTATGTCGTGTGGAAGTTTCTTACATATCTCAATTAATGTTTTAACTCCTTTTTCTTTAGATAATCTACCTGCAAATAGTACTTGTTTTTCATATTTTCTATCTTCATCAGTAGATAAAGATGAAATATCAATGGCATTAGGAATTTGAATTACTTTATGTCCTAAAGATGTGTAATAATCATATGATTCTTTAGAGATTACGGTAATCATATCAGCCCAAGATAATGCATCTTTTTCATATTTTTTTGAAATATTTCCAGTTGTTTTACCATGTAATTGATCAATTTGTTCTGAAAATATTCCATGTATAGTAAGAATTTTTTTTCCGGGAGAATTTTTCATTGCTAATGCTGATGGAATATTATGAGCATGAACAATATCAAAATTTTTTTTAAATTTAGTTTTTAAAAATGATGAAATCATAAAACTTGGATTTTTTAATCCTTTAATTGGAATTGTAAACGTATTTTCTGAAGAAATAATTTCTACAGTATTATCATTTTTTTCTAAGAAATTTTCTAAATTTTTAACATGTTGAGCAATTCCACCAATACCAGATTGTGTTGGAGAAATAAGTAAAATTTTCATACTAAAAATTGAACTATGAACTTTTAAGGTATTTGATTAAAAATTCTTTTACATTGTTGCTTGTGCTGCATCATGGAACATTTGACTTTTAGCACAACCAGCAGCTAACTCATCACCAGCACCGCGTCTCATTAGTCCTCTGTACAAACAGTCTTCTAGTTTAACATCTTCTCTTTGCTCCCATTCCTCAACAGTGACGGAGAATTTCTTTTGAATTCTGTCTCTATACCATTCAGGAATAACATTAAATGCACAAAATGGAACGATTCTAAGGTCTGGAGTAACATAGTGAATATCACATCTTTGTAGTCTTTCCAAATCTTCATTGTATTTGTCTTGAAAATGCATCATACCAAGGAATAATCCCTTTACGTGCCATGAACCAATTGAATCAAATGATCTCTTCATGAGAATATTACCAAACATTTTTGCCAAGTCTAATCCTGCTGGCTGTTTTTTAGAATCAACAAATCCTTTGAGTTTTCTTACAACTTCAAGCATTGTAAAGTACTTATTTTTACCAGAACGAATCTCTTCTGCTTTATCTTCAAATAATTCAAGCATTCCTTGAATATCACAGAATTTTGTTAATGGGACAAACTTCTTTGTATCTGCATCCTCAAAGATGTATGTTCCTGCACCACATGCAAAGTGGATTGACAATTCATATTTTGGTTTACTTGAAAATGCTTCAATTACATTAGTTAGTGGCATACAACTTGGGACTGGGAACCAATCATCAACAGTTACCTCACCGTTTGTTTGCTCTTCAATTCTTTGAACACAATCAGGAACTGTAATTCTATATTTCTCACGTTCTTGTTTTCCCATTCTTCCTGTAAGGGATACTGGTTGGAAATTAACAGCATGAACTACATCCATATTCTTTTGTGCATATCTAATTATTCCACCTAATTCATGGTCATTAATTGATTTAATCACAGTTGGAACAAATACTACAGTAGTTCCAGTTTTTCTACAACTATCAAGGGCATATGGAATTTCCCAGTGGTTCTTTGGATTTGTTCTAGCAGTAACACCATCAAATGAAAGATACAAGTTGTTACACCCAGCAAGTCTTACTTCACGTGCAGCCTCTGGATCCATTGCGTGTCTAATACCATTAGTATTCATTTGAATATGGTCAACACCTTCTTCTTTCATAATTTTAATAACATCAGCAATATCTTCTCTCAACATTGGTTCACCACCAGTAATTTGCATAGAGTTTCCAGGAATTGGTCTTTCTGCTCTTAGAGTTTTCATCATTCCTCGAATTTGGGTATGATCTGGTTCATACATGTAAGCACCTTCTAATCCCTTCTTTACATAGAAAAAGCAGTACCAGCATGTTAAATCACATCTGTTAGTTACAATCATGTTTGCAAG
>Ga0209042_1002445_pt1 | contig 12237 bp, 11 predicted proteins | sample SaaInlV_200m_DNA_6_FD_184649 | JGI IMG/M metagenome (GOLD analysis project Ga0209042, IMG submission 184649) | Marine microbial communities from expanding oxygen minimum zones in the Saanich Inlet - SI037_S2LV_200m_DNA (SPAdes) (version 2) | ecosystem: Environmental > Aquatic > Marine >...
ACAATACAATTCTTGCTCCGGATGAAGTGGATAGATTAAAAGAACCAAAAGTTTTCACTAATACTAAAAGAATTTCAAAGGAGGGCGAGGAAGAAATTACAAAGATGAAAGAAGATGACAATATGATTATTAAGGGAAATAATCTAATGGTTTTGTATTCTTTGCTTCCAAGGTATAGAGGAGAAATAAAATTAATCTATATTGATCCACCCTATAATACCGGAAATGATAGTTTCGGGTACAATGATAGTTTCAACCATTCTTCCTGGCTAATTTTTATGAAAAATAGATTGGAGTTAGCAAAAGACTTATTAAAAGATGACGGAGGTATTTTCGTGCAGTGTGATCATAATGAAGATTCTTATCTGAGAATTTTGTTAGATGAAGTTTTTGGTCCATCAAATTTTGTTTCTAACATAGCAGTTAAATCATCCACTCCAAGCGGTATTAAAACCGCTCATAAAGACAAAAAGATAATAAAACAAAAAGATACAATTCTTTTTTATAAAAAGAATATCTTAAAAATTAATCCGCAATATATACCTAGGGATAATTGGGACAAACACTATAATCTTTTTTTTGATAAAAAGAATGGGAAATATAACTTTAGAAAATTAATGGATGTTTTAAAAGAGAATGGCTTTAGTTATAAAAAACTTGATGAAATAAATCCAAAAAATGAAGATATTAGAAGATTCATAGTTAAAAACAAAGAAAGTATTTGTCGTTTACAATCACACAAGAACAAAGAAATTGATAAATTGTCTAGGACAGAACACAAAGACAGTGTATATGAACATATTGAAAATGGTAAATTGCAGGGATTATATTATAATGGACAGATTATAACTCCGATTAAACAAGGAGTTAAAAAGGTTTTATATGGTAAAAGTAAGAAGGAATATTGGTCGATGCTCCTCTGTGATTTTTGGGGAGATGTTGATTTTCAAAACACACAAAACGAGGGAGGTGTTAGCTTAACGAACGGAAAAAAGCCCGAAGCTCTCATTCAAAGGATCATTAAAATGACAACAGGACGGGGAGATATAATTTTAGACTATCACCTTGGAAGTGGAACAACTGCAGCTGTGGCTCATAAAATGGAAAGGAAATACATTGGTATAGAACAACTGGATTATGAAGAAAATGATAGTTTAATTAGGCTTAAAAATGTTATTAACGGAGAACAAGGAGGTATTTCAAAAGCCATTAAATGGCAAGGAGGGGGAAATTTTGTTTATACTGAACTTTTGGAATGGAATCAAAAATATATTTCTATGTTAGAGGAAGCTAAAACCGACAAAACTATTGAAAAAATTAGAAAACAAATAGAAAAGGAGCAGTTTTATAAATATCAAATAAATCTTGATGAATTTGACGAAAAAGAATTTTCCAAACTTTCCTTGAAAGATAAGAAAAAAGTCTTGGTTGATATGTTGGACCTTAATCATCTTTATGTAAATATAAATTCTATAGATGATTCAACTTTCAAGGTTTCTAAAAAAGACAAAGAGTTAAATAAGAACTTTTATAATTTTGGAAAATAATTATGTCAGAAATAAAATTATCACAAATTTACGATTCTGATGTTGAAAGAAAAAGAATTTCTCTTGATATAGAAAATGTACCGGCTTTGATAAGAGAAAATATCAATCAAAATTTTGAATTGAGAGAATATCAGATAAATGCCATTGCTCGTTTTATTGAATATTATGAAAATGAGCCAAACAAAGATTTCCCTATTCAATTGCTTTTTAATATGGCAACTGGATCAGGAAAGACTTTGATAATGGTAACAAACATGCTTTATCTTTATGAAAAAGGCTATAGAAATTTTGTCTTTTTTGTAGATAAAACAAACATCATTAAAAAAACAATAGAAAACTTTATTAATAAAGGATCTTTAAAATATCTTTTTAATCAAAATATTTTTATTGACGGACAAGAAGTTTTAATAAAAAAAGTTGAAAGCTTTGCAGAAAGTTCAAGCGATAGTATGAATATTCATTTTTCCACTATTGCTGGATTGCATAGCAAGTTGAATAATCCAAAAGAAAATAGTGTGAATTACGGCGATTTTGAAAAAAGTAAAACCGTTTTTATTTCAGACGAAGCTCATCATATTAATTCAGAAACGAAAAATAAACTTACTAAAGCAGAATTTGAAAATAAAAATTCCTGGGAAAAAACAGTTAAAAAACTTGTTGATTCTCATAAGGATAATGTTTTGCTTGAGTTCACTGCTACTATTGATTGGGGAAATGAATCTATTTTTGAAAAGTATAAGGATAGAGTTTTGTTTGAATACGATTTAAGAAGATTTCGAGAGGATGGTTTTTCAAAAGATGTTTTTTTGTTGCAATCAGACAGTGAATTGAAAGATAGGATAATTCAGTCGGTTATTATTTCACAGTATAGAAGAAAGATCGCCTCTGATTATAAGAATTCACTTAAACCGGTGATTTTAATGAAATCGAAATATGCCAATGAGGGGAAAAAACAAGCAGGAGAAAAGTTGAATACTTCAGCTCAAAATATGGAATTGTTTATTGACATAATCTCTAATTTAAAAGTAGAAGATTTAAAAAGAAATTTTCAGATAGCTAAAAATACTAAAGAAAACAATATTTTTAAAAAATCTTTCTTATATTTTAAAAAGGATTTTAAGAATTTAATAAAAGAAATACAGTTAGAATTTTCCAAAGATAGGCTTGTTGATGTTAGTGATGATAAAAAAATTGAGGAAAATCAAATTAAAATAAATAATCTTGAGGCTGAAAATAATGAGGTGAGAGTTGTTTTTGCCGTTGATAAATTGAATGAGGGTTGGGATGTTTTAAATCTTTTTGACATTGTTCGTTTGTATGGAACAAGAGACACTGGAAAGGCAACTATTGCTGAGGCTCAACTCGTTGGAAGAGGAGCTAGATATTGTCCTTTTGTGTATAAAAACTTTGATGATAAATACAGGCGAAAATTTGATCAAGATGAAAATCATCTTTTGAGATCTATTGAGCAATTGCATTTTCATTCTGTTCAAAATCATCGCTATATTGATGAATTAAGGAAAGAACTTATTAGAAGTGGAATACATAAACATAAAGGAAAAGAAGTAACCTTGAAAGTAAAAGATTCTTTTAAAAAAACAAGACTATTCAAAAAAGGCTATATCTGGAAAAATAAAAGAATTATCAACAAAAGAGAAGATATAAATTCTATTTTTGATTTGAAAGTGAGGGATTCGTATAAAATAAATATTGAATCTGGAAGTTCTGTTTTTACGGTAAATGCTTTTTTAGAAGAAAGGTCTAGTAAGAATAATTCAAAAGAAAGAACAGAACAAATCAAAATATCTAATTTATCAATTCATACGACTAGAAAAGCACTAGATAGAATACCTTTTTTCTGTTTTAAAAATTTACAAAAATATTTTCCTCAAATTTTGTCTTTAGAAGAATTTATTAAAGATGAAAAATATTTGGGTGGAATTAAATTAGAAGTAAAAACTACAAAGAGTAAGCTCTTGGCAGGAGATATATTTTTTAAGTTAATACAAACTTTAGAAATAATCAAAAATACTATTAAATCTAATTCATCAGAGTTTATTGGAAGTCCAGATTTTCATCCTATAAAAATAGAAGACGTGGTTACCGAAAAAACAATGTACATTGAAAAACCAGATGAATTTTCTACTGCCGAGTACGGTCTTTCTATGAAAAATGAAAGTAACGTTTCTCGTTTGGATTTGGCACAAGACGATTGCAGTTTTTACGCTTATAATGATGATTATGGAACTAATGAAGAAAAATATTTAGTCAAGATGATTTATGATAATCTTTCTGAATTTGAAATAAAATTTAAAGAGGTATTTTTAATTAGAAATCAGAAAATAATGGAGATTTTTGATTTTAAGGAAGGCAGGAGATTTGAGCCAGATTACTTGTTGTTTCTTGGAAATGGGGGAAATAAAGGAGAGTATTATCAATTGTTTATTGAACCAAAAGGCGGACATATTGAGGATAAGGATAGGTGGAAAGAAGAATTTTTATTGGAAATTGGAGCAAATAAAAAAGTCCTTAATTTGTTTGAAAATGATCAATATTTTATTTATGGATTGCCTTTTTATCAAGAAACTGAAAAGAATAATTTTAAAGAAAAATTAGAAGAATTGATAAAGATAAGATTATGAAGGAAATAATTCTCGCACGAGTTTTAACTTAAGAATAGGAAGACACAGACGACTTTTTTAAAAAAGCAGATCAATAATTTAATTCAAAAAATTATGTATTGTACATATTGCGGAGAAGACCTTGATAAGCAAAACACCAATAAAAAACTCGAGGGCAAGTGTCATAAATGTTATTCTGAAATATATAATATTAAAAGTGTCGAGGAAATTAAGAAACAATATAGACTTTGGACTATGGCAATAGTCACAATAATTATTTTTTGTATATTTACAATCATTGTCAACCCTAATACTTAACAAGCGCATATGTTGTATTGCAGAGGTTGTGGTAAAAAATTTGAAAAAGCATATGAAAGTAGTATGAGTTTTTGTTTATCTTGTAAATATCCAAATTACAATGAAATCACCGTAGCTAAGATTAAAAAGGAAACTATAATTGAGAGTGTGATACTGGGCACTTTTGTAGGATCAATTTTAACTGGTTTATTTTTCTTTTCTGTGGGTGTGTTGGGGTGGTAGTCGGGAAAATGTCTAGTTAACAAATGGATGTATAAAGGAAAAACTCAAAACACTTCTTGGACGCTTTAAAGCAAAAGTTAAATAGAGAAGTAACTTTTAGTATTCCATTACAAACGTAATGACATATGTAAGTAAATAAAATGACAGTCAAGGACTATAAAATCAAAGGAAGAATTGCGAAGAATAGGGTGCAATATGTCACTAGCTTGGTTGAGTTGGATACCAATTCCCTGTGGGGTTCTTTCACACAAGGAGCTCATTATGAAAGAAGACAGGGAAGTTTGAGAAAAAAGATTGAGAAAAGGGAATATGAAACGGGCGAATTGTTGGATCTATATCAATCCTATGGTGATATTGTTTCAATCCTCGAAGGTATCTACGCTAAAAATGCACAAGATTTGTATGAATTTTTCTATCAAGAGTCCGGTTTTGATGAAGTTGGTTATTATGCTTGCCAATTTCCAATTGATTGGGCAAAATTCAAAAAGAAACGAGTTGCGGAGAAGCTCGTCAAAAAAGCGTTGAAAGATGTGGATAAAAAGAAAATGGTTCCATACATGAAAGAGAATTTCAAAACTTTTCTTGGATGTTTGAAAGTGAAAGTCACTTGGAAAGAAAATTTTTAGTCATTACACGTGTAATGACATATGTAAGTAAATAAAACTAAACTCATGAACGAAGTATATTTCTCAAAGGAAATCGAAGGGATTTTGGAGAAGACCGATTTTGGAAAACTTGGACAAAAAGTTGCTATCAAAATTCACTTTGGTGAAGACGGTTGCGACACTTTCATCGACCCCGAATTGGTGCGCAAGGTCTATGGGAAAATTGAAAGTTTGGGCAAGGAAGCGACACTGGTTGAGTGCAATGTTTTGTACAAAGGGAGTCGCACCAACAGCACAGACCATCTTGCAACTGCTAAAAAACATGGTTTTTCTGATATGAAAATTGCGATTCTTGATGGGGAGCTGGGGGATGAGTTTGTTGAAATCGACGGTTGCAAAATTGGCAAGGGAATTGAAGAGTTTGATTCTTTAGTGGTCTTTTCTCACTTCAAAGGTCATGAAGCGACTGGTTTTGGTGGAGCGATCAAGAATGTTGGAATGGGTCTTGGCTCTCGAGCTGGAAAATTGGATATGCATTCCAATGTCCGCCCAATTGTTTCTGACGGTTGTATTGGTTGTGGAAAATGTGCTGAGCATTGTGATTTTAATGCCATCACCATGAAAGACGGGATAGCCGTTCTTGACTCAACAAAATGTGTTGGTTGCGCAATGTGCATTGCCGTTTGTCCCGTTGGAGCAATGAAAATTCCCTGGGGCGGAAGAACCGCAGAAGAAGTGCAAAAAAGAATAGCTGAATATACTGCGGCAGTTCTTGCTTCTTTTCCTAATTCAATCTTTATCAATGTCCTTCGAAACATCACGCCTCTTTGTGATTGCATGGGGATGAAACAAGAAGTGATGATGGAAGACGTTGGAATTGTGAGCGGAGAAGATATTGTGGCAGTGGAGAAAGCTTCCTTGGACTTGGCCAATCAAAAATCAAAAGGAAAGTTCAATCAAATCAATAGAGTCGATAATGAAAACCAATTGGTTGTGGCAGAAGAATTGAAGATTGGAAAGAGAGAATATCAATTGATTGAAGTTGATTAGAAAAACAACAAAAAGAGAGTCGATCAAAAGCCCTAGCGGCTTTTTTTCTTTACAAAGCTACCGTTTTAAGCTTTAATAACCTAATCGCAAAAGTGCGAGAAAAAGAGTTTTTTTAACAATCAAAGGTTTATGGAGGGACAAAACAATGGCAAAGACAAAGATCATGATTCTACTCGGAAGTTTTTCTGATAGCGCGAAGATGATTCCTGCAACAAAAGTTCTCAAGGGATTGGATGTTCCTTTTGCAATGCTCGTCACTAGTGCACATCGCACCCCTGAGCGCACAAGGGAACTCGTCAAACAAGCAAATGCAGAAGGATTCTCGATTTTCATCTGTGGTGCAGGCATGGCAGCTCATTTAGCTGGCGCAGTAGCTGCTTGCACAGTTAAACCGGTAATTGCCGTTCCACTAACATCAGAGAGTTCGCCCTTGGGCGGTGTGGATGCCTTGCTATCAAGTGTCCAAATGCCCCCAGGAATTCCGGTAGCCACTGTGGCTATTGATGCATCAAAGAACGCAGCTTTCTTGGCCCTGCAGATTTTGGCCATCAACGATCCGGTGTTGGAAGCGAAACTCCTTGCTCTCAGAGAGGGCGCTGCCAAAAAGATCGAAGCGGATAATGAAAAACTCCAAGCAGAGATCTCTTGAAAAAGCAGTTCAAAACTTTCCGCAAATTTCACTGATTTAAAAAACAGGGTTATCAATTAAAACAATTGGTAACCCTGTTAAACTTTCAAGAAAGAAATCGATATTTATTTAAGAATATTAACCCTTAAAAGCTTTACTAAAAGTGATCAATGTCTTAGAATATAGATAAAGTAGCAACAAAAGTTTTAAAATCGTAAAAGCAATCCTATGAACGCAAACGAACTTTATCAAAAATTGGACTGTGATTTTGAGTTGGGTAAATGTGAGGATGATTGGGTTCAGCTTGATTTGGGGGAGCATCTAACTGACAATTTCAAGGAGCGTCAGATGGGTTTGGTACTCGATAACACAGATGAAATCGAAAAGGTCTACACTGCAGTTTTCCCAAGCGATTTTGTCTTGAAAACCATCTTGGACAAGGGTGAAAAGAATGTTTTGTTGTTCACACATCACCCAATGATTTGGGACACGAAAGCCGAAGGGTTCCCTTTTTTGAATATTGACAAAGAACTGCTACCGAAATTAGAGGAACGTGGAATTTCTTTGTATACTTTGCATGTTCCTTTGGATAAGAATGGAAAATATTCAACCTCTGTTAATCTTGCTAAGGAAATTGGAATTTCCCACGATGAAGATTTTGCTAAATATTTCGGAGTGTTAGTGGGTGTGATTGGCAAAACAAAGGATGGGACACTGAGCGAATTGTCCAAGCGACTGGAAGGTGCTGTTGGTCATGAAGTCTCCACATTGAAATATGGAGCGGAAGATATCAAGGACGAAAAAATTGCTGTTGTGGCTGGGGGAGGGAATGATTTGGATATCATGAAAGAACTTTTGGAAAAAAACATCAAAGTTTTTGTCACTGGAATTTCAAGGGCAATCGGTGACTATCCACCGGCAGTGGAATTTGATCGTTTAGCCAAAGAGAATGGGATCAATGTTATCGGAGCAACTCATTATTCAACAGAAAAATTCGCCTGTATCCAAATGATGCAATATTTCAAAGAACAAGGTCTCGTGGCTGAATTTATCGAAGATGCTCCTGATATGGGAGACATAGCATGCCAGCAAAATTGAAAAAAACTCTGAAATAAGTTAGACTTTAGTTACTTACTAAAAATTGAAAACAAAAAATGCCAATCATAATCGTTGTTTTGTTATATCTATATTTTGCTTTTTGTCAGCAAAAAATTGCCAAAAAACTACAGACGGAAAATTCCTGGCAAGCTTGGGTTCCGTTTTTAAACCTACACTTTCTTATGAAGATGGCAAAAAAACCTTTTTGGTGGTCTTGGATTGCTTCATTTGGACTTATTGTGTCATTTTTTGCAATAATCTTTCGCGAAGACACAACATCCTTTGTCTTTGTAGTTAATTGGATCGGAATTTTGATTCTCTTGGGCTGGATTTCGATTTGGAAAAGCATTGCAAAGCAAATAAATTTTACCAGACTAAGAGTCTTATTGTCTGCTTCGCTTTCTATTTTTTTATTGTTTCTTTTTATCATAATGTTTGATTTAACGGAACTTTTCCTTTTTACAGTATTCTCTTTTCCAATGATAATATTTTTTATTCTAAGTATAGTGGCTTTTGCTTCTGTGGCTTTCTTAAAAGCGGAGATTATTGAATTTAAAGATGCTACCGAAAGTGATGTTGTAGTTGCCGATGAAAAGGCTGGAATAGAAGAAATGGAAAAAGGAAAAAGAAAACAACTTAATATACTTTTGATATTTGCGGCTCCGTTTATTTTAATGGGCTTGTTTCTTATGTTGATAATTTTTTTATTCTGGATGCAACTACCACAATCGCCCTATATTGGGTCCGTTTTTATTATACTTATTTCTGTTGTTCTTTTTATTTCGCTTGCAGTTTTTTATTATAAAAAAAAGAACAAACTCTAAGTCAGGAAAGAAAAGATTATTTATATATTCGGAAAGAGGTTTTAGAAGAGGTTATATGGAGATAGATTTATATTTTAATAGCTTAAAAAACATGGAAGAAAAACAAGAAAATACACAACCAAACAATCCCTTGCACGGGGTGACTCTCAAGACGATGTTGGAAGAGTTGCGAACTGAATATAGCTGGCAAGAATTGCACGAAATGGCGCGCATCAACTGCTTCGACAAGAATCCATCAATCAGTTCTAGTTTGAAATTCTTGCGCAAAACAACTTGGGCTCGAGAGAAAGTCGAAGGACTATATCTTGATTTGCTAGAAGAGCGGAACTACTAAGAGAGCAACAAATCAAAACCATCGAAGGAAATTCGGTGGTTTTTTTGTTTTTCACTTAAAGTTGACAACCAAAGCAAGAGGAGTAAGATAAAAACAAAGATACCTACGGGGGAGGTATCAAGACTTAAATAAAAGTTAACTTTATCCTTAAAGATGACCACAGAAGACAAAAAGATTATCACTGCGCTCAAGAAAGCTTCCACTCATTCATTGAAGGTTGTGAAAATGGTTGAAGAGGGTGCGTATTGCATCGATATCATGCAACAAAACCTAGCAGCAATTGGACTTTTACGTTCAGCTAACAATCAATTGATGGAACGCCATTTGCATAGTTGCTTTGCAAACGCGATGCGTGGAACAAATGAAAAAAGAAAAAAAGAGATGATTGAAGAGCTTTTGAAGATCGAAAAACTAGCTCAATAGCAAAATAAAGTTCAAGTAAAAACAATGAAAAAAGTAAAAATATATATATCTGGAATGCATTGTGTCAGTTGCGAGAAACTTCTCGAGACAGAATTTCGCGCTATAAAAAATGTCCAGCAAGTTCAAATCAGCTATAAAAAAGGTGAAGCAGAAATTCGATATAAAAACCAAAAACCAGATTTCACACTTCTAGCGAGAATTGCAAAAAAGTTTGGCTACCAAGCTTTTGAAACAAAGCAAGAGAAAAGTATCATAAGTAAAAAAGCAAAGACCACTTGGAGAGAATGGCTGAGCGCTGTGCTCGCTACCGGAGGAATTATCTTGCTGTTTAGAGCCTTTCAAAACATGGGAATCCTCGATCGAATTGATATTGGGAATGGAAGCATTAGCTATGGAGTCTCCTTTTTAGTGGGGCTTGTGGCATCCGTTTCTTCTTGTCTTGTGGTGGTGGGAGCAGTTGTGATTGCTTTCGGTGAAAAATATCAAGGTGAAGGCAAGAGCTTTTTTGCTACTGTGATCAAACCAAACCTAGCTTTCCATGCTGGAAGATTGGGAACTTTCTTTGTCTTAGGAGGTCTCCTGGGCCTTATTGGAGGAGAGATTAGTGTCAGCGGAAATGCGATGGCAATTTTGACTATTTTTGTCTCATTGGTGATGGTGCTTTTGGGACTCAATATCTTGGGGACGATTCCTTCTTTGAGCACCTTGGGAATAGGGATGCCAAAAGGCTTCACTAAACATTGGGGAGCTTTGAGAGAATCAGAGCACAGAGCCGCACCTTTTTTATTGGGGGGATTGAGTTTTCTACTTCCTTGCGGTTTCACACAGAGCATGCAAATCTATGCACTTTCTTCTAGTGGTTTTCTCTCTGGGGGATTAAACTTATTTTTCTTTGCACTGGGCACGGTGCCTGCACTTTTCCTGCTGGGGGTCACGGCTTCCTGGACCAGCAATAAAAAGATGGTGATTTTTCAAAAAGTAGCTGGTTTTCTGATTGTTATTTTTGCAATCTATACTTTCACGTCTGGCGCATCACTTCTGGGTGTTGATTCAGCCGTTTTACAAAGCGATTCCAAAATGGAGACAGTGGCAATAAGAGAGAAACCAAACAATGTGTCAAACAAAGCAGTTTCGAAAGGAAATAAAGAATCTCAAAGCGGTGTTGTTGTGAAGATGAGCGTTACGAGCAAGGGATTTGAGCCAAACGTTTTAAGGGTTAAACGAGGAACTCCAGTACATTGGGTAATTGAAGGGAAACAGGTTTCTGGTTGTACAAACAAAATTATTATCCCCCAATTAGACAAGACAATAAATATCAAAAAAGGTGAAAATGTCTTAGACTTTACCCCGACCGAAAAAGGAACAATTTCTTTTGGTTGTTGGATGGGGATGGTGAGAGGAAAATTTATCGTTGAATAATTAAAACAAGAAAACAAATGAAAAAGAAGATAATTATAATAGAAGTGCTAGGGATGACTTGTGCTAGTTGCGCACTTAGCAACGAAACAGCACTTGAAAAGGTGAAGGGCATCTCAAAAGCAAATGTTAATTTTGCCACAAAAAAAGCCGTCATTGAATTTGACAAGGAGATTTTGAGTGAGCAAGCCGTAATGGAAGTAGTGATTGAAAATGGCTATAGAGTCGCAGGTTTTAATGAAGATATTAAGAAGGGGGAGTATAGAATGGATGAGGTGGAAAAAAGCAAAAAAACTTTCCTCTTCTCAGCAATTTTCAGTGCTCCGCTTCTTTTGAAAATGTTTTTTGAGCCAGAAATAGGCACTGTGTTTTTGGATTTAGATCTTGTCTCGTGGCTAGAACTGATTTTTGCAGCAATCGTAGTTTTCTATTTTGGCGCTCGTTTTCACCGCGTAGCCTTTTTGCAAGCGAAAAAAATGCAAACCAATATGGATACCTTAATTTCAATGGGAACTTTAGTGGCATTCTTCTATAGCGTCTGGGCTATTTTCAATGGAAAGGTGGTCTATTTTGAAACTTCAGCCATTATTATCACCTTGATTCTTCTGGGGAAATATTTCGAAGAGAAAAGTTTAGGAGCTGCAAGCTCTGCCATGAAAAAATTGTTGGAGTTGGGTTCTAAAAAAGCTCAACTGCTCCTCAACGGAGAAGAAGAGTCAGTTTCAATTGAAAGAGTTCGCGTGGATGACGTGCTTTTGGTACGCCCTGGTGAAAAAATCCCTTTGGACGGAAAAGTTATTTATGGACGTTCAAGTGTCAATGAATCGATGCTCACAGGCGAATCATTGCCAGTCGACAAGAAAATCGGATCAAATGTTTTTGGGGCAACCTTGAATGAGGATGGAATTTTGAAAATAAAGGTTACGGAAATTGGTGAGGGCACAGCCCTAGCTCAAATAATCAAAACCGTAGAGGAAGCTCAAGGATCAAAAGCACCAATTCAAAAAATGGTTGATAAGGTGGCTGGGGTTTTTGTTCCGAGTGTACTAGTTATTTCACTCCTTACTTTTGTTGGTTGGTTATTTGCAACTGCTGATTTTTCTTTGGCGATTATTAATGCCGTAGCAGTGCTGGTGATTGCTTGTCCTTGC
>Ga0209042_1002486_pt1 | contig 12083 bp, 5 predicted proteins | sample SaaInlV_200m_DNA_6_FD_184649 | JGI IMG/M metagenome (GOLD analysis project Ga0209042, IMG submission 184649) | Marine microbial communities from expanding oxygen minimum zones in the Saanich Inlet - SI037_S2LV_200m_DNA (SPAdes) (version 2) | ecosystem: Environmental > Aquatic > Marine >...
CCCCCGCCGTAATAGGCCCAGGACCCCCGAGGCTTGTGGCTCGGTCCCATGGGGCCGTAGAGGGTCACATCACCCGTTTTCCAGTTGACTTGGCAGGCGGTGACCGAGCGGTCGGTGTGCCCCCCCATCGCGTACAGCATTCCATCCCAGCCAAGCACGAACGGGTGAGTTTCTCCGCGCATGTCATCGGGCATATCGAACGCATTGAGCTGCATCGTGTTCGTGGCCGGATCGTAGACGCAAATCTCGACTTTGATATGGGGCTTGCCGAGAATGGAGATATAGAGCTTCCCATCCGGTGCCACGGCGCTCTTGGGGATGTGGACGTTGTAGTACCGACCGGTCTCGAACTCGGTCACTTCGCCCGTGCCCGTGTCGCAGATGCGAAAACTGTTCGGGCCACCGTACTGGGGGGCGTAGTGCAGGATGACATCCCACGTCTTGCCGTCCGGGTTCGGGCAGTAGAGCACGGCGTCGCGCCTCGTGGACATGATCGGCTGGCAGAGGTCTTCCGTCTCGATCGGCTTCGCGGCCTTCACTTGGGCCGTCAGGTCCGGCTGTTCCACAGCTTGCCAATCAGCCATGGTTACGCCCGTGAGGAGCGTGAGTGCGCAGACAAGGTGTCGTGTCATTGACGGACCTCCATCGCTGTCAACGGTCAGGTCACGACCGTTTCAGGTGTGAGCAACTCTTTCCAGCGGGAGCGGCTCAGATAGGCTGCGATGATCGCAATGCTGACCACGAAGAGCAGGATACCGACGCCAAGACGAGGCGTTCGGTAGGTCAGGTCGAGCGTTCCGGCTTCTCCCGGTGGGAGCCAGAGCGCTGTGGTCACGTGGTTGGAGCGGACGAGCTCGGGCGACCCGGGCTGTCCGTTGCCGCGCCTAAGAATCGCTTCCCACCCAGGGAAAAGGGCGAACGTATCAGCCAGGAAGATCCACATTCCATCCTCGGATTCCGGTACGCTGATGGAAAGGCGCGAGGGGGATGCCTCCTTTGCCTCCAGCGCATGGACAGCTGACGGGAGCTCCGTCTTCAGCGCTTCCAGTTGAACATCATTCACAACGCTGCCGCCCCAGTCTTCGCCAACAACGGTGCCGGGGCCGGGCAGGACGTAGTCGGCCTGCGCGAGAAGATCGTCAGGGAGTTCTTCTGCATCGGTAGGGGCGTATACAATGGCCGTCCGGGCGGGGTCGACGACCTTCGTGGTCAGGAGTTCGAAACCAGCTGCCCGACACCACTGCTCCGGGCCGTGAAGAAGCAGGACCTTCTGCCCGGTGGATGCGCGCGGCATGGAACGCGTGTTGCGGTAAAGGTGCGGGCCACGGGCCCGGGGCGGACGTGCGTCCGGCGAGGGGACGGGAAACGTGGCGACAAGCTCGAGACCGTCTTCGCCCAGTGGCTCGATGGACGAGACGTACTTGACGGCCAGGAGGCCGGTCATGGTTGCGTAGTTGCGGTGACTTCCGGGGATGAAGGGGAACTGCGGCACTCCCACCGTTTCGCTCAGATCAGAGTAAATCATGTCTTCGTGCCAAAGCCTTGGGTACCCCACGAGTACCCGCAGTCCGTACGGCACAGTTTGGTGTTCCCAGCTCCAATATCGACTGTAGTCCTGGTAGCAGCTCAGCCGGAAGAAGTCGGAGTCCTGACGGGCATGCTGGAGAATGGGGTTGGCTTCGCGTTGCGCTGCCTGGTCGTCGACCATGGTTGGGAAGTGTGGTCGGTACACCATCAGGGCCAGGGCGCAGGCTGTCACGACCAGCCATCCCGCCGCCACGCGCGTCCTAGGGGCGCGGACACGCCGCTCCAGCCAGACCAGTCCCCAGCCCGCCAGGCATGCCCCGATGAGGTAGGGGATGAACAGACCACGCTGGGGATGCCTCTGATCTGCGAAGAACGGGATCGTCCTGCGAGCCAGCGTGTACAGGGCGAGGGAGTGATAGAGGAGCATGGGACCGATCGCCGCCGCGAGGGCGATCAGTGTCCCCTTGCGACTCGTGCGGTAGGCCTGCCAGATACCGGCCAGCAGGAGCAGTACGAGAGGCAGCAGGAGTGCATGGGGACCGACCAGAACCGGATGATCCCGGATGACCACGTTCAGTCCACGGACATCCAGACGAGTGATGTACTCCGGGACAAATGCGGCGGCGTCCGACATTCCGTAGCGACGCCCAGAGACGCTGAGGAGAGAAACCCCCGGGAGAATTCTCATCGCACACAGACCAGTGACGGTAGCCACGGTCACGACGCCTCCGACCCCAGCCTGGACGAAAGTCGCCCGACGCGTGAGCAGACGGTATCCCAGGAAGGCAGGGAAGCCGACGATGCAGGCGTAGAGAAACAGCGTTGCCGCGCCGCTGTGGACCATCAAGCTCAGGAGAATCCCGAAGACCAGGAAACGCGCATAGCGATCTCGGAACGGGCGTATGGCGACGTAGAGCAGCCACGGCGCCCACGCCATACCGTGTATCTTCGGCAGGTGGCCGGCGAAACCATGGAAAGCAGCGTAGACGGGATTGAACAGGAACAGTAGACCGGCCAGAAACGCGTGCCGTGGGCGAAGGCCCGCGGCTCGAAAGAAAGCCAGAAGTCCCAGCCAGCCGACGAACAGATGCAGCGGAATGCTCAGGCGAGCCGCAACCTGTCCCCGGAAGATGAGCAGGAGATTCTCCAGCGAGAAGACGTTTACCCCGGGTTCGGCCAGGAAAGGCATCCCACCGATGATGTACGGGTTCCAATGCGGCAGTTCGTGGTGTTCCAGGACGGACTTGCGCCACACATCGGCGTGGACGCCAAACTGAGGGATCAGGTCGCAGTAGTACTCGGCCGGATCGGTGGGGCGACGGATGACATCGTGCGACAGGTCGAAGAACCCCCAGTAGTAGATGACAGTGAACGCCATCATCAGGACGGAAACCCACAGTGTCTCTCGTCCCATCTCTGTCAACAGGCCATTCGAGGGAGAACCTGCTGTCTGGCTGGGCTCGGGCTGAGGCAAGTTTGGTCCTCCTGAAGCAACAGGCTTGCTTTTTCGGGTCGGTCGCCCAGAATATCATGATTGGTCCGAAGCTGTCAACCCGTGCGCTCAGGTTCTGCTCCCGGGATGACGATACGAACACGCGAGTCCCACATGCCCGAGTCGTCGCCCAAACAACGTGAGTCGGTCTCACCATGCCCGATTTCCAGGCTGGTTCTTGCTGGCTTGGTCCTGGCCTTTGCCGCCGGTCTGGCCTTGCGTTTCTCTGCGCTTTCACGACAATCTTACTGGTACGACGAAATGAACGGGATCCGCATTGCCTGGCGGCCTTATGTGGAGATCCTCCAAGAGCTGGAAGCGGACGCCTCGCCGCCGTTCTATTACTTCAGTCTCCACCCCTGGCTACACCTTTTCGGTGATTCGGAGGCATCCACCCGCGCTTTCTCCGCGCTGTTCGGCGCTCTCCTTCTCCCCTGCATTCTGCTTGCGGGGAGGCGGCTGTTCGACGCCAGGACCGGGACCATCGCGATGGCCTTGGCCGCAGGGGCGCACGTCCACATCTACTACAGCCAGGAAGCACGGATGTACGCCATGCTGGCGCTCTTTGCCTTGCTCTCAATGCTCAGTCACCACCAGGCTTGGCAGCACGGCCGCCGGACGGCCTGGGGGCAGTGCGTGCTTTGGACCGTTCTGGCGATGTACACACACAACTATGGTGTCTTTATCGCGTTGGCGGGAGGCGTATACGGGCTCTCCTGCTGGCGGCAGCAGCCCGACCGGCGGCCCGCATTCGTCTGTGCCCTGCTGCTCACCGGGTCTCTGTACCTGCCGTGGTTCTTCTTTGCGTGCCGCTATCAGTTTGCGGGAACAGCGATCACCGGTGGATGGCTTCCCCGGTTCCGGCTTTCGCATCTTCTTGAAACCGCAACCAGCCTTTCCGGTGTTCGCCTGGTGGGAAATGGGAGCCTCGTGTATTGGGTGGCTCTCGTGGGCCTGGCGGCCTACGTCGCGTGCTGGGCGAACGCCCTTGGGATGTTGAAACCCAAGACCGATGGCCGCGCCTCTCTCGAGGGCTGTAGCCCCCCCGGATCCGGTCTCCGCATCGCGGCGCTTTACTTCCTCATCCCGTTGGTCATTCCCATGCTGGTGTCTGTAGTCAAACCGATTTTTCTTCCGCATCGTTACTCGATGGCGGCGTGGCCGGCTTGTGTACTCCTGGCTGCTTTTGGTCTGAAGCGCATTCGGTATCCAGTTCTGCGCAAAGCCGTCATGGCGGCGATCGCTGTGAACATGGTGCTTTCCATGCTTTGGCACTTCGGGGCCGAAGTGAAGGCACCCGACCGCGAGGTCGCTGCCGCGATAGCGGACCGTCTGGAAGCCCGTGACTGCATCATCTACTCCCCGCATTGGGCCGGTGTCACCTTCTCGCATTACTTGCGGAATCGACCCCACCAACTAGGCTTTCCCGCTCGTGCTCTGGCTGAACGGGCCGAACACAACGAGGCACGCGAGCGCGAAACGCGAAGTCTGGAGGACGTACTGACGGTTATCGACACCGAGATGAACCGGCTTGGCGGGCGTGTTTTCCTCGTGCGAACGCGGTGGGAACCCAAGGGACGGGACCTCCGGGACGCGTTGGATCAACGTCTACAACTAGTTGAACGACAGGGCTTCCACGAGACGATGGAAGTCAGCCTCTACACCGCGGCCCAAACCGCAACTGGTACCGGTCTGAAGGAGATGGAATGACCGATGGATCTGGAAGCCGTGCGGACGCAGTCGGAATACCACACCCCAGCGAACTGGCCCAGAGCTCGGCTGGACCGCTTTCTGCCAGGGAAGTGGCTCAGAGATTTCGGACCGATCGGGTCGGTCCCGTGACGTCTACCTGAAGTTTGGGGCGCCAATCCCCGCGGGAACACCCCCAAAAGAGGCGCAGGTGGCGATCCTGAGCTTCCTGCGCCTGAATCTCGAGACGTGGGGCGTTTCCTGGGTGGAAGACGCCGAGGAAGCAAAGGGATCAGCCTGACTGCCCGTTCCCGTTCCCATTCCCGTTCTTCTTCCAGTTCCGGCGTGGTTTGCCGTTCTTGCGTGTCTTGTCGACCTTGTCCACGATGCACTCCTCGCCAAGGAGGTCCGCAACGGCCTGGCGGAAGGTCTGGCTGTTGTCCACGGACATTCCTTGCGGCTGGATGAAGGCGAGTTCTCCGGTGGCGCACATCGCGCAGAGGACCAATGGGGTCTCGCCCGGGTGGGCGATGCACGTCTCATGCAGGCTCTGGAGGTGACTGTCGTCGGTACTGGCCTGATGGACCCGCACGTGGACCTCTTCGACAAACGTCTCCGGAGCCTGTGCCATTGGCACAACGCGCTCGGCAAGGACCTTCGTGCCTTCACCTTCCCGCCGGCTGACCGCACCTTCCACCAAGACCACGGACTCGAGCTCGAGAGCATCAAGGTTGGTTTCATAGGCATCTGAGAACACCAGGCATTCCGTTGCCGCTTCCATCCCCTCGATCGAGAGTATCGCCCAGGGACGATTGTCCTTCTTTGCTCGTTTCACGTCCATGCCAGCAATGATCCCTCCCACACGTGTTCCGGTGGAGTCGGGGAGGGCGTCAAGTTTGTCTATGGTGTCGATTTGGTAGCGACCGATGAGCGCTGCGTACTCTTCGACAGGATGTCCGGTCACGTAGAATCCGAGCAGTTCCTTCTCGTAACCGAGGAGCTCGCGCTGCGGCCATTCGGGCAGATCCGGCGGCTGGAGATCCATCGGGTTGTCTTCGGTTGCTCCGAGCATGTCGAACAGAGAGCCCTGTCCAACGCGTTTATCGGCCGCGGTCTGCTGCGCCCGTGAAATAGCCGACTCGATCATCGCGAAAAGCTGGGAACGTCTCAACCCGAAGAGATCGAATGCACCGGCTCTGCAGAGGCTCTCCATCACGCGGCGGTTCACGCTGTGGCAGACGCGTTCGCAGAGATCAATGAGGCTCGTGAACGGCCCATCCTGCTGGCGTGCCTCGATGATCGCTTCAGCTGCGGAAGAGCCCACGCCCTTGATCGCGGCCATGCCGAACCGGATGCTGTCGCCATCCACTGAGAAGCGCAGGCCCGATGTGTTGACGCATGGGGGCTTCACATCGATGCCCATTTCTCGGCATTCCTTGAGGAAGAAGGCAAGCTTCTCGGCATTGCCGAGCTCGCTGGAGAGCACCGCAGCCATGAATTCGGTGGGGTAATTGGCCTTGAGGAAGGCGGTTCGGCAGGAGAGGAAGCCGTATGCTGCGCTGTGCGACTTGTTGAAACCGTACCCCGCGAAGGTCGCGATCTTCTCCCAAATATTCTTGGCCGTTTCAGCGTCGATGCCCTTTTCCTGGCAGCCGACGACGAATTTGTCGAACTGGGCGGCCATGACGTCGACCTTCTTCTTGCCCATCGCACGACGCAGAATGTCCGCCTGGCCCAGAGAGAAGCCGGCCACCTGCTGAACGACCTGCATGACCTGCTCCTGATAGAGCATGATTCCATACGTCTCGCTGAGGATTGGCTCCATTGCCGGGACATCGTACTCGACCCTGGTTTCGCCGCTCTTGCGGGAAATGAAATCATCCAGGAACTGCATGGGTCCGGGCCGGTACAGCGCAATCAACGCGATAATGTCCTCGATTCGCCGCACACCGAAGCGGCGGCACAGATCGCGCATGCCGCCGGACTCCAGCTGGAACACCGCGATGGTGTTCCCCTTGTTCAGCAGTTCGTAGGTGGCCGGATCGTCGAGGGGGATATCCGAACTTTTCAGATCGAGGCCGCGGTGTTCCCGAATCAAGTCCAGTGCGTCCTGGATGATCGTGAGCGTGCGTAGGCCCAGGAAGTCCATCTTGAGCAACCCGAGGTCCTCGCACGGCACGGCCGAGAACTGTGTGATGACTTCCTCGTTCGCCCCTCGGGCAAGCGGCACAAGGTTGGTCAGAGGCTGATCTCCGATGATCACACCCGCGGCGTGGATACTCATGTTGCGGTTCAATCCCTCAAGGATGTCACCGTACTCAAGCACCTCTTTGACCCACGCCTCACCTTCGAGCAGATCCTGCAACTCCTTGCTTTCGTCAAGCGCCTTCTTCAGAGTCATTTTCGGGTCGGCAGGCACGGTCTTGCTGAGCCGGTTTCCATCGGCAAATGAGATTCCAAGGACGCGTGCGACATCCTTCAGCACGGCTTTGGCCTTGAGCGTTCCGAAGGTCCCGATCTGGGCCACGTTGGCGGCCCCGTACTTGTCTCGCACGTAGGCAATGACTTGGGAGCGACGACGCTCGCAGAGATCAATATCGAAGTCCGGGGGGCTCACGCGCTCCGGGTTCAGGAAGCGTTCGAAGAGGAGGCCGTACCGGATGGGGTCGATGTCGGTGATGTGAGTCAGGTACGCGACCATGCTTCCGGCCCCCGAACCTCGCCCGGGACCGACGGGGATAGCCTCGCGTCGGGCATAGTGTAGGAAGTCCCAGACAACCAGGAAGTAGCTGGTGAAGCCCATCTGAGCGATGATCCCCAGCTCATAGTCCATGCGGTCAATCTTCGCCTGCTCCTCCGACGCAAAATCGGTGGCGGCGATGTCGATGTCGTAGCGTTCTTTGAGTCCCCCCGCACAGACTTCCCTTAGATACGCTTCTCGTGTCCCTTCACCGGGGACCTCGTAGACCGGGTAGTGGTTGTTGTCGTCATCACCGAGTTGGAACGCCACGTTGCAGCGCTCGGCTATGGCCAGGGTGTTCTGCAGAGCTTCCGGATGGTCGGGGAAGAGGGCAGCCATTTCATCGCCGCTTTTGAAGTAGAACTCAGACCCCGTGAAGCGCATGCGGTTGCTGTCCGATACCATGGATTGCGTGCCGATACAGAGCAACACATCATGAGCGGCGGCGTGGTCTTTGCGGAGGTAGTGGGAGTCATTGGTTGCCACCAGGGGGACCCCATACTCCTCCCCCAGCGGAATCAGGCGCTTGTTGACCGTGCTCTGTTCCGGGAGGCCGTGGTCCTGCAGCTCCAGGAAGAAGTTGTGACGACCATAGATATCCAGGTACTGAGTCAGGGACTCCTTGAGCTTCTTCTCGTCTCCGCTCAGGATTCGGGCGGCCAACTCTCCGCCAAGACAGGCCGACAGGGCAATCAGACCTTCGGAGTGCTGAGCGAGAATCTCCTTGTCGACCCGCGGCTTGTAGTAGAAGCCCTCCAGCCAGGCGGCTGCATTAAGGCGGCACAGATTTTGGTAACCGACCATATCCTGGGCCAGAAGAACGAGGTGGAAGCCTTGGGCATTGGGGTGTCGGGCATCCTTCTCCAATCGGCTGCCCGGAGCCACATAGAACTCGCAGCCGACGATCGGCTTGACCCCTTCTTTGTACATCGCGGAGTAGAACTCGATGGTGGCACACATGTTGCCGTGGTCGGTGCAGGCAACCGCCGGCATGCCGAACTCCTTGGCGGCTGCGGCCAGGGCCTTAACCTTGCAGGCTCCATCCAGCATGCTGTAATCGGTGTGGACGTGTAAGTGGACGAATTCTGTGGACATGGTCTCTCGTTTCCCTCGGCTGGGGTATACACGGGCTTGATCAAACTGGCTATACCTGAAGACGGGGCTTCAGGTGCTATGGCGTCCAAGAGTCGCTCTGCAAATGGTCATCAGTCGCCAGGTACGGGTACCATGGCAAAGCAACGGCTCTTGCCGGCCGCTGCTGGTCGAAACTACACGTCTCTCCTCCGGCACCCAGCGGTTGGCCGGAGATGCCTGCGGGCGACGCAGAGCACTCAGTTGGGCGGCAGCGAAATAGAAAGCCGCCCAGCACGTCTGCGTGCCGGGCGGCCTGTAGTTGAACTGGGCGGTTATACGAAGGGGCAATGGATTATGCGATGAACGCGTTCTGCGTTCCGTCGCTACTGACATCACTTGCAGAATTGCAGAAAATCCATGATCATGAACCCCAGGGCCACACCGGCTGCCACTGCTGAGGCCAGTGACGTGATCACTACCAAAACGCTCGGCTTCGCCTGGCCGGTTGCCACCGCCAGGCGATCCGCTTCCTCTTTCGCCACGACGGCAGCTGGACCACCGGCTTCTTTCTTCCCGCTCTTGAGCTTCAGGCCGCCCTTCTTCTTCTCGGGGGGGGCCTCCTCGACGGGGGCAGGAACAGCAACGGTCGCGCTGGCCTTCTCGGGTTCGGGTGCTGCAATCGCCACGGTCTTGCTGGCGTCCGGCTCGTCAGGCAAGGACACCGCCACGGTTGACGAAGCCGTCGGCTCCGGAGGACCGGCCACCTGCGTCTTGGCGGCGTCCGGTGCGGATCCTTCAGCCAGCCCGGGAAGTGCGGGTGCCGCCGCTGCCTTGGCCTTGGGCTTCTTCAGTTGTAGCGAGAGCTTCGAGGTCTTCTCGGTAGGCTCGGCCAGCTTTACGGCCTGGGTCGGAGTCGAGCTGGCCTCTGGCGGCTTCGGTGGTGCCGCCGTTGCGGCCGGCGGCGGCATGCTCGGCTTGGTCTCGGCATCTCCATCCCCGGTCGGCGGGGTAATCTTCCGTCCTGCAGCGGGCCGAATCTTCATCGTCGACGTTGCTGAAAGCTTCGCGCTCTTATTGTCGGTGGACGCTGCAGCGGCCGGAGGCGGAGCAGCTTCGCCTGGCTTCTTGTTGAGCCGTGGCCGAATCTTCAGTGTCGCCGTCGCGCTTTTTGCAGCGGACATCGGGATGACCGTCGCGTCGTCGGTCTTATCGGCCTGAGGTGTTGTGGGCGGAGCGCTTGGGGGAGCGCTTGGGGGCGTACTGGGGGCCGCCGCCGGGGTCGCTGGCGCGGCCGTCGGGGGGGTCACTTTGATGGTGTCACTCGCCGCTTGGGAAGGCGGAGGAGGAAGTGCTGCAGCAGTCTTGGCGGGGTCGTCTTTTTGAGGGGGAGCAGCAGCACCCGGAGCGCTGGCCGCAGCCTCCTCTTTCAGCGCTGATGGCCGCAGATGGATCGTCTGGCTGGCCGTCAGAATGTTGGACAGTTGCTTCTTCTTTTCGCGAACGACCTTAAGGCGCACCGTCTCCGTGGGGCGCCCTCCGCCAAAATCGGCTGCGGCTGGTGCGACGGCTGTGGCGCCTTCCTCAGGGCCTTGGATTCGATGCAGTTTGTTGGTGGCAGTATCCCGCAGAGACATCGGGTCGCTGATGTGCGTCTCGGCTCCTACGGCGCCGGCATCCAGCTCGGCGCCGTCGGCGGGTTGCACCGCGATCGTGTCGTTGGCAGCTGCATCAGGAGGCCTGGACGGGGTATCCGTCGAGTCAACCTTCTGGCGACTCGTATCCGTCTTCAACCGGTTTGTATCGGTTTTTGAGAGCTTCAGTTTGAGCTTGTTAGGCCGCTTTTCCGCCATGATTCGCAGGCTCCTTGGCAACGTGTGACTGCGCCGTTCGCAGCATACGCGTTGGTCCGTAGTGATTGCTCCAAACAGATAAAAATACACGCGTATCGCCCGTGATGCAATGCGCGCGGGAAGCACGGAAGTGCTGTTCCTCAGGAAGATATGATCGGGAAGATCGGGCTCCGTAATCTTGCGCCGGCTCCAGATCCAGGAGCAGTGCTCCATGCTGAGCAAGAACCGGCAACGGGCAAGGAGGATCAAGAGCGAGATAAAGAGCCGGATCAAGAGTTAGCCCGCATTTCTCATGGGCAGAACACTGTGGCGTCTGTTTCTCGTTCTGGCAGAGGCTATTGGACATCACCTGGTCGATCCTTGGGCGAGACACTGTGTTTCCGAGAACGGAAGGCGATGCCCACCCGTTGGGTAAACTTGGGGCACGCCGACCCTCGCTCTCGCCGCACGGGGCAGTGGTCACCACAGCACCCGCTTGCAAGAGCAAGGCTCGACCCACCCCAAGTTTATGAGAAGTGCGGGTTAGGGTGGCTTGGCCTCACGTGACTGCCCCCTTGCGCTGGGCGGTCGGAGTTGCCCAGGGGGTGCAGGGGAGCTATATTCTCTGCTTTTCGTGCGCGTTGGCATAACCTTGCGGCTGAGTCGCGAGTTGGGCTTTTCCGGTCCGCTGACGTATACCCGCACCCCAAAGAGTGCTTCGAAGACGCGTCCGCGGGTGGGATGTTCCCGCCGATTCGGGTTGCCTCAAACGGGCGACCCATCGGATGACGTCGGGCAAAGTATTCGCCGACCTGAAGAGGAAAGCGTGATGAAGAAAACGACAATCACTGACTTGCTGGAGGCAGGCGTCCATTTTGGACACCAGACCAAGCGCTGGAACCCGAAGATGAAGCCGTACGTCTACGGCACGCGCAACGGGATCACGATTTTCGACTTGACGAAGTCCATGCAACAGCTCGCCGAAGCTTGCGCATTCCTTCGTGACGCGGTAGCCGAAGGCGGCTCCATTCTCTTCGTCGGTGCCAAGAGGCAGGCGCAGGAGACCGTGCGGGAAGCTGCTGAGCGGACCGGCATGTTCTTCATGTGTGATCGCTGGCTGGGTGGCACCCTCACCAACCATCGGGTTGTCGTGAGCCGTGTTGGTCACATGAAGAAGCTCCAGAAGCTCTTGACTGACGGCGGCGGGGAGAAAATGACCAAGAAGGAGCTCGCCGGCATGCGCCGAGAGCTGAATAAGCTTGAGCGTACACTTGGTGGAATCGCCGACATGAAGGGGTTGCCCGCTGCCATGATCGTTGTGGACGTCGGACGTGAGCACATTGCCGTTCGCGAAGCCAACAAGCTCAAGATTCCGGTTGTCGCTCTCGTTGACTCGAACTGTGACCCTGAGCCCATTGACCATGTCGTGCCCGGAAACGATGACGCTTTGCGCGCTATCAAGGTCATCGTTGACACCCTCACGGCTGCTGTCGCCGAGGGCAACCAGATCCAGGGCAAGACGGTACCAGCTAGTGAGGTCGCTCCCGCTGCTGAGGCCGCTCCTGCTGCTGAGGCCGCTCCTGCTGCTGAGGCCGCTCCTGCTGCTGAGGCCGCTCCTGCTGCTGAGGAAGCTCCTGCTGCTGAGGAAGCGCCTGCTGCTGAGGAAGCGCCTGCTGCTGAGGAAGCGCCTGCTGCTGAGGAAGCGCCTGCTGCTGAGGAAGCGCCTGCTGCT
>Ga0209042_1002494_pt1 | contig 12048 bp, 18 predicted proteins | sample SaaInlV_200m_DNA_6_FD_184649 | JGI IMG/M metagenome (GOLD analysis project Ga0209042, IMG submission 184649) | Marine microbial communities from expanding oxygen minimum zones in the Saanich Inlet - SI037_S2LV_200m_DNA (SPAdes) (version 2) | ecosystem: Environmental > Aquatic > Marine >...
ATTTTGATAGTATTGTAGAATAATTTCTGCATAATTTGCAAGGAATTTATAATAATTCTCTGAAAATATCTTTAATTACCTATAATTACTTAATTACTCCCTTTACTTTTTATCTAGTATAATGATCAGATATGTCAAAAATAGATGCTCCAGCAACAATTCAAGAAATGCCTTTAGTTATTATCAAAAATATGGTTGCTCTAGCTACCAGTGGCTTTGGTGTTGTTGTTGCTCTGGCCTGGAATGAAGCTATTAAAACAAGTGTTCAAACATACATTGCTCCAATTCTTGGAGAAAATAGTGGTGTAATTTCACTATTTATCTATGCAATTATCGTTACATTTTTGGCTGTGATAGTTACTATGCAACTAGCCAAAATTCAAAAATCTCTTGAGGAAGTTAATAACTCTATCCTGAATAACAAACCTCAAAATAATAAAAATACTGCTACAACTAAAAATAAAAAATAAAATACATGACTTCTCAAGATTCTATTGACCTACATTTTAAGAAACTTTTTCTTTCAAACCCAGACTCACATAAAGGTGAAAATGGAAAACTACTCATTATTGGGGGTTCAGAACTTTTTCATGCTGCTAGTAAGTGGAGTTTGGATACTGCTTCAAAAATAGTAGATATGGTTTTTTATTCTTCTGTTCCAGAAAATAATGAATTAATAACTTTGGCCAAAAAAAACTTTTGGAATGGAATAGTTATTTCTAGAGGAGATATTGAAAAATATATTGAAGAAGCAGATTGTGTATTAATTGGGCCTGGAATGGATAGATCTACTGACACAGAAAAAATCACTAATGACCTATTATCCAAATATCCAGATAAAAAATGGGTGATTGATGCAGGTGCCCTACAGATGATAGATATAAAACTTTTGAATAAAAATCATATTATTACTCCTCATAAAAAAGAAATGATTTTGTTACAAAAAAATGGTTTTGATAAAGAAAATTTCCAAGGGACTATTCTACTAAAAGGAAAAGTAGACACTATAACTTCCCAACAAGAAAAATTAGAAATAACTGGCGGAAACTCTGGCATGACCAAAGGTGGAACTGGAGACGTCTTGGCTGGATTAGTTGCTTCTTTATATTGCAAAAATGATGCTCTCACTTCTAGCGTGGTAGGAAGTTTTGTAAATAAAAAAGCAGGAGATATATTATTCGAAAAAGTCGGCCCTTATTTTAATACTTCTGATTTAGTAGAGATAATTCCCAAAGCTCTGTGGGATCAACAACAGCAAATTTACAAAAAAATTCAATAAATTTATATTATAAGCATGAATACTAGTATTATGGGATAAATAATATTATAATGCATAAGCATTATCATAATTTTGGTAATGTAAATTCAATTGATCAGGAGGATCAAAATGGAAATATATTTTCTTGTTGGACTCTTCTTGGTGATTATGGGATCAGGCATCCTATTATTTCGCCATTGGAAGAAAAAAAATACAAGCTGGCTGGATGAAGTAGCTCCTAACTACGAAACAGAGACTACAATTCCTGAAAATACAAGCTGGCTAGATGACGCAACAAAAGAATAAGCATCTTTTAGAGATGCACCCCGCTGTTTCAGCGGGGTTTTTTTATTTTCTATTAAAATAGAAAAAAGAAAATTCTAATCATATCAAAGAGAATTTAAGATAAAATATGCTGAATTTAGTCTTTATAGCTAAATTTTTTTACCAAATCTATAAACTAATAACAGCCAACCCTTTTACTTTCTTTTTCAAAAACTCTTCTGTCTCTTCATTCGCTGTCGTAATAATAGTTTGATATTTTCCAACTAACTCCAGAACCATATTTTGAGCTTCTTCATCCAACTCAGAAAAAATATCATCCAAAAGAAACAATGGTTTTTGGTCTTGAGCCTTTTCTACAAACTGTAGCTCACCTAACTTTAACCACAAAACACCTAATCGTTGTTGTCCTCTAGAACCAAAAGCAGAAACATCTCTATTCTTGAGCTTATCACTAGCAAAAAGTACTTGAAAATCATCTTTGTGAGGCCCCTTCAAAAAATGACCAGCAGCAATAGCTCTATCACGATGAGAATCCACTTCTTCCTGATTTATTTCTGAAATTACATATTTAACATTAAAATCAAAAGGGAAATCTACCGTTCTGAGGAAACTAAAAAATAATTGTCTTTTTTCTTGAAGATAAATACCATGTTTTACTAACATCATTTCCCAATATTTCAACACAGATCTAGGTTGGGTACCTTCTCTGACAAACTCCAAAAACTTATTTATTCTCTTCAAAGCCTGATCATACATATGAAGAGATTGAGCATAAGAAGGATCTGTTGTGGATAAGATAGAATCAATAAAAGATCTTCTTCTGCCTCTGGAACCTTCTATTAATCTCATATCTTCTGGTCTAAACACCACAGAAAAAAACTGACCTACAAAGTTTTTCTTTCTTTTCTTGGCTCCATTCAAGGAAAAATGTCTTTTAAGAGTTCTTTTTCCCTGCAAAATTCCTCTAGTAAGAGTTACTTCCAAAATATCACCACTGACCTTACCTCCAACTCTCCCCAACTCTTTATCAAAAGAAATCATTTCCTCTATCACAGAGGCTCTAAAACTATCTCCATGTGATAAAAGATTAATGCCTTCTATTATAGAAGTTTTACCAACTCCATTTTTACCAGACAAGAGAGTTCTTTCTGAAAAAGAAAACTTCTTTTGCGAAAAAATTCGAAAATCTTGGAATAATATTGATTCAATTATTTTCATAAATTTTTATAATCTAATAAACACTACCTAATTTATTGCTTTTTCTCCAAGCATACCAAAAACGAAAAAATAAGTAGAACAAAACCATTTGCCATAAAATACAAAAGTAAACTATCCAGTATTTAATAAAAACAACCCAATTACTATCCAAAAATAGAAAACCATATTGACCAAACTCACCTAGTATCAATCCTAATAAGTAAATAAATAACAAACAAAACACAGGAAAGAAAATCAGTATTTTAAACAATTTTTTCTTTACCAAAAACTGAACTGTTTGGTATGGATGAAAGAATAATCCTTGAATAACCTCAAACATTGCATAAATTAATGAAAAAAACCAATAAGCTGACTTCATCTTCGAAGGAAAAACTAGCTTTAATTTTTTACTTTTCATTATTTCAGTAACCCAACTTTAATAGCTGATAACAAAGCAGAAAAAACAACGATAAATTTCAAAGTATTCCTAACAAAAACACTAGATAACGCACCAATTTTGTCTGGCAACAAATGATTTTTCTCAAGAATAGATTGTTGAAATGCTTCTTTTTCCAAAAGTTTTAAAAATTGTTTTTCTTCCATTTATTTTTTCCCAAAAAGTATCACTAATATTAAAACTATGATCCTTTTACTAAAACAGGAGCCTCTTCATATATTTTCCTAAACTCAACTCTAGCTCTAAACAAATCTGATTCCACAGATTTTACTGTTTTTCCAAACAAAGAAGCAATTTCTTTCACTCTTTTTTTATCAACATACTTCAATAACAGAAGCTCTCTTGTCTCTTTTTTCATTTTACCTAGAGTAATTTGCACCATTTCAGAAATTTCTTGAGAACTTTTCAAAGGATTTTGTAAAATTTCATCAAAAAGAGGAATTGTTTTTAAAGCTTTTTTTGCATATTTTTTGCGATAATAATCAGCTATCTCATGTCGAAGAATACTAACCATCCAAGTTTTTAAACGAGACTCTCCTCGAAACAAAGGAAGTTGCCTTAAAGAATTAATAAATGTTTCTTGAACAATCTCTTCTACGTCTGTAAAGTTAGAAACTTTTTTCAGAGTAATAGCCATAAGATATGGAAAAAAAATGGTATACCAATCTTTAACTTTATTTTTATCTCCTTCACGAAGACCTTTTAAAAGTAATTGCTCTGCTTTTATAGAAAATGATTTACTAGACTCCATTGTTTCCTGATATAATATCATCTACATGATCAGTTCACTAATTGCACAAAACACAGGCGCTGGTGGCTTAGAGTTGGGATCAACCCTAAAACTCAGTAATGGAACTCCAGTAAAAGATGTCTATCAAACCCCAGCTGACCTTGTAAACCTTATTGTTCCAAACATGTTTGTTCTTGGAGGAGTTATTATTTTTGGAATGTTAATTCTTGCTGGATATAAATATATTCTGAATACTTCAAAAGGAACTCAAGAAGCTTATGAGATATTCAAAAATGCAGTCATTGGTTTTGTAGTCATGTTTTCCGCTTATTGGATAGTTCAAGTAATAAAACTAGTCACAGGAGCAGACATTCCTTTATAAAAAAACGTAAAGGTACTACAATAATCAGATACAAATGAAAAAACTCACTAGATTTATACTAACAACTCCACTTTTTTTAACTATTTCCAGTGTTATAAATGCTCAATCACCTCCCTCTGGTAGTAGTGTTTTTGGAACAATAAACCCACCGGCTGGTGTAGATAAATACAACGCAGCTAGTTCTGGAGGAATTGGTTTAATACTTTTTGCTTCAAATGGAATTAAAATTGCAACCACTGTAGCTGGAGTATGGGTTATGTTGAACTTTATTCTAGCTGGCTGGAAATATGTTGTTTCTTCTGGAGACTCCAAAGCTCACTCAGAAGCTACTACAATGATGACTAACAGTGTCATTGGTCTAGCAATAATTGTTGGTTCTTACACGATAGCTGCCATTTTTGGACTAATCTTCTTTGGAGATGCTACATACATTCTCAACCCACAGTTAGAAGGAGTAGGAATTTAATATGTTACCAATATTTTCTTTGATCACTCAAAATAAAAAAATAGATCTTGGTGGATTTACTCCTCCTACAGATGCTTATAGTAAAGATTCTGGTGCATCAGTAGATGGAGCTGAAGCTTTAACAAATCTAGAACTTTTTATCTCTAATATTATTGGTTTTATGACAGCTCTTGGTGGAATTTTCTTTGTAATTTACTTTGTACTTGGTGCTTTTGAGTGGATAACTAGTAGTGGAGATAAAGGGAAACTCGAAACTGCTCGTAATAAAATGGTAAATGGAGCTATTGGAATGGTTCTTCTTGTTGCAGCTTATGGAATAATTGGTTTATTGGGAAGTTTTATCGGAATAGATATGCTAAATCCAGCAGAACAAATTAACCAGATATACGAAACTATAAAATAAACTAAAAAAAGGTTTGGTAAATATAAAAACCTTTAAAAGAAAAATTAAGATCAAAATGAAAAAAAAATCAGCTCTTTTATCTCTCAGTCTCTTTATTAGCAACTTTTTCTTGTTTGCAAAAAACTCATTTGCAGAATTAAGCAATCCTGTTGTTGAGGGAAGTTTGGGCAGTGGTTCTAGTGAAGCAGCAGAAGGAACTACTTTTGCTACTTATTTTGTTTTCTTTTGGAATGCCTTGATAAGCATTGGTGCCATTATGGTATTAATCTTTTTTATCTGGGGAGCTATTGAATGGATTTCCAGTGGTGGTGATAAAGGTAAAGTAGAAAATGCCAGAAATAGAATCACCCAAGCAGTAATTGGTTTGATTATTCTAGTAGGTTCTTATGCAATCATTGGCTTTATCAGTGAAATATTCTTTGGAGAAGCCTTTAATGTCTTACAAATTAGTATTCCAGAAGCGGTTTAAATTATGTCTCAAAAAATAGCTGCAACTATAGATATAGCTGGACAAGCAGCTAGAGCTGATCTTCCAGGAGCTGGAAGCAGAAATCCTCAAGATGGTTTTGGTAATTTATTAAGTGGTCTTATGAGTGGAGCTATGGTAATTGCCGCAATAATGGTACTTCTCTACCTCATTTGGGGAGCAATCGAGTGGATCACTAGCGGTGGAGACAAAGGAAAAGTAGAAGCAGCTAGATCCAAAATTACAACAGCTGTAACTGGAATTATTGTTCTTGCTGCAACGACTGCTATCTTTATGATAGTTCAACAATTATTGGGTATTTGTGTACTTAGTATTGGTAGAGGAAGTTGTTAAAAAGAAAGAAATTATGGACAAACCACATATTGATATTTTTCAAGAAATTGAAACTAGAAGAACTGAATTAAGTGTTGCTATAGAAGAAACCGTCGCTCCAATAAATAAGTTGCTTGGTAAAAAAATTGCTAAGAAAATACTAATGATGAATTTTGGAAAATCAACTTTAGAAAATTGTCAAAAAAAAGATGGAATTGGAGGATTAAATCAAAAAGAAGGAATAGTTCAACAAGCTGATGAATTTAAAGATGATAAAACTCAAAAAGTTATTTTTAAAAGAATAATAAGAAGTCGTAAAGATGATCACTCAACTAATGTAGATATTACTAGTACTGAAGAGCAATATAAACATAAAGCTGATAATCAAATTTTTTCTGGTGATCTTGAAACCAAATTTGAACTATCAAAATCAGAGAATGGAACAACTATAAATATGATAGTTCCATTAGAATTATTCCTCGGAGAAACAGAATTAGACTCAGAATGGACAATTCCAAAACTAAGAGAACAGTATCCATCATTAGATAGAGTCCTTAAAGAAAAGAGAGAGATTGACCAAAATGGGATATTATCCTGGTGTAAAATAGAAATTGAAATAGAAGATGGAGAAGCTGTTTTAAAAAAATTAGAAACAAAACATATAAAAAAGAAACCTTTTGCAAAAATAAGAAGAGCTTTTTTAAAAGATAAATTTTCTTCTTCACACAAATTATTTCTCAATGTTTATACAGATCATATAAACAATGAAACTCATGAAGAAGGATTAAAAGGAGTACTATTAAATCAAAAAGCACCTGAAGGATGGTCTATTTTTACCGGAGATTTAGAAGAATAAAAACCTTTTTGACCTAAGCCATAAAAACTTGATATAATAACAATAAGGAATTTTTTAATAAGAAATTAATAATAAGGATAAATATGAATAAAATTCAAAAATTTGCACTCTCAACAGGGATCTCCTTGAGTAGTCTTGCAGCCGTGGCTCTACCAGTAGCTGCTGCTACAAAGATAACTAATACTAATGTAGATCCTGGAAAAGGCTTTGCTACAGATTTTGGAGGCATGATTAATGGTCTTCTTAGTTTTGTAATGGTTATCGCTGCTCTATTGGTCTTCATGTACCTCATCTGGGGTGGAATTGAATGGATCACAAGTGGTGGTGATAAAGGTAAAACAGAATCTGCAAGAAACAAAATTACTTCTGCGATCATTGGACTCGTAGTTGTTGCTGCTTCATATGCTGTCCTTACACTAGCTCTTAACTTCCTAGGCTTCACTGACCTCAATGATGTCTTCACAACCAAGACTATTGATGGAAAATAAGCTTTTTAAATAAAGAAATTAAAAACCCTGCCTTAAAAAGCAGGGTTTTTTGTTACCAAGATTCTCATGTATAATAAATCTGCACCCTTAAAGACATCATTAATAAAGAAATAAATATGACCTTTTTCCAAAAAATCTCAAAAAAAATCACAATCCTATCTACAACTATTGGATTATTCATCTTCTCTGCTCTACCAGCTCAAGCTCAAAGCTCTGCTTGGCAAGGAGTTTGTGTTAGTGATAAAGATGCTGATGTAGCAACTCTACAGGGTTTGCAATGTTTACTAGCTAATATTTTGGGTGTTTTTCTTACTACTATAGGAATTGCAGCCTTCTTAATGTTAGTTGTTGGTGGATTTAGACTTTTAATATCTGGAGGAAATACTACTCATGTAGACAAAGCAAAAAGCTCAATTACTTTTGCCATTGTAGGATTAGTGGTTGCACTCAGTGCTTTTGTTATCTTGAATCTTGTTGCAGAATTTACAGGAGTTCAAACTATTTTGAATTTTGTAATTCCTACTTCTGATAAGCAGTGGTAATAAATTCAAGAAAACTACTTTCCAAACCGTCTCTGCCTATCATTTAGTTCCAAAATAGCTTTTTCTAGATCTTTTTTACCAAAATCAGGCATCAAAGTATCTGTAAAATATAATTCTGAGTAATTACATTGCCATAAAAGGAAACCTGATAAACGCTGATCACCTCCTGGTCTAATAATCAGATCTGGTTCTGGCATATCAGCTGTATCCAGATATTTAGAAAAATCTTCTGCAGACAATTTATCTGTAGAAAGTTCTCCTGTTTTTACTTTTTTACTTATTTTTTCTACAGCTCTCAAGATTTCATCTCTTCCACCATAATTAAGAGCAAAATTAACCGTTAATTTATTATTATTCTTTGTTTTTTCTTGCCAAAGAGTCATATTCTCCTGAATATCTTGATCAAAACGAGAAATATCCCCTATTGTTTGAATTTTTACCCCAAGTTCATTGAGTTCTTTCACCTGAACATCAAAAAGCTCTCTAAAAAGACTCATTAATGCTTTTACTTCTCTAGGATTTCTATTCCAGTTTTCTGTACTAAAAGCCCACAAAGTAAGATAAGAAATATCAAAATCTATAGCTGCTTTGACTACTCTTTCTATCCCCTCTCTAGCCATTTTTTGATGACCAATGATAACGTCTAGACCTTTTTTCTTGGCCCAACGTCTATTTCCATCCATAATAATAGCTATGTGTTTTGGTGTTTTCATATATTAATTAGTCGCAAAAAATAGTAAAAATCCTGCAAATAAAATACAAACTAGTTTTTTAATTTTATATATCTTGAATTTATTGAAACTTTAAGCCAACTCTAAACAACACCCTCCAGAGGAAAATCATGATACAATACTCTTTATATATGGATAGCCGTTACGATCACCTTACAACAGAAGAATCTTTATATAAAGCTTGGGAAAAAGCTAATGCTTTCTCACCAGAAGTTTCTTCTGAAGTTGTAAATAATTCTGATACAGCTAATTCAGAAAAAAACAAAAAAACTTTTACAATCATAATGCCACCACCTAATGCTAATGATCCTCTTCATATTGGTCATGCTATGTTTTTGACTATAGAAGATATCTTAATTCGTTTTCATAGAATGATGGGAGATAAAACTCTTTGGCTTCCAGGAACAGATCATGCTGGAATAGAAACTCAATTTGTTTTCGAGAAAAAACTAAGAAAAAAGAAACAAAGTAGATTTCAATTTGACCGAGACACTCTCTATAAAATGATCTGGGACTATGTTCAAGAAAACTCTGATATTGCTGTAGAACAAATGAAAAAAATAGGTGCGAGTGCAGATTGGGATAGATTTACTTTTATGCTTGATAAAAAAGTAGTAGATCAAGTAATAGAGACCTTTTTCAAACTTAATACTGACAAACTTCTTTATAGAGATGAACAATTAGTCAACTACTGTACTCATTGCGGAACTAGTTTTTCAGAACTTGAAGTTGTTTATAAAGACCAAACTTCTCCACTCTATTATGTCAAATATCCTCTAGTAGAAAATCCTTCAGAATTTCTAGTGGTAGCTACAGTTAGACCAGAGCCAATCTTTGCAGACACTCACCTCGCTGTAAATCCAACAGATAAAAAAAACAAACACCTGATTGGAAAAAAAGCTATTAATCCTTTGACCAAAGAAAAAATGGAAATTATTGGAGATGAGTTTGTAGATCCAGAATTTGGTACAGGAATTGTGAAGCTAACTCCAGCTCATGATGCAAATGATTTTAAAGTTGCCAAAGAACATAATTTACCTCTTCATCAGGCTATTAATCTCCAGGGAAAAATTACTGCAAAAGGTGGTAAATATGCTGGTATGAGAATCAAAGCAGCTAGAGAAGCTGTCGTTAAAGATCTCCAAGAAAATGGTCTTATAGAAAAAATTGATGAAAACTACAATAACAGAATAAGTACTTGTTACAGATGTAAAAGACCCATCGAACCACTACTTCTTCCACAGTTTTTTATCAAAGTAAAACCTCTTACAGAACCTGTTCTAGAATCACTAAAAAATAAAGAATTTACAGTTCATGGAGCAGGTCATGACAAGATTCTAAAACATTGGCTAGAAAACCTTCGTGACTGGAATATTTCACGCCAAATAGTCTGGGGAATAAGAATTCCTGTTTGGTACTCTGCTTCAGAAAATCCAGAGATAATGGTAAGCTTTTTAAATAAAGAAAATGAAAAAGTACATGGAAAATTAGGAGAAATTATTAAATCTGGAGTTAAACTGGAAACCATAAAAAAAGGACTCCAAGAACTCAGAGCTCCTATGGAAGCAAAGTTTATTGTCGATACAGATTCTCCGGGAGAAGAATATCTGCAAGAAACAGATACTTTTGATACTTGGTTCAGCTCTGCTCAATGGCCTTTCACCACACTAAAAAAAGAGAAAAACAATGATTTTGAAGAATTTTATCCTACCCAAGTAATGGAAACAGGATATGACATTCTCCCCTTTTGGGTCATGAGAATGCTCATGATGGGTAAGTATGTCACAGGCCAACTTCCTTTTACTGACGTTTACCTTCACGGCCTCGTAAGAGATCAAAAAGGACAAAAAATGAGTAAGAGTAAGGGAAATGTGGTCAACCCACTAGATATAGCCGAAAAATATGGGTCTGATGCTCTTAGAATGGCTCTTGTGATTAGATCGTCAGCTGGTTTGGATAAATCAATGGGAGATCAAGATTTTAGAGCAATGAGAAACTTCTCTAATAAAATCTGGAATGCTTCTAGATTTGTTCTAGAACACCTAGATCTTTCTCAAGAAGGTGAAGAAAAAACAAATATTGAGTTCGATGAGAAATTAGAAAAAGTAGTGGCTATTATTACTAAAAACCTCAATAAATTTCAAATAGGACTTGCCGCAGAAACTATTTACAACGAGTTTTGGCATTGGTTCTGTGATGAACAAATAGAAACAGCAAAAACCGGAAAATTGGCCGGTGAAAAGCTAGTTTATGGACTCAAGACATTTATAACTCTCCTCCACCCTTTTGTGCCTTTTGTTACAGAAGCTGTCTGGCAAGAGATGTATCAAAAAAAAGTAGTAGAAACACCACTATTGATTACTACTTCCTGGCCAAACAAAAACTTGTCACAATAAGCTCATGAGTTATTTTATCTTGATTACTAGACTTTTAATATCACTTTTTTTTAATTTTAGTATTTTCTTTCTAGAAAAATTCTTTATTAATAAAAAGTTCTTATGGCTCAATGGTTCGCTCAGTGTTTTTGCTGCTTTGTTTTTTTTGGTTACTTTATTCTCAAAAACTTTTTCTCCACCAGAACACCCAGCTTCTTTACCTATTTCTTTTGAAAAAGCTACTTTTTTAGAAAATCAAGAAATCAAGAGATTATTTATAACTACAGAAGAAGCAACCAAAATTCTAGAAACAAATGAATCAATATTAGAGAAACAAGAGTTTTTGCCTCAAAGCTATGTCATAAATATGGCTGTTTTATCTCAAGTAACAAAACAATACAAAAAAGCGGACTATTATTTTAAAACAGCCCGCTATATTGATCCAAATATGGATATTTTTCAGTAATATAAAATCACTAAAAAGAAAATTTATTCTTTTTTAGGTTCTTCTTCAGAAGATTCTGGTTTATCTTCTTTGGTTTCTTCATCTGTTTTTTCAGCACCTTCTTCACCTTCAACTATTTCTTCTGGTTCTTCGATAACTTCTTCTTTTTGTCCTTGAACAATAACTAGTGGTTCATCTTCTCCACTATCTCCAAGAATTAAAGTTACTTTGGTAGGATCAAAGTCCAAATCTTTATAAGTAATTGTTTGACCGATTTCTGTTAAGCTCTCTGCAGAAAATACAAATTTTTCTGGAAGATCTGTTGGTAAAGCTTCAACCTCTACTGAGTCTTTAACAATAACAAGAGTTGCCTCTGCCACATCGAACTCACCTTCTATCTCAACTGGAATTTCTGTAGTAACTTTTTCTTTCAAACTTACTTGATGAAAAGAAGCGTGAATATATTTTCCAGAAATAGGATCTATCTGAACTTCTTCAATAAGAACAGGACGTTTCTTTGTTTCACCATCAACAGCCATATAAATAAGTCCACTCTCCCCGACTTCATTATATAGGTTTAGAAAAGCTTGAGCTTCCATCTGAATAGCCAAAGATTTTCCTTCACCAAAGATAT
>Ga0209042_1002495_pt1 | contig 12047 bp, 12 predicted proteins | sample SaaInlV_200m_DNA_6_FD_184649 | JGI IMG/M metagenome (GOLD analysis project Ga0209042, IMG submission 184649) | Marine microbial communities from expanding oxygen minimum zones in the Saanich Inlet - SI037_S2LV_200m_DNA (SPAdes) (version 2) | ecosystem: Environmental > Aquatic > Marine >...
TAGAGACGGTCTTTTTTGATGGCGTCGTAAAAAGTCTCCATATACTGCGTTATAGCGGTTGATCAGAAGTTCGACATACTACATGTATGCCTTCACTCCTGATCAACCGCGATGCCTTGTATATGAAGATTTCTACTTAGCCATCCGGTGTGTTTTTTACGAATTCATCTTTTTTAAAACTTTATAAGAACAGATAACACAACTATCTTATGATAGGTGTATTTCTTGGTATAGGTTTTATTATTTTTATTTGACTTTTTGTAAGAGAACCTTATTTTTAAATTAATATAAACGATAAACAGAATTCTTTGGAAGTGTATAATGCTTGTATTAGGATTGCAGGGAAGTCCCCGGAAAAAAGGTAATACCGAATTCCTTCTTAATGAATTTATGAAGGAATCTGAAAAAAAAGGTGCACAGACTCATATTATTGATGCATGTGGAGGAAACATCAACCATTGCATAGGATGCGGTAGCTGTGAAAAGAAGGGGTTCTGTATTTTTGATGATGAAATGAGCAGGGAAGTTTATCCCCTGCTTCGCAGGGCAGATGTGATTTTGCTTGCAACGCCGGTTTATTTTTATAATACAACATCTCATTTGAAAACTTTAATAGATAGAGGGCAGGCGTTGTGGTCAAGAAGATATAAATATTTACTTGAAGACCCTTATAATAATCATAGAAAAGGTGTTGTACTGTCGATAGGAGCAACAAAGGGGGAGAATCTTTTTGACGGGGTTAATCTTACTGCAAAATATTTTTTTGACGCTGTCGGCGCTATTTTTGACGGCGGATTAACTTACAGGCGAATTGAGGAGCGTGGGGCAATTGCATCGTATCCCGGAATATTGAATGATATAAAAAATGAAGTTGAAAGGATTGTAACACCATATTTGAAAAGAAAAAAAATTCTCTTCGCCTGTCGTGAAAATGCATGCAGAAGCCAGATGGCCTCCGCCTTTGCACAATATATTGCCGGAGACAGAATTGAGGCATTTTCCGGGGGGAGCAGCCCTGCTGAAAATATTAATCCTGTCATGATTGAGGCAATGAATGAAAAGGGACTTGATATGGCATATAAGAAACCACAATCAATAGACTCTGGAGTTTCACAGGTAACACCCGATATTATTGTTACAATGGGATGTTCTGAGGAATGCCCGTTTATACCCGGGGTTGAAAAAATTGACTGGCAACTTCCCGACCCTGCAGGAGAATCTCTGGAGTTTATGCGGAATGTTCGTGATGAAATTGAAAGAAAAGTTTTTGATCTGGCTGATGGTTTATAACCGTTGGCAATAATATTTTTTCTTTATTGCACTGATTTAGTAAAGTGTTTATAAATAATTTAATAAGAGATCATCGGGTGTTATTACCCTGGTTTAATAATTTTTTAATTTGAATAGGGAGAAATAAAATGTATTCTGAAACAGTTATGGACCATTTCAGAAATCCCAGGAACGTTGGCGTTATAGAAGATGCAAACGGTGTGGGAGAAGTTGGCAACCCGCTTTGCGGAGATATGATGACAATTTATCTGAAAATTGAGGATGATTTTATTAAGGATATTAAGTTCCAGACATTCGGTTGCGGATCGGCAATTGCTGTATCCAGTATGCTTACTGAAATTGCTGTAGGTAAAAGCATTGAAGAAGCAAAGAATATTACAAACAAGGATGTGGCTGCAGCTTTAGATGGATTACCAAAAAACAAACTCCATTGTTCAAACCTTGGTGCTGATGCTCTCCAGGATGCTATTAAAGATTATGAAGACAGGAAAGCAGGTAAAAAAAGGCCTGAAAAAGCAATAGAGGAAAATGGCCCTGAGAAGCTTGAAATAATACATACTGAAAAAGGTTTCTGCCCGTATTGTGATTCGAAACTCGATGGAGGGGTAACCTTTTGTGATGCCTGCCAGTCTGATCTTGAAGATGAACATTAATATACTATTATGGAGGAATCGGGATGACTGCAATAAATCTTGATCATATGGCGTCAAGTCCTCTTTTACCCGAAGTAAAAGAGGCAATGATTGAAGCTATTAATATGGATTATGGTAATCCTTCGAGTTTACACAAAGTTGGAGAGAAAGCTTCAGAAGTAGTTGAAAATGCCCGCTCCTCTGTAGCCAATCTTATAAATGCTTCGCTTCCTAAAGAGGTTGTGTTTACGGCAAGTGGTACCGGGTCGGTGAATCATGCTATAAAAGGTGTTGCATATGCAAACTCTGGCAAGGGTAGGCATATCGTCACTTCAAATATTGAACATAGTTCGGTTATACGAAGTATCCGCAGACTCAAAATGATGGATTACAATGTTACGTCAGTTCCTGTAGATGAACACGGGCGTGTTAACCCTGATGATGTTGCAAATGCAATAAAAAAAGATACCATACTTGTTTCAATAATGCACAGTAATAATGAAATAGGAACAATCCAGCCGATTGAAGAAATTGCTAAGATTACAAAAGAAAAGGAAATTATATTTCATACCGACGCTGTTGATTCAGTCGGAGTAGTACCTTTTGACGTTCAGAAAATGGGAGCCGATCTTGTAAGCTTTGCTTCAAATCCTTTTTACGGACCCACAGGAGTTGGCGGATTGTACATACGCAGGGGAACCCGCATCTGGCCTCTTCTTGACGGAGGAATGCAGGAATATGGAAAACGGGCCGGAACTGAAAATATTATCGGTATTACCGGTATGGGTAAGGCGGCTGAACTTGCTAAAAGGGATATGGATTCCAGGCTAATCCATTTGAAGGAACTTAGGGAAACACTTTTATCGGAATTCCCGAATTTTATTGATGAATATTATATTAACAATCATCCTGAATTCAGCCTGCCGAATCTGGTTTCCGTTTCTGTTAAATATATTGAAGGTGAAAGCGTTTTATTGATGCTGGATGATGAAGATATCTCAATAGCAACACGTTCAGCATGCGCTACAGGCTCCCTTCGTGCCTCTCATGTTCTTATGTCTATAGGAAGAAGTCATGCAGATGCCCAGGGAACAATGATAATTACTTATGGTGTGGATAATACCAGAGATGATATTATGCGTTTTCTTGAAGAGATTTCTAAAACTGTTAAGACCCTGCGTGATATTTCTCCTCTTTATAATAAAATAAAGAAATGATTCTTTATGGCATAATATCTTATCAGTTATTTCCCTGCTTTGTTTTTTTTTCTGCAGATTTTTGTAATATTTTTTTCAATACTACCCGTAGCATGTCACGATTGTATCTTGCGTCTGAATAATCCGGTTCAATACTTACAGCTTCATTAAAATGGGATAAGGCCTTAAAAACCTTTCCCTTTTTCAGAAGCACAGTTCCAAGATTATTATGAGCAATTGCGTCATCAGGGTGGAGGCGCAGAATTTCATTATATTGATTAATTGCTTCATCAGGCTTACCATGAGATGTTAGTATCAATGCGAGGTTACTCCTGGCCTTGGGCTGGTCAGGCAGCACGCTTAATGTTTTAATATAATGGTTCATTGCTTCGGTTTCCCGACCGTGGTTATCAAGGGCAATTGCAAGGTTAAAATGAGCAGTGGAATTTTCCCTGGTTACCTGGAGGGCATGTTTAAATAGTGTAATACTGTCTTTCCAGTAACCGGTTTGAATTCTTGCAATAGTTACAAGTAATAAAAAATAAATTACCGCAAGTCCTGCTAAAATTTGTTTCCTGTATTTCCGAGCGGCAAAGGTTATCGGAAAACCCCATGCGATAATGATATATATACCTATTAGAGGTATATATGTATACCTGTCGGCCATGGCCTGAGACCCGACCTGGACCAGTCCGATAACAGGCACGAGTGTTCCCAGGTACCACAACCAGCCTGTACAAAGGAACGGGTGGCTTTTTAAAGTTCTGAACGCCGTAACTGATATTACTGAAATCAGCAGGAATGCCCAGGTTATCTTCCACCACGGCAGCGTGTCAGGGTATGGGTAATAGGCAGCAAGGTTATAAGGATAGATCATCTTCCAAATATAGAGGACATAAGATAAGAGGGCATTTGATATTCGTAAATTTAATGGATAAGTTTCCAGACCGGCAATTGCTCCGCCTTTTTGCTGGAAATAAAGTGTAATATATATTGATAGGCCAGTTATTATTAAAAAAGGAATTTTTTCAAGAATAATTAACCGGATTAAAGACTTTTGTTGAGAATACAGTTTGTTTCTTTCATCGTGGTTTATGATACGTTTCAAAGGCCAGAAATCAAGCAAGATAAGAACAAAAGGCAAGGTAACAAGCATCGGTTTAGCCATCAGGCCAAAAATAAAAAAAAGAATTGATAATAAATAAAAAATTGATTTTGATGAGTGAACATATTTGACGTAATTCCACATCGTAAGAAGCCAGAAAAAAGCGCTTAATACATCTTTACGTTCAGATATCCAAGCGACAGATTCCACATGCAGCGGATGTACGGCAAACATGGCGGCAACAAACGCACTCTTCCACAGGTCTCCTGACATTACTTTGAGGATATGAAACAGCAGCAGTATATTTAATAAATGGAAAAATAAATTTGTGAGATGATGTTTGCCAGGGCTCATTCCAAAAAATTGAAAGTCAATCATGTATGATATCATGGTCAACGGATGCCAATTACAGGCAACTGGTGATGTAAATGCCCATTTTATACTTTCGACGGTCAATCCTTTTTGAACATGAATGTTATCGCTAATATAATCGTCATCATCTAAATTAACAAAGTCAAAATTTTTAACCTGACCGTAAACTACTGTTGCTGCAACAATGAGCAAAAGGCATATGAGAAGTTCAGGGCGTATATAAAATAATTTTTTTTTAAGCTTTTTTTCGCTCATAGTAAACTGACTGGCCTGTTGAATAAATAAGAATGATTTATCTTTTAATTTCAAATATAAAAACATATAATGTTTGTGGTTTTTTTTTACAAGTGGAATCATGATGGCGTCGTAAAAAGTCTCCATCTACTGCGTTATAGTATTTGGCCAGACGTTCGACATACTGCATGTATGCCTTCACACCTGGCCAAACACTATGCCTTGTATATGAAGATTTTTACTTAGCCATCTGCTATGCTTTTCACGAGTTCAGCAATAATTCAACTACCTTAAGAATTTCAGGAGATATATATGAATGTAAGACAGTTTCAATATTTTGAAGACAATCTTGGGTATCTTGTATACGGAAAAGAGGATGCCATTGCAGTAGATGGGGGTGCAGTTGATGAGATACTTTTTTTTATTAAAAGCAAAGGACTTAAACTGAAATATGTTGTAAACACCCATACTCATCCGGACCATACTTCTGGAAATAAATCACTTATAGATAAGACAGGAGCAGTCTTTATTTCTGTTGATACCCTGATAATGAATAAGGAAATTAAACTTGAAGGAGAGAAAATCACTATATTTCACACTCCCGGTCATTCGGATGATTCTATTGTTTTTTATTTCGACAATATTCTTTTAACCGGCGACACACTTCTTAACGGTAAGGCCGGTAGATGCTTTACAGGGGACTTAAAAGGTTTTCTGAGGTCTATTAAACATGTCATGACATTCCCGGAAAACACATTGATATATGGCGGTCATAATTATGTGGAAGAATATATGGAAACCGCTATAAATATTGAACCCGATAATGAATATATTGATGATTATATAGAGAAATATGATCCTTCACATGTGTATTCTACTCTTGAAGAGGAGCTTAAAGTAAATCCAAGTTTAAGGTTTAATGATAAAAAAATGATTTCTATCTTAAAGAGTCGAGATCTTCCAACTGAGACGGAATATGACTGCTGGAGTTCAATTGTTAGAATTGTATAGATGTTATATGATAATTACAGAACTGAGATTTAGAATGTGTTTTTTGAATGTTCCTATCTACAATAATATTTTATTTTAATACTACCTGTTATGTTTTGACCATACATTTGCGTATGACATTTTATGAAAATTGTTATCAAACGGTCTTTGTTCGAATATTCCGGCAGTAGATTGAAATAATCTGATTTTATGTCCGATATATAAAGCAAAAAATCCGGCTATTATTATAATACCTGAAGCAAAAGCAATAAGTACTTCAGGGAATGAAAGAACCAAAAAAGCTATAATTAACAATGCAATACCTGGAAAATAAAACCTGGCTGTTTTCATTTCAGAACTCCCATTTAAAGAATAAATTATAAACACAAAAACTCAAAACATTTACAATAAGATAATAATTAATATAATGCTGTCAATAAGTAAACCGACTATAACCTGGATTAGAACCCTTAAAAAAATCTTATAAGACAAAAAAATATATTAAAATAAGCTAATACTATTCTTATATTTAATAAATTATTTTGGAATTATTCTTGATTTTGTTAGAAATGTTCTTATCGTTAATATAACGACACTTGGAATATAACGACATTTTGGCAGATTTGCTAAATATATTGAATTTGGGTAAAAATTAAAAATAAATTATGGTTGATTTTGGAAAACTAAATATCGTTTTACACCAACCTTTATATCATTGAAGCGGAGAATGTGAAAAAATGTGTGGTATACACGGAATTGTTTCACGCTCACTTTCCGGAGAAGAAATCAAAAAACGTCTTGATCAAATGGGCAACCTTCAAAGGCATAGAGGGCCTGATGATAAGGATGAAAAAGTTTTCAAATTAAAAAAAAGCCTGCTGGGATTTGGATTTGTTCGCCTTTCAATTCTCGACCTTGAAACCGGTATGCAGCCAATTATATGCCCGAAAGATAATTCAGCGATTATCTGCAATGGTCAAATATACAACTATATTGAATTAAAACCTGAAATATCTGATGAACCCTTTATTTCAAAAGGAGATATTGAAGTTGCTCTTCATTTGTATAGAAGAAAAGGGCTTGATTTTCTTCAGCATTTAAATGGTATGTACGCCGGTGCAATTTATGACGCTGCTAAACAAAAATTAATTCTTTTTCGGGATCGTTTTGGCATAAAACCGCTTTATTATACAGAATGGGATAATAATTTTGTTTTTTCTTCAGAAATAAAGCCGCTGCTATCAGGAAGTTGTCGTTCGGCTGAGCTTAATAAGGAAAGACTTGAAACGTATTTTACATACAGGTATCTTCCCGGCGAAGAGACCATGTTTCACGGAATAAAGCGTCTTCCTCCAGGGACGTATCTTGAATACGACCTTAATAACGGAAGATACAAAATAAAACGGTATTGGGAATATAAGCTGAATCAGGAAAATAACAGAATGTCACTGGATGATGCAGCAGATCATTTTAACGCTTTGTTTGAAGATTCTGTCCGTATAAGACTTCGATCCGATGTTGAAGTAGGCAGCCTTTTAAGCGGTGGTATTGATTCTTCGGCAGTTGCTTCACTGGCTGCAAAGTCCAGGCCGGATATCAGCCTGTTTACAATGTCTTTTGATGAAAAAAAATATAATGAACTGCCACAGGTAAAGCAGTTCCTGGATGCAAACAAGGAACGTTTTTCTTCTGCGAAACATCATATCAAATTATGTAGTATGGAGACACTAAACGGACTTCCGGATATTGTCAGATCACTTGAGGAACCTGTTTCACTCGGTACTGTTCTTCCTACCGATCAGGTATGTGAAATGGCCGGGAAAAAGGTTAAAGTTGTATTGACCGGAGAAGGCGCAGATGAAATTTTTGCAGGTTACAGGAAATTTCTTGTTGAAGCAGCGGCTCATCAGTTTAATTTCCTTTCAGAGCCTGAACAAAAAGATCTTAATGAGATTTACCCGGAACTTAAAAATTATATGACTGAAAGGGATATTAATCCTTCACGTCGCTATGTACAGAGTGAACTATTGTTTAATTCGGAAGAAATAAAACAACTTACAGGCAATTATCCCACTGCAGATATTTTTCCTGCAGATGCTCTGCCTAATTTAAACGGGTCTGAACATCCTGTAAATGCTGCAATAGCATTTGAAAGCAGGGCGAGACTTCCGGATTATGTAATTTTAAGGCTTGATAAGTTATCCATGAGGCATTCCCTTGAGACCCGTACTCCGTTTCTGGACTACAGGCTTGCAGAATTTGCCGCATCATTACCTGTTGAGTATAAAGTAAATCTTGAAACCGGCAGGGGAAAATTTATATGCAGCTATGCCTATACAAAGTATAATGTTCTTGATAGAGGAACAGCCTTCAGAAAAAAGCAGCCTTTCACAATACCCCTTGCAGACTGGTTGTCTGAACCGTTGTCACTGCCTGATTTTATGCAGGAAATAATGCTTGGAGATGTAGTTAAAAAGCATGGTATTCTTGATCATAAATTTGTGAAAAAACTGGTTGGGAAAGTTTCATCTGAAGGCATCGGCCCCCAGACTCTTGTTTCTGAGGCTGATAGAGTTTTTGCAGTAATTGTTTTTACTATGTGGTATAATGAATTTTTTAAAGGTGAATCCTGGTGTTAAAAGATGACAAAGAACTTTATATAGTCCAAGACTATACTGATAGACTTATAGATGAGATCCGGGGAAGAATTGTTGGCGGGCCACGGACTTACGGTTTTGAATATGAATTTATTCCCGATGAAACTATTACTCTTGAAGATATGGGAAAGCTATATGAATTTATGCCTAAGTGTGAATTTAAACCTGATGGGGATTGTTTCATTAATGCGTCAGGGGTATATATAACTTTTGAACCTGGAGGCCAGATAGAGTACCACAGCCCCCCGCTTTATGCCGAAGATGAACGCGGTTTTAAGAGAGTTCTTGAAATAATAAAAAAGACAAACTCTGGTATAAAAACAAAGCTGGGTATTAATTACATTGCTAAAGGTTATATCCCCGGTCGTGAAGATGTCCCTTTATGTTTGACATCGAAACGGTATCAGAACCTCTATAAACGCTTGTGCAAAAGCGGTACAAGAGGCAGGGAAATGATGAAAGGTACTGCTTCAATACATCTTCATGCCTGTATACTCAGCAATAATGATCTGCCGCTTCTTTTTTCTCTTCTGAAGGATATGTCTGTAAGTGAAGAATTTAGAATGCAGCCTGAACGTCGTGATATATGGAATAATACTGATCCGAGTAGATGCGGGCTGCCTTATGAAGGGCTTAACAAAAATTCCGAGTCAAGAGAAGTAATTGAAGAATTTGTCAAGGTGGCGCTGAATGCTGATATTCTTGATGAAAATATTCCATTTTATATGAAAAACAATATAAACTTTGATGCGTTTTTATATCATATAACAACGATCTTTACAGATATTCGATTGAATATCAAAGGGCCGACTCTGGAACTAAGGACTCTTGACAGCATGCCACCGTCAAGTTTTGAGCTTGTATGGAAAAAATTCATAGACCTTGTTGAGGCTATAAATTAAATATTCCGGGTATGCATAAGTTAGTTTGTGATCTTTTAGGAAAGATAAAATTGAGAACAATATGAAGGAGTAACAATAATGAAAAAGGTTGTAATATACAGTTCGAATGCATGTCCTTATTGCGTAAAAGCAAAAAATCTTTTTGAATCCAAAGGTGTGGAGTATCAAGAATTAAGGGTGGATAAGGACCCGGCTCTGGTAGATGAATCTATACGGAAAAGCGGTGGTATGAGAACAGTTCCGCAGATATTTATTGATGATTATTATGTGGGCGGATGTGACGAACTCTATGCTCTTGAAAAAGAGAATAAGCTGGATCCTCTCTTAAAGGATTAAGAGCGCTGATTATATTGAAATATCCAATTATCCGCTTTAGTTTAATTTTAGATTTACTTTTCAGCTTGATTGTTTTTTTGTTTCTTTTTCTGTCACCTGACAGGCATTCCGTAGTCAGGTTGAAACACCAAACTTTGGGAGTATATAAAGCTGCATAAGGAAATAAAATAAAACAAATATAAATATAAATAGTATTTCTTCCATAATTCACCTTTTTATTATTATGGCTTCTCGAGCCATTTTTTATTAAATACCATACAAAATAACCCTGTCATTAAAATAAGTATAACCGCACCTAGGTGAATGAGATCAAGATAAACAATGAATGACGATGAAAACAGGTGTCCTGAAAAGTTTCTTATAACAAGTAGTATGCCTGTTAATGATAGAGTTGAAAGAAGTAAAGAGCCAACATATCCTGATGTTGTTATTATAAGTTTCTCACGTTTTGTAAGAAAATATTCCATTGAAATATAGGAAATAAGGGATAGGAACATAATTGCAAACAGATAGTGAAGGTAATGTGTGATGTAATATTTTGCAAGCCATTCAAGCCCCGGTATATCTGCCATATAGTATCGTTTAAATATAGGCATCTGACCAAAACCGCTAATAGTCATCATGAAAAAAGTAAAAATATACGAATAGCTTATGAGCTTATTCTGATTCATTTGAAGGCCCTCCTTCATCATTCTTTTCCCCGGTCTTCACTATTTGGTAATATTTCCCGGCTGCTGCAGCAACTCCTGCAAAAGGAGCTATGAACATTGCCGCTGCCAGATTATTTGCATTCTCCATCGTATCCTTTACCGGTTTTAAGTGGGGTTTACCGTTCCCTTTTTCTATTGCATTGTTAAGTTTATCAAAAGGAACGGGTGAAATATATATTGTATTTGTTCCTCCATTTTCTTTTTCTCCGTAGATATATCCTTTGGTTTCTTTTGCCAGATTTTGGGCCTGTTTAATTATTTCATCCCGAGGGCCGATAGTTTGTACGTTCTCAGGGCATTCTTCTATACATGCTGGAAGCTCCCCTTTTGCAATTTTATTATAACACCGGTCGCATTTGTACATAACGCCATTTCCGGCAAGAGAGGGCAGAATATCAAGGTATATTCCCACCCCTGTTTGACGTTCAGGAATGTGCCATGGGCAAACTGCCTTGCATTTTGATCCACCAAGGCATATATCGGACTTAATAATTGATATGCCGTTTTCCAGCTGTCTTGCTGAACCAAAAGGGCATAGTTTCACGCAGGGGGGATTTACGCAATGCATGCAGCGCCTTGGTATCGTAAGATCAATCTCTTCTCCGTCAATTTCTACTGATGCATTCTGGATAAAAAGCCAGTTATATGGAGTCAGCCTGTCACTTATATTCTGCTTGTCTGACCAATCCGCCACAGGAACTCTTTTTGGAAACATTTTCGGAAACGGTTTTTTGGGATCCGGGAATTTTTCTGCATTAACTTCCCTGCAGGCATCAACACATGCTTCACATCCAATGCATTTACTAATATCAATAAGTGTTAATAACTGAATGTCAGGCTTTTTCTCGGCAGCAGCAGGAGTACCGGATATTGCAAGTGTGCAGGCTGAAGCAATTCCACCCTTAAGAAATGTTCTTCTTGAAATTTCTTTAGACATTTTAGTTCTCTCTTTTTTCAAATTTATTTTTATTCGTCAATTTCCTTCCCGCCTCTTTTATCAATAAACCAGATAGGGCATGAGGTACGATATTTACAATAAATTTCCGGGTCACGGCAGAGTGTGCATTGTTCACACAAATACAATTTGTGTTTCATGCATACCATATCTGTCTCAGTTTCAGGATGATTTATACAGGTTCCCATTTTTTATACATAAACATTAATTAAGGGTTTCTTCAAGAGCTACTTTCAGATTTTATTTTGACTAAAAGGTTGTAAGCCTTCTAAATAAAAAGGTATTATTAAATATTACAAACATAGAAAAACTCACTTTTAATCCATAACCAGAGACTTCAATTAAAACGTATTCGGTTTAAGAAAAATTGTCTGGAACTTTTTAAATATGTTACAAAATTCATGCCATATTGCTTTTTGAAGGAGGTGAGTTAAATAAAACTCTGGCTGATCAAAATAGACAAAAAATATCTGCTTTTTTCCTATCGATACGACCTGTAATATGTCAATTTCAAAAAGTTTTTGGGGAATATCTATTAAATGGTTTTCATAATAATTTAATAATTAGATTAATTTCATATTGCATTTTTTTTAAAATTCGGAATATGATGATTTTATTAAAATATTTTATCTGTATACTTATGTAGTTAGAATTTTTAATATTCTCAT
>Ga0209042_1002497_pt1 | contig 12038 bp, 7 predicted proteins | sample SaaInlV_200m_DNA_6_FD_184649 | JGI IMG/M metagenome (GOLD analysis project Ga0209042, IMG submission 184649) | Marine microbial communities from expanding oxygen minimum zones in the Saanich Inlet - SI037_S2LV_200m_DNA (SPAdes) (version 2) | ecosystem: Environmental > Aquatic > Marine >...
TGCACTGTTCGGCGCCCACCTGAGACACTGCCAATATAGCGCTAACCGCCTGCGCCGCAACAGGTGCCATGGCATTCTGCCCGCTTAAGTTGACGGCATTGCCACCGGGGGTCCCCTATAGGTCGGGACAAAGCCAACGCGTGGGCGGAAGACGCTCATCATTGGCTGAGAAACTCGCTGGCTGTTGGGACGCAATCCACCAGTCCAGCAGACAGCGCTGAAGCGTCTCACGAATCCCGGCATAGCTGTCGTCCTCAAGATCACCTTGCCAAGTCGGCAGTACGTCACGGGGTCCCTCGGAACAACCGGGGAGCGAACGGCTGATGTCGGAATGCGGCCGGACCACAACGATACCGACGCTTGAAGACCTTTGAGAAATGGTAGCGATCGCAGAACCCGCAGCCCTCGGCGATCTGCTCGATGCTCCGGGACGTGCGGTGCAGCAGAACACATGCCCTCTGCAGTCGACAGTCGGCCACAAATTGCTGCGGAGAACGACCAATCTGCTCGCGAAATCGGCGTAGCAGCGTGTTGACACTCATCCCGCATCGCTCGGCCATGTCAGTCGTCCGGAAGGACCTGGACGGATGTCGTGAAATCTCTCGCACCAGCCCGTGGATCGCCGGGTCGGTTGCCGGTTTTGGCCAAACTCCGCCGGGAAAGGCGGAAAAAACGCTGAGCACAAAGGCCTGGGCCGCAAGCGTCTGGGAGAAGTCGAGGGTCTCGCCGCCACCGTCCTCGCCGCCACGCAGTGCGAAGAGCCACAGATGAATAGGAACATCCTCCACGGGGATCCGTCGAACATGCGGCACGACACCATCATACGGGTAGCCCAGAGTCGCGTGAGCATAGGTGTGTTCCACAACCCCGGACAGGTGGTGATCGACGACGGTATTCGGGGCCACAACGACAACAAACTCGGGGTCAAGTGCGTAGTCCGCACCGTTGAAGCTCACTGAGGCGCCCGGGTGGTGGTTCCAGTAGATCCGCCAGTATGGGTAGCCCAGCCCCTCCCAGTCCCAGGTAGGCCGATCCACGCTGCCGAGGGTTTCATGCCAGCATTGCCAGATGTCGGGCTGGAACGCGGTAAGCTCACCGTCAGCCATTCTCCCGACTCCTTTGCTGGTGAACACACACACAACCAGAGATGACTTCAACCATTTACGAAGCCGACGTTATCGCTAAACTGTATACAACTAAACGTGCAGTGCAAGACCAAAATGCAAGCGCGCTGTCGGCCGCGACTCCCGGTCGCATGTCCAGAAAATCTGAGAGATCCCATTGATGACCAACGCCACCGACACGGAACACAACCACGAGATAACCATGCAGACCCCGGCCGTCGACTGGCGCGATGGCCTGCCGTCCGGCAACGGGCAGATTGGGGTCGTTCATTTCGGGAACGTGAACCGGGATCGCCTCCTCCTCAACCATGAAAAACTGTGGTCCGGCGGCATGTCTCCGGAACAGGTCCCGGATGTGAGCGGCTTCATGCCGGAACTTCGCAAAATGCTGACAGAGGGACGTTACCAGGAAGCAAACAACTTCCTTCCCGGCAAGATGCGCGAAGGGAACACCTACAGCGAAGCCCGTTATCAACCCCTCGGGAATCTCTTCATTGACCTGGGCTTCGAAGATGCCTGCCGCGACTATTCCAGGGCATTGGACATGACCACGGGCGAGATTCGGACATCCTGGTGTGACGGGGATTGCACGTTCACCAAACGAGCCTTTGTCTCCCGCGTTCAGGACGTCATCGGCCTTCGCATCGAGTCCAGCAAGCCTGGGAGCATTAACGCGACGTTTGGGCTTGGCCCGCATCCATTCAACGAAGCGATCGCCCAGAACGGTGTACCGTCCGAGCCTGCAATCGAGACCATGACCCGGGCAGCAGGGTCGTTCCTTCACTACCACGGCGAGCAGATCGTCGAAGACAGCCCGTTTGCCCATCCGGCCAAGACCTTTGGTGCTGTGGCGCAGATCCAAGCTGAAGGAGGAACGCTTGACGTCGAACACGAAACCATCGCGGTCAGAGGATGCGATGTCGTCACGGTGTGGATCAAGCTCTACGTGAACGAGAACGAGAGCGCAGCCAGGAGATACGCTGGAGGGCTCGAATCGCTGGGGACATTCGGCGAGCTATTCCAGGCGCATGCTGAAGCCCATCGCGCGATCTTCCTACGGCAGACGCTCGACCTCGATTGCGCCGGCGAACGGGCGCTGAGCAACGAAGAACTCCTCTTGAAGGCCGGGCAAGGCGACTTGGCACCCGCTCTGGCGGAACGGATGTTCGACTACGGCCGGTACCTGCTCATCTGCAGCTCCGCCCCCGGCTCCATGCCGGCCAATCTCCAAGGCGTGTGGAACGGTGAGTACCGCCCCCCCTGGAACAGCTTCTACATGAACAACGAGAACGTGCAGATGAACTATTGGGCGGCGCTTCCCGGCAACATGCGGGAAACCACCGAAGCGTACTTCGCGTACTACGAGTCACGGATGGACGATTTCCGGGCCAATGCGCGACGCGTGTTCGGATGTCGCGGAATCAACATCCCGGCATTCTCAGGCGACCACAGCGGGCTTAACCGAGCCCTCCACCCGCATTGCCTGCACTGGACCGGTGCCGCCGGCTGGCTCGCTGCGCTGTTCTACGACTATTGGCTGTTCACCGGCGACCGAGACTTCCTCAAGACGCGCGCGCTCCCTTTCATCCGCGAAGTTGCGCTCTTCTACCAGGACTTCCTCATCGAGGACGACAACGGCACGTTCGTCTCAATGCCTTCGAATTCCCCCGAGAACGTACCGCCCCAGCATGAGCAACGGCGATCGGGACAGATGGCCGGTGAGCGAGGCAAGCGAATCTCCATCGCGATCAACGCCACCATGGATTTCGCGATCGCAAGAGAAGTCCTCACCAATCTCATCGAGGGCTATGCCGCGCTCGGAGAGGAACCGGAGGAACTCGCAACCTGGCGGGAGATGCTCGCAAAGGTCCCCCCCTACCAGATCAATAAGGACGGTGCACTCAAAGAGTGGATGCACCCGGATTTTCCGGACAACTACGAGCACCGCCACGAGTCACATGTCTATCCGGTCTTTCCCGGGTTCGAAGTAGACCGTGACGCCACGCCCGAGCTGTTCGAGGCCTGTCGTATTGCCATCGACAAGCGGAAGGTGATCGGGCTGAAAGATCAGAGCGGCTGGTCACTCGCCCACATGGCCAACGTGCGCGCCCGCCTCGGGGAAGGCGAGAAAGCCCACCGTGCGCTTGAGATTCTGGCTCAGACCTGCGTTGGCGCCAATCTGTTCGCATACCACAACGACTACCGGTTCATGGGGCCGACACTTTCCATGACGTGGGGCAAGCGGCCGCCATTCCAGATTGACGCCAATTTCGGCTGGACCGCCGCCATGCTCGAGATGCTCGCTTTCTCCAAACCCGGCCTCATCCGTATCCTTCCTGCACTGCCCAGAGCCTGGGCCAAAGGCAAGGTACGCAATATCTGCTGCCGGGGAGGCATCGCCCTAACCATCGCGTGGGACAAGAACAAGGGCCAAGTTGACGTAGAGTTTCTCAGTCAGACGACGCAAACGATCGATGTCGCCTGGCCAGGGAGCGAGACAGGGCACCCCCTCAATTTACCCGCAGGTGAAACGGTCACCGCACGGTGGGATGGGGAGGGGCTCGCCGAAACAACGCTCCCCGGGCTTGGGACTCGGTAAAGGCGGACGCCATGACCCTGAAGGAAAAGCTATTCCTTGTTGCAGTTCTCTTCGCAGTGATTGTCATTGTGGCACTCGTTCCGCCGAACCCGACGTCGCGGAACCGCCTGCAAGAACTCAGCCCCGTAGATTGGGGGGAGGCCTATGACGACGTCTCGCAGAAGCTGACGCTCAGCTGGCAAGGGATCATTGGGCATCAGACAGGGCAAGACGGCTCCTGGATTCAACGCAATCTCGAGCAGCGCTTCAATCTCAGGCTAAAGCCAATCTTCATGGATGGCAACGCCTACAGTCGACGACGCCCCCTGATGCTCTGCGGTGGCGACATCCCCGACATCATGTGGAGTGGCGACCCATTGGCGGTGCGCGCAAACCTGCGCAATGGCTTCATCATGGAAATCCCCTATGACGTGATCCTGGAGCATGCCCCAACCTACGTGGCGCACGTAAACACCTACGGCAAGGAGGCCTGGCTCTACTCCCAGTACAAGGGCAGGAACTACGGTTTGCCCACCATCAATGCGGGCGCCAACCGTCCGCGCATCAGTTGCTGGCGCCTGGACTGGCTGAAGAACGTTGGTCTCGACAAGGTACCGGAGACGGTGGGTGAAATGCATGAGGCACTATACCGATTCCGTCACCACGACCCCGACGGAAACGACGAGCAGGATACATATGGCTGGACCCCTTTCATCGGGCACTGGTCGCTGGCCTTCGTCGAGGTCTTCGCCGCCTATGACATCCTTGCCTTCGACCTCATGGAACGGGATGGAACGGTGGTCTGGGGTGGATGCCTGCCGCAGACAAAGGAGGCCCTGCAGGTCCTGCACCAGTGGTACGTCGAAGGCCTCCTGGATCCTGACTTCCCGCTCAATGCTCAGGGGCGAGGATCAGACCGCACCTTCACCAACGGCAAGACCGGTTACCATCACCCGGTGGACAACCAGCGCGAGTACCGCCTTGAAGACGCCAACTCACTGCTCAGCAAGACGCGCGCCTTCAACCCGAACGCTGAACTGGTGCCCGGTCCGCCATTGCGCAACGCGGCCGGAAGGCGCCGGGGGCGCACCTGGGGGGGTGCCGCGCACATCCTGCAGTTCGGCAAACAACTCGAACAGCGACCCGAGAAGGTCATTCGCGTACTGCGCATGATGGAGGCCATCGCCAAAGACGAGACGCTCTACATGCAGGCCCGCTATGGCGAACGCGGGGTCCAATGGGACAGCAATGCAGCGGAAGGCATCGTTACCTTGCCTCCCTACAAAGACGACAGCCGGAAACGCGCGGCTGAGCTGCTGCCGTCAACCATCTTCTTCTTCCCCTGCTCCCTGGAACAGGTGTATGACGACCGGTACAGGGCGGCCCACGAACGCCAATGGCTGCAACGCTACAAGCGCTCGGAATGGGGCATGATGAACGTTCTCGGGAAATCCGACGTGGTGCCCTCCGCAGGACGCCTCCTGGGCGACTTGGTCACTTACCAGCTGACCACCTTCATTGAGATGATCGTCGGTGACCGCAACGTGGATGAATTCGATGCGTTCGTCACTGAATGGCGGCGGCGGGGCGGCGATGTGATCGTGGAGGAAGCCGACACCATGTACCAACAGATGCACGCGATCTATCGCAGAGTTGGGGTCGCGGAGGGCACCCCATGAAGGCCTACAAGACACCTTGGTGGGCTCGACGCTACCGACATGCAGGACTCGTGTCGATGGCGCTGCCGGTGCTGGTCTACATCATCATCTTCCACTATGTCCCGATGGTGGGGCTGGTCATCGCCTTCAAAGACTATGTGATGAGCGATGGTGTCTTCGGCAGTGCCTGGGTCGGTTGGGCCAACTTTGCCCGACTCTTCGGCAGCAACGACTTCCCTGTCGCGATTCGCAATACACTCACCATCAGCTTGCTGCGTCTGACGTTCGGGTTCTTTGCGCCCGTTGTTCTGGCGTTGTTACTCAACGAAGTCCGGCAACTGGGCTACAAGCGCTCAATCCAAACCCTTACCTACCTCCCGCACTTCTTCTCCTGGGTCATCCTGGGCGGGATATTCCTGATGATCTTCGGCAGTGGAGGACCGATCAACGGAGTTGTCAAACTTCTGGGGGCCAAGCCGGTCAACTTCCTCTCGGACGACGTGTGGTTTATCACGATCCTGGTTGTCACCGGCATCTGGCAGGGCGCAGGTTGGGGGGCCATCATCTACCTCGCCTCTCTCTCCGGGATCAGTCCTCAGCTCTACGAAGCCGCCACCATCGACGGAGCCAACCGCTGGCGGCAAACACTGCACATCACCATCCCCTGCCTGGTCCCGACCATGATCACGCTCTTCATTCTCTCCCTGGGCGGCATCCTGACCGCCGGCTTCGACCAGATCTACAACCTCTACAACCCCATGGTCTACGACGTGGCCGACATTGTCGACACCTATGTCTTGCGTCGCATGATGGGCCTCGACCTAAGCCTCGCCACGGCAGCCGGCATGTTCAAGGGCGTCGTCGGACTGGTCCTGGTGGTCGGGTCAAACGTCGCTGCGCGCAAACTCAGCAAAGGGGAGCAAGGAGTCTGGTGAAACTGTCACGTGGAGAGAAACTGTTCGGAGCAACCAACGTCGTCGTGTTGGGCGCTGTCGCACTGCTCTGCCTCTATCCGTTTGTCTACACGTTGTCGATCAGTCTGAGTACAGCGGCCGAGGCGAATCGGGACGGATTCCATTTCTTCCCACGGGATATCTCGCTGGTCAGCTACCGGATGGTCCTCACCAACCCCAACATCGTCACCGGCTACATGAACACCCTCCTCCGGACGGTGCTGGGGACGAGTTTGACTCTGGCGGCGACCTGCATCGCGGCCTACCCGCTGTCGCGGCGAGAGATGCCCCATCGGGCGATGCTCACCTTCCTGGTCGTCTTCACCATGCTCTTCAGCGGCGGTATGGTACCGGCATACTTGCTGGTCAAGAATCTGGGAATGATCAACACGGTATGGGCGCTGACCGTCCCGGGAATGATCACCGCCTTCAACGTCATTATCGTCAAGAACTTCTTCCAGTCTCTCCCGGAATCGCTGGTGGAGTCGGCTCGTCTCGACGGCGCAGGAGAGTGGACCATACTCTTCCGCCTGTACCTGCCACTCTCCAAGCCGGTGCTGGCCACCGTGGCTCTGTGGACAGCGGTAGGGCACTGGAATGCCTGGTTTGACGCCCTGCTCTACATCACCGACGACAGGAAACAGGTGCTGCAGACATTCCTGCAGCGCATTGTCATAGAGAGCAGCACGCAGATGATGGAGTTGGGAATCACCGACACCTCGATCGTTCAGTTCACCAGCGAGACGATCAAGGCCGCCACGATCATCGTCACCATTCTCCCGATCATCTGCGTGTACCCGTTCGTCCAGAAATACTTCGTCAAAGGGATCATGCTTGGCGGCGTAAAAGGGTGAGACCGCAATGGAAGGAGCACTCATGGCTCCCGGAGAGTCGGTGTTCTGTCAGGACAATGATGGCGGGGCGATGGGATTCGGGAACAGACCAACCAGAAACCGCCGGATGGCGGACGGATACCTGGAGGCCGGTTTTCCCAAACCGGGGTCCCTGGAACGCGCGGTTAGGGAAGAGCGCTCAGGGATGAGCTGCCTCCAGTGACGTGTCACCCGATCCACGCGTCGTGGTTGTGCGAATGCGAATCCCGCATCAGATTGGCCAGGAAGAAACCGGAACAGAACCAACCCCTTTCTGGCGGACATCCTGTCGTCGGCCGCAGAAGGGCGTGATCAACGCCCTGGAGCGCAGAACACCGGGAAGGTAGCGATGCGTAGAAACAGCAAGATGCCCCATCCCGTGATTGGCGCACATTCGCGTCCTATGCAGTCGGAGGGAGAAAGTGCAGATGGATAGCGTCAACCGTGTGAACCCGATGATCGGGGCCGTGGCATATGCTGAAGGAACGACCGACGCCCATGGCTTCGGCAAAACGTTTCCGGGAGCTGTCACGCCATTCGGTCTGGTTCAACTCAGCCCGGACACGATCACGGGGGGTGACAACGGCTCCGGCTACTCCTACGAGCATACCACACTCGAAGGCTTCAGCTTCACGCACATGAGCGGGGTCGGCTGGTACGGCGATCTCGGGAATTTCCTGATGACACCGACGGTCGGGGAACTCAAAACCGCCAGGGGAACCCCCGACGCCCCGGAAGATGGGTACCGGTCCCGCTTCTCACATGACACCGAAGTGGCCGAAGCCGGCTACTATGCCGTCACTCTCGCCGACTACGGGATCCGGGCGGAACTCTCGGCCGCCCCGCGTTCAGGCATCCTCCGTTTCGCCTTCCCCGAGCACGCGCAGTCGCGGATCCAGATCGATCTGTCTCGCCGGGTTGGTGGGACCTCGACCGAACAGCTCGTGAAGGTTGTGGACGAACACACGATCTGCGGCTGGATGAAGTGCCCGCCCGAAGGCGGCGGCTGGGGCAATGGTGGCGGCAAGGCTGACTACACGGTTCACTTCTGCTGTCGCTTCAGTAAACCGCTGAAGCGACATGGCGTCTGGCATGCCGACATCCCAACCGATTGGGCACGCAAAAATCCAGACGTCGCGAGCGATGCCTACCAAAGCGTAGTCGCGGCCGCAGACGTCACGTACGGCGTGCGGGAAGCTCAGGGCCCTCATCTCGGCTTCTTCTCCGAGTTCGCGACGACTGCGGGGGAAGTGGTGACCGTGAAGTGCGGCATCTCGTTCGTCAGCATCGAAGGGGCGAGAGCGAACTTGGAACACGACATTCCCCATTGGGACTTCGACGCCGTGCGGACAGGCGCCCGGGCGACCTGGGCCCACGCTCTGTCCTCGGTGCACGTCGAGGGAGGCACTGACGACGATCGGATCAAATTCTACACCGCGCTGTATCACAGCATGATCGATCCCCGCAGCGTGTCCGATGTGAACGGGGATTACATCGGGGCAGACGGTCGAGTCCATCGGGCCGCCGATTTCACCTACCGCACTATCTTCAGCGGTTGGGACGTCTTCCGCTCCCAGTTTCCTCTGCAGACACTCGTCAACCCGGGCATGGTGAACGACGAGATCAACTCGCTGCTGCAGCTCGCCGAGCTGAGCGGACGAGGCTACCTGCCGCGCTGGGAGATCCTGAACTCCTACTCGGGGTGCATGCTCGGTAACCCGGGCGTCTCGGTGATTGTGGACGCCTACGAGAAAGGAATCCGCAACTACGACATCGACAAGGCCTTCGTCTACTGCAAGAGCTCTGTCGACACGTTCACCAACGGGGAGCTCGGCTACTCGCCGAATGGCAAAGGCTGCATCTCTGAAACGCTTGAGTACGCCTACTCCGACTGGTGCTTTGCACGCTTTGCCGAGAGTCTCGGGCGAAATGACCTGGCGGACGAATACGACAACAGAAGCCAGGCGTACCGGAACCTCTGGAACGACGAGATCCGTTGGTTCCGCTCGAAGGACGAAGACGGCAACTGGCTCGAGTGGCAGGGCAAGACCGTGCATGGGCAGGGCTGCCGTGAATCCAACCCGTACCAACAGGGCTGGTTCGTCCCGCACGATGTTCCGGGGTTGATCGACCTGATGGGGCATGACTATTTCCTCCAGGAACTGGTCGCACTGTTCGAGAACACGCCTGAGGACTTCCGCTGGAACGACTACTACAACCATCCAAATGAGCCAGTACACAACATTGCCTTCCTCTTCAACGAGATCGGCGCGCCCTGGTTGACGCAGAAGTGGACGCGAACGATCTGCGCGAACGCCTATGGGGCGGACGCGTTCGGGCTCTGCGGCAACGAGGATGTCGGCCAGATGTCCGCCTGGTATGTGCTGGCCGCAATGGGGGTCCATCCCATCTGTCCGGGAGACGGCAAGTACCAGATCACCAGCCCGGTCTTCGAGAGAATCGAGATTGCCCTCAATCCGCAGTACTACCCCGGGAAGACCTTCACCATCGCAGCCACGAACAACTCCGAGACGAACCTCTACATCCAGTCAATGAAGCTGAACGGGAAGGCCCTGGACCGCTTCTGGATCACCCATCAGGAGATCGCAGCGGGGGGGATGCTTGAGATGGAGATGGGGCCGGAGCCCGGGCAAGTCAAGAGACGACAACCATGACTCTACGCAGCATCATTCTGGGACTTCTGGGCGGGAGCGCGATCTGCGCGTTCTCATTCTTTAACGATCGTGTGGTGAACCAGCAGATGCTCGTACCGCATCAACTGCCACCCATTGTCTACGGCGCGTTGATCGTCGGGGTCCTCCTCTCTGGCCTGGCATGTCGGCATCTGGGAAAGCGCCGGGGAATCACAGCGTCGGAATGGGCAGTCATTGCGGCGCTGTGGCTGGTGGCCTGCGGCATTCCGGGCTGGGGCCTCATGGAGTGCGTGCCGCCAACCGCGATCATGACGCACCACTACGCTCAGGTTGAACCGGGCTGGCGGAGTGGTGCAGCAGACGTTGTGGCCACTGTCCCGGAACAAATGCTGGTCAACGTTGACAGCGATGACGGCACCGTGCTGAACGGCTATGTCTGCGGTCTGGCGCAGGGCGATCAACACATCCCGATCCGGGCCGTGCCCTGGGGCAGTTGGGCCAAGACTGTGACGTTCTGGCTCCCGTTCGTTTTGGCCCTCACCATCGGCATGTTCGGGTTGGCTGCCGTGGTGCACCGGCAGTGGTCTGAGCATGAGAGCCTGCCTTATCCGATCTCCACATTCGCCCACGCGCTTCTCCCTGGAGACGATGGCACGGTCGCGGTCCTGCGCGCGCCATTGTTCTGGGTCGGTGCTGCGCCGATTCTGCTCATGCAGTTGAACAACTACCTGGCCCAGTGGTTCCCGGTCCTTCTCATCCCGATACGCCTTCGGGTAGACCTCAGCTCGCTGTATGTGGCCCTGCCGTTTCTCAACGGTCCCGGATTCTCCTACCAGCTGTCATTCGCCGTGCTTGGACTCGCCTATTTCCTGCGCACGAACGTCGCGTTCTCCGTCGGCGTCGTCCCCTATCTCTACACGGCAATCGCGCTTGTTCTCGGCGCCTACGGAGTGTCTTTGTCCGGTGGTGACCACCTTGGCGGCAACTACAACACGTTCCTGTTTGCCGGCGGCTATCTGGGCGTCTTCATGCTCATGCTCTACACCGGTCGCCACTATTACCGAAACGCCCTGCACCAGGGCCTGCTCTTTCCCGCCGCGGGAGCCACCCCTGCGACCTCCACCCGGCAGATACGAGCTGCATTGGTGGGGGTTATCGTCGCGGCAACGCTGCTGCTTGTGTGCAGAACGGGTTGGCTGTGGGCGTTGCCGGGCGGCGTGGCGGCAGGCTTACTGCACAGCTGGGCCGCCCCCAGGCTCACGGCCCGGGGCCCCGTGGATCAACAGGCGGTGTGGGGCATGCGCGTATTCATCGCGGGCATACTCGTCTTCCTGGCGCTGCTGGTCTCGCTGGGATTGGACTGGCAACTGGCCGTGCTTTTCGCGGCGATAACGGTAGTGACGTTCGTTGTGGTGAGCCGAGCAGTGGCTGAGACCGGGGCGTTCCTGTTCGGCACCTTCTTTCTGCCGGGAGCGTTGCTTCTTGGGTTTGCGGGTGCGGTCGCGATCGGGCCGCGGACCGCACTGACCATGGCACTTGCCAGCAGCGCGATCCTGCTCGCCCCCGGGTGGGCGCCCATGCCGTTCATGGTCCAGGCGCTCAAGCTGGCGGACATGGCAAAGGCAGATGTGCACAAAACGGCCAAATGCGGGATTGCCGTCCTGCTGCTCTGTGCTCCTCTTGCCCTGGCCGTCACTCTGTACTGGTCCTACGACCGCGGCGCTCCGATTCGAGTCTGGCCCCACGCGGCGAACCAGTACCCGGGCCGGGACATGGTCCGTATGACCGCTCGGCTGCAGGCACAAGGCATGCTGGACACGGCTGCCTCGGTGAGTGGATGGGAACGTTTGCCGCATCTGTCGCCAAATCGCCCGCAAGTAGTCGCATTCGTCATTGCGGCGGCCCTGACCGTTCTCTGCGGATGGTGCGGGTTGCGGCTCACTAAGTGGCCCTTCCATCCGGTGATGTTCCTCTTCCTCGGCAGTTTTCATGGACAATGGATATCAGTCTCGCTGCTCGCCGGGTGCGCCGTAAAGGCGGGCGTGATCCGCTACGGCGGTGCGGATCTCTACAACCGAGTGAAGCCACTGATGGTCGGATTCATCGCCGGCAGCGTGGTCGCCGCCACCATTCCCACGATCGTCGGCGGCGTCTACTACCTGGCGACCGGCATGGCGCCGCCTCGCATGCCCGGGAGCG
>Ga0209042_1002504_pt1 | contig 12004 bp, 6 predicted proteins | sample SaaInlV_200m_DNA_6_FD_184649 | JGI IMG/M metagenome (GOLD analysis project Ga0209042, IMG submission 184649) | Marine microbial communities from expanding oxygen minimum zones in the Saanich Inlet - SI037_S2LV_200m_DNA (SPAdes) (version 2) | ecosystem: Environmental > Aquatic > Marine >...
CGCTCGCTGCTGTGGGCTGCCGAAACGCCGCAAGTCTTCGAACGGACAGTGATCGCCCAGGCTTATGCACGTGTGGCTGAGCTCGGCGTTCGTGTAACAGATGAGTCACAGGCCGTAGAGACGTTCGGAGAGCCCGTCTATCTCGTCGAGCACAACGGCGACAATACCAAGGTCACCTACGCAACCGACCTTCCCGCTTACCCGGGAGGCGGACCCGCGCCAGCGTACTAGCCTGGAGTGGCGTTGAGATAAGCGGCGGAACGTGCATCCAGGAAGAGGTCGCCGGATGGCACCGCCTCCCACATTGAGGTCAGGTGCAGCCAACGTGGGAGGGGCTGCCATGCCCAATGCGATTAAGTTTCTCTGATTCCCGGATGGCCAAAGAGTCGCCGGGTGGCACCGCCTCCCACATTGTGTGCTCCCGTAACGTGGGAGGGGCTGCCATGCCGCGACCGTTTTCCCGAGAAACTTAATCGCATTGGCTGCCATGCCCCGATTGCCCCTATCTCAACGCCATTATTGAGGTCAGGTGCAGCCAACGTGGGAGGGGCTGCCATGCCCCGATTGCCCCTATCTCAACGCCATTCGCAATCAGAGCCCTTGACCTCCCGCAACCTCGTGTCGTGGGTTGGGGAAATCCACTGAGCAGCCTGGTGTGTCTGCAAGGCGTCAGTCTCGTGAGCCCAATCCTGTGACTGAGGCATTACGTTTGTCTGCCGGAAGCAGTTGCCCAACAGCTCCTACAAGGCTATAATATGTGCTTCCTGTCGTCCGGCAGAGAGGCCGGAGAGGAAACAGGTGGTGGCGTATGCCGCACATGGCCTGAAGCTGTAATCATCCTGCTGCAGACGGGGTTACAGCCAAAAAGCAGATAGAGATCATTTTTTTCTTGTTTCACGTATGTCTTGTTGTTAGAATGGTCCTCAGAAGCTCGGGATATAGGATCGCGAGTGGAAGAAAAACCCACCGAGTGAGGTGCTTGGCGGGTAGGCCAGAAAAACACATCGGCAAGACGAACACCAAAGGAAGAGAAAGGGACAATGCACATGAAGAGAGGCAACAAAGAGTTCACACTGATCGAGCTTCTGGTCGTAATCGCGATCATCGCGATTCTGGCTGGCATGCTTCTGCCGGCCCTCAGCCAAGCCCGTGAAAAGGCTCGCCGCATCAACTGCTCCGGTAACCTGAAGCAAATCGGTCTGGCCCTGCGTATGTACTCGGGCGACTATGACGAGTGGTTCCCGGCTGGTAGCGACCAGGGTACGACCGCTGTCCCGAACGAAGGTCTGTGCTTCCTTCTGCAGCAGGATTACCTGACCACAACGAAGGTCTACACCTGCCCGAGCACGACCACTGATGAGGCCAATAGCGGATCCACCCGCATGACCTCCAGTCAGCTCGACTATCAGTACAGCGGCAACAAGACCGAAGATACCGCTGGCACAGCCACGGGTATCTGCCGCGACAACAACTCCAACCACACCAAGTACGGCAACGTCCTCTTCGGTGATGGTCATGTCAAGGGCTTCGCTGGCTCCGGTTGGGCGACCCAGGACAGCAACCACAACGTCGCCGACTGGTAGACGTTGTATCCGCGTAGTGTCTGAACTGCGCTTTTGAATGTGATCAGCCGGCGTCCCCTGTGGACACCGGCTGATCTTTTTTTTGCGCGGATCGCACACGCCGACTCACGAGTTGCCTCCCCCCTCTATCAGCCGACAATGGATTCACCCTCCCCCAAGAGCTGAATACGCGCAGAGCAACCCCGGGGCCTGGACACTGCGGGGGGACTACTCCAGACGCAACGTTGGGGATCGGTCGGAGAGGGCATACCTTCGAGGATGCCGGAACCCCCTTCCATGCGAAAAGCAGAAATCTACCTGGTGGCGACGCTGCTACTGGCCAGTGCCTACGTCCGACATCCGGTGGCCTATGGCACCACCACCGGCCGCTTTTTTCTGCTCAGTGCAGTCGTGGATTACCACACGTTCTGCATCGATCTTTTCTCTGGAGGCACTGTCGATACATCGCTCCATGGCGAGCACTACTATTCGGCCAAAGCGATCGGGGGGCCGCTCCTGGCCATTCCGGTTTACTACGCGCTTCGCGCCATACCAGCAACGCGCGGAAGACAGCCCGTAAGCCCATTCCACCGGTACGTGATATGTCTGGTCACGACGGGCGCCGCCTTCGCCTTCCTGGGATTGGTCATGCGGCGCATGGCTCAACGCTGGGGGGCAGATTCCTGGGGGTCTCTACGCATGGTGTTCGCGTTCAGCCTCGGGACCATTGCCTGGATCCACGCTACGATGTTCTCCGGACACGTGATGGCAGGCGCACTCTGTTTTTTCGGTTTCGCTATGATCCAGCCTCTGCGCTCGCCGCATGACGCAACGCCCGACGGCGAGGGTACCAAGACTGCAGGCCCGGAAGCCGAGCACGAGGGCCTCCGTAACACGCCCCGCGGGCATGCCTTGACCGTGACGTTCCTTGCCGGACTCACAACGGGATTGGGCGCGCTCTGCGACTACACTGCCATGTATTTGGCGGGTGTTCTGACCATCTACCTGTGGACAGGCGGTTGCAGCTTGAGGCGGAAGATCGCCTTCGTGCTTGGCGGCGCCATTCCTCTAGGCTTGCTGCTGGGCTACAACCAGGCGTGTTTCGGCTCGCCACTGGCCATGAGTTACGGCTGCCTCTCTTACGAAGCGTTTGCCCAAGGTGCACGACGTGGGTTTCTGGGCATCTCGCTACCCAGTTTCTCCGCCCTCGGCAGCCTGCTTGTCTCACCGGGTCGCGGACTCTTCTTCACTATGCCGATCCTCTTGGTCAGTATTTCAGGTATCTTCAGGATGCGCCGCGTTCCCGGGCTACGGGCCGAAATGTGGGTGATTGTGGCAGCATTCGTTGGGTACCTGCTCATCAATGCCGGCTTCTACGGTTGGCACGGCGGTTGGACCTTTGGGCCAAGGTACCTGGTCCCGATGTTGCCGTTCCTGGCCATGGGTATGACGTTTTCCAAGCTGCACACTCGTGCATTTCTGACGCTGCTCGCAGTGTCCACCCTCCAGATCGTTCCTGCGGTCCTGGGCATGCCGCACGCACCCGAAGCCGTACGAAACCCCTTACCCGAAGTTATCGTCCCGCTGGTTTCCCGCGGCTATACTGCCGTCAACTGGGGCAACGTCTTCGGTCTGCCGGGGCTTTGGTCATGGGGCCCGCTGATAATTGGGCTGCCCATTGGGGTCTGGCTAACCTTTCGCAGTGCCGACCGACCAACACAGGCGGACGGCGAGGCGCCCCCTCCAGGCTCTGCGGCCAGGGCTGTCCCCCTGCTCGTGCTGCTCTGGATCGCAGCCGGGATCTGCAGCGTGCGATCCACGCCAGGGACTGCAGACCGTGCCCGAGAGGTGCTCCTTGACCATCACCGAAATTTCCGGCTGGATGCGTGTTTGCGGCACCTGCAGGAATCCTGTCCAACGGTGTGGCAACGGCGAGAGAAAGAGTAGCTGGAGCAGGGGGCAGCACGTGACCTCAATCATGAACTCAGATCCAGCAGACGCTGAACGCAGAGAGGCACGGTGTACGGAAATCGGCCGTAACGGACCTGGAACGGACACCAAGTCCGGAGCCCGACGACAGCGCGTCGGCCAGCTCTGGAGGGCGGGCCTGGTTGTCATCGTGGTCGGAGTCTTTGCTCAAGTCTGCTTGTTCGAGTTTGTGGACTGCGACGACGGCCTGAACGTCTACAAGAACCCGAAGCTCAATCCTGTCAGCCTGAACCACTTGGGTGATCTGTGGACACGTCCCTACGGGGATATGTACATACCCGTAGCATACACTGCATGGGCCGGTGTGAAGCTTGGCGGCGAGTGGATCTGCCCGGTTGCGCCCGGGACCTTTACGGCAGCAGAACCGTTCCATCTTGCCAACCTGCTGATCCATGTGCTCAATGTCCTGCTGCTCTTCGCGATTCTCCGGCGTCTGGGTTCCTCAGATGGCGCGGCAGCTCTCGGCGCCCTGCTATTCGCAGTGCATCCACTACAAGTAGAATCGGTCGCCTGGGTAACCGAGTTCCGTGGGCTCTTGAGCGCATTCTTCAGTCTACTGGCCGTCACAATCATCCTGAAGCGGCACACGCCCGGACCGGCCGTTGACAACGACTTCCCCGCCCTCGTTCCGTGGTTGAGGCCCAGTCTGCTGACAAGCCGTGCGGGTTACAGCCTGGCACTGATCCTCTATGTGTTGGCGCTGTTGTCGAAACCGAGTGCTGTTGTCGTGCCGTTCTTATTAGTCGTCATTCTGGTGTGCATCTGTGGAAAGTCGCTGCGAGAAGGCGTCGTGGTCGTTGTCCCGTTTGTCTTGTTGGCCGTGCCTGCGGCCCTCGTGGTGCGATCTGCTCAGCCAGCTATCACGGGTGGGTTCAATCCTCCTTTAGCCACGCGTCTCCTGATCGCTGGCGACGCTGTCTGGTTCTACATCACCAAGACGCTGGTCCCCGCCGGCCTGGCACTGGACTATGGCCGGACTCCGGAAAGCGTCTTGCTGTCCAACTGGCGCTGTCTTACAGCCGCTGTGACAGTCTGTGCTGTGGTCGGCCTAAGCCGCTGTCTGCGGCATCGGGCTGAGTATCTTGCCGCGCTCGGACTGTTCCTGGCCCCATTGCTGCCAGTCCTCGGGCTTGTCCCCTTCCGTTTCCAGCTGGCGTCAACAACCGCGGATCGCTACGCCTATCTGGCCTTGTTGGGACCGGCTTTCGCCGTTGCACTCCTGAACGACCGCTGTGTGCAACGTCGAACGGTGCGGATTGCCACAGTCGGAGTCATCGCGGTCTTGGCTGGGATCGCCATACAGCAGTCCCGCCATTGGCGGAACTCTGAGTGCCTGTACGTCCACCTGCTTAAGATCAATCCGGGCAGCTCAATTGCGCGCAATGGACTCGGACTGGCCCTATGGCGAGTTGGTAGACACGAACAGGCGATGGAGCACTTCAGACGAGCTCTAGAGGCCGCTCCCTTCGACGGAACGGCCTACGCGAACCTGGGAACCGCGTTCAGGGACCGGGGCGAATCGCGAAAGGCGCTGGTTTGCCTCACAGACGCGACACGGGTCAGACCACGCTCACCTCACGCCCACAACGATCTGGGCAGGGCGTTGGCTGAAGCGGGAAACCTAACTGATGGCGAGCACTATTTCCGCCAAGCGATTCGCTTTGAGCCTGACCACGCAGACGCGAATCACAACTTGGGGACAATCAAGCTCGAACAAGGCCGGTTGGAGGAAGCCTTGCGCTTCTACGAGACTGCTCTGAGTAGTAGGCCGGATTACGTGCCATCGCTCATCAACAGCGGGCAAGTGCTGGGCCGCCTGGGCCGCTGGAAGCAAGCGGCTGAGCGGTACGTGTCGGCTCTGGCTCTGGAGCCGAACAGCGCGTCCGCCTGGTCTGGTCTGGGGCATGCCCTACTCAAGCTGAGTAGGCCGACCGAGGCCCTCGCTGCGTACAAGAAAGCCGTCGGCATCAGCCCGGAGACTCCCGAAACACGTAACAATCTGGCCATTGTTCTGTTCCAGCTGGGCAGGTGTGATGAAGCATTCCAGGAATACGAGGCAATGCGATTTCTGAACCGTAAGTTCGCCGCACTGACCTACGTCCAGCAGGGCTTGATACGGGAACGCCAGGGCATGACTGCTGAAGCCATTGAGCTGTGCAGGAAGGCACTGGTCCATGCCCCGGGCATGCAAAGCGCCAAAGTCGCACTCGAGCGACTGTCACCTCCTTCACTTGATGCCCTCCAGCCGCCTTCCACTGAATGATCTCATCGTGCAAGGCAAGTGAAGGGACGAGGACCTGGAAGACCATGGTGCCCGGATGGATCACGTGGAAACCACAGAAGGGAAGGCTAGAGTACGCTCTTGGGTGACGATCCTGCTCTGCACGCTCAACTTCAGCTTCAGACAGACAGATTCCTTATCTCAACGCTCGCTGGGCTAATCCTCCCCCACCGTGCCCTCCCGACGCTCTTGAGGCCGAACGGATCGCCGCATGGAAACAGAAGTAGATCTGGCGAGCAGTTCCTACAGAAGGGACAGCGCTGAACCGGGACCTCAGTCAGGACGTTGGTTCTGGCTGCTGTGGCTTCTCATCGGACTCGTCTATGTCCTGCTCCGGATCGGCCCCCTCGACATTCCCCTCGACCGCGACGAGGGGCTCTTCGGTTACATCGGGCAGACCGTCCTGCGCGGGGGATTGCCCTATCGAGATGCCATCGAACACAAACCGCCCCTCGTGTTCTACATTAACGCTCTGTGTTTCCTGGTGTTGCCCCCGACACCGACAGGCGTTCACCTCTTCCTGCACGCCTACAACTTCCTGACCCTCCTCGTTCTCTACAGGATCGCCAAAGCCTATACATCCTGTGAACGTGCCGCTCTCTGGGTTGCCTTCGTCTTCGCCGTCTTCAGTTCGACCCCCGCCATCCAAGGCTTCACGGCTTCCACCGAGATGTTCCTCCTTCTGCCCTTTGCCCTGAGTCTTCTCTGCGCAGTGAAGTCAGTCAAGAATCGTCACTGGCGCCATGTGTTCCTGAGCGGGTTCTTTGGGGCATTGACCTTCTGGACCAAGCAGACAGCAGCCTTGATGCTCCTGTACGTTGTTGCCCACATTGCTTTGCCCAGGGTGTCCGCTGCAGAGAGCAGACGAGAGGCCTTCATCGTTGTGCTGAGGGCAGCAGGGCTCTGGTCCGGAGGCTTTCTTCTTGTTTCAGCGGTAATCTTCGGCTACTTCAGCTACTGCGGCATCCAGCAGGAGTTTGTATACTGGAGCTTCATCCACAACTTACTCTACAGCAAAGGGCTGGATCGATCTGAAACGGTCTCCAGATACGCTGGATTCGCGCTTGACATCCTACGTGAGGGGCCACTCCTGATCGGGGTGGCGGTAGGCTCAAGCCTTTGGCTGTCACTGAGACAGAACACCAGGCGATACATGGGGATCGGCTTGTTGCCAGTCTCCCTTGCCGCCGCTGTCCCCGGAATCGTCTTCCCTCACTACTTCGCCCAGATTGCACCTGCCGTCGCCCTGGCCGGGGGCTTCGGAGTGGCTGAGATCCTCGTCAAGGTCCGCGACCGTAAGAAACGGCCACTCTGTCTGCTGGTCTGCCTGTTGGCCATACTGCTCCCACCACTGCTGGCCTGCCCGAGTTACTACCGCGGGAACTCTCCAGACGGGTTCTCGCGCGAGTTCTTCGGGGGATGCCCCTTCCCGGAATCCCTCGACATCGCAGAACTCCTCACCGACGCCCTGCCGCCTGATGAGGGCATCTTCATCCTGGGATCGGAGCCGCAGATCCTGCTCTACACCGAACGGCCGAGCGTGACGTCCTTCATCATGATGTACCCGCTGATGTCCCCCAGATTTCCCCGTTACCGAGAGTTTCAGGAACGCACGTGGGAAGAGGTGCAGGAGGCAAAGCCGTCCTGCATCGTGGTCATAGGCCTCCAATCATCCCTCCTGCTGGACACCCAAGGAGATCTGCGCATGCTGGACCAGATTGGAGCACTGCTCGACGACCAGTACCAGGTCAACGCCGTGGGGACCCTCGACACACCGAAGGGAAAGCTCTTCGCCAGAAACGAAATGCCGGAGTTCGACGAGTTCATCAAGGGCGATCAATTCCCCATCCACGTGTTCCGGTTGCGGGCACCCCAGCCGGGGGATACGCCCGAGGGACGGGAATAGTGGGGAGTGCGGTTTCGCGGCTGGCCTGGATTATTCGCGAGACGTTCCGTCTCCCTCATTATCCACTTCGCCCGCAACATGTTGCGTCCGGAAGTTTCGACGCATTTCGTTGCACTTCATTTGCTCAAGGCTAGCCCTGAGCACGAGCGCCATGAGGCGCTCACGCCGAAGCCCTTCGGGTGATCGACTCGCCAAACCGGCCAGCCGGTTGGCGAATAGATCAGGCTGGAGGCGCTGGGAAGACGGGAAGGGCCTTCAGCGGACCAACTCGGGTGACAGAACAGCACTCATCCCGGACATCAAGCAGCCCTGCTGGGCCCCGCCTTTCCTCAAGATACGTCGGCATGAAACTCCGGTTCCATGAAGACATCCGCCACCTGCTTCAGAGCAAGGGCCAGCATCATGAAGTCGATAACGAGAAGAAACCGAAGCGAACCGTAGAAGAGTAGAGTAACAGCCAGGAAGTTAGCAAGCATGATCTGGCAGCTTGGCGGGAGGACACGGATCGCTCGAAACATGTCGCGGCAGCAAACACCTACCAGAACGGCGAGTCCCCAAACGACGGGTTCCATGATGTCGGGTTGCAGCCAACATGAATCACTCAGTTCCGGGCTTCCGTTTGGCGGGAAGGCATACCAGAGCAGCGGCACTGCCGCGGCAACTGACACGATCACGCCCCCCTTGTGCAGTCCCAACAGCCGTTCTCGCGAAACCACGCCGCCCCCTGAATGGGAAACGAGACGCCGTTGAGCGAACCCGTGCACAGCCCCCAACAGGGCAACGCTCAACCAGACCCACACCGAGAAGAACCCCAGAAAACCGTGGATCACCTTCTGTGCCATGATGAACGCGAAGGCAAGTGGGTGGGATAGGTAGAACCGCACCACTTTGCCGATGCTTGAGGCGCTCTGGAGTTCGGGACGGCTGTAGAGAAACTCGGTTGAGCGCTGCGGGTCAAGCCGCCATTCCGGGTGCCAGCCACCGTCGAGACAGGCCTCGTTGTTGGAATCCAGGAGAAGCGTTTCCCCCATCGTGGACAGAAACACTGGCCGCCCGCTGGCACGGCTGATGTAGAGACTCCATGGACCAACCGTCAACAAAAACGACGCGCAAACGACGACGGCGCGCCAGCCCATCTTGCGGGAACGAGCTCGGCGCGCCCGCCAAAGGAGGGTGCAGACAGCCAGCCAGGGCACGAAGTAAAAGCACCCCTTGACTAGATTGGCGATGCCACAGACGAACCCGAGCACCGCCGCGGAAGTCCAGGACTTCTCCCGTCCATCCCACTCGACGCCCGCCAACACGGCGAACGCCATCAGAGCGCACAGGCTCTCACTCATTAGGGCCCCGGCCAAACGCCACGCGCTGGCAAGGTAGATGAGGCCACTCCCGAGCCCGACCCACCAGCCGCGTTCTCCCCACCAACTGCGGCAGAGCGCGGGCAAGAATGCCGCGACGAGACACAGCATCAGCAACTGAATCTCCTTCACCACCTTCGGGTGAATGCCGGAGATCCTGTATATGCCGGCAATGAAGACATAATGCCCAGGGGTGCGCTCCGTGTTGTATCCCGAGCGTCGGTGGTAATGCGCGATCATCTCTGGAACACTGCCGAAGCCGAAGAAGCGAAGGTGGTCTGGGTTGGGAGGAGCGAACCGGAGAGCACCAAGCGGCTCACCGGGCTCATCCAGGGCAAGGGGACGGCCACGCGCAACGTTTACCGCCAAGGTTTGGTAGTCCCAGACATCGCCCCCGAAAATGCACGTGTCACTGAAGTCCGACATCCACAGGAAAGCGGCTGCATATGCCAGGAACAAGGCGCCACACAGCCCAAGGCGATTCCCTTTTCCCACTCTGTAAATCTGCCGGAATATCACCTTGGGACTCCCGTATACACGCCCGTGACGCTCCCTACTCTAGCAGATCTTTGGGCGCGTCCCACATCGTCGGGAAGCAACGGGGACGTTCAAAGCCCGCCGCCACTGGCCCCGCGCATCCCTACCGGAGGGCGCTCCCCGACACTGCCTTGGTTTCCGCCTACCCTCCAGGACCTGTGCCCCCAATGCGATTAAGTTCCTCGGGAAGACGGTCGCGGCATGGCAGCCCCTCCCACGTTACGGGAGCACACAATGTAGGAGGCGGTGCCACCCGGCGACTCTTTGGCCATCCGGGAATCAGAGGAACTTAACCCCATTGACCTGTGCCCCCCCCTGCCCGGTCAATGAACCTGCATGGCATCCGCTGACAGGGGGGGATAAAGTACGAAATACGCTATGTCACCGAGCCCAAGACAAGATTTTCTGAGTACCCACTTCACGTGGAGGAACGTGGCCGTTGTTCTGCTGGCACTGACGCTGATCGCAGGGGCAACAAGAATAGTGCAGTACGCCAGAAGCCCAAGTGTGGTCTTCCTGAGCTCTCGTGGGACGGCAAAGTGGATCAAGGTTGGCACAGAGTTCAACCTGAGGGCACGAGCTCCTCGGGAGACACGCTGTCTGTTTCGCTGCCAGTTCACGACCACAACGCCGGTGCAAGAGCCACGAATTATCGTCCGAGCGGTCCAGCAGTGCGAAGTTGTTCTCGACGGCGGGAGACGCTTCAGCCCCCCCTCCGAAACCGTGCTCTGGAAGGAGGACTGGGAGCTCAGCATTCCCAGGACCGTTCCCCCGGGTGTCCATGAACTCCTGGCCATTGTGACCGCCAGGGACTCCCACCCTTCCTTCCTTTGCCATTCCCCCGCCCTGGACCTGCAGACAGACAGCGGCTGGACCGTGTCGCTGGACGGCCAGAGCTGGGAACAGGTTGCCCTCGCGGCTGAACTCCCCCCGCCACGGGAAAGCCTGGCATTCCCCAGCGTACGGGAGGCAACCCCTCGGGCCCTACCAGTCCTAGCGATTGTGTTCGCCCTGGCTTGGGGCTTAGGCAGTCGCTCCACCCTCCCCAAGTCTCTCGGCCCTCTAACCGATCTGGGGGCCCCCTCTGTCGCTCGTGCCCTCCTGTTGCTCCTGTGGGTCGTCCGCTCATTCAATAACCTGCTCAAACTCGACACGAACGTGGGATTTGACGTCCATGCCCACGTTGACTACATCCGCTTCATCTCCAGTAACCACGCCCTGCCCCTCGCTTCGGATGGCTGGCAGATGTTTCAATCGCCGCTGTACTACATGATCAACGCACCACTGTACTCAGCCTTGATCGCAGTCTTCGACCAAACACTCGTGGTCAAGCTTCTCCGCATCATCCCGATCTGCTGTGGCGCACTCCTCATTGAGGTAGTGTACCGTTGCGCAGCATTGGCTTTCCCGCGTAGGAAAGACCTGCAGATACTGGCGACCCTCTTCGGCACCATGGTCCCAATGCACACCTACATCTGCCAAGTCATCGGCAACGAGCCTATGGCCGGAGCCCTGATTTCGCTGGTTCTTTTCGGGTGCCTGAAGCTGGTAGTCACACCCGAAGTCCCGCGCCGGGCCAGCTTCTTTGCGCTGCTCGGGCTGACGTGGGGAGCCGCCCTCCTGACCAAAATAGGCGCGGTCCTTCTCGCTCCTACGTTACTGGGCGCCGTTGTGTTCGCGGCGACCTCGACCGCAACCCCATGGCGAAAAGCCCTGCGCGACATAAGCCTGGTGGTGGGAGTCACCGTAGCGTCATCAGGCTGGTACTTCCTACGCAACTGGCTCGAGTTCGGGCAGTTGTTCGTGTCCGGGTGGGCCCCGACCCGCGGGATCACCTGGTGGCAGGATCCAGGCTATAGGACGTGGTCCCAACTACTCACCTTCGGCCGGTGCCTCGGCAGACCCGTTTACTCAGGAGCGACCAGCCTATGGGATGGCCTCTACTCGACGCTGTGGCTCGACGGCTTCCACTCCGGGGTAGTGAGTCCCGAGTTCCCACCACCATGGAACGCGCTCTTCGTGACCATAGGTTCTGCCATGGCCCTCATCCCTACTTTCCTCATCCTGGCCGGGGGCATCCGATCCCTGGTTGCTCGGCCTTCCCGAGCCGGCCGGGCAGCACTTCTGTCCTGTCTCACACTGACGGTGTTCCTCGGCGCTGTCGTTGATCTGTATATCCGGCTCCCGGTCTACGGCACAGGGAAAGCCACGTACACGCTGGGGGCCCTTCCCTGCTACGCAGTCCTCCAGAGCTCAGTGCTGTGAGCTCGGGGGTCTGTAAAGTTGAACGCCTTGTTTTGGTTTGGTTTCAAACGTCGAGGGGACCGGAGAGCAGCTCAAGCCTGATTGGTCTTACTGAGGTGATCTCGGC
>Ga0209042_1002515_pt1 | contig 11987 bp, 10 predicted proteins | sample SaaInlV_200m_DNA_6_FD_184649 | JGI IMG/M metagenome (GOLD analysis project Ga0209042, IMG submission 184649) | Marine microbial communities from expanding oxygen minimum zones in the Saanich Inlet - SI037_S2LV_200m_DNA (SPAdes) (version 2) | ecosystem: Environmental > Aquatic > Marine >...
TGTCGGCGGGCGACGCATTCGTACGCCCCGCAGAGCCCCGCCTCCCGGGCCGGATAATCCGCAGCCTCCAGCGCTGCCGCCAGATGCGGACCGACTTCGGAAGCCATGCGGAGCTCGCAAAACGCGCTCCCCAGCCACTTGCTGTACGGAGCGTACCGCCTCTCCAGCAAAAAACAGAGCCGCATCAAATCCCGCACCAGACGCGCCGCCAGAACCCGCGAGCCCAGCTCGTCCCCGACCTCGGCCGTCCGCCCGACAAACGCCTCCTCCTGCCCGATCCGACGCCACTGGCAGGCCAGCAGCCACAGCCAGACATCATCCGGATACCAGGCCAGCTTCCCGCAAACCCGTTCCAGCGATCCATCGGCGTCGTGGAAAACCGCCCCTGCCATCACCTCGAGCAACAGCTGCTGGGGCGTCGCCAGCCAGTTCCGAATCACAATCTCCCCCTGCGGATCGAAGCCCAAATGCGCTCGAAGCCATTCCTCCAGAGTCGAAACCTCGACGTGGTGCTGCACCGCGACCTCGTCCCATCCAAAGTAAACAGGCCACCCGCGGAACTCCTCCGGCAGACCTGAATCGATAATCGCACGAATTTCCTCTACTTCGGAGGCGCCCGTGAAAACCTGCAGCTGCGGCCCCCATCCGTGGTCCGTCGATCGCTCCGTATCAAAACCCAGAACATCCGACCCCGAACCCAGCCGGGCCGCACTGTGGATCCGCCCCTCCAGAAGCGGACCAACGACCTCCGCGTAAAACATCCGCGCCAGCTCAACGCCGCTCACAAAATCGGCCCCATCGCCGGCCGCTTTTTCCGCTCCCATTCTCTAAATCCTCTGCGTCGTTTCCCGATGTAGTCGGAATCGCAACTTCAGCTTTATTTTTTCCTTGACATTGTTCCGGCTGGCTTTCTACATTCTTTTTTGCGCCGATTCGCGCCAACCTGGCGAATTTATTCTGCAGAATATCTTCGCCTAGCGAGTCGACGCCCGGCGCCGATTCGCGCTAACCTGGCGAATTTGCTCTGCAGAGCTTCTTCGCCTAGCGAATCGACGCTATTTTTTTGTTCTGCCGTCGAAACCACCCTTCTGACCTACTCGACAATCTCCGCAATCCTCCTGATTATCCAATCCGGCCGAACGGTGCTGTTCTCGGGCCACTCCGACGGCAGCAGGTCCATCGTTCTGTATTTCGAAGCGGGAAAGACGACCCAGACACCGACCATTCCCAGCCGCTGAGCCGTCTCTATGTCCCATTCCAGACTGTCTCCTACCATCCACGCCTCACACGGCTTCACCTCCAATAATTCGAGCGCTTCCAGAAAAATGCGCTCCTCCGGCTTCCCGTATCCCAATTCTCCTGAGATCAGAACAGCTTCGAACAGGATATCCAATCCGTGCATCTCTAACTTGCGCCGTTGCAACACCCCGTCTCCGCTGGTGAGGAGAGCGAGTCGGACACCCTTATCTCGAAGATGAACCAGCGTTTCCATCGCCCCGGGAAAAGGCCGCATAGTTTCCAATCTGGCCTCGCCGTAAGCATCCGCCATCTCCTGCCTCAGTTCAGGCGCATCAATGCCCAGAGATTCGAAAGCTCTCGCGGCTATCTCCCTGTTCACATCACTCCCCTCGGGAAAGCAATCGGGATCTCCCCGAAACCAGCCACGCCACTGCGCGACTGCTCTGAGCAGGCGCTCCCCCGTGATATTCGGCAGCCTGGCAGCAAACCGATCGCAGAGCTCCTCCCAGGCGAGCTCCACCGTGTCCGACCAGGCCAGAATAGTATCGTCAAGATCAAACAAAATCGCTTTGGGCAGATGCCGCTCCATAGCTACACCCCTCATTCAATCGACACTTTGTCTTCCGTAGAATCCGCTATCGCATCTTCCCTTATCACAAATCCACTCTCGTGATCTCTGAAGCGAAAACGATGCCCCTGAAACGTCCAGAACGCAGATGATGCCTCCGGTTCGAGCAAGACCTGATGGACCTCGGACAGTTCGCTGGGAAGCCAGAAAACATCGACAGATCGATCACATAGAGTTCGTTGTGTATCCCCTGATTGACATCACGGTCTGAATAAAAAACGATCCTGTCCGTCGCCAAAGAAGATCCTCCCATCAGACTGATTAGGAAAGAGACAGTGAGTCCAAATTTTACATAGTGTGACATGAGACATTACTTCCCCTCATCAGACCAGGCAACTATATCATCCCAGCCTTCCAGAGCTGAAATGGCATCCTGAGTGCCTATCTCCTGCAGCACGCTCGCGGCATTCCTCTGCGTCCAAATGTCGGCATCGCGCAAGCAGCCTATTAAGCGCGGCACCGCAGACTCGCCTATCTCGACCAGAGCCCACTTGTAGCAGTCACCCGGCCCCAGCCAGGATAGCTGATCGAGCAAAGGATCGGCAGAGTCTGGCCATTTCATATGCGCCAGCAGCTTCGCCGCACAATAGTTGGTGCGATGCGAATAGTCGTACACCAGCATGGCGACAATCAACCCCTTAACGTCCCTTCCGTACGCTTCTATGAGTTCTTCGGCAGCCGCGATTATGGGACGATCGTACTCTTCCCGATGGAAGCCTTCCGGTTTCAATTCATCGACATACAGAGAATGCCCCAGAACAAAGAGCAACTCCAACTGATGGACGGCATCGGCTTCCTCTCGCTCAGTAGCGCGATAACTTCTCGTTTGCTCGATCACATTCTCGAAAAAACGCCCCGGATCCCTTTCATTCCAATGTGAGCACAGAGCGGAGCCACAGATTACCCACATCCTGTCGAGCCATTCCGGCAGCGATCCCGCTCCAACCCTCTTGGGAAGTTCGACGAACATCTCCCAATCCATCTCTTTGAGCTTCTGAGCCGAGGTGACACTGCCCCAGCTGATTTCCCACTGCGTCAGAAGATAGTCAGCCAAACCCCGAGCCTGGACATCGCGTGGAAACAGACGATCGACCAGGCTGATGTAGTGGCGATTCTCGCGGCCGTGAAAATAGATGGCATCGAGCAGATAGGGGATATCCTCCGACCTGGGCGTGTAGCCGTCCCGCAGGGCGAGCTCCAGGCCGAACCAGACGCAGTCCGGTTCGGAATCTCGCAGTAAAACCTCAAATGCCCCTTCGGCCAACTTCACATTCTGCCGCAGTGCAGCGTGGGCAGCACACGCCCTGGCTCGGGGAGAATCGGAGGCCATGCATTCCGCTATCTCCGCCTCACTAAAGGCGGAGGGAGCCGACTTAACCGGGAATTTCCCGAATTCGCTACCCTCGGAGAACGTGGAAACAGCGGTTCTCCCGGCCTCTTCAAAAACAGTGTGGAGAAATCTTTCGTTCCGCTCGACCGCATCCTCGGGCACCTCGAACCAATCCCAATCGATCTCCAGGTCGTGAATACTGATCATCCAGGGGCAAAACTCGAGCAACTCCTCGCGATAAAGGGGAGTAGACACCATGCCGCTGCACGGGTGGGTGCTGTAGGTAGCGCGCACCCCGCTGGGAAAATCCGTGAATTCCGGCAAAAAAGCCTTGAGCTTATCGCAAACAACATCGAATTGCTCGGCAAAAGGACGACCCCGAAATCTCTTGGGAAAGGCTTCCGCGGGAATTATTAAATGCGGACCGGTATGCCCCGAAAACTTTATCTGGTAAAAGACATCGTGGGCATCCAGCACGTCGAGTATTTCGGATAACTTGGCCAGAGCTTCCCGCCAGTCGTCATCGTCCATATCGATCATATAATCACAGCGCATCTCTGCGGCCAGATGATCCACCCTTCTCACCAGGTGCAGTGCGGGATACGTCGGCAGTTTGTCCGCGTCCCGGACCTCTCTGGTATACGCCTGTAGCCATCCCAGAATCTTGTCCCGGGCGTCCTTTTCACTCGTTGCTTCGAGAAGCCGTTTGTCATCGCAAAACTCGAGCAGAATGGGCCAGCGTCGAGATTGGGCGTATAGGACCGCAACGATGTCGTCGCGGGAATAGTACCCGATTAGCTCCTCTTTGGTTGGCCAGCGGCCGAATGTTTTGTATCTCATCTATCTGACTATCCACATCGCCGGAATTTGCTCCAGGCAGAGAAAAAGGTTATGAATACAACGTCCACATTCGTAATTCGGTATGATTTTCAACTATATCTACCTCATTTCAGTTTCATATTCATTTTAAGCTAACACCAGGAGGAGCATCATGCTCAGATCACTTTACTATCTACTTAATAGCTTGAGCCGCATTCCGGGCCTGGATTTTCTGAGAGGCATTGCCAGTTCGATATACGATGCGAGCAGAATACAGGACAACGTGGAGCGCGCCAAGAATTCAGCGGAAGATCTGAAAGGTCGCGTGAATGAGAAGCGTGAAGAGAGAGCTGAAAAGAAGCGCGAAGACAAAGCCGGAATGGAATAGAAGGGAATATAGATCGCTGAGTTCAACAACGGACACTGGATGTTCCGGATTCTCCCTCCCTCGTTCTTCCAGCACACTGCCGAATCGATTTCTGGCCCAAGATGCTGATCGTCTTGGGCCATTCTCTGTTGTTCTCTATTTTCGCAAACCCTCCGTCCAATATGATCTTCCCCGTCAGAGACGAGCGCCTTCAACGTATCCGGACCACTTAACAGTGTCAAGAAGAAATCTGCCTGCCGCTTGACATTGATTACCTTCCCGATTAGCATCGAAACAACTCTATCAATCAGGAGAAGAATGTCATGCTGGATGCCCGCCCCGGACCCGATCCCTACGTATTCTACAAGATGTTCCACGTCGAACGAGCCCGCTCCGCCTGGATCTTTTCGGAGGAATTCGGGCTGTACGAAGCCCTCCGCCCAGGGCCGTCCACAATCGCCGAAGTGGCCCAGCGAATCGGTCTGGAAGAAAGGCCAACGGCCGTGCTGCTGGCGGCCAACGCCTGTATGGGAATCGTCGGAGTGGAAGACGAGCGCTACTTCATCTTCGACATCATGCGGGAGTTCGTCCTGGAAGGAGGACGAGCCAGAAACAAACCCCGGAAACCGGGACCAGAGGAGGACGGGTGGTATCGGAACATGGAGCAGGCTCTGCGCACCAATCAGCCCGTGCCCGAGGAATTGCCGGACTGGGTGACCAATCCCCAGGGAGGCGTGGATATCCAGGCATTCGGGACGAGCCGACACGGGTGGCGCATCCTGTGGGGCGAAGCCCTGGCCACAGCTTTCGACTTCGGCCCCTTTCACAAAGTGGCCGACCTGGGCGGGGCGACCGGCGGCGTCCTGGTCGGACTCACCGGAAAATATCCCGGGCTCAAAGGGGTGGTAGTGGACCTGCCTTACAGCAAGGAGACGGCGGAGGCGGCCATCCGTCAGAGCGAGGCTGACGACCGGGTCAGCTTCTTCGCGGCCGACTTCTTCAAAGAACCGTTCCCCGCAGAAGTGGACGTCTTCTTCATGTCGCACGTAATCCACGACTGGGACGACGAGCACTGCCTGACGCTGCTGCGACGCTGCTGCGATGCCCTCCCGACCGGATCTCCCGTCATTGTCCAGGAGTACCTGCTCAACGAAGACAAGAGCGGATCCCTGCTGGGGGTATTCCAATGGTTCGGGCTGATGGACGGCACCACCGGCGATCAACGCAACGCCGCCGAGATTGCCGCGCTGATGGAGCAGGCCGGGCTCCGGGAGATGGAGAGCCGGGCCATCGACAGAGAGCAGTCGATCGTGGTCGGCTGGAAGAGATGAGTCCGGGGAGGACGTCTCCGAACATCCGCGAAGTCCCCTCGAACATCGAGGGACGGACCGTATCCTATTTCGAGTGGAATCTGATGATCTGACCGATAGATTCTATCCAAATCGGCGTCCCCATCCTGCTTATCCTTCATTTTTTATCAATGCTTCCCCCACAAATTGGGTCTTTATAGCATAAGGCCCTTGAATCGGAGATTATCCGAAAACCAGGTGGTATGGTAGAACTGAAAGAACTGGTGTGCCAGGCGCGCAGCGGTGATCTGGATGCCTATGATCAGATCGTGCGGCGCTTCCAGGACATGGCTGTGGGATACGGGTATTCCCTGCTGGACGACTTCCACCTGGCCGAAGATGCCGCCCAGGAAGCGTTTATCGCAGCGTATCAGCGCCTGCCGCAGTTGCGCAATGCCGCGGCCTTTCCAGGTTGGTTCCGACGCATCGTTTTCAAGCACTGCGACCGCCTGACGCGCGGCAGACAACTGACCACCATCCCCCTGGAAACGAGCATGCCCGCCCCCGGAGCCAATCCCGCCGCTGCCACCGAGCTGAAAGAGCTGCAGCGCCGCATCGAAGAGGCCATCCGCCGCCTGCCGGAACGCGAGCGCCAGGTGACCGCACTCTACTATATCGCCGAATATTCGCAGCGCGAAATCAGCGAATTCCTCGGCATTCCCCTGACCACGATCAGGAGCCGCCTGCACACGGCGCGCGGCCTCCTGCGAGATAGGATGATGGACATGGTCCGCGAACAGCTGCGCGACAGACGCCCCTCCAGAGACGACAGACTCGCCAATAAAGTACAGCTCTTCAACGCGGTCAATCAGAGCGACCTGGACACCGTAAAGTCACTACTCCAAAAAAAAAAAGAGCTTCTCGGCGCGCGAGATGGCGTGGGCCACACCCCGCTGCATCGAGCGGCGCTGCGCGGCCAAAACGAAATCGTCGCCTTGCTGCTGAAAAAAGGGGCCGAAGTCGACGCCCGCTGCGACACCGATCTTTCCGCAGAAGCCCCTTTGCGCTGCTCGGATCAGGGCGAAAAAGGGGAGACACCGCTGCACGTCGTAGCGCGCAACACCGCCGACTGCGAAATCGTCTCCCTGCTGCTGGAAAAAGGGGCCGACATCGAGGCGCAGAATGCCAGAGGCATGACGCCACTCCGCCTGGCAGCCTGGTGCGGTTTCCCTCTCGAAGAGCCCGGAGCACCTTTCGAAGATATGGCCACTTTCTTGCTGAAGAAGGGCGCCGTTCTGGACATCTTCACCGCTGCCGGCCTGCGCCATCACGGCGACAGGGGTGTGGCTCTGCTGAAGCAAGACCCCCAATCGGCCCAGGAGCGCAACGATCGCGGTGAGACCCCCCTGCACTGGGCCGCCTGGATCGGTCACAAAACCATGGCCTGGGCCCTGGTGAAACACGGCGCCGAACTGGATGCACAGGACCACCAGGGCATCACACCCCTCTACCGGGCGGCCCAGCCGGGCACCTGGCGCTGGCACCAGTCCACCCAGGTCAAAGACATGCTCATCAAATCCGGGGCGGAAGTGGACCTTTTCGTCGCCTCCATCCTCGGTTTGACAGAGAGAGCCGAAGAGCTGTTGGAAGCGGATCCAACCCTGATCGATGCGCGCGGCCCGGAAGATGTCACTCCCCTGTGCCTGGCCGCCTGGAACGGCCGACGTTCGGTCGTGGAATTGCTGCTGAGAAAAGGAGCCCGTATCGACGCAACCGATTGCCATGGTCGCACGGCCGTGAGCATCCGCTACGAGCTGAACGACTACCACAGGGAAATCGCCCATCTCCTGCTGGAACGCGGCGCCGAACCGGATATATTCGCGGCAGTAGCGCTGGAGCGTGCCGACAAAGTCGAGGAACTACTCGCTCACCACACCCGGCTAATCGAGGAAACCGATCCCCAGTGGTCTTTCACCTCCCTGGAGTGGGCCGCCTTCCTCTGCGCCGACCGTCCCACGGCCGAAGTTCTGATCCGCCACGGCGCCGTGCTGGATGCGTGCTCTGCCGCAGCCCTGGGCTTCGACGCGGAACTACAGCACATGCTCGAAGAAGATCCGGAGCGGGTGCATTCTACCAACCCCTGGGACTACACACCGCTGCACTGGGCGGCCGAGCGCGGCTATTTGCCGACGGCGCAGCTCCTGCTGGACAGCGGCGCCGATATGGCTGCTACCTGCGGCATCGGTGCCACCCCCCTGCACCGGGCCATTCAGGATTTCACCAGAGGACGCAACGGCGACAACCTGGAAATGGTCGAACTGCTCATCGAACGCGGCACCAACGTCAACGCCAAAGACTACTACGGCAACACCCCCCTCCGCTGGGCAAAGCGAAGCGGCGACGATGAAATCGTTTCGCTGCTCAAACGTCACGGTGGAATTTTGTGAAATAAATCCACAGCCGCTTCAGGACACCGAAAACTCTATAGCGAACTGCTGTAGCCCCAATGGGTTACAAAAAGATACACCTGCATCCAAATTGGATATCTGGATGGTCATAGGTATATTCATAGGAGTAACTTCCCCGGAAGTATCGCAAGGAGCCTAATAGACCGTGTCCAGTCAAGTTGTTCTCGAATTCTCAGTTGACCTCCCCGAAGAAGGTCTGCAGGACCCCGAGGTGCTGCAGAAGGGCAGGACCGCTGTTATTCTCGAATTATTGCGGAAGGGCTCCATCTCACAAGGCCGGGCCGCCGAAGTATTGGCAATCGATCGGTATTCATTGTTCGATTTGATGAAGAAAAATGAAATTCCTGCCATTGAGCTGACTGATGAAGAATTGAAACAGGAGCTTTACAGGCCACTCGGGCGAGAAGGCAGCATTAATGACGATAGTCGCTGATGCTGGCCCGATCATTTCTTTCGCCAGAGCAGGGTACGACGAAGTTCTCCGTGCCGTATTCCCAGAGATAATAATCCCGGAGGCGGTGTGCGCTGAGATCGCCTTTCAGGGCGCAGGAAGACCGGGGGCATCGCTGGTCCAACAAGAGGAGTGGATAAGGGTTGTGGCGATCTGCCGTCGAGAAGGAGTGGACCGGCTACCAAAAAATCTGGGACTGGGAGAAAGGGAAGCGATCGCGTTGGCCGAGGAACTCAACCATTCGCTCTTGATCGATGATCGCGCCGGCCGAAAAGAGGCCGAAAGTCGAAATATGGTCTACTTTGGTTCCCTCCGGGTGCTTAAAGAAGCGAAAGATCGTGGCCTTCTTTGCGAAGTAACGCCTATCATGGACGCTTTGAGAGGCGCAGGACTGCGCATGGGAGAAATGCTGTACCAGACGTTTATCCGAGAAATGGGCGAGTAATTCTTCCTCGCATAACTCAGGTAATTGAATCTTTCAATCCTGCTGGAGTTCGCCGGCAGGATTTTCTCTTGTTACCCTTTCCGGTAGGAAATCGAAAAGGCTATGCCCTCAGCGTCTCACGACACGACAAATGTCGGGTTCAAACCGCAGCCGCTTCAGGACACCGAAAACTCTATAGCGAACTGCTGTAGCCCCAATCTATCCGCCAGCGCACGGGAAGCCACATTCGACCAACTCGTGCTGTAGAAACCGATCAGCTCTTCCTCCCGGGCAGCCCGACACCACGCGGCAACCGCGCGCCTGGCGTACCCTCTGCGCCGATACCCTTCCAGCGTGTCGACACCGGCCTCGATGCCGAGGGCCGAGCGCCTGACCGTTCCGCAGGTGCTGACGGCCCGGTCATCCACCACCACCGCATAGAACGGCTGGACATCGTCCACCTCCTCCCTCCAGCCTGCAAAACCCGGCTGGAGAATGTGGGCGTTGTCCCGGGTGACGAGGGTAGCGTCACCGGTCGGCAGCTCTCCCTCGGGCACGACAAAGGCCGGTCCCGCCCCCCCGCGCCCCTTGCAGTATTCCCCGAGTATTTCCACGTAGCGGTCCTTTTCGGGCGGTTCCTCAGAACTCCGAAAAGGCCATTGGCTCGCCACCAACTCCTCGACCTGCCGCCGTCTCTCGACCGGCACATCGTGGCGGAAGCAGAAGACGTAATCCCAATCCGTCCAGCTCAGATGGAAAGCCGGTGCCCGCCTTCTGCCAGGCGGATGGGGTTCGTTCGTGGTGCACATATCGCCGCTGTCGTCGAGCACGTAGAGCGTCTCGACATGGGCTTGTAGCAACTCGCTCTGCCAATTCATCCACAACTCCGTAAGAAACGAGGAATGGTAGACTCCTACTTTCCCCAACGGCGGATGCATCCTGCTGTCGGCAACTTAGCTCCTCCTGGGATGCGGGTCAGCAGTATTCTGTTGGATTTCGGGATAGCATTGCTGTATATACGCCTGGACTATCGCAGGATTTTTCGATGAGTCCCATCCTCACCTATGCCTGTCGATTTTGGGCTCGACTTCTGCGATAAGCAAATCCTCGACAAGTGGCTTTGAGGATGCCAGCACCGTCCCATCAGCTAGCCCGCCGAGAATAGCTTCTGGGCAGCATAGTATTTCGACGCCCTCAGCTTCGCATATTTCGATTTGAGTCTTTATAAGGGCAACTGCCTCCATCGAGCCACTTTTTAGCAGAGGTGCTTGATAGGCCGCTACCTTCATCCGATATGCCTTTCAATCCCTTTTGATAAGAAAAATGGGATGCAAGGTTATAGCGTTATATGACCTGGAATCTCTACTGACTGACCAAATTGATATAAAACTTCGATACCGAATCCATCGATAGGTTCAGGGCTTCAGTAAACGGAACGAGCCGGGATGTTGCTTCGTAATCATCGGCTATTTTTAGATCCACATGCTGTGAAACCGCAGGTGCATTAAAGATCGGTTGAAAAAAATGAGGATGTGGGAAACGGTATCCAGAACGCCAAAGCGCTGTAGGGGGACGGTGCCGGTCGATGTGCCTGCAGTTAAGTGCAGATCAAGTGTGTTGGGCGTCGCTTTCTGCCGGAAGAAAGTATGGATACGCCAATCGGCCGCCAGGTGGTAGCGAGTGAAGTCAAAGTCGCTCGCCAGCAGTCTTTTCGAGCTGTACTCTACTCCGACCTCCACTCTTTTATTCGATCGCCGATCGGTATCTTCATAGGTCCCCACCCACTCCAGCGAACGCAAGTAGCCCTCTTCTATGGAGGGGTTTGCTCTGAAGTCCTTGTTTTGTCCCAGAATGTCGAAATCCGTACTCTTTTCCAAAGAGGTATGGCTTTCATTGTGCAGAGCGACGTGCAAGGTCATTCTGGACTTTTCGGGCTGATAGCCGATCTCCAGATCCGTTTTCTGGTTCCAGTAGTAGTCAAAGTAATCGTCCGCGCCGAGGACAGCCGGGACACTGTTGTAGATCAGGGAATAATAACTGGATGGATAGCGCACCTGGCTTCCGCTTTGATAGCCGATGTGAATCGATCCGTTGTGATGTGGCCCCCACATGGACCGGAGGCCACCGCCATATGCCCAGCGCCCGGGTCCGAATTTGTAGGCCCCGTTGAGGTAGAGGCGCACTTTCTCATGGAAATGGCGCTCTGTCTTGAGCCCCAAATGAGCGGCATCGACGCGATTAAACCAGAACTCTGGTGCAAGCTGAGGGAAAAGTTTGGGTGCAGCAGGATTTCCCTGAGCATTTTCTGTTTTAACTGCTTCCATCTCCGTTTCAGATGCCGCGCCAAGCGTCCTGTAGACATACAATTCCCTCTCGGACAAAATGGCTTCTTTGGGATATCGAGCGAATGGGTGGTCTTCCTTAAGAGGATCGATCTGCACGCTGCTCTTCTTCGCGAAAATGGAATCGGGCAGGGATATGTCGAGCTGATAGTCCGTCAGTTGCATGGTACCTTTGACGGTGCCAAAAGCTACGTGGAAACCGAGGGCATCGGCTTTGATCTCACATGCGTACTGATAATCGACGGGCAACCAGACTCCGCGCCCAAAAGGACGGAATTTCTGCCGGAAGGTAAAATCGAGAGCGCCGATCATGAGCGCCGAGGAGAACTCAGCGGCGGCAGAGGGACTGGGGCAGAGATGGATATCGAGCAGAGCGTACTCTTCATCCAGGACGGAGAGGGTGCCGACAAAACCGGAATTGACTTTTCTCTTGGGCTCAAAGGAGAGATCGTACACGGACCTATCATCCAGGTAACGCTGTCCTTTCAGTGTAAAATCGTAGTAGTCCAATGCTCTGGGATGCGTAGGCAGCACCAACCAGGATCCCTGCACCAGCATGCTGTCCTGGTAAAAATCTTTGAACCATATGGGATCTGCAGCCTGCATCTTCTCGGCATAGTCGGTCGTTCC
>Ga0209042_1002526_pt1 | contig 11946 bp, 6 predicted proteins | sample SaaInlV_200m_DNA_6_FD_184649 | JGI IMG/M metagenome (GOLD analysis project Ga0209042, IMG submission 184649) | Marine microbial communities from expanding oxygen minimum zones in the Saanich Inlet - SI037_S2LV_200m_DNA (SPAdes) (version 2) | ecosystem: Environmental > Aquatic > Marine >...
CAATAGCCAATAGGCCAATAGCCAATAGGCCAATAGCCAATAGGCCAATAGCCAATAGGCCAATAGCCAATAGGCCAATAGCCAATAGGCCAATAGCCAATAGGCCAATGACTGTGGAGGAGTGCAAGAACTTCAATCAGAAGATCATTTCAAACTCAAGGTACCAGCGCATCGAACAGGACACCGCAGGAGACATTGAACAGTTCAATGCCTCACGAGTGCGCGAAGACCTAACCCTCAAACCTGAGCCATCTTTCAAGGACAATCTCTTCGAGAACAAACGCGTCATCCCCCCAAACAAGATCTGGCACAAGAACAGGAACCTGGACTCGCGAGCCGTGGCCAACACCTTCAAGTATATCTTCTACAAGTTCAAGAAAGGTATCTTCATACGCATTGCAGACAATAAACTTCAGACTTTTCTCCCCTTTGAGAACGCGCACTACAAGAATGAGTTTGGACACATCCTCAAAGTAGATCCCAAGTACGGCTCAGTACAAGATTTCCTAGACCACGTGTCCAAATTGTTAGGTTACCGATCAAGCAGACAAAACATCAAACCATTCAACGAGTGGGTGGCCAACAACTCCCTAGTTCGATATGAGGTGGAGGACATAAGCGTGGCTGCTTCCGGTAACAACAATGGCAACAATAAGATCACCCTCCTTGACATGTTCAGGACCCTATGCAGTGAGAGGGACGTGCCAGACATTGAGTTCTTTATCAATCGGCGCGACTACCCTCAGATGAAGGTGGACGATACAGAACCATACAACCATATCTGGGGCACCAAATACCAACCGCTCGTGTCCCACCAATATGACAAGTACGCACCAATCCTCTCAGGATCGTCCACCAAGATGCACGCAGACATCCCATTCCCTACTTACGAGGACTGGGCCCGAGCGACGTACCAAAAAACAGGTCTCGTCTTCCCCAACGCCTGCCGCGAGTACCCGGACATCAAACTCACCCCCTGGTCCAAAAAGATTGAAAAGGCCGTCTTCAGGGGAGCCACAACAGGTTCAGGCGTCACAGAGGACACGAATCAGCGTCTCAAAGCCCTTCAGATGGGAGTCCAACACAAGAATGTGTTGGACGTGGGCATCACCAAGTGGAACCTCAGGCCTCGTAAGCTTGAAGGGTCAGACTACCTCCAAACCATTGAGAGAGGTAAGGGTAATTACAACAAGGCTAACAGGCTCAATCTCCAAGAACAGAGCCAATATAAGTACATCCTCACTTTGGAAGGACATGTGGCCGCGTACCGGCTGTCCTATGAGTTGTCGTCAGGGTCCGTCGTCCTGTTGGCCGGGTCGCAGTGGCAGATGTGGTACTACCCTTTCCTGAAGGCGTACGAGCATTATGTCCCTGTCAAAGAGGACTTAAGTGATCTTCTCACTCAGATCACATGGTGTAAGACCAACGATGCTAAATGTGAGCAGATTGCTAAGAACGCTCGCTCCTTCTACAGCAAGTACCTCGGCATAGGAGGGATCCTGGACTTCCTTCAAAAAGAGTTGTGGGAGCTGTCCGCGAGGACCAAACCATACAAGTACTTGCCCGACCTCACGATCTGGGCCATGGAGGACGAGGAGAGACAGCTCTTTGACGATCTGCGGGGCTCGCTCAGAACAGGTGGCTCCACAGTCCTCAAATTCACTGACGATACGTATGGCTATCCATTGCCCAACAGTCCGCGATGCGTGGGCGTGTTGGATGGTGTATTGAGAGCGATGAGGTCAAAGAGCATCAACGACCTTACTTGGAATGAAACCATCTTCAGGAACGTCAACGGTAGCATAGACCGCTTCACAACCAATGGGGTCAGGGTTGTTGGTAAGAAGGCCAACCACCGAGGCAAGACGCTTGAACACATGCATGAGAGCTACATTGGTCTGAAAGCAGTGAACAAGCTCGTAGCGCGTATGCCCAACTTCGCATACGTGTTTGGACCTCTCAAAGACGCCCAGGACATGGTGTTTGTCGAGTACATTGAGGGTATGTCATTGATGAACTGGCTCAAGTCATCTCAGTACAACTTCAAAGACTTCCTCTCAATCTTAGTGCAACTTAACCTATCACTATCGGTCGCTCAGAACTACGTTGGCTTCATCCATTACGACCTTTATCCCTGGAATGTGATGGTTCAGAGTGCCCAGACCGCCACCAAATACTATGGCGGAGCCGCTAGCTCCAGTAATGAGACAGCGTTCACATACTTCCTCAACTTCCAGCAGAGCCAGAGTCAGCAACAACCAAAGCAAAACATCGTCACTATCAAGCAACCCAGCGTCATCCCCGTGATGATCGACTACGGCAAGTCCAGGGCCATTGTGTATGAGCCCAAGTACGGGACCATTGATCATGGGTTTGCAAACCTGTACCAGCACAATTCTATCATCGACTCGCTCACTATCCTGTACGGGTCACTGAACGTACTGAAAGACGCCAACCGGCTAGGCCCCAACGAGATGAAGTTGCTCGACTTCCCAGGACGCCTGGGCCTCAAGTCGCATGAGGATACAAAGCATTGGGGTAAGTTTGGAACCCTCTTCGACTTCAAACTAACGACAAAGACCGGTAGCTACGCAGTGCCCAAGAACTTTGTAGACTTTGTGATGAGCACGTTCAAGAACGCAGGCGCTCCCAAGCTCAAGCTATCTCAGGCGTCTGAGTTCGTCTACCCGATGGAGAAGGGTGTCAACCCTGTTATCGCGCAGGGCTTTATGATTCATGGCAACATAGACGCAGCCCTGCTCGAGATGATCAAGCACGTCGACAGATCTAGGCCTCCAAGGAGCGATGACAGGTTCTTTCAATTGGTCATCCAGAACATGCTGGAGCGGAGACTTGGGTGGGTGGAGGATGAGATGGCGAAAGGGAGCAACGACGTGAAGAGGAAGTGGGCCATCGTGAGGCGACTGTTTATAACTTCCGAGGCCAAGTTTAGCTCAGCCATGCCAGAGATGGACTTCCCCAAGCCTCATGCCGTGTACCTGGATGATGAGATGACACCAGAGTACGTGATTGCGCGCGGAGAGACAGCGGTCATGGATCCTATCTCTCACGAGGACTGGATGATGACGTGGGTCCTGTGCCTGGAGGCCTATCTGTTCGGTGTGGTCACTGATGAGGGAGACTTTGGACAGTTTATCAAGTTAGATGGTTTCCTGTATCACAATGCAGTGGCCAGCAACAACACTGTAGTCAAACTGAGGGACATGTTGCTTGAGCGAGGTCGCCTAGCGGCAAGGCAGGCGGGGCAAACGAAAGCGACCTAAGCGAGTGAAGTGTGAAAATAAATGGCTGATTTGGTATACGACCTGCTGTCACAGGCTGTAAAGAACACTAATATAACTATTAATCTCAATGCAAAGACACAGACTGACACAATACAGACTGACACAATACAGACTGACACAACACAGACTGACACAACACAGACTGACACAACACCGACTAATGCACCGGCTGACACCGAGCAAAAAAAAGAAGCTGATGTCAACAATGCTAGGGCTGGGGGTCTTGTAAGGGCTGATCTTGTCCAGTTAATCAGCGATCTCGAGAGTGTGTCTGCTACGCTCAAGAAGATCAACAAAAGCATCGTTGGTCATGAACCCACAGAGATCTTCTTTATGCTCCAGAACTTTGATAAGATCCTGAATTCAGTCAAGATGATTGTCCACGCAGTATAGATTATTTGATTGATCCCACCCGATATATCGCCAGCGATATATCGATAGCTCACTACAGGACTTGATCGAGGTTGTACAAAACTTGAAAAATCTGTTTTAAGGAATATGATGTAAGAGTAAGAAAACACGATGACTACAGCAATGGAATTGAGCAACCTGTTCAAGCTTGTGACCAAATCTGGTCACTCATCACTAGACGCCGTAAAGAGCGCCATCCAGAAGTATGCGCGCAGGGGCATGCACAAGGAGATGCACCAGGCCGTGTCTGAGATGGATGCCTTTTCGGCATTTGACGATTCGCCACTACCCACAACCCAGCGAGCGGCCAAGGCCATTAGGACCAACATGATCAACCGCCTCAAAGTAATTCTCTTTGAGGACGTGTCGTTTTCTCAGATTGGCGCCTTCACTACCGTGTCTGAGAAGATCAAGGAGTGGGAAGATGAAGGTAGGCCAGATCAGAAGACGCTGGCCGATATCGTCGCCATCATCGCTCATGCCAAAAAGCTCAGGCTGCCCAGCTACCTGCGCGCCAGCTACGGCAAGGGCGAGGACAGCATCATGGACGAGAAGGACTTCCTCGACGGCATCGACAACCAGAAGATTGAGTGTATGGAGTGGATCTACCACAACGACCAGAAGGCCCTGAAGATGCTTGAGGAGAGACAGTTCCCGGGCAAGGAGTACATCCTGCCCATGATCACGGCTGAGTGGAAGCGCCTCAAACCCACCAAGAGCAAAGCGGGTAGCAACGAGCGCTTCATATTTGTCATAGTCCCTTGGCTCTGGATCATGTATGAAGAGCACCTTGAGGTGCAGGACGGCGCAGACGCCAGGCCATTTAGCAAGAAGGAGATCAAAAAGGCGTACGCGAAGGACGATGTGCAGTTTGAGGACTTTGTGTACGACAAACACACAAAGGAAGGCAAGAAGAGGGGCAAGACAACTGAGGACTTCAGGACCGAGGGCGCCATCGTGGCCAATGAAGACAACGTATGGCTCGATCAGTTTGAAGACCTCAAGGATCACTACAACAACCAACCCGATGAACCCAAGGTCAGGAAGCCCCGCAAGCCTAGGACACTCACGGAGGAGCAAAAAGCCAAGAAGGCTATCAGGGATGCCAAGCCCAAACGCTTGAGGAGGGGGGAGATCAAGTCTGAACATATCAAGGAGATCAATCTGAATGTGGATGACATTGAACTGATCACTGAGGGTGTGTGCGCTGGTAAGCTGCCATGTGGCCATATCTGCATCAGGGGTAAGGACAAGGTGATTAAACCCATGACCAAAGGACTCAATTACGGCATGGACTATATCTACATTGACAAGCAGAAACGCCTGTTTGGATTGAAGGACCTGGACATCAAACTACGCAAGATCCCCGGTAAGGCGCTCACCATAGAGCGCACAGAAGAGGAGGTACAAGACGAGAAGACCGGTAAGACCAAGATCGTCAAGCACAAGTCCTACAATTGGGAGGACAGCGAAGAGGGTCAGGTCATCGCCATCATGACCAAGGTCAATGTAAAGAATGACCTGGGTAAGTGCAAGTACCTCATCAATGATGAGATCAAGTTCAGGGAGATGCTCAAGATTCGGCTCTTCAATGGGTTCTTCAGGACGTCTGACAACATCATCCGCAACATCCTGGTTGATAAGGACGATGAACTGTGGGCCATTGATGAGAATGACATCTACGGTAAACGTAAGGATGTCTTCAATAAGAAGGAGCCTGTGAAAAACAGTCCGTTCATGACGGCCGAGCTGATTGTGAGCGTGATTGACGAGCTAGACTTTGCGGCTCATGAGGAGACATTGCTGGCTGAGATGCCCAAGTACTTCCCTAAGGCGTCATGCGAATTCTATGAGCGCGAGCTCCGGGAACGCGTACGCAACTACAAACAGATCGTCTTGAAGGAACTGAAGATGGAAGAGCCAGAGGTCGTTGAAGAGGAAGAAGAGGTCGCTGATGAAGAGGAGGCCGCTGATGAAGAGGAGGCCGCTGATGAAGAGGTCGCTGATGACGATGAATGAGAAAATTAATTTAGCGCCTTGGCGCTCCTAATTCGATAGGTTGGGCTAAATTGAGTGATGCTCTATTGGGCTGAATTCCTATACCCCTAGGGGTATAGGATACATATAGGATACATATAGGATGGTTGTTGATAAATAGTTGAATACTAGGCTAAGATCATGATGTGATAAATAAAGAGACATGAGTGAAGTGTTTGCTTATGAATGGGTACTTGACCCCGATCAAGACACAACCAACATCAGGATCTATGGGATATCTCTCAACCCTGATGGTGTTCAGAAGAACATATGTCTACGCGTCGAGAACTTCAAGCCATACGCGTACATCCAACTTCCAGACAGCAGCGACGACACAGCGCGAGCGGTGATAGATCACCTCCAACGCATGGACTCACCTCCAATCAAGGTGAACCTCATCAAGAAGCGCCATCTCTACAATTTTGAGAATAAGCGAAACAAGAAGGGCCCGTTCATGTTTGCGTCCTTCAAGTCCAAGAAGTACATCCAGGACATGATCTTCCATCTCAAGCGCGGCGTCAACATCATGGGCGAGACAATGAAGCTCAAGGTACATGAGACGTCAGCGAGCCCTATCCTTCAGGTGGTATCTTTGCGAGACATCCCTATGTCTGGATGGATCGACTTCTCACATAATTGTCCTGATCCGGTGCCTGAGGATGAGATGATGACTGCGTGCGCCGAAGAGTACATCATTAAGTGGAAGAACCTAGCCAGGTCTAAGCGCACAGACCAGATCGTCCCTAAATGCATGGCATTCGACATGGAGGTCAACTCAGACTTCATGAACCAGATGCCTAGTGACAGGCCTGGTGACTGCATTTTCCAGATATCGTGCGTCATCACCGAGAAGGACAAAGAACGCCGTAAGATCCTCCTCAGTTTGAAGGCCAAGGATATGGAGTTGTCTGAGTCTGAGTTATTGACAGGTGTGGAGGTGCGTGTCTTTGATGAAGAGAAGGAGTTGCTTGCCGACTTCATGAACCTGATCGATGTCGAGAAGCCCAACGCGTTGACGGGCTTCAACATCTTCGGCTTCGATATCGAGTACGCCATGAAGCGATCAGTCAGGTTCTTCCTCGCCGACGTCTTCAAGCTTATCGGCTTCAACAAGCACACGCCTGCGCGCATTGAAGAGGTGAAGTGGTCATCCAGCGCATACAAGAACCAGGTCTTCAAGTTCATCAACTGGGAGGGAATCCTATTGTTGGACCTGCTACCCATCATCAGACGCGACTACAAGTTAGACACTTATACCCTGAAGAACGTAACGGCCACGTTCCTGAACAACAACACCAAGGACCCAGTGCCTTACAAAGACATCTTCATTGCGTACAATACGCGTGAGAAGATGGATGTGGTGGGTAAGTACTGTGTCCAGGACAGTGATCTCTGTATTGAGCTCATGAACCACCTACACACTTGGGTTTCGTTGTCTGAGATGTCCAAGGTGTGCAACGTATCCATGTTCACTCTGTACACGCAGGGACAACAGATCAAGATGTACTCCCAGGTGTACAAGCATTGCCTCAAGGAGAACATCGTAGTTGACAATGACGGATATGAAACAAAGATTAATGAGAGGTACAGAGGAGCACACGTTATTGAGCCCACGCCGGGATTCTATGAACGTGTGGTACCCGTGGACTTCAGCTCACTTTATCCATCTCTGATCATAGCTTATAACATCTGTCCTTCTACAATTACGGACGAGACAACACCTGACGATCAATGTAACATCTTTGACTGGGAAGACCACGTTGGCTGCGAACATGATCCTAAGGAGAACAAGATCAAAGATCTCACGGAGAAGATAGACAAGATAGGCAAGGAGCTGTCAATCCTCAGGAAAAAACGCGATGAAATCAAGGCGTCAACGGTTCCCAAGGGAACAGTGAAGGACGTAAAGGCCAAGATTCAGCTCCAGATTGATGAAAAGGTGGCGGCGCAAAAGCCATACAGGGAGAAGCGCCAAGAACTCAAGAAGACCAAGCTCGCAGATCGCGAGGACGAAGACGGCAATAAAATCAGCGGAGTTGTGTGCGCGAAGCGGTGCTATCGATTCCTCAAGCCAGAGGTCAAGAAAGGCGTCTTCCCCACCATCATTCAGAGTCTGCTTGATTCGCGCAAGCGTGTCAAAGGGCTCATGAAGAAGTGTGAAGACGAGTCGCAGAAGGTGGTGTATGACAAGGAGCAGCTCGCGTACAAGGTATCAGCCAATAGCATGTACGGAGCAATGGGCGTGAGGAGGGGCTATCTACCGTTCATGCCAGGTGCTATGTGTGTGACGTACGCGGGTCGCAATGCGCTTGAAAAGACGGCCGAATTGATACAATCACAATTCAGAGGAACTCTAATCTATGGTGACACCGATGAATGATACGTCGGTAACAGGAGGCGGTGGATCCGCGAGGGTCCAAGAGGAATCATGAATTAACATGATGCCGTGGTACCTTCTAGTCGGCTATTAGTCGGGTATCAGTAGCTGAGCACTGGTATGGCTAATAGTGGTACGGGGATGACAGTCCCCACCTAGGCGGGAAACCGCTGAACAGGCAAGGTTGATGAAAACGGTCAACGTTTCAAAAGGGACTAGACCGTCGGTTGGGCCACTCGCGAGGGTGTTACCCGATCGCTATCGACTGGGTCATCAACCGGTGGAGTCACGTACTCTGCTCAATGTACAGTCAGCCCTACCTAACCTCAATATTGAGAGAGGGTAGCTCTAGTGATCAGGCGGATTGAAAATTGAAGCCTGGGAAGCTAGAGGCGATCATATTTTTATGATCGTGATATGCGAGTAATTACGTCACATTTCCTCACACCAAGTCCATCACAGAGGCTTGGGACTACGCGATTGAGGTAGCTGACGGCGTCACCAACTGGATGGAGGACGGCAAGCGCGTATTTCCACATCCCATTAAGCTTGAGTTTGAGAACACCATCTACGAACGCTTCCTCATTCTGTCCAAGAAAAGATACATGTACCAGGAGATCGACAGAGACGGCAACCTCAACAAGAAGGTTGGCAAGAGGGGTGTCATCCTAGCCCGTCGCGACAACTCACAGGTCGTCAGATCTGTGTACGAGCACGTGACGGCCATGATCTTCGACAGGAAGACCCGTGACGAGATCTACAAGTACGTCGACGACTACGTGAGGGACATCTACGACAACAAACTAGACCTCAAGGACTATGTCATCACAAAATCGGTTGGCGACTCGGATGGCGGCGTAGACAATGAGACGGGTCGCGTAGGTGACTACAAGGTGAAAGAACTACCAACCAACCCCAAAGAGAGGGAGGAGATGTTGGATGGGAGGACTGAGAAAGAGTACTACGTCTTATCCATGCCCGCCCAGGTCCAGCTTGCCGAACGTATGAAGAGGCGAGGCGTTCCGGTAGACGCGGGCTCACGTATAGAGTACGTAGTGACAAAGAAGCCCAGGGCCGTGTCATTGGGCCAAAAGATCGAAGACTACGACTACTTCAAGAGGCATGCAAGTGTGCTGGACCTCGACCCAAAGTACTATGTTGAGGCCATGATCAACCCGATGGATCAGATCTTCAAGACCATGGGTTACGGAGACATGATGAAGCAGCTCAGCACTAAGTGGGACAAGATATCTAAGGATCGCGAACAGGAAGCAACCCCCATCTTCATTATTAGAAAAAATTAGCTGTTGAATGTGATGAGAACGATCACCAAGACAGGGATAGATCTTCTGAAAGGGAAAGATATCTCGCAGACACGTTGGGATGCCAGTTGATAAGCGATGATGAGCTTGTGGAGTAAATGGAGTACATGAGGATCTAATTATCGAACATGTAGCAAGGTTTATCATATCATCTATCACCCCTCGGGGTGACAGAATCTGAATTAACTAAATCTCGTGACTAATGTACAAAACGCACACAAATTACATTGAAAATGATGATTACGAGATTCTACTCGTAGCTGATTGTACAATTCATAACGTGGTGCAGGTAGATAGAAGTACCTATAACAGAACGAAGCTCTACTTCACACGTCTCATCAATTGCTCCCGGGCTGAAATTTGATTGTGACATAATTTGAATTTAACTCCCAAAAACAACCCCCAAAGTAAAAATGGCATCCAATTACCCCCAATGCATCGTGTATCGAGGTCATGAGACATTTCTCACCAGTGATCTCAAGGAGTTCTTTCCAACCGTGTTCATCGGGCTCAGAACGTCCAAGAAAATGATCACCGAGTTCAATATCCCAAAAGATGATTACTTTGTGGTCAAGAAAAATGATGATGATTCATATGAAGAAAGTACACTCACATACACGCGTTCAAAGGTCCTTATCAAAACGAGTTGGTTTGATGATTTTATGGCTGATCCTCCTCAAAAGATCAGAGATGCGCCACGTGTAGCACCTCCTCTCCTTGAATTGACCGAAAACGACAAATTTGTTGATGATGAAGGAAACATGTTTGAGGTTGAGATCAGAGGAGAGCGCAACGAAGATGAGGTCAGGTTCAAAGGTCGGGACGTTGAAAGAGTATTTGAGATGGAAAATCTCGTGACTAATGCACAACACGCACATACAAATTACATTGAAAATGAGGATTACGAGATACTATGTGTAATGGATAGTAAATCTCGTACCGCCGAGCGGATAGATAGAAGTACCTATAACAGAACGAAGCTCTACTTCACATACGCCGGTCTCATCAAGGTCATGAATTGCTCACGGTCAGGTGTAGCTTATAAATTCAGAGACTGGATGAATCGAATCGTCTTCAAGGCTCATATGGGCACTGATTCGGACAAGGTTGAACTGGCGTATGAGCTTATCGACACTACAGACGATCCTGTACAACTGATTAAGGAATTACAAGAGAAATTGACGCTCAAAGACCAACAGCTTCAACAACAAGCCCAAGACCTTCAACAACAAGCCCAAGACCTTCAACAACAACTTCAACAAAAAGATGATCATATCCTCCTGCTCAATGAGCTACTCATTGACAGCACAGAGATGGAGGCGACACAGGTCATCTACATCGCAACCTCTAATTCCTATGCCAATCAGAACAGATTCAAGATAGGAGGTGTCGAATCAACTGAGAAGCTACAACCCCGCCTGTCCACATACAATTCCAGATCAGCAAATGGTGATGACTTCTATTACTCAGACGTCTTCCTCGTACCCAATTATAGACAAATTGAGGAAAGATTGAAGTCATTGATGATCAGGTTCAGAGACAGAGCTAGTAAAGAGATCTACATCCTCCACTACACCAACATCCAACACATCGTTGAGTACTTCTGCAAGCACTACAATGAGGAGCTGGACTACGTGAACAATCATCTCTCTGAGTTCATTAACAACCTAAACACGTACAATCTGAGACCTGTTGTGCCCCCAAAGACCTCTTTCAATTTCGCCAAGATCACGAGTTGCCAAGCCGATGGGAGTGTGGCCGTGGCCACGATTGAGACAAACTCGCCTAGGACACTCAGTGATAAGATTGAGGAATACGTGGATGGTCTGACATGCCAAGAGATCAGCAAAAAGAAGGTGTTTGATGACCTGAAGATCAGGACAGGCCGAAGGGAACTGTTGCCAATGTTGCAGAGCGTGCTTGAGAAGAAGAGGCCAGAAATCACATTGAATTTGAAGCAATCCTAGGTTTATCATATCATCTATCACCCCTCGGGGTGACAGAATCTGAACATACAAATTATTAGCGCTGTGTAATGACTGAGATCATATAGTCATATACCTACAAATATTATCTGTGAACAGAAAAATGGTATACAGAAGTATGAAACGTTGGTCAGTTATGCCACAGAGAGATGTTGGGGAGATGCCAGCAATGTCAAGCCCGCAAGCAGTGTCAAGCCCGAAAGCCCGCACGTACGTCGTGCCCATGACCGCGGACGCCTCCGCAGCTCAGGTGGCCATGATGCAGAAAAAGCAACTGCTCATGTCGCATGCAGATCATATCGATCACATAGACGATGCCCACGACAAGGCCGAGACCGCGTTCGAGATGGCCGCCGACGCGCAAGAGCGACTCAGCCTCACTATGCAGGACCTCGTCCAAAACCAAGGAGTCATGTACCTCCTCATCGCTTGCTTCATCATCATGTTCATCTTCCTCATGCGCTAGCGACCGGAGGTACCGAGCTCCGCTCGGCCTGCGGCTTGCGGGG